>RCNI01000372.1_pt1 | contig 28506 bp, 28 predicted proteins | sample 2041151 | NCBI WGS metagenome assembly RCNI01 (sample SAMN09708214, study PRJNA481090) | feces metagenome | isolation source: feces | place: Antarctica: Albino Rookery | reverse complement strand
CTCATGTTATATGTGGAACATTGAGATTGGAGATTTTTACAAAATATCCATTTATAACACGAGAGCCTACATAATTTGCGGAAATTAGGCTACAATAAATTGAGAGGAACGGTTGATTTGGAAAATATCTTGTAGAGTGATTGTTGTAAGAGCAAGAAGGGGAATTTTCTTTTCAATAATTTCTCTATCTGCTCGAAAAGTAATATTTTTACTTCTTCAAATGTTATTGTCCTTTTTCTTACTGGATAGGCATGGATTACTAATTGTATATAATAAGACGCAAGAAATGAAATCACAATTTTTGATAGGATCCCCCACTTCTGGTAGCGGTAAGACTATCTTTATGCTTGGGCTGCTTCGAACCTTGCAGCGGAGGAATTTGAAAGTACAGCCATTTAAGTGTGGACCGGATTTTATCGACACACAATATCATACCATTGCTTCAGAAACTGAATCGGTCAATTTAGACAGTTGGATGGCTTCCCCCACTCATATTCAGTCGCTATATAATAATTATGGGGAAAAGGCAGATGTTTGTATTGCGGAAGGAGCTATGGGGCTTTATGACGGCTTCGATCGTATGAAAGGAAGTTGTGCGGAGGTAGTGGAGCTTTTGCGCATTCCGGTTATCTTGGTTGTCAACGCCAGAGCTACATCTTATTCGGTAGCTCCACTCTTGCAAGGCTTTCGTAATTTTCATCCCAATGTTCATATAGCAGGTGTTGTTTTTAATCAAGTTGCTTCATCTGCACATTATTCAGCTTTGAGGCAAGCCTGTAATGATGTAGGCTTGGAGTGTATGGGATATTTGCCAGTGGTGGAAGGAAACAGGATGTTGCCTCGCTATTCAGGACTGACTCTTTCTATCAAGCAGTCGGTTGATGACTTGGCGGATTTTATGGCCGATTTAATAGAGAAAGATGTTTGGGTAGATAAGATATTAAACCGTTGTATCCGCATCTTTCCTTGTAGATATAGTTTGCCTTATACTTCAGAAATGGACAGTGCGCCTTTATTTGCTGCGCATACCAAGAAGATGACGATTGCTGTAGCTCGCGACCCTGCTTTTTATTTTCTATATCGGTCACATATAGACAAACTGAAAGCAATGGGGCAAGTTGTTTTCTTCAGCCCGTTGCATGGTAGCGATTTGCCAGATGCTGATTTGATTTATCTTCCTGGGGGGTATCCAGAACTTTTTGCAAGGCAGCTATATCGTAGAAAACGCTTTTTGCAGCAGTTGTATCATTATGCAATGAATGGTGGAAAGGTATTGGCAGAAGGTGGGGGATCTATTTTGCTTGGACGCTCGTTGACGGTCCGTGAAGGAGGGAGTGTTTATGAAATGGCTGGAGTATTCCCGTTAGATTTCAGTATTGCTGAACCAAAACTGACGGTAGGTTATCGCTCTGCAACTTACCAAGGAATTGAATGGAAAGGTTACGAATCGCATTATTCTATGATAACTAATCCTGCAGTCTGCCCATCAGATGTGCAGTTGTTTACTGCACGTGGCTCCGAAGTTGCAACGTCTTTCTTTCGGACAAAGAATGTGATAGCAGGTTATACGCATTGGTATTGGGCAGAAAAAGAATTGCTGGATTTGTGGAAGTAAACTGGTTTTGATATAAAGCAAAAAAAGGTCTTTCAGATTTAACTTGATTTAAACAAGTCATTTCTAAAAGACCTTTTTCTATTTTGAAGATAAGTTTATTTCGGCGCTTTACGATAAAGGTAAATGGCTATGAACAGATAAAGAATATTAGGAATCCAAACAGCAAGAGCTGGCCACATATTCCCGTTAAGTGCAAATGTAGAAGATATGGTTTGGAATAAGATATAAGAGAAACTTAGCCCCAATCCGATACCTAAATGCAGTCCCATTCCACCTTTTACCTTTCTAGAAGATAAAGATACTCCGATAGAAGTAAGGATAAATGCAGCAAACGACATGGCTATACGTCGATGGTATTCCACTTCAAATGCTTTGATATTGGCAAATCCCCTTTTTTTCTGTTTGGAAATATAGTCGCTTAACTGTCTGCTGGTCATTGTCTCTTGTTGTCCGCGGGTGATAAGGAAGTCTTGTGGCTCCATATTGATGATGGTGTCCAAGCGTTCTCCTTTGGTAATCTGCTCACGCATACCTCTCATCTCTCGTATCATATAGTCTTTTACAATCCACTTGTGATAAGTGGCTGTGTCGTAAGTGATGCGTCTTGCTGTAAGATGGGATACCAACTTATGATCTTCAAATTTATCTAGCGAAAAACGATATCCGGTTTTGTTGTAGTTTTCATAACGTTCCATATAGGCTATGGTACCTGAATCTACTTCCAACTGGATATTCCTTACATATTCGGCTGATTTCTTGTTTTTGTAAAGTTTTTCAAAATTCAGTCGGGTGACACTTCCTGTAGGAATGACTTCAGTACCTAAGATGAAAGTAACGGTAGAGATGATGGCCGCCGAAATCATATAAGGCACCATCATGCGCTTGAAACTCATTCCTGTAGAGAACATTGCGATGATTTCTGAATTTTCTGCCAGTTTGGATGTGAAGAAGATAACGGCAATAAAGACAAACAAGGGACTAAACAGGTTGGTGTAATAAGGAATAAAGTTCAGGTAGTAGTCAAAGACGATAGCTTCCAAAGGCGCCTTGTTGTTGATGAAGCGGTCGATGTTCTCATTCACATCAAATACTACAGCAATGGAAATAATTAAGGCGATGGCAAAAAAATACGTACCAAGAAACTTGCCGATAATATATCGGTCAAGCCTCTTGATTCCTTTTATTTTGAATAAATCTTTCTTCATCATACGGTGGTTGTTACAGTCGGGTAGAGAGTCGATTTACCATCATAGGCTTCCAAGTAGAAAAATCTCCTGCAATAATATGTTTGCGTGCTTCTCCGGCGAGCCACAAATAGAAAGCCAGATTGTGGATTGATGCGATTTGCATGGCCAGCAGTTCTTGAGCATGGAACAAATGACGGAGATATGCTCGGCTATACATCGTGTCTACATACGATGCCCCATCTTCTTCGATAGGAGAGTAGTCTTTTTCCCATTTCTTGTTGCGCATATTCATAATGCCGTTTTTAGTGAAAATCATACCGTTTCGTCCATTGCGGGTAGGCATTACGCAGTCGAACATATCCACTCCTCGCTCTATACCCTCCAGGATATTCATAGGAGTTCCTACTCCCATCAAGTAGCGAGGTTTGTTGGTAGGTAATATTTCATTGACCACTTCTATCATTTCGTACATCTTTTCGGTTGGTTCTCCTACAGCCAACCCGCCGATTGCATTCCCGTCTGCTTCTTTCGATGCAATATATTCAGCCGAGCGGCGGCGGAGGTCAGGATATACACATCCTTGTACAATAGGGAAAAGTGATTGCTGGTAGCCATATTTGGGTTCTGTTTCATTGAAACGTGTAATACAACGGTCTAGCCAACGATGTGTCAGTTCCATTGATTTCTTGGCATATTCATAGTCAGACGTACCGGGTGCACATTCATCAAAAGCCATCATAATATCTGCCCCAATGGTACGTTCTATGTCCATTACGCGCTCTGGGGTAAATAAATGTTTGGAGCCGTCGATGTGTGAGCGGAATTCTACTCCTTCTTCTCTCATCTTTCTTATACCAGAAAGAGAAAAGACCTGAAAGCCACCACTGTCTGTCAGCATGGGGCGGTCAAATCCGTTGAACTTATGCAGTCCGCCAGCACCTTCAATGACATCCAGTCCCGGACGAAGATACAGATGATAGGTATTTCCCAAAATGATTTGGGCTTTGATATCATCCTTAATTTCATGCAGATGCACCCCTTTTACACTTCCCAACGTACCTACAGGCATAAAAATGGGAGTTTCGATTTGTCCGTGGTCGGTGGTTATCAGTCCGGCACGTGCATTCGATTTTGGGTCGGTATATTGTAATTCAAACTTCATAAATGTGAGTACTATAAGTAGGTTTCCCGAAACGTTTCAGGAAACCTACTTGGTTTTTATTTCTTTTCGGTCTCTTCTTTTTTCTCTTCCGCAACAGAGAAATCAATGGCATCTTTAACCTTTTCATTGGTTAAAGCAAGGGCCAGTACCTCTTTAATGTCTGAAACATAATGAAAGTTTACACCTTTCAAATAGATTGGTTGTATTTCTTCTATATCTTTCTTGTTCTCTTCGCAGAGGATAATGTTTGTGATGCCGGCGCGTTTAGCAGCTAGTATCTTTTCACGGATGCCACCTACTGGCAAGACTTTGCCGCGCAGGGTAATTTCACCGGTCATTGCCAGATTCGGTTGTACTTTGCGTTGGGTCAAGGCTGAAGCCAAAGAAGTAACCATTGTGATACCTGCCGATGGACCGTCCTTGGGTATAGCACCTTCCGGCACATGGATATGGATGTTCCAGTTGTCGAAAATTCCGTCAGGGAGGTTCAGCATTGCAGAATGAGCTTTCAGGTATTCTAAAGCCAGCATAGCCGACTCTTTCATTACATCTCCCAAGTTTCCGGTCAAGGTCAATCGTCCTCCTTTACCTTTACTCAGACTGGTTTCCACAAAGAGGATTTCCCCTCCTACAGCAGTCCATGCCAATCCTGTAACTACACCCGCATATTCATTCCCTTGGTACTTATCGCGTGAGTAAGTCTTCGACCCTAAAAATTTAGAGACATCTGCCGGTTTCAGTTCGCAAGTTTCAGTAAAGCGTCCGCTGGCAATTTCAAGTGCCACTTTACGCATTACTTTGCTCAATGTCTTTTCCAGCTGTCTTACCCCACTTTCACGCGTATAGTTCTCTATGATATACTCAATGGCAGCTTTAGAGAATTTAAGATGTTCTTTCTTCAGTCCATTGGCTTCCATTTCTTTAGGAATCAAATGGCGGCGAGCTATCTCTGTTTTCTCTTCAGTGATATATCCGCTCACTTCAATAAGTTCCATGCGGTCCAGCAATGGCTGAGGGATTGTTCCCAGGTCATTGGCTGTAGCAATGAACATGATGTGGGACAAGTCATAGTCCATATCAATATAATTGTCATGGAATGAATTGTTTTGTTCTGGGTCCAAGACTTCCAGCATTGCAGAACTTGGGTCTCCACGATGGTCGCTTCCCAATTTGTCTATCTCGTCCAAGATAATCACAGGGTTGGAAGTACTGGCTTTAATCAAGCTCTTGATGATACGTCCTGGCATTGCGCCGATATACGTTTTGCGGTGTCCTCTAATTTCAGCTTCATCTCTTACTCCACCTAAGGACATACGCACATATTTTCTTTTCAAAGCTGTTGCGATAGAGCGGCCTAAAGAAGTTTTCCCTACCCCCGGAGGGCCATAAAGACAGATGATAGGTGATTTCAAATCTCCTTTCAGTTTCAGCACAGCCAGATGTTCCAATATACGCTCCTTCACTTTTTCCAGTCCGTAGTGATCTTTGTTCAACACCTTTTCTGCATTAGGAATACTCAGAGAATCGGCTGAATATTCTTCCCATGGTAATGCCAGTAAAGTCTGAAGGTATGAAAGCTGAATGTTATAGTCTGGAGCTTGAGGATTGATACGTTCCAGTTTGCTGACTTCACGTTCAAAGATATTGGCAACCTCTTTGCTCCATTTCTTTTTTTTACCTTTCACTCTCAGCTCGTCTATCTCGTCATCCTGTCCATTTCCAAGTTCATCTTGTATGTTCTTGATTTGTTGCTGCAAGAAATACTCTCGCTGTTGCTTGTCAAGGTCTTCGCGCGTTTTCATTTGAATGTTACGGCGAAGAGCTGCAAATTGCATTTCTCGGTCAAGAATCTGGATTAACTTATACATGCAGTCTTTGATGGATGTTTGGTCAATCAGCTTGAATTTGTCTTCCAGGCTGAAAGGGAAGTTTGTGCAGACGAAGTTGACAAAGAGGCTAGGCTTCTTCAGGTTTTTCAAGGTGAATGCTAAATCCGGTCCCATCTGGTCGGACAATTCCAAGAATTTCTTAGTCAAATCACGGCAAGTATCCATCAAGACTTTCATTTCCCTGTTGGCTTCTGGTTCTTCCTGTTTTTCCATGAAAGAAACTTTTCCCTTTAAGTAAGGTTTGGTTTCTGTTACTTCTTCAATCTTCACCTTGGTAGAGCTTGTCTGAACAATGGCTGTTGTTCCTCCGTTAGGCATTTCCAGTACTCGGAGTACATGGCCTATTACGGCGGTTTGATGCAAGTCTTTATATCCAGGGTCTTCTACTTCAGCTACTTTCTGAGTGGCAATTACGATATTTGTTTCATCTTTAGTTGCGCTTTTTGCCAGTTTCAATGTGCTTTCTCTACCTATAGATACTGGCAATATGGAAGAAGGAAATATCACCATGTTTCTTAGCGTCATGATGGCAAACTCCTGTTCGAAATCTTCGACAGGCATATCCACATGCAAAGCATCTATCTCTGCTATCATTGGCATGTCATTGCTGGTTGGTTCTGGCACCAAATCTCCTGCTTTTTTCTTTTTTACCATATTTTGTATTTTGTCTATTATATGTTTATTAAAAAACGACACGGGAAATATACCCATAAACGGCTACAAATTTAATGTTTTTGCCCTAAAAAAGAAAATGTATTGATTACAAATGATGGGCTTCTTAAAATAAATGGGCTTTTATTAGAATAAAATGGGGAGTTTTATCTATTTTTGGCACTTTGTTTTGGATAAAAGACGATTATAGTATGGCAAATCATTTTTTTAAGTTCAAGCAGTTTACAGTGTTTCAAGACCGCTGTGCCATGAAAGTCGGTACAGATGGTGTGCTTTTGGGGGCATGGGCAGATGTGGCGCAGGCCCAACGTGTGCTCGATATTGGTACAGGAACTGGTTTGATAGCCTTGATGTGCGCCCAAAGAAGTCAGGCTAGAATTGTTGGTGTGGAGATTGATTCGGATGCAGCGGTGCAGACCCGCGAAAATGTTACAGCCTCTCCTTGGGCAGATAGGATAGAGGTAGTGGAAGGGGATGTAAGGGAGTTTGCGTCTGAAGCCTGCTTCGATGCGATTGTCTCTAACCCACCTTATTTTCAAGAGCAAGTGTTTTGTGCCGATAAACAGCGAAATGCGGCACGGCATACCGACGGTTTGTCTTTCGAAGAACTGATTCGTTCTGTATCTGCCTTGCTCTCTCCGGCGGGACGGTTTTATGTGGTGCTTCCTACAAATGCCGTGGCCGATTTTGTCCAATTGGCTGCAGTGTCTCACCTCTATCTTTGTCGTCATACCACCATTTACACAAAGCCCGACGGGCAATCCAAGCGTTCATTGCTTGCTTTTGGACGAGAAATGAGCGCTTGCTTGCGTGATTCTTTGGTGGTGGAACTGTCGCGTCATGTATATAGTCCGGAGTATATCCGTCTTACAAAAGACTTTTATCTTACGATGTAAATTTTCTAATTTTTTTTAGACAGACGACGCAAGATGTTTTGGTTGATTTGCAGCAAGTGGTGATGTTTGCGTACAATCGTTTCTGTAATAGGCTTTCGTCCTACCATATCCATGAAATACTGAAAAAGATTGTATGTATTGTAGAAAGGCTTGCTGCTGCCTTTTTCAGGGACGATGATGTTCAGTCCTCGTGGCACTATTTCCACTTCAAGGTCCTTGCTTCCCATTGCAGGGTCGCCGTCGAAGTGGAATACACCTTCCGATGCGCGATGGATTGTTATCTTCTTTTCTTTCAATGTCTTTATTCGCCAGTTTTGGTTGATTGTCTTACTAAACAGTTGAAAGGAAATGGCTGGGGCTTCCAACATGGTAAATGGCTCTAGTATGGTAATGTCCATTTTTCCGTCGGTCAGTGATGCTTTGGGGGCGATGTAGGCATTGTTGCCATATTGCGAGGCATTGGCGCAGGCTATCAAAAAAGCTTTATATTTCATGCTTTCTGATTCGTTTTCTATCTCATAGGTTTCCGGATGGTATCTCAACCCTTCTTGTAAGGTGTTTTCGAGATAGGTGAGCAGTCCTCTTTTCTTTGAACTTGCGAATTTCATGCTTACAAAAGCGTCAAATCCCACTCCACAGGTGCAGAAGAAAGGTCTCTCATTGATTTTACCATAGTCAATTTGGATGCACTGTCCTTTGTTTAAAGTGTCGATAGCTCCTTTCGGGTCAAGAGGGATATGGAGATGTCTGGCCAGTCCATTCCCTGAGCCGCATGGGATAATCCCCATTGCGGTGTTGGTGTGGATTAACGAGCGTCCTACTTCGTTGATGGTGCCGTCACCTCCAATGGCTACCACGATATCCATCTTGCCTTTGACGGCTTCTTTGGCCAACACTTCGGCATGTCCGGCATATTTGGTCTTTTTGATTACATAACTATAGACACCCTTATCCAAACGCTCATCTATCAAACGTAAGATGTTCTCCTTTCCGCTTGTTCCGGAGATGGGGTTGACTATGAATACTATTTGTTTTTTCGAGCTCATTTTAGTTCGGTATTTTGTGTAAACATCTTACAAAAATAGCATTTTTTTTATTACATGAGATTATTGTCGGTTAAAGAAATGCCGCCAATAGCTTTTTTTTTCTGTCTTTCAGTTTAGTAAACCAATTATAATTAGTATCTTTGTGCGGTGTTTTTAAGGATGCTTGAAAAAACATCACCTAAAGAGTTAAAAACAACAAGTAGTAGAGTGTAGAAACTTATATCTAGAATATGGGATTATTACAAGAAAAGCTAAGTAAATTCAGAGTGCCTCAGATGTATATGGAAAGAGGCGTTTATCCTTATTTCCGTGAAATTGACAGTGCGCAGGATACTGAAGTGTTGATGGATGGAAAGAAAGTATTAATGTTTGGTTCTAATTCTTATTTGGGACTTACACACGACCAACGTATTATCGATGCTGCCATCGCTGCTACTCGCAAGTATGGTACTGGATGCGCTGGTTCGCGTTTGCTGAATGGAACATTGGACATCCACGTGCAGTTGGAAAAAGAACTGGCCGAATTTGTGGGTAAGGATGAAGCGTTGTGCTTCTCTACTGGATTTACAGTAAACGAAGGTGTCATCCCTCAGTTGGTAAGCAGAGGGGATTATATCATTTGCGATGATAGAGACCATGCTTCTATTGTTGACGGACGTCGTTTGACTTTCGCCACTCAGTTGAAATATAAGCACAATGACATGGAGGCTTTGGAGAAAGAACTTCAGAAGTGTGAACCGGATGCTATCAAATTGATTGTTGTAGACGGAGTGTTCTCAATGGAGGGCGACTTGGCCAACTTGCCGGAAATCATCCGCTTGAAGAAAAAGTATAACGCTACAGTATATGTGGATGAAGCACACGGATTGGGTGTGTTCGGAAGAAACGGACGTGGAGTGTGTGATCATTTCGGTCTAGTAGATGAGGTGGATTTGATTATGGGTACATTCAGCAAGTCGCTTGCTTCTATCGGTGGATTTGTAGCAGGTGACAAGGATACCATCAACTGGTTGCGTCATAATGCGCGTTCTTATATATTCCAGGCAAGTAATACTCCTGCTGCTACTGCTGCTGCAATGGCTGCATTGGAAATCTTGAAGACTGAACCATCTCGCCAAGAAAACTTGTGGAAGATTACTAACTATGCCTTGAATCGTTTCCGTGAAATCGGTTTTGAAATCGGTGAAACAGAAAGCCCTATCATTCCGCTTTACGTACGCGATACCGATAAGACTTTCGAGGTGACTAAGATGGCGTTTGATGAAGGTGTATTCATCAATCCGGTTATTCCTCCTGCTTGTCATCCACAGGATACGTTGGTTCGATTTGCTTTGATGGCTACTCATACCAAAGAACAGGTTGATTTTGCAATTGAGAAACTGACTAAGTGCTTTAAGGAATTGGAGATTATCTAAATCTGGTAGTTCTTTTGCTTGAAGTAGATAAATATAAGGCTCAATCCGATAAGGGTTGAGCCTTTTTTGATGGTGTTGTTGTAGGGGGGTGTTGATGGGTGTAAGGGAAGAAAATGACCTTTTGTCAAAATGTCAATCAGGCTTCGTCAGAATCCGAAAAATGAAGACAAAGGTTCAGATGATTGCAAATTTTCAATTCTTGTTTGTCAACTTTGAGCTGATATTCCTGAAGCACAAGAAGTTATTGCAGAGTTATGTATAATATTATTAATTCAATCCGGTAGAAAATCTGATTAAAAACTCATTGAAAAGCCCTGTTCGGTTGAATTGCCGAAAATAATATAATCATTTTTCGCAAAATGTTTGTATATTTTGCCGAAAATAATTACAAAAGTTGAAGAAAATATATAGACGATTGGAGGGGTTAATTGAAAATTTGCTGCATAAAAAAACAATTTTCCCTTCAGTATGGTATATTTATTACATAATATTTCATTTCTGGCTGCTAGAATTATAAGTTTAGAAGGTCTGTCAAAAAGGAAGAAGGTAATTTTTCTATCTTTTTGAAAAGAAACAGCCTTCCTGAGCTATCTTTTTGAAAAATAACAAACCAAGAAGGCTGGTATGATATCGGTTTCGGAGAATTGTATCCTCCAAGCAGGGCTTTATTCTTGATTGAAGATAAATTTTTCTACGGCATAAGCCACTCCGTCTTCCGTATTAGAACGGGTGATAAACTTGGCATGCTGCTTTACTACATCTTGAGCGTTGTCCATTGCAATACCCAATCCGGCAAACTGAATCATCGATAAATCATTGAATCCGTCGCCGATAGCAATCATTTCTTCTTTTTCAATGCCTATCTCTTTAAGCAATACAGCCAAAGATTTAGCCTTATCTATTCCTTTAGGGACGAGCTCCAGGAAATAAGGTTCAGAACGGAACACTCCCATTCTATCTTTTAGATGTTCAAACATCTCTTTTTCCAAGATGGCCAGACGGGTGGCATCTCCCACAATCAAGCACTTTGCAATAGGGTGCTTGATGGCATTAAGAAAATTGTCCACCTTTTTGATTTTCATCGCATTGAGAAAAGCCTCTTTCAATACATATTCATCTTCAGGGCGCTCTGTGAGCACATTTTCCCCCTCATAAGAAATGATGGCGAAATCGTTGTCTTTGGCGCACTGGTACAGGTATGGCAGCACTTCCGGGTCCAACAGGTTTTTGTACATCATTTCTCCGGTTTTCCAGTCGATGATTTCCCCGCCATTGTATGAAAGAATATATCCTTCGTATTTGTCCATTTCAAGCTGGTTGGCCAGCGGAACAATGCCGTATGTAGGGCGTCCGGACGCCAGTACCAGTTTTACCCCCTGCTGTTGTGCTTTGATGAGTGTTTGACGAGTATGCTCGGTGATTTTCTTTTCGGGATTGGTTAAAGTCCCATCCAAGTCGAGTACTAAAAGTTTGTAAGCCATAAAATAATGATTCTTCGTAATTATTTGGCAAAGATACAAATAAAAGTGATAATATTCTATGGGTGATAATTGGATTTCTGTAATTTGCTGGAGATACAACTGCCGGATGGTGAAAAAGGAAGAACGATGAAACAAGAACCGATTTCTATTGGAAAATTGAGTAATTTTCTTTATATTCGCAAGAAGCCGTTGGCATTTTCATTTAAAACAGCAATAAACAATAGATATGTCTGGATTGGTTTTTGATTTCTCACTTCGCTTGCTGGCTGCAGGGGCGATGGGAGTGTGTATCGGTTTAGAGAGGGAGTATCGGGCAAAAGAAGCGGGGTATCGCACTCACTTTCTGGTAGCTTTAGGCAGTGCCTTGCTGATGATTGTCTCCCAGTATGGTTTTGAAGATGTTCTTCAAGACGGGGTGGTGCGCCTTGATCCTAGTCGTATTGCCGCTCAGGTTGTAAGTGGAATCGGTTTTATCGGAGCCGGTACCATCATCTTGCAAAAGCAAATTATACGGGGACTTACTACAGCTGCGGGAATCTGGGCAACGTCTGGCATTGGTCTGGCTATCGGTGCAGGGATGTATGGCATCGGAGTGATAGCTACCATACTAGTCCTGCTTGGACTGGAAGTTTTAGGCTATTTCTTTAAAAGCTTGGGATTGAGAAATATGTCTATTGAGTTTTCTTCTACCGAGAGGGAGGAGTTGCGCAAGGTTTCGACGAAGTTCACGGAAGAGGGATTTGTCATCCTGTCGTATGAAATGAAAGAAAGCCGTACCTACGACAATCGTCCGCTCTTTCATGTAAGTATGCTGGTAAAAGCCAGAAAACTCAATGAAGAAGCATTGCTGTTGCTCTTCCTTCATGAATTTCCGGGAGTAACGGTCAATCAGATTGGCTGACTACTTGTTTCTGTTATATAATAAGGTGTATTCGGCAAAGCTGCTTGAGAAAAAGAAAGAAAGCCGAGCGGATGAAAAAAGGGATTTTTAGGGCGTTTTTTGCTTTTTAGCATATATTTTCCTTTGGCGGCTCTTTCTTTATCAATTTTTCTACTAACTTTGCAGTATCTAAAAAATAAGACTTATGAGAAGAAATAAGATTAACTGGAAAGTTCCTAAAGGAACGGAACTGACAGAATTAGATAAAAAAGTATTGTTTTTTCAAAACAAAGGCCATCTGGTTCCTACCAGAGATTTGATTAAGACTCCCGAACAGATTGAAGGTATCCGTAAGAGTGGAATTATCAACACTGGGGTGCTTAACTTGGTGGCGAGCGAGATTCGTGCAGGTATGAGTACTGCTGAGATCGATAAGATGGTTTACGACTATACCATTTCACACGGAGCTATTCCTGCTCCGCTCAATTATGAAGGATTCCCTAAGAGCGTTTGTACTTCTATCAACGAGGTAGTATGCCACGGTATTCCTTGTGAAGAAGAAATATTGGAAGAAGGCGATATCATCAATGTGGATGTTTCTACTATCCTTGACGGATATTATTCTGATGCATCACGTATGTTTGTAATTGGAGAAACAACTCCAAAGAAGCAGAAATTGGTAGATGTGGCTAAAGAATGTCTTGAAATTGGCATGAAAGCAGCTCAGCCTTTTGGATTTGTAGGGGATATCGGTCATGCCATCGAAAAGCATGCCCGCAAGAATGGATTCTCGGTGGTGAGAGATTTATGCGGCCATGGGGTAGGACTGGAATTTCATGAAGAGCCTGAAGTGATGCACTTCGGAAAGAAAGGTACCGGTATGCTGTTGGTTCCAGGAATGGTCTTTACCATTGAACCAATGATTAACATGGGAACATGGGAAGTCTTTGTGGATGAAGAAGACGGATGGACCGTAGTGACTGAAGATGAATTGCCGTCTGCACAGTGGGAACACACTTTCTTGATGACGGAAAACGGCTTGGAAATCCTGACTTATTAATCAGGCTGGACAGGCAATGAATACATTATTATTGACTGATTGATATGGATACTATTATATTAGGAATTGAGTCGTCATGCGATGATACTTCGGCGGCTGTAATCAAGAATGGCGTGCTGCTGTCGAGTGTGATAGCTAGCCAGGCTGTGCATGAGTCATACGGAGGTGTTGTGCCCGAATTGGCTTCTCGTGCGCACCAGCAGAACATTGTACCGGTGGTACATGAAGCGTTGAAACGCGCTGGGGTTGCAAAAGAGGAGTTGAGCGCTATCGCCTTTACCAGAGGGCCGGGACTGATGGGCTCTTTGTTGGTTGGAGTGTCTTTCGCTAAAGGTATGGCTCGTTCGCTAGGTATTCCTATGGTGGATGTCAACCATCTGCAAGGACATGTGTTGGCTCATTTCATCAAGGAATCAGCCGATGATAATGACAAACCAGAATATCCATTTCTCTGCCTGCTGGTATCGGGTGGCAACTCTCAGATAATCCGAGTAAATACCTATAACGATATGCAGGTGTTGGGGCAGACTATTGACGATGCAGCCGGAGAGGCTATCGACAAATGTTCTAAGGTAATGGGGTTGGGTTATCCGGGTGGACCTATCATTGACCGGTTGGCAAGACAGGGAAATCCCAAGGCCTATACTTTCAGCAAGCCGCATATTCCGGGGTTTGATTATAGTTTCAGCGGACTCAAGACTTCTTTCCTTTATTCGCTTCGTGAATGGGTGAAAGAAGATCCTGACTTCGTGGAACATCACAAAGAAGATTTGGCTGCATCGCTGGAAAAGACCATTGTAGATATTCTAATGGACAAACTTCGTAAGGTTGTAAAGGAGACTGGAATCACACAAGTGGCTGTTGCTGGAGGTGTGTCGGCCAATAACGGCTTGCGCAACGCCTATCGTGAACATGCCCAGAAATATGGATGGAAAATTTATATACCGAAGTTTGGCTACACAACCGATAATGCGGCGATGATTGCCATTACCGGTTATTATAAGTTTTTGGACAAGGATTTTTGCTCAATAGACAAACCCGCTTACTCAAGGGGTACAATCAAGTAATTAACATTTTAAAAGATCTAATTAATTCAAGGTCTTGCATGTACAATATCTTCGAAGGAGAGAGCCTGATGCGCTATAAGGCTCTATCACCGGGGAATCAGTATCCATTTTCTGGGTATTGGAGTATTTGTGGACTTAAAAAGAAAGTAAAGTAATGTCAGTAGAAACAAAAACACTCAGTAAGGAAATAAGTGAGATCTTCTGGAGAGAAGGCTTTACACTGGCTACCGCAGAAAGTTGCACTGCAGGTAATGTGGCGGCCATCATAACTGCTATCCCTGGTAGTTCTCGTTTCTATAAAGGCGGCATCGTAGCTTATTCCAATGAAGTGAAACAGAATCTGCTTCACGTGAAGGAGGAAACATTAAGCGAACATGGAGCCGTAAGTGAAGAAACAGTAGTAGAAATGGCTCGTGGAGTTATGGAGGTTCTTGGAGTGGACTTTGCTGTGGCTACTTCTGGTATTGCCGGACCAACAGGTGGCACTCAGGGAAAGCCAGTTGGTACAATCTGGATTGCGGTTTGCAACAAGGAAACGGTAATTACCGGTCGGCTTAGCGAAGACAACGGAAGAGAACAAAATGTACAGGCTGCAACAAAAAAAGCACTGCAATTATTACTCAAAATTTGCCAAAACAAAGAAAACGAGGAGTAAATGTACAATTTGTTACTTGAAAACTTGTATATATCAAATTTAATCACTTATTTTGCACTCCGTTTGAGAGAACGAAGAAAAACAGAACTATAAATTAGATAGAAATGTCAAAAATTTGTCAAATTACCGGAAAGAGAGCCATGATTGGCAACAATGTTTCACACTCTAAGAGAAGAACTAAAAGAACTTTCGATGTGAACTTGTTTACTAAGAAATTCTACTATGTAGAACAGGAATGCTGGATTAGCCTGAATATCTGCGCTAACGGCTTGCGAGTTATTAATAAAAAAGGCCTGGATGCAGCGCTGAAGGATGCAGTTGCTAAAGGTTACTGCGATTGGAAAACTATCAAAATTATTGGTTAATTAAAAGGAGAAAGAGACTATGGCTAAGAAAGCTAAAGGTAATAGAGTACAGGTAATCCTTGAATGCACAGAAATGAAGGATAGTGGTATGCCGGGAACTTCTCGCTACATTACTACAAAGAATAGAAAGAATACCACTGAAAGATTGGAATTGAAGAAGTACAATCCTATTTTGAAAAGAGTAACAGTTCATAAAGAAATTAAATAATAATAGACCATGGCAAAGAAAACAGTCGCAACCCTTCAGACAGGTAAAGAAGGACGTTCTTATACTAAGGTTATCAAAATGGTTAAGTCTCCCAAAACAGGTGCTTACGTTTTTGACGAACAGATGGTTCCTAACGATAAAGTTCAGGACTTCTTTAAAAAATAATTTAGCTTATTAAGTAAATTATTCTATATCAATCCCCTTATCAAACAAGATAAGGGGATTTTTTTTATTGCTGTTTCTGCCGTTGGTGTATGTTTGCCAGTGAAAAAGATGCAGATAGCGGGGAATCAAGGATGAAACTCTTCTTTTGGATTAAAAAAAATATTGTATCTTTGTAACATAATAAGAAATAAATAATTAAGCCGATTATGGGATTTTTTAGTTTTTTCTCGAAGGAAAAGAAAGAGACACTGGACAAAGGACTGTCTAAAACCAAAGAAAGTGTGTTTGGGAAGATTGCCCGGGCGGTAGCCGGTAAGTCAAAGGTGGACGATGAAGTGTTGGATAACCTGGAAGAGGTGCTCATTACATCGGATGTGGGTGTGGAAACTACGCTGAATATCATCAAACGTATCGAAAAGCGTGTGGCAAAGGATAAATACGTAAACACACAGGAATTAAACAATATCCTGCGTGAGGAAATTGCTGCTTTGCTGACCGAAAACAACACTGTTGACGCGGACGATTTCAGTGTGCCAGAACAAAAGAAGCCCTATGTGATTATGGTAGTGGGAGTAAACGGAGTAGGGAAGACAACTACTATCGGTAAACTTGCCTATCAGTTCAAGAAAGCGGGAAAGAAAGTTTATTTGGGTGCTGCAGATACCTTTCGTGCCGCCGCTGTTGAGCAGCTGGTTATTTGGGGGGAAAGAGTAGATGTGCCTGTTGTGAAACAGAAAATGGGTTCGGATCCTGCTTCTGTAGCTTTCGATACGCTTAGTTCTGCTGTTGCCAACAATGCGGATGTAGTTATTATTGACACAGCTGGACGTTTGCATAATAAAGTGGGACTGATGAACGAGCTTACCAAAATCAAGAAGGTAATGCAGAAGGTGATTCCAGATGCGCCACATGAGATTTTGCTGGTGTTGGACGGCTCTACCGGACAAAATGCATTTGAACAGGCTAAGCAGTTTACGCTGGCCACTGAGGTAAATGCAATGGCTATTACCAAACTGGATGGTACTGCTAAAGGTGGTGTAGTTATCGGTATATCAGACCAATTTAAAATTCCGGTAAAATATATCGGTTTAGGTGAAGGCATGGAAGACTTGCAGATTTTCCGTCGCCGTGAATTTGTTGATTCGTTATTTGGAGCCAATACAGATAAATGAGAAAAAATACAATAGATATTATCACTTTGGGCTGCTCAAAGAATCTGGTGGATTCTGAGAAGTTGATAAAGCAGCTTGAAGAGAATGGTTATAAAGTAACTCATGACAGTGAAACCCCCCAAGGGGAAATTGCTGTTATCAATACATGTGGGTTTATAGGAGATGCTAAAGAGGAGTCTATCAATATGATTCTGGAGTTTTGCCAGGCTAAAGAAGAAGGCAGACTCAAGAAACTGTATGTGATGGGATGCCTTTCGGAAAGATACTTGAAAGATCTGCAAATGGAAATTCCTCAGGTAGACAAATTTTACGGCAAGTTCAACTGGAATGAACTGCTGGATGATTTGGGTAAGACTTTTCATCCGGAATTTGCAATAGAGCGCCACCTTACTACTCCTAAACATTATGCTTACCTGAAAATATCGGAAGGATGTGACCGTAAATGTTCATATTGTGCTATTCCTATCATCACTGGAAAACATCATTCTAGACCTATGGAGGAAATCTTGGATGAAGTGCGCCTACTTGTTTCGCAAGGGGTAAAAGAGTTTCAGGTGATAGCACAGGAACTGACTTATTACGGAGTAGACCTTTATAAGAAACAGATGCTTCCGCAGCTTATTGAAGAGATGGCACAGATACCGGGGGTGAAATGGATTCGCCTGCATTATGCTTATCCTGCTCATTTCCCAAAAGATTTGTTCCGCGTGATGAGAGAATATGACAATGTATGTAAGTATATGGATATTGCTCTTCAGCATATCAGCAATAACATGTTGAAACTGATGCGCCGTAATGTGACCAAAGAAGATACTTACGAACTGATTCGCCAGTTTAGAACAGAGGTCCCAGGTATTCATTTGCGTACAACATTGATGGTAGGGCATCCAGGAGAAACAGAACAAGACTTTGAGGAACTGAAGGAATTTGTACGCCATGCCAAATTTGACCGAATGGGGGCTTTTACTTATTCGGAAGAGGAAGGTACCTATTCGGCCAAGCACTATAAAGACGAAATTCCTCAGAAAGTCAAACAGGCCCGTTTGGATGAATTGATGGCTATCCAACAGAAAATCTCTTTTGAACTGAGTCATGTGAAAATCGGTCAGGAAATGATGGTTATTATTGACCGGAAAGAAGGAGAATACTATATTGGCCGAACCGAGTTTGACTCTCCGGAAGTTGACCCGGAAGTATTGATAAAAACAGACAGAAAAATATTGAGAACCGGTTCTTTCCATCGTGTAAAAATATACGATGCGGATGATTTCGATTTGTACGCAGATTTAGTATGAACAATAAGGAACTGATAAGCGAACTTGCTTACCGATTGGGCTATACTCATAAGGATGCAGCCCAACTGGTTACTTCGATGGTCCATTTCATGGAAGAGGAACTGCAAAAGGATAAGATGCTGGATTTTGAAGATTTCGGAACGTTTGAAGTGAAAAAGAAAATGGAACGTATTATGGTAAATCCGGCCACTAAACAGCGCTTGTTGCTTCCTCCAAAATTGGTATTGAACTTTCGTCCAGATAAAGCCTTGAAGGAAAAATTAAAAAAAACGGTGGATGATGAATGAAAAACTGACAATGAAGCAATTGGCAGATTTCCTTGCTGAGAGACATGAAATGAAAGCGGAAGATGCAACCGCTTTTGTGAAAATGTTTTTCAAGGTAATGGAGGATGCATTGGAAACCGATAAATATGTCAAGGTCAAGGGGCTGGGTACTTTCAAGCTTATCGGTTCTGAGAACCATGAAGGGAATATACGTATTACTTTTACACCTGATACTTCGATGAGGGAGGGGATAAACAAACCTTTTGCTCATTTTGAATCGGTGGTGCTAGGAGAGGATACGCATTTTGATGACATGAAAGAGGAGGAGGGATTCACGAATTTAAATGAGGTGGAAGAGGACTTGGAAACCGAGACGGAAACGGAAACCACTTTCGCCATGGACTCATTGGGAGATTCCGATGCTGCGCTCTCAGGGGACGAAAATGGCGAGAACAGGGACGGGGAATCTCAGCTTGATAATTCTGTGGAAAATATAACAGACAAGAAAACATTGAAGTTTGAGGAAAATGAAACAACAGACACTTCAGCTATAGTTGTTGAAACGTTGGAACCTAAACCTTCTTTCGGGAAAAGTTTTCCTTGGTGCATGTTGTCTTCTATCCTTTTGATTGGAGTGTTTATTGGAGGCATGATGGTTTGGAGTTTTCTAGCTAATAAACGTTATGTTACGGAGAGTATTTTAGACAGTTTGATGTATAGGCATGTGCAAGAAGCAATTGTGTTGTCCCCTCCGCCAACGGCCGATTTAATGAGTTTGAAACAAACTCTACACCCTGTTGATAGCACTTTACATCCCCAAGACTCCATTGTTTCAACAGTCCAGAAATCTTTAACTAAAGAGACTGCTGCTCCTGCAAAGAAAGAGCAGCAAAGCCTTTCTGATACTTTGGAATATCAGATTACCGGTACGCAGACTACTCATTCTATCCAATCTGGAGAAAATTTGGCTAGAGTGGCACAGAAATATTATGGGAATAGACGCTTGTGGCCTTATCTGGTGAAACATAATAAGAAAATTATCAAGAATGCAGATAACCTTCCAGTTGGGATGGTTATTGAAATACCAGAATTGACGCCTAAAAAATGACGATAAGCACTAGAAGAGCGTTTTGATAATTGATTTTAAACATCTTTAGTCTTTGTCCAAAGGAAACTTAGAAAGCAGCTAGTTTTTTTTAATAAAAATTAGTTGCTTTCGTTAATATTATGGTGTACTTTTGGATGCAAGATTCAAGCTAGAGACAGGCTTGGCAAATATTATGTATTTAACACATTAAAATGAAATAATTATGGCTGAAGCTATAGACATTCGTGAATTAAACGAACGAATAGAACGTCAGAGTGCGTTCGTTACAAATTTGATGACCGGAATGGATCAGGTTATCGTTGGTCAGAAACACTTGGTAGAATCATTGCTTATCGGGCTCTTGGCAGATGGTCACATCTTACTGGAAGGTGTTCCCGGGTTGGCAAAAACTCTGGCTATTAAAACAATGGCCTCTCTTATTGATTCAAAATATAGCCGTATTCAGTTTACTCCCGACTTGCTCCCCGCCGACGTAATCGGTACTATGATTTATAGTCAGAAAGATGAGAGTTTCATAGCCAAGAAAGGACCGATCTTCGCCAATTTTGTTTTGGCAGATGAAATCAACCGTGCTCCGGCTAAAGTGCAGAGTGCCTTACTGGAAGCAATGCAGGAGCGTCAGGTTACTTTGAGCAAGGAAACCTTTCCATTGCCTAAACCATTCTTGGTAATGGCTACCCAGAATCCGGTAGAACAAGAAGGTACTTACCCATTACCTGAAGCACAGGTTGACCGCTTTATGCTGAAGGTTATTATTGATTATCCAAAACTGGAAGAGGAAAAGAAAATTATCCGTCAGAATATCTCTGGCACTAAGGTCGAAGTAAAACCTTTGTTGAAAGCAGAAGATATCATTGAAGCCCGTAAGGTGGTATGCCAGGTTTATTTGGATGAGAAGATTGAACAGTATATCGCAGATATTGTATTTGCTACACGTTATCCGGAAAAATATGATTTAAAGGAACTTAAAAGTTTAATCAGCTTCGGAGGTTCTCCTCGTGCTTCTATTAACTTGGCGTTAGCTGCAAGAAGTTATGCATTTATCAAGCGTCGTGGATATGTTATCCCGGAAGATGTACGTGCCGTAGCACATGATGTGTTGCGTCATCGTATCGGACTTACTTATGAAGCAGAGGCTACAAATGTGACTTCGGATGAGATTGTAAGCAAGATTCTGAACAAGGTAGAAGTGCCTTGATAATAGGATATTTTTTGTTTTCGGTGTCTGCATTGCAGTTTGACTGTAATGTGGGCACATTGTAAGTATATATGCCTGAGCAATATTCAGGCGGATATTATCGTTTAGGTTTTCAACAACTTAAGCCAAATCAATATCAAAAATCAGGAATGGAAACAAGTGAATTATTAAAACGAGTTCGTCAGATAGAGATAAAGACACGCGGACTGTCCAGCAATATTTTTGCAGGACAGTATCATTCTGCCTTCAAGGGGCGTGGTATGGCTTTTTCGGAAGTGCGTGAATATCAGTATGGCGATGACGTGCGCGATATAGACTGGAATGTAACCGCCCGCTTTGACAAGCCTTTTATCAAGGTTTTTGAGGAGGAACGAGAACTGACGGTCATGTTGTTGGTGGATGTTTCTAATAGCTTGGATTTTGGTACTGTGGTACAGACTAAGAAGAATATGCTGACTGAAATAGCCGCTACACTGGCATTTTCTGCTATACAGAACAATGACAAGATTGGGGTAATATTTTTTTCAGACCGGATAGAGAAATTCATTCCTCCTAAGAAAGGAAGGAAACACATCTTGTATATCATACGAGAATTGATTGACTTTCAGCCGGAAAGTACACGTACCAATTTGCAGTGTGCAATAGAATATCTTACTAATGTAATTAAAAAACGATGTACTGCCTTTATGTTAAGCGACTTTATAGATGAGAGCAATTTCCAAAACGCACTGACTATAGCTAATAGAAAACATGATGTGGTGGCTGTGCAGGTTTATGATAAACGGTTGGAGGAATTGCCCGATGTAGGGTTAATGAAGGTTCGTGATGCAGAAACTGGTCATGAACAATGGATTGACACTTCATCGAAAACCTTGCGAAATGCACATCATGCCTGGTGGATGGAGCGGCGAAAAAAATTGAATGAAATATTTACTCATTCTAATGTGGATGCTGTTTCTGTAAGAACCGACCAGGATTATGTAAAGGCCTTGCTAAACTTATTTGCCAAACGAAACTGAAAGACAGGATTATGAATTATTCTTTTTTATATAATGGAAAAAAACTTCTGAAAACTGTTGGCTGCGGTTTCCTGCTATTGGCTGCATCAACTTATGATGCACAGGCTCAGGTAACGGTAGAAGCCAGTATCGATTCACTGCAGCTGCTTATCGGCGAGCAGGCAAAGGTGAAACTGGAAGTAAGTATGAAAGCCGGACAAAAACTGCAATTGCCTTTTCTGAAAGACACTTTAGTGAAGGGGGTGGAAATATTGGATATTGCCAAGCCTGATACACAGTTGCTAAACGACAACAAGCGATGGCTCATTTCTCAAGAATATACTGTAACTTCTTTTGACTCAGCATTGTATTATCTGCCGCCAATGGAAGTCCTGGTAGATAACGAGTTTTACCGTTCTAAGGCTTTGGCACTGAAGGTCTATTCAATTCCTGTAGACACCTTGCATCCTGACCAATTTTGTGGTCCCAAAAGCATTAGAGAAGTTCCTGTCATCTGGGAAGATGTAGCTCCGCTTACTTATGCTTTCTTGGCGATGTTGGTATTGGGTGGTCTGGCTGTGTTCTTTATTATCCGCTATCGCGATAATAAGCCGATTATTCGAATCGTGAAGATAGAGCCTAAGCTGCCGCCTCATCAAACAGCAATGAAGAAGATAGAAGAAATAAAGGCTGATAAACAGATTCAGCAGGAAAATCCAAAGTTGTATTATACAGAACTGACAGATGTGATTCGTTTGTATATAAAAGAGCGATTTGGGTTTAACGCACTGGAAATGACTTCTTCAGAAATCATTGACGAACTATTGCAAGTGAAAGACAAAGAGTCTATCAGTGACTTGAAACTTCTATTTGAAACAGCTGACTTGGTAAAATTTGCCAAACATTCGCCAATGATGAATGAGAATGACATGAATCTGGTAAATGCCGTTGATTTTATCAATGGGACAAAGATTGAAGAAGACCCGAATGCTCAAAAAGAGCCAACTGAAATAAAGGTGGAAGAAAAGCGTTCAAAACAAGGCCGAATCATGTTGATGTGCAGTATTGCTATAACAACGGTAGCTGCTTTGGGTGCTTTATTCATGGTGGTTAGATACATCATCAATCTCTTCTTTTAATTTAAACATGTGAGGACTATGATTTTTGCAAATATTGAATATCTGTTTTTACTGCTTTTCCTAGTACCGTACATTGCATGGTATTTTGTAAGAAGAAAAAAAACAGAACCTACATTGCAGGTATCCACTACGCGGATGTATATGCAAATGCCTAAAAGTTGGAAGAGATATCTGCTTCATGCTCCGTTTTTGCTACGTGCAACGGCATTTGTCATGATAGTATTGGTATTGGCGCGACCGCAAACAACGGATAACTGGCAGAATACCGAAATAGAGGGTATTGATATCATGTTGGCAGTGGATGTTTCTACCAGTATGCTGGCAGAAGATTTGAAACCAAATCGATTGGAAGCGGCCAAAACGGTTGCATCGGAGTTTATCAACGGACGTCCGAATGATAATATCGGTCTGACAATCTTTGCAGGAGAGGCATTTACACAGTGTCCGCTGACAGTAGATCATTCTGTTTTATTAAATCTTTTTCATAGTATCAAGGGAGATATCGCACAAAAAGGTCTGATAGAAGATGGTACGGCTATCGGTATGGGATTGGCTAATGCTATAAGCCGCTTGAAAGACAGCAAGGCTAAATCGAAGGTGGTTATCTTGCTTACTGACGGTGTAAATAATCGTGGAGACATTTCACCATTAATGGCTGCTGATATCGCTAAAGAGTTTGGAATACGTGTTTATACTATTGGGGTCGGTACTAACGGCACTGCTCCTTATCCAATCTCTACCTATGCTGGAGTACAATATATCCAGACTCCTGTGGAAATTGATGAGCAGACACTAACTCAAATCTCTTCTACTACCAACGGGAATTATTTCCGTGCAACCAGTAATTCTAAATTGGAAGAAGTGTATAAGGAAATAGATAAGTTGGAAAAAACTAAATTGAATGTGAAAGAGTTTAGTAAACGCGAAGAAGCCTTTGCCATATTCGGCTTGATTGCTTTCTTCTGTGTTTTGTTGGAAATACTTTTACGTAATACAATTTTAAAGAAAATACCTTAAAAAACAAACAGTTATGTTTAGATTTGGAGAACCAATCTATTTATATTTACTGCTGATTCTTCCGGCTGTTTTTGCTGTTTATCTATATGGTAATTGGCGCAGGAGAAAGAGAATTCGCCAATATGGTGATCCGGAATTATTGGCACATCTTATGCCGGATGTTTCAAAATATCGTCCGGATGTAAAGTTTTGGTTAACATTTGCAGCTCTGTGCATGTTGATTTTCATGCTGGCGCGACCTCAGTTTGGGTCTAAAATGGAAACCGTAAAACGTAAGGGAGTAGAAACGGTGGTGGCGTTGGATATTTCAAATTCAATGCTAGCAGAAGATGTGACACCAAGCCGTTTGGATAAATCAAAAAAATTGATTTCCAGGCTGGTGGAAACATTTAACAATGATAAGGTCGCTATGATTGTATTTGCTGGGGAGGCTTTTACTCAGTTGCCAATCACAAGTGACTATATTTCAGCTAAAATGTTCTTGGAAACAATCAATCCGTCTCTGATTTCTACACAAGGAACCAATATACGTGAGGCTATCAACTTGGCAATGAAGAGTTTTACTCCAAATGAAGGTGTAGGACGTGCTATTGTCTTGATTACTGATGGGGAAAATCATGAAGGTGGTGCTGTAGAAGCAGCTCAAGAGGCGGCAAAGAAAGGGGTTAGGGTTTTTGTTATTGGTGTAGGTTCGCCAGAAGGTTCTCCTATTCCAATGGAAGGAAGCAATGACTTCCGCCGGGATAAAGATGGGAATGTGGTAGTAACACGTTTGAATGAGGATATGTGCCGTGAAATCGCAAAAGCTAGCAATGGTATGTACGTGCGTGCAGATAATACCAACAATGCAGAACGGGCATTGAATGCTGAAATTGAAAAGTTGGCTAAGGCTGACGTGGAAACACAAGTGTTTACTGACTTTGATGAACAGTTTCAAGTGCTGGCTTGGTTTGCTTTGATTTTACTGGTTATAGAACTGATGGTACTGGAACGCAAGAACCCTTTGTTCAAGAATGTGAAACTTTTTAAATGAATTTAGAGTATGTTACCTAAGACATATATCGTATGGGCATTTATGGCTACTGTTTCTATTTCTGCTTACGGACAGAAAACAACGCGTGAATATTTGCGCAGCGGTAACAGACTGTTTAAAGACAGTACGTTCGTTAAAGCAGAAGTAGACTATAGGAAGGCTTTGGATCTTGACTCGAAATCGACAGATGCCATTTATAATCTTGGAAATTCATTGCTGATGCAAGAAAAAGCAAAGGAGGCAATGGAACAGTTTGAAGCTGCATCTAGGATTGAAAAGGATAAAGAAAAGCTAGCGCAGATTTACCATAATATGGGAGTAATCTTGCAGTCGTCTAAACAATTGCCTCAATGTATCGAAGCTTATAAGGAGGCTTTGAGGAACAATCCAAAGGATGATGAAACTCGATATAATTTGGCTTTGGCACAGAAGCAGTTGAAAGACCAGCAGCAAAACCAAGATCAGCAAAATCAGAATCAGGACCAAAAGAAAGATCAACAGAAACAAGACCAAAAGCAGGACGATAAGCAACAGCAGCAGAATAAGGATCAAAAAGACCAAAATAAGAAAAATCAGCAGCAAGATCAAAACCAACAGCAAAAGAACCAAATGTCGAAAGAAAATGCGGAACAGTTGCTGAAAGCTGCTATGCAGGATGAAAAGGATGTGCAGGAAAAGGTGAAGAAAGCTATCCAAATGCTGCAGGGCAAGAAGTTGGAAAAGAACTGGTAATATGAGCTTAGTGCTTTTCTTTATTTTGAATGTAACAACAATAATGATAATTAGATAATATGGGAATGAAAAAACTGACATTCTTCTTTTTACTGATGCTTACTACTCTTCAAGCATGGGCGAATAAGGCAGTTCTTACTGCTGAAGCTCCGGATGTAGTAGTCAACGGAGATCAGTTTAGACTATCGTTTACAGTCAATACACAGAATGTAAAAGACTTCAGGGCGCCTTCTATAGATGGATTTGATGTGTTGATGGGGCCGAGTCGCTCTCAGCAGAGCAGCACACAAATCATCAATGGTAAAGTGTCTTCTAGCCGTTCTATTACTTATACTTATATTTTAATGGCTGTGAAGGATGGTAATTTTACGATTCCGGCAGCCAGCATTGAAGTTGACGGAGAAAAAATCTTTTCAAATACACTTTCTATCAAAGTCTTGCCTCAAGACCAAAGTTCGGGTAATCAAAGTCAAGGTGGAGGTACAGCTTCGGACGCTCGCAGTCAGGTAGCTGGTAGCAGAATTACAGATAAAGACTTGTTTATCACTGCTACGGTCAATAAGACCACAGTGCATGAGCAGGAAGCTATTATGTTGACTTATAAAGTCTATACATTAGTAAATCTGCGACAACTATTAAATGGAAAAATGCCGGACTTGAAAGGTTTCCAAACTCAGGAAGTAACTCTTCCTCAACAAAAGAAATTTTCATTGGAGCATTATAAGGGGCGCAACTACAATACTACGGTATGGAGTCAATATATTCTATTTCCTCAGCAAAGTGGAAAATTGGAAATCCCTTCTATTACCTTTGAAGGCGTAGTTGCACAGCAGACTGTTTCGGATGATCCGTTTGATGCTTTTTTCAATGGTGGAGGATACATAGAAGTCAAAAAGAAGATTGTTACTCCAAAAGTAAGTATCGACGTAAAGGCTTTGTCAAACAAGCCTGGTGGATTTTCTGGGGGAGTTGGTCAATTTGATATAACTTCTTCTATCAGTGGGACAGATTTGAAAGAAAATGATGCAGTCACCATCAAGTTGACTATTTCTGGTACTGGAAATATGAAACTGATTAAAACTCCGGAAGTAAAATTCCCACAAGATTTTGAAGTTTATGATCCTAAAGTAAATAATAACTTTGAGGTTGCCTCTCAAGGACTGAAAGGGAGCCAAACGATAGAGTATTTGGCTATTCCACGCCATGCTGGTGATTTCACCATTCCTGCTGTAGAGTTTACTTATTTTGATTTAGCGACTCAGAAATATAAGATACTGAAAACTGAAGAATATAAGTTGCATGTAGCTAAAGGTGAAAGTAGTAGCAATTCTAGTCAAGCGGTTTCTAATTTCACAAATAAGGAAAGTGTAAAAGTATTAGGAAGAGACATCCGTTTTATTAAGCTGGGGGATACAACTCTCAAAACAAAAGGCTATTATTTCTTTGGGACATTGTCTTATTATTTATGGTATATTATACCTTTTGCTTTATTTATGTTGGCTATTGTTTTCTTCCGTAAGCAAGCGGCAGAGAATGCAAATATAGCTAAGGTAAAGACTAAGAAAGCCAATAAAGTTGCTACTAAGCGTATGAAACAAGCAGGAAAGTTGTTGGCTGCAAATAAAAAGAATGAATTTTACGATGAAGTTCTCAAAACTTTATGGGGATATATCAGTGATAAGTTGAATATTCCTGTGTCACAGCTTTCTAAAGATAATATAGAAGCAGAATTGAGTCGTTATGGAGTTTCTGATGAATTGATTAAGGATTTTATTGGTGCGTTGAATGAATGTGAATTTGCCCGTTATGCTCCTGGAAATGAGAGTGAAGCTATGGATAAGGTATATGAAGTAGCTGTAGAGGTAATCAGTAAAATGGAAAATAGTATCAAACATTAAAATCAGACAGGAGGAATACGATAATATGAAGAAATTTTCATTTATGATTATATGTATCTTGTTAGCTGCTCAATCAATTTGGGCAGCTAACAGTAAGACTGAGGCTGATCAGGCTTATCAAACTAATGATTATGCCAAAGCAATTACTATGTATGAAGAAATTCTTAATACTCAGGGAGAATCAGCTGATATTTATTATAATTTGGGAAACAGTTATTATAAAACAGATGATATTGCTCGTGCTATTTTGAACTATGAGCGTGCGCTTCTCTTGGCACCGGGTGATGCTGATATCCGCTTTAATTTAGAGATGGTACGTACCAAAACCATAGACCAGATAACGCCGACCAGTGAAGTTTTTATTGTTACTTGGATAAAATCTTTGACTAATAGCCGTAGTGAATCAGGATGGGCTGCAACAGGTATTGTTTCTTTCTTGTTGATGCTAGCTTGTTTGATACTCTATATATTTGGCCGTAAGATTGTACTGAAAAAAATAGGTTTTATCGGAGCCATCGTCTTGTTGATAGTTATAGTTAGTGCTAATGTTTTTGCTTCTGCACAAAAGGAAGAAATTACAGAACGTACTGGCGCTATTATCATTTCGCCAACAGTTACAGTAAAAAGTACTCCAGATGAGAGTGGCACAGATTTATTTGTCATACATGAAGGGACTAAAGTTTTTGTTGAAGACAATTCAATGAAATCTTGGAAAGAGATCCGCTTGGCAGATGGAAAGAAAGGATGGCTTCCTGCTCAGACCATCGAAAAAATTTAAAATATCATTTATTTAAATATCAATAGTTCGTTAAAAATTAGCCTAGCCTAAGCGGCTCTGGCAGTAAATAAAATGAGTTCTTTGAAAAGTTTGTCAATTATTTGCGTGT
>RCNI01000370.1_pt1 | contig 28627 bp, 29 predicted proteins | sample 2041151 | NCBI WGS metagenome assembly RCNI01 (sample SAMN09708214, study PRJNA481090) | feces metagenome | isolation source: feces | place: Antarctica: Albino Rookery | reverse complement strand
TCTTTATAGACAAGACCATACTCTGGACCGTAGTAAAGCTGAAGACGTTTCTGTACATTCGGTGCACCGACTCCTTTTCTTCCTTTTTCTTTTTCTCGTTCTTCAAAAATGTGTGCTTTTGTTTCTGAATCCATACCTGCACCGTCATCTTCTATCACGATGTAAGCCTTTTCTTCATCTTTATAGCCAGTAATACTTAAATTTCCTTTTGTCTCCTTGTATTTAAGTCCATGATAAATAGCATTTTCTACTAGAGGTTGTAATGCAAATTTAATAATCTTTACTTTATTGATCTCTGGAGAAACATTGATAGAATACTCCATTTTGTCTTTATATCGCATTTTTTGGATTGTAAGATAACTTTTTACATAATCTACTTCTTCTGCAATCGTAACCTGTTCTTTGTCATTGCTTATGCTCTGCCTTAATAATCTTGCTAAAGCTGCTGTCATCAAAACAACTTCTTCATTTCGTCCTGCTTCCGACATCCAAATAATTGAATCCAGTGTATTATACAAGAAATGAGGATTAATCTGTGCCTGAAGTGCTTTCATTTCATTTTTTCTCTTTTGTGTCTGTTCATACACATTTTGTTCCATCAGCGTATGAATCCGTTCTGTCATGACATTAAACGATTTTGCCAGACTTCCAATTTCATTCTGCGTTGTAACTGCTACATTAGCTTTTTCAAATTCCCCTTCTTCTACCATACTCATAGAATCTCGAAGCTGACGAATTGGTTTTGTAATTTCTTTTGATATAACACTTGAAATAAGTAATACTCCAATTAATAGTGCAACTGTAACGAGTAAATACATTGATTCCGCTTTTTTGTTATTCTTAAATAATTCCTGTGTACTTACTGCCCCCACTACCGTCCAACCTGTTTTTTGTGACTTTGAGATTGTATACAACTTGTCTTTTGAAACAAAATGAGACTCATCACTCAACATGATTTCGGAAATATTTTCATGAATAAGACCACCATACAGTAATTGCTGCTTAGGATGATAAACAATGTTTCCATTTTCATCTAATATGAATATATATCCTTTATTTCCTATTTTATTATTGCTACACAATTCACTTATCGAGCGATAATTAAGATCCACAAAAAAAACTCCAGCATTTTTACCAGTATTATAATTGACAAGTGCTTTGCTTAATGTAATAACCCATTTGTAACTACTTTCAATCGCATTTTGTACATGAGAAGATGAAATTGACATTCCACCTTTTTGTTCCATGGCCGCTTTATACCAACTTTGATCATACACATCAATATATTCTGTAAATTTATCTTCTCCACTATTTAAAATTGCTTTTCCATTATCTGCAACTGCCGCAATATTGTATATATCACTTCGGCTATCCATAATTGTTTCAAATTGAGCAATAATTCGTTCTCTTTCCTGTTCTTTTTCTTCACTGCTTTGATTTTCGTTGAAAAGATAATTCGAAACATCCCCACTTTTTGATACTATATACGAAATATTTTCCAAAAATTCCATGTACGAATCAATATCGTAATTCACCTGCTGAATGATCTGAGTTGTATAATTGACGGAATTTTCATAAATCGAGTTATTGGTATAATGTACTGCGATGATCATAAATGTCATAACTGCAATTACCATAAGTACAGTAAATGAAACCAGCATTGTACTTTGTATACTTTTAAATCGACCAAATAAAGTGTGTTTTTTCTTATTCTGTCTCATTAATATTTTTCCCTTGCATATTCTTTTGGTGTTTTTCCTGTCATTTTTTTAAATGCAATACTAAAATAATGTGGGTCGCTGAATCCGACTTTCTCCGCTATCTCATAATTCTTAAGACTGGTCTGTCGAAGTAACGCTTTTGCCCGTTCCATTCGGATCGATGTAAGAACTTCAACAAAAGTTTTACCTGTTGCTTCTTTAAAAATACTACTGAATCTACTTGTACTTATATTAAGATAATCACAAATCTGATTTAAATTAAGACTTGGATCACTAAAATTCTGTTCTAGATATTCCATTGCAACTGCTGCCTGACGCTGTGCACTCGTCTTGCCCGCCCCTAGCATTACATCCATCGCTTTCTTGCAATAATTTCTAAAAGAAGTCATCGCCTGTTCGAATCTTTTGGCATCTGTAATCTCTGAGATATCATCATCCTTTAATTCAAATTTATCATCTACCTCCCATACTACTTCCGATACAATTCGAAGAGCCTGGTGAAGATAAGCCACGACAATATTTCTGGTATTAAACCCAGTGACCATCCAGTGTTCCATAGTAGAAAGTGCATTTTCCAACTTTACATCATCTTTTTCTCTTAATGCTTCTGTAATTTGTCTAAAACAGCTTTCTAAATCCGATGGATTTCCTACCTCATACTCTTCTTCTCCATCTAATAACACGCCACTTCCTTTTGTATATCTGTATTTCAAAAGTTCAACTGCTGACTCGTACGATTTTGAAAGCTCTTCTAGTGATGTTACAATTTTTCCAAGTCCCACAGAAATACTGAGTTTCATTGTATCATAAACTGTTTTTTGTATTTCTTCACAGATCTCCACAGCTTCTGCTAATAAATTTCTTGCTCTACTTACATAAAATAACATACACACTCTGTTATCTGAATCTCGATAAGCAAGTCCTGCAGAATGATTTTTCATAATTTCGTTTGATATATTTTCCACCACAAAAGACATCAATGCACTTTCTTTTTTCAGATCATCATCTATATCATACAAATCAGAATATACATCTATATCCACAGCCGCGACTCTATAATTTTCTCCTTTAATTTGTACATTAAATTCAGAAAGCTCTTCAATACTTTTTTCTGTTCTCTGGGTTCCTTTTACAAGGCGTGACAAGATTCTAGATATGATCAGTGCTTCGTTTTTTGTATAAGTATAATATGCTTTTTTAAATTTATCGTATTTTTGTTCCTGCTTACGTTCTGTGTTTAATTTATCTTTAATCTTCAAAAGTACTTCCGATAATTCTCGAGCTGTTACAGGTTTCAATATATACTCCGCAACTTTATACTGAATAGCCTGTTTTGCATATTCAAAATCACTGTACCCACTAAAAATAATCACTGATGTCTGAGGATGGTTATTATAAATGTACCTACTTAAATCCATTCCATCAGCATATGGCATACATATGTCTGTAATCACTACGTCTACAGAATTTTCTTCCAGATATTCTATCGCTACTTTGCCATTTTCACATACATTGACAAGTTCAAATCCCAGTTCGTTCCATTTTATATTTTCACTGATTGCTTCACGCACCAGTATTTCATCATCAACCAGCAGTACTTTATACAATGTCTTATCCTCCCGATAAAATATATATATGTTTCATTATACAACAATCAGCCCATCCTGGAAAGAAATTTTTCCTGGATGAGCTGATCTTAAATCATACACTATTAATTTTATCTTACCACAAATTCTTGTAGATCTGGATAATATCATCTTTCGTAGGAACACGAGGATTTGTCGGTGTACAAGCATCTGCAAGTGCTGCGTCTGCCATACGATCGATAACATCAAAGTATTCCTTCTCTGTAATATTTCCCATCTGTGAAATAGAAAGTGGAATATCCATTTCTTTGAGCATAAATTGTACCCAGTTAACAAGTGAACGAACTGTCATAATTTCATTATAACTACTCAGTCCCAAAATTCTGGCTACTGTTGCATATCTCTTTACAGCTGGAAGATATTCTGCACGGCTCTTGCTGTGTTTATTAATATCACTGTTAAATTCAATGATATGTGGAAGAAGCATTGCGTTTGCACGTCCGTGTGGAATATGGAACATTGCTCCAAGCTGATGAGCCATACTGTGGTTAATTCCAAGTGATGCGGAATTAAATGCAATTCCTGCCAGACAGGATGCCGAATGCATCTTCTGTCTTGCATGTGTATCACTACCATCTAAATAAGCACGAAGCAGGAACACACCACATATTTCAATTGCTTTTTCTGCCAATGCAGTCGAAAAATCATTTCTATTTGTACTTACACATGCTTCAAGTGCGTGTGTAAACACATCCATACCTGTATCTGCTGTGATTGCAGGCGGTACACTCTTTACAAGTTCTGCGTCAAGTATTGCCTCATCTGGTGTAAGTTCTCTTGAAACAAGTGGATATTTTTTCTGCTCTTCTGGGTCTGATACAACCGCAAAAGAAGTAACCTCTGATCCTGTACCACTTGTTGTTGGAATTGCGATCAATCCAACCTCAGCATAGTGATCGATACGAAGTGCGAATTCACGAATAGACTTTGATGAGTCTATTGCGGAACCACCACCTACCGCAATGATTGCTTCTGGTTTGCACTCCAGCATCTTCTTTACACCCTGACTGATTTTTCCAATTGGTGGATCTGGCTGTACATCTTTAAAAATTTCATATTCAATGTTTCCTCTGATCAATGGATCTAAAATCAGATGAAAACTGGCACATTCTGCCATAAAAGGGTCTGTTATGATCAACACTCTTTTATATGGAATATCTGCCAGACGATCCAGTGCCTGATCGCCAAAATAAATTTTGGTTTTAATGTCAAAGCTCTTCATAGTGCCCTCTCTACCTAGGATAAATACACTTTATCCCTTTTTCTTTTAGTGCCTGCTGCCATTTAGCCGCAGGTTTTTTATCTGTTACAATACATGTTACATCTTCCAATTTTCCTATGGAAGTAAATGCCGTTTTGTCAAATTTAGTGCTATCCACTACAAGAATTTTTTCTTTTGCAGCTTCAAGCATTGTTCTTTTATTATTAGCAAGTAATTCGTCCGAATCTGTAATTCCCGTCTTCATATCGACTCCCTTACAGGAAATGATTGCCTTATCTACATGATAATCTCTTATCATCTTGTCTGTCTGTGGACCAACAAGCGCCAGCGACCCTTCCCTTGAAGCACCGCCTGTGGATAAAACTTTCCATTCAGGTACATCAAAAAGTTCGATAATTATTTCAACAGAATTTGTGATCAATGTTAGATTCTTTTTTCCCTTCAACGCCTTAGAAACATAAACAGCTGTTGAACTAGCATCCATCATAATACTTTCGCCGTCTTTTACTTCTTCACATATTAATTCAGCAATACGTTGCTTTCCTATTACATTGTGATTTTTTCTGACATTGAACGGAAGATCAATGTTTGCATTTTCGTTGATCACTGCTCCGCCGTAACTTTTAATTGCAAATCCATCGTTAACCAATTTTTCTAAATCTCTTCGGATTGTTTCCTCTGATACATCATAAAACTGGCTTAACTCGCTTACAACTACACGTCGTTCTGCTTGTAGTTTTTCTAGGATTTCATTCCGTCGTTCTATTGCAAGCATCCTAAAGCCTCCCGATTTATCAAAAATATAGTCTGAAATCTATAAAATTGTTGCTCGTATTTGCTCATCCGGATGTGCAATTACAGATGAATCCAAATATGTTCCATTATCTGCTACTGCTGCTTTCGCTCTGTCTATTGCTGCTTCTACAGCAGAAACATCACCTGTAAGCATGAGATATGATTTTCCACTCATTCCATTTGCAATACGCAGTTCTATTAAATCAACAATTGCAGTTTTTGCTGCTTCATCTGCTGCAACAATGATAGACGATGCATCAAATGTTTCCATGATACCAAGAGCTGCAATTTTTTCAACTTTTGTAGCACCACGCATAGCAGGGAAAATAGACTCATGCGGATTCCCCAGTACAAAACTGTTGATAAATCTTTTTCCGTGCATAGTCTTTGCTGTGTCCACCGCTGCACGAACAGCAGAAAGATCACCTGCAATGACAGCAATATACTTACCCGGACATACAGTTCTAGCCTGCAGTATTTCAACATCTGCAGCCTTTACCATTGCATCCGCAGCAACTACACCTGCTGAAACAGTTTTATATTCTACCATTCCAATTGCCTTACTCATTCTCTGCACGTCCTCCTAAAGTTTCTAAAATAATAAATTTGTCATTAATTTCACACACAGTACCATCGATGCTTGCGTGAATACATGTACCTGTTTCATCTGTTGCTTCAGCAATAACCTGACCTGTTATTACCTTATCACCATTTTTTACAATAGTGCGTAACGAAGTTCCAATATGCTGTTTCAACATAATTTTTACTTTCTCAACTTGGATTTTATCTTCATTCAATAAAGTATTCTTATCGTATTTTGACAGATCTAATCTTGCTGTAAGTCGCTCCATAGAAATCTTACGGTATTTTCTTTCTTCATCGACATCTTTTATGGTCATTTCCGGTTTTTTTATCCCATTTGCCTGTAATCCAGCTTTGTATTCTGCAATCAACTTTCTTGGAGATAATCCCTGAATGCATGAATACATTTCACACAATCCACATGTGGAGCAGAACATTGTATTGATAAATACTCCCGTATCATGAAAATCTTTATATGATGCTGCACGTATAAATGCATGTGGCTCAATAGGATGACCAAGAAGATTTCTCGGACATAAATCCGTACACCTCATACATTGACAACAGCTTGCTGCTGCACGTTTTAATTCATTTGAAGTACTACCCTTCTTTTTTTGAATGATCGAATGTTCCTCTGGTAAAACCAGTATGGCATCTATAGATTTCGTGATTGTTGAAACACCTTTTCCAATATGTCCCCACATCGGACCACCAATAAAATATACTGGCTTTTCACATGTTATTCTGCCGGCATGTTTCACAACATCCTGGACACTTGTTCCTAATGGCACTTTTATCGTCAGTGGGTGTTCTACTTCTCCGAGTACTGATACAATCTTATCAGAAACTGGTTTGTTGAAGCTGATTGCCTTATATACATTGTAGATTGTTTCAACATTAAACACAGATATACCAAGATCAGCCACAGATTCATTCGGCCCTACGAGCCTGCCTGTAACTTCATAAGTAAGAACAACTTCATCTCCTGCCGGATAAGAACCATCAAACATAGTTACCCTAATATTCGGATAATCTTCTGCTATTTCCTTAACAGTTTCTATGATCACTGTATCTTTCTGACTTAATGCTACAATCACATCCTCAGCCTTTAATCTTTCTCCAAGCATCGAGAATGTTCTTAAAATTTCCTGAGTGTGTTTTTCCAACAACTGTGTCTGTACCTTTAATAGTGGCTCGTACTGCGCACAATTTAGAATGATCGTCTTTACATGATCTCCTAATTTTGTAGCAATAGGAAAGCTTGCACCACCTGCACAAACCACACCATTTTGCTGCAATACACTGCGCAATTGCTTCATATCCATGATACCACTACTCCAGTCCTGTTCCATCATCAATTATTCCAACAATTGCTGCATCTACCGGCGTATCTGGCATTCCCGAACCAATTCTGGCAGCACTACCTTGCGCTACCAATACGAAATCTCCAATACCAGCACCAATTTTATCAATCGCAATGAGTTGTTTTGCACCAGCCTGCATATGCTCCAAAACATCCACAATCATAAATTTATTGCCGACTAAATTATCACATTTGCGTGTTGAAACAACACTCCCCTTTACTTTTCCTATCAGCATAACACCCTCCTGTTGCGATTTTAGTTCAATATATGGTTTAATGACACACTAACATTTCCGATGCGAAACATTAGTGTGCCAGCCCCAGTTCAAAATCTTATTTTATTATTCTGACTGTATCGCCAGTTGATATTCTAGCTGCATTTGCTTCATCTGTATCTATGTGCATTTCCAAAGTAAAACTATCATCTACACGAACCTGAACGTGATTGAAAATTGTTCCTCTTTCATTATCTGCTTTTACAGATACGATCTGTCCATCATGAACACCTGCTTCGTTAGCATCTTTTGGTGCCATATGGATGTGTCTTTTTGCTATAATACAGCCTTCTGTCAGATAAAGTGCTCCTTTTGGTCCTACAATTGCAATCGGTGAAGAACCTTCCACGTTACCTGATTCTCTGATTGGAGCTTTAATACCAAGTTTAATTGAATCTGTAGCTGAAATCTCAACCTGTGATTTACTTCTTACAGGTCCTAAAATTCTTACATTTTCAATAGCTCTTAATTTTACTCCAACAAGGGTAACCACTTCGTTAGATGCGAACTGTCCACCCATTAATTCTTTTTTCTTCGTAAGTTGGTATCCTGGTCCAAATAATACTTCTACATGTTCCTGTGTCAGATGAACATGACGTGCAGAAACACCGATTGGAACCAAATAACCTGGCTCGTTGTCTGCCTTTTTCTGGCCTTCAACTGCCTCTAATACCAATTTGGTAATTAATGCTATATTATTATTGTCCATAGTGATTCTCCTTATTTACGAATACAGGAATGACCTGGCTTGCAGGTCATTCTCCGTTTCTTAGGCTTTGATAATTATTTAATTGCCGGAAGAATCTTTTCAACATCTGTATGTGGTCTTGGGATTACGTGTGTTGCAACTAATTCTCCAAGTCTTCCTGCTGCTTCTGCTCCAGATTCTACTGCAGATTTAACAGCTCCAACATCTCCACGAACCATTACTGTTACAAGACCTGAACCGATTTTCTCTGTTCCTACTAAAACAACGTTTGCTGCTTTAAGCATTGTATCTGCTGCTTCAATTGATGCAACAAGACCTCTTGTTTCAACCATTCCTAATGCTTCCTGTGACATTCTTCTTTCCTCCTTATATTGAATAACTTCTTCAACTTTTTCTACCTGCTGTGTCGCCTTTCTGACTCTTTGAACTGTCTTCGCCGGCGATTTAGCTGTGGCTGTTTTTTTAGTGGATGCAGCTTTTGCAGTGCTGTTAGTTTTCTTTACTGTATTCTTTTTAGCAGTGCTTTTTTTTGCTGCACCAGCTTTTTTTTCATTTACTGGTTTATTCTCTTCTGCCATTCACTGCCTCCTAACTCACACGGTTTACGCTTTTATTAACAAGCTTAATAATTTCTTCGTGAGGACTTGCTATTACCACGTGTGCAACTGGTTTTTTAATTCCATTTGCTGCAGCAGCTTCTATGGCCTGGGTAACAGCTGAAACATCCCCGCGAATAACAATCGTAACAAGCCTTCCACCTAATTTTTTTTCCCATGTAACCATCTGTACATCTGCTGTCTTACACATAATGTCGACAGCAACAATTCCAGCTGTCACACTAGGGATTTCAAAAAAACCATATGCTTGTCCCATGAGACTGCTCCTTTACCTTTTCCTTCGACCGGCTTCCTCGTTCTGAAGATACGCAGTCATCTTCATTCCTATACTGTAGGAAGGATTTTTTCTACATCATTGTGTGGTCTTGGGATTACGTGTGTTGCAACTAATTCTCCAAGTCTTCCTGCTGCGTCTGCACCTGTTTCTACAGCTGCTTTAACAGCTCCAACATCTCCACGTACCATAACTGTTACAAGACCAGAACCGATTTTTTCTGTTCCTACTAAAGTAACCTCTGCTGCTTTTGTCATAGCGTCTGCTGCTTCAATTGCTGCTGTAAGTCCTCTTGTTTCTACCATTCCTAATGCCTGCTGTGCCATAATGTATTTCCTCCTAAATTTCCTCTATTATTTTTATTTGGTTAGCCTTTATCAAAGGCGCTGATTTTCAGCATCTTTTCTGTATCCTCTGTTGGTCTTGCAATGCTATATTCATTTACCACTCCGGCAAGCTCATTTGCTCGTCTTCTAGCGGCATCCATAGCAGCCTCCACATCAGCTACGCTTCCGCGGAATTTAACCATTACAATCAAAGGTACAGGTAAATCATCGGCGTTTGCCGGTTTGTTTTTATCAAAGTTCTCCAGTGTTACGTTGCCTGCTTTGCAGCCCGCATCGGCTGCTGCAAACGCCGTCGCAAGACCGAAGACTTCCAACATGCCTACTGCTTCTCCCATAACACTTTTTCTCCATCTAGCCTCTTATATGGCTAAGGTTTTATTTATTTACGATTGCGATCTTAAGACCTTCCATTTTCAGGTTTGTCTCAAGAGCTTCATTGATCTGCTCAAGTGGGAACTCATGTGTAATAAGTTCATCAATTGGAAGACCAATTGCTTTAGCTCTCTTAAGAAAATCAAATGTTGTTGCGTAATCTCTAAGTGTGTATACCCATGATCCAACAAGTGTGATTTCTTTTGAGCAAAGGTCAAAGTGTGGATTGATTGTAGCATCTCCACCGTTGATGAAGAATCCAAGTTCGCAAAGTCCTCCACCATTTCTGATGAATTTGTAGATGTTTGAATGAGCAACTGGTGAACCTGTACACTGGAATGCAAAGTCTGCTTCATATCCGCCGAATGCATCCTTTACTCCCTGTGCAAGTGCTTCAATACCTTTGAACTGTGTGAAATTAACTGAATTCTCAGCTCCAAGTCTCTTAGCAAATGCAAGTCTCTTTTCGTCTCCATCTACAGCTACGATATTTTCAATACCCATAGTACGAAGAATTGCGATACAGATAAGACCGATTGGTCCACATCCCTGAACAACAACTCTGCTGTTGAATCTTAAAATTCCTGTTGTTTTAGCTCTCTCTACTGCATGAACAAGAACTGCACATGGTTCGATAAGAATTCTTGATTTAAGATCAAGATCACTTACGTTAAAGATTGTTGAACCTTCACGAACAAGAATGTAATCTGAGAACCATCCGTTAAGATGAATATCATCATCTGGAAGAAGTCCATATACATCTGCCCCACCAACATTCTGCTTGTTAAGATCGAACATTGTAATATCCGGATTATCTTTGAAGATCATACATGTAACAACTTTGTCTCCAACTTTCAAAGCTTTTCCAGCACTGTCGACTTTAACATTTTTACCCATTTTTACGATCTCGCCAGTTCCTTCATGACCAAGTGCTACTGGCATTAAACCAAATGGATCATTTTTATATTCATGTGCATCTGTTCCACAAACTCCACATCCTTCAACTTTAACAAGGATATCTCCATCGCCTACTTCTGGCATTGGAAATTCTTTAATTTCAAAGTTCTTTAAAGATGTCAGCATAGCTACATGTGCTTTTTCTGGAATAGCACCATTTGTTTTATTTGCTGTAGAAGTTCCATTTTTATCAAGCATGCTTTCAAGTACCTGCTTTACAACAGCTTCTACGCTTGCAGAATTCATTTCCATTTTATATCCTCCTGTCTTAGCGAATAGACAAACTTTCTGTCATTACGCAACGTCTTCTCTTTGTAAATGTACTTGCACTTGTAAGTCCTTCACCAGTTCTGCTGGCAATTGTAAATGTACAGAAGCCTTCGCCTCCGAATCCAAGTGCTGCATAAGATGGACCGTTTTTAACAAGAATAGCTGTATCTATTGCTTTTGCATATTTTGTGATGTTGTCAACGTTCTTAGAATGAATATGAGCTGAGTGTCTGTTTCCATGCTCAAGCCATACTGCCTGTTCAACTGCATCATCAAAATCTTTTGCTCTGACAACACCTAAGATTGGCATCATCAATTCTTCTGCGATCAATGGATGTTCCTTTGGACCTTCAAATGTGATACATCTAATGTTGTCTGGAACTGTAACACCGATCATACCAAGTAATGTCTTGGCATCTCTACCAACACATTTTCTATTAAGTTTTCCATCTTTAAGAACAACAGAAATAAGTGCATCCTGTTCTTCTTTAGATGCGAGATAACATCCCTGATCTGCAACCATATAGTGCATAAGTTCGTCAACGATAGAATCTACTGCAACGATTTCTTTTTCTGCAATACATGGAAGATTGTTATCAAATGTACATCCGTTAACGATATCTTCAGCAGCTTTACGAAGATCTGCTGTTTCATCAACAAGTGCTGGTGGATTACCTGCTCCAGCTCCAATTCCTCTTTTACCAGAAGAAAGAACGGCTGTAACTACTCCTGGGCCACCTGTTGCTGCAATCAACGGAATGTCCTTATGTTTCATCATGATATTACTTGTTTCAAGTGTTGGTTTTTCAACTGTACATGCAATGTTGTCTGGTCCTCCCACTTCGATAGAAGCTTCGTTGAGCAGATTTACTGCATAAATTGAAGTTTTGATAGCTGCTGGATGTGGATTGAATACAACTGTATTTCCACCTGCAAACATACCAATTGTATTACAAAGAACTGTCTCACTTGGGTTTGTACATGGTGTGATAGCACCAATTACTCCAAATGGTCCCATTTCAATTAATGTAAGTCCTTTATCTCCTGACCATGCTGTTGTGGAGATGTCCTCTGTTCCCGGAGTCTTCTCTGCAACAAGTACATGTTTCAGAATCTTGTGTCCTACATTTCCCATGCCTGTTTCTTCAACGCCCATACGTGCAAGAATCTCGGCATTTTCAATGATTTTTTTTCTAATATTAGAAATAATTTTTTCTCTTACGTCCATAGACAATCTTGCAACAACTTTTTGTGATTTCTTTGCTGCTTCGATTGCTTCGTTCATATCCTTAAACACACCGTGATTTCCGGATACATCTGAAGCGATTGCCATTTTAGCCATCACTTCCTGAACGATGTCCTGAACCATCTGTTCATTTACAGACATGTCAATACCTCCTCGAAAACTTTTCTGCCATAGGCTGCAAGTGCAGTATCTTCTTCTGCTGTACCACCACTTACACCTAATGCTCCGACGATTTTTCCGTCCACTTTTAATGGTTCTCCTCCACCAAAGATCACAATATTGCAATCATTAGTAAATTGAATTCCATATAAAGACTGTCCTGGCTGGCTTAAATGACTAAGCTGTTCAGTTGACATTTTAAGACTCGCCGAAGTAAATGTTTTTTTCAATGCAATGTCATAGCTTGCTATAAAAGCATCGTCCATGCACTGTACTGAAACAGGTCTTCCTGATTGGTCAGAAACAGCAACCACTGCCTTAACCCCAATTCTTGCAGCTTCTTCTTTCACTTTGTCGATCAAAAGATTCGCAAGATCAAGTGTCATATGGTCCTTACAACATTTTTTGTTTTCTGAAGGTACTGTTCCTTTCATCTGACCTAAAACCGTCGTAACGGCTTTCATAATATCCTGTTCATTCATAGCAGTCTCCCGCGGAAATTACATTCCTAACTGTTCCATAACTTTCTTTGTGATAGAAGCTACAAGATCAGCATCAGCTGTTTTAGCTGTATTAGCTGCAGCTGTTGGCATGTTGTTTGTTGCTGGGTGTTTTCCTGGAAGTCCCATATTTCTTCTGATATCATATAATTTGTCCATCTGCTCTTTAGTGAACTCCTGTGGTGTTCCAATCATGTGTGACTGGTAAAGAAGACGAGCGTAGAACTCTAATGATTCCATTTTGTGGTATGCATTCAGAAGTGTATCTGAGTATGCAAGTGCTCCGTGGTTCTCAAGAAGAACTGCATCTACCATCTGTAAGTATTCAGATACAGCGTCTGGAATTTCCATTGTAGATGGTGTACCATATTTAGCTACTGGAACAAGTCCTAATGCGATAACTGCCTCTGGCATGATAGCTTCTGTAAGAGCTTTACCACAAATTGCAAATGTTGTAGCATAAAGTGGATGAGCATGTACTACTGAGTTAACGTCTGGTCTTTCTTTGTATACACGCATGTGCATTTTGATTTCAGATGATGGTCTGAATCCTTTGTTAGCCTGAAGAAGGTTTCCTTCAGCATCTACTTTACAAATATATTCTGGTGTCATAAATCCTTTACTTACACCTGTTGGTGTACACAGGAATTCATTGTCGTTAAGTTTTACTGAGAAGTTACCATCGTTAGCTGCAACCATTCCACGGTTGTATACTCTTTTACCAATTTCACACATCTCTTTTTTGATTTCATATTCGTTTTGCATTCTTTTTTCCTCCTTGGATTATTGAAAACAAAAAAACAATAATTTATCCTTTTGTTTTATGTTGTTTCTATTTCGATATTACCATACAAACCCACATCAGTCAACTTTTATTGCTGTTGTTTTTGTTGTCTTCTTCTGTGTTTTTTCATGGTTTTCCACTTCCCATGGCAAAACATCTCCTTCTTCCTTCAAAAATTCAAGAATTTCTGCAATTCCTTCACCTTTTTTAGAATCAACATAGAAGATATTTTTACACCCTGCTAATCTAAGCCATCTTTCAGCACGATCTACATTTGCCTTTTTATCGTGAATTTTTGTCACAATTCCGATTACTTCTCTGTTACAAGGAGCTGTGCTGCATGGCGGATACAGTGAGTATGGTTCCGTAGCTGACATCAACATTCCAACAACATCCGCTTCATATGCATAAAGTGCCAACGCATATCCCAGATTTTTCGTTTGAACATATTCACCCGGGGTATCAATAATAACATCGAAATGATTTACATATTGAGTTTTGTGATATTGTATTTTATCACCTTTCAAAGCCTGAGTTAATGTAGTTTTTCCACATTCACTACGACCTACCAGTACAATTTTCTTCATCTTTTACGCCTCCTCATCAGGATATAGTTGATATCCCGATGGTCTTAGGTTCGTGTGATTTCACACACTGAAAATCCCATTTTATTCTTAACATAATCAAGAACTGCGACTATGGAAGCTTCTACTTCTGAAATAGTACCTGTTACAATTAAAGTACCGCTGAAACGATCTACAAATCCAAGTTCGATTCCAGCTGCTTTAGTTGCAATATCTGCTGCTATAATAGCTGTTTCTGCTGGACTTATTGTCAACACTCCTATCGCTGATTTGCTGTGTTCTACTCTGGGATCAAGTCCAAGTTTTTCATATAAGATCTCATCCGGACTTGCAATCAAATGGGCAATAGTAATTTCTTTACCAGGTACAAGCTCTTGAACGATTCTTTCTGGCACCTTTTCAAAATCCATTTTATCAACCTCCTATCTGACATTCTACTCCGGATGCTTCTTCAGCAACCTTTAACAGCATCTGCATTTTATCTAATGATGGTGGTTCAACATCTCCCATAAGATACCGCCTTCCCAATCCATCGTACTTATCCTGCCCCAATCTATGATATGGTAACAGGTGCATCCGTTCTATATTCTCAAGTGTTCTTACGAACTTTGCAATATCACGGATTTCTTCAACACTATCGTTGAAGCCTGGAATCACCGGAACTCTGATACTTAACTTTGTCATACCAGATTCCGCAATCCTTCTTGCATTTTCCAGAATCATTTTGTTTGATTGCCCGGTATATTCCTTATGTTTTTTCGCATTCATATGCTTGATATCCAAAAGATATTGGTCAAGATACGGAAGAATTTCTTCTATCACATGATAATCAGCAATACCCACGCTTTCAATCGCCGTGCTGATTCCTACTTCATGCGCCGCTCTCAACAACGCTGTGGCAAACTCAGGCTGACATAAGCATTCGCCTCCTGATAAGGTAAGCCCGCCTCCTGTCTTTCTGTAATAGGTACGATCTTTTTCAACCGTCTCCATCACCTCCGCCACTGTGACATCTCTTCCTATGATTTCATCTTTCCCCTGAACCTTCATCGTCTCTATAGCAAACCCCTGAGACTCCGGATTGCAGCACCAGCGGCATCTTAAAATACAACCTTTAAGAAAAACGATTGTCCGTATTCCATTGCCATCGTGTATAGAGTATCTTTGTATATCAAAAATGCGACCTTTTGTATTTAAGTATTCCTTCATATTTAGAAACCTTGCTCTGTCCTTCGGATAATGTCATCCTGAAGTGACTTTGAAAGCGTGGTAAATAATGCACTGTATCCAGCTACACGTACAACAAGATGTTTGTACTGTTCCGGATGTTTCTGAGCATCGATAAGTGTTTCACGACTTACTACATTGAACTGCATGTGGCTTCCTTTTTGATCAAAATAAGAGCGAATCAGTCCTACAAAGTTTTCAAGTCCTTTTCTTCCACTTAACGCTGACGGGTGGAATTTCTGATTAAACAGTGTTCCATTTGATGCAATAAAATGGTCCAGCTTAGAAACAGAGTTTGCTGCTGCTGTTGGTCCATTTACATCTTTTCCTGCTGATGGAGATACTCCATCTGCTACCGGTGCGTGTGCCAAACGTCCATCTGGAGTAGCTCCTGTCTGTCCGCCAAGAGGTACATTTGCTGACACCGGATAAAGTCCAGCCTGGAAAATACCTCCTCTTGGGTTTTTATACTGTTCAAGTGGTCTTGTGTATGTGTATGCAACATCTCTTGCAAATGCGTCTACTTCCGGAATATCGTTACCGAATTTTGGCACTTCATCGATCAGCTCAAGAATTCTTTCACCATTTTGTTTTACTTCTGGTGCCTGAGAAGCTGCAATCACGCTCTGTAAAATTGTAGCTACTTCTGCTGCTCCAACTTCTTTGCCTGATTCTTTAATGCCTTTTGCAATTTCAGCTGTCAATGCTTCAATATCATCCTCACGAAGTCCCTTACCATAATTCATTGTAAGCGCTGCTTTCAATTCTTTCATAGTAATTTTCTTCTCATCATATACAAGTGTCTTCACCGCATAGAGAGCATCTGCCATATTGGCAATACCGAATCCCTGTGGTCCTGTAAAGTTATAAACAGCTCCACCTTCCTGAAGTGCTTTACCTCTCTTGATACAATCATCTACCATACATGATTCGAATGGCAGTGGACATCTCTCCGCATGTGCCATATCAATAGCATTGTCTGCATTTACAAGAAGCTTGATTGCGTAATCCATCTGATCTTTATATGCCTGATAGAATTCATCAAATGTTTTCATTTCTTCAACATCACCTGTTGCAGGTCCAATACGAACTCCTTTGTCCATACCATTGCTGAATACCAATTCAAGCGGACGACACATGTTGAAAAATGCTGCATCATGCCATCCTTCTGTTTTACCAGATTTTTGTGGTTCAACACAACCGATAATATTATAATCTCTCGCATCCTGAAGTGTAAGTCCGCGGCTTACAAGTGAAGGAATAATCACTTCATCGTTGTAATATGCCGGAAGTCCAATACCTGTTCTTGTCAATTCTGCTGCTCTTATCAAGAATTCATGTGGAGAACCATTCCATACTCTGACTGATAATGATGGCTGTGGAAGGAATACATGCATAGATGCTGTGATACTCATGAATGAAAGATCATTTGTAACATCGATTCCTTCTGAATTTTGTCCACCCGCAATCAGGTTCTGGAAAAGGCTGTAGCCCGCAAATCCCTCTGCTGAAGCTGCATCACGACATTTATTAAGATCGTTTAATTTAACCCAGATACAATCCATAAGTTCCTGTGCGAACTCTCTTGTAAGGATGCCTTTATCCCTATCTTCTTTATAATAAGGGTACATATACTGGTCAAATCTTCCTGGTGAAATTGAATGACCGCTTGATTCGATCTGAAGTAACTGTTGTACAAACCAGAAAGACTGACAAGCCTCATAGAAACTTGTAGCTCCTTTTTCCGGTACATTTGCACAATTCTGTGCGATCATCACAAGTTCTTTCTTTCGTGTCATATCTGAACACTCTTCAGCCATCTGAAGTGCGAGACGTGCATAACGTTTTGCATATGTAATAGCAGCATCGCAGCTAATGAGAACAGCCTCTAAAAATCTTGCTCTCTTCTGATAATCTCCATCTGCAAGACTAAGTTTATCAAGTTCTGCCTGTGCTTTTTCCTTGATTCCTGAAAATCCAATCGCAAGTACTTCACCATACTTAACTGTAACATGTCCAACACCATTATAGAAATAATTTCCTGGTGTGAAAATATTGTGCTCCATCGCAAGCAATGTTTCTGGTTCCATGTACGCTGTAGCGAGTTCACTTGTTGTTCTGCCTTTCCAGTAAGCATTCGCTTCTTTTAATTCAGCTTTTGTTTTTTCTGAAATATAAAATGGGTCTGCACTTCTTGTCTCAACAGTATCAAACTCTTCCTCAAGCCACTCATATGAGAACTCTGGATAGGTCTGGCATCCACGAGGCGCAATCGTTGTGCTTCCTACAATCAGCTCTTGATCACGAATAATGATTGGAATATTCTCAAGAATATGCTGAAATGCTTTTGCACGACGGATCACCATTGGTTCATTCTCTGTCTGTTTATATGACTCTGTAATAAGTACAGCTCTGGCTGACTCTATTTCAGGCATCTTTGCATACAGATCATCAACAAGTTTTGAAATACGTTTTGATTTTGATATTTCAGTACTGTCATAGGTATATAATCCCATCGTTTAAGTCGCTCCTTTCTTTGTATAAATAACATCTATTTATACGAAATTCAACCTTGCAGAGGGCTGCAAAAAGCTCCTCCACCCAGTTACTGTCATTATACTTGAAGACTCGTCAAAAGTCAACGTTCCCAAGTGGCTTTTATTTAATTTTAACGCAATTTCCCAATAAATCCCAACATTATTTTTGTTGGTTTTAGTTGTTTTTATATTTTTACTATTCAAGTTTTTAGTTGACAAATTCTAAAATACCATTCATACTATTTTATAGATATTTATGAAATCAAAACGCACAATTAGAATATGCTTTTTTGCATTTTCACTTTATATAGGGAGGTCATTGGACATGTCTTCTTTTGAACTCGATGTTCATACACATACAATCGCCAGCGGTCACGGTTCCACTGCCACAATTACTGATATGGCAAAAGTTGCTGCCGCAAAGGGCTTAAAATTATTAGGAATTTCCGATCATGGTCCTGCCACTTTAGGCGGAGGCCGTGTTTCTTATTTTCGCAGCCTTGCACATGCACAAAAAAAACGTCTCGGTGTAGAAATGTTTTATGGTGCAGAGGCAAATATATTAGATACATCCGGCAGACTCGATCTTGACGACACAACTCTTAAAGGTCTTGATTACGTTATCGCAAGTATCCACAAACCGATCATGAAACCCGGATCCATGGAAGAAAACACAAAAGCTTACATAGAATCCATGAAAAACCCATGTGTTCGTATTATTGGACATTGCGATGATGTAAAATTTCCTGTAGATTATCTTGCAATCGTCAAGGCTGCTATGGAAAATGATGTCCTTTTGGAAATCAACAATAGTTCTCTAAGTCCTAATGGCTATCGAGGTGACACAAAATTTAATGATCTTATGATTCTGAACCTCTGCAAGCATTTTCATTACCCTGTTATTCTCTCCAGTGACAGTCATGGAACTGACCATGTCGGTGATTTTGAAAACGCAATGAAAATTGTCAAACTAGCAAAAATGCCAGAAGAACTTATATTAAATTATTCAACAAATGCATTTAAGATGTTTATCGATCGAAAATAATATACATTCAAAAAAGGATGGTATGCAATCATACCATCCTTTTTATTATTCCTGCTGTGCAATTTCTTTAGCCAGCTCCATATATTCACTTGCACTTCTGCTGCTTTTTTTATACGCCATGACCGGCATGTTATTGTCCTGAGACCATTCAATGCTACTATCCACACGGATAAAAGTATCATAAACATTCACATCTTCCAGCTGTCTTAAAGTCTCAACTGTCTGCTTAAAATAATTCTTTCTTGTATCAACTTTCGTAATAACAATACCACCTATACTTAGGTTTGGTGCGATCTGTTTTACTTCCTCTAAAAACTCAAACATATTTCCAAGTCCAAAAAGTCCCCACGGTGTAGATTCAACCGGAACGATCACACTGTCTGATGCACAAAGGATATTCATTACCCAGCCTCCCAAAGTCGGTGGTGCATCAATAAGGATGTAGTCATACTCTTCTGAATTTTTTATATTTTCCAGACATCTTTTTAAAATATACTCTCTTTGCCATTTTGTGAACAATTCATACTCAATAGAACTCATTAACGTAGAGGATGGAATCAAGTCCAGTCCTTCATATGCTGAATGAATAATGTAATCTGTCAGATCGTCTTGTCTTTTGATAGCCTCATATAAGTTTTTATCACTTTGAGCGAATCCCAGCACCTGCTCTTCATCAAACAGTGAAAGTGACAGATTCAGTTGCATATCACCATCTACCATAAGCACTTTTTTACCAAGCATTGTAAGCCCATATCCTACATTAGAACACGTCGTAGATTTTCCGCTACCACCCTTATTATTGGTAAAGCAGATTACTTTTGTTTTTCCCATCATATACCTCCGGTTTCCACTGGGGACACTCCCCTTTTATCTTCATTTTCAGAATATTCTAAAGTCTATCTATCAGTATAGCACGATTACAATGTCTTGCGTGTTTTTCTTTTTAATTTCAATGTATTTCTTCAAAGTTTTTCTCGATCAGATTGCAATATTCTTTAAAAACAAGATGCTCTTGAAACGTCTCTTTTAAAGAATCTCTAATTCCTTTATAATACCAGCCAATCACATTTTTATCTTTCATACGAAATCTGTTCCACAATTCATCCCCTATACTCTGATAATCTCTGTCTATATCTCTTAAATTTGAAAGTTTATCCGCGAGGCAAATTACTTGTACCTCATATGGCGCCTTCCGGATTCGTTCGATTGTTGCACTTTTTCGTTCTATCCATGTTTTGGATTTATCTTCACTTTCTGCCACAACAATCTTGGCTATTCTTTCACCAAACTGCTCTTTGATCACTTCTTCCGTCACACCTTTACAATCTTCGATTGTATCATGAAGAAGCGCTGCACATATCACTTCTTCGTCCTGTGTGATTTTTCTCACGATTTCAGCAACTTCCAAAGGATGTACGATGTAAGGGCGCCTTGTCCCTTTTCGGAACTGTCCCTCATGTGCTTTTATTGCAAAATCTCTCGCCTCTTTGACCATGTGTTTTCCTCCTTGATGTTCCAAGAAACTTTTAACACTGCAAATCATATAGAAATAGTATCATAGCTGTCTTCGATTCTCAACACCATGTTTTGCTTTTTAATGTATACAAACATTTCATTTTGCGATATAATAAATTTAGAATTATGTCCAATAAAGGGGTTAGGTAATTTATGAAACAAAAAACCGTACTTGTTACTGGCGCATCACGTGGAATTGGAAAAGCCTGTGCACTTGCTTTTGCACGTCTGGGCTATCACGTTTTTATTAACAGCCACAGTTCTTCTGATGCTCTGGAAAGTGTTCAAAAAATGATCTATGATCTTGGTGGAACATGTACCCGGATTCTTGCTGACATTAGCAGCTCTTCTGAAGTTTCCCGTGTTTTTGAAGTAATATCATCTGAATGTGACGGACTTGATGTTCTGGTAAATAATGCCGGTATTTCTTATATCGGCCTTTTAACAGATATGACAGATGACGATTGGGATTCTATTATAGGCACCAATCTTTCTTCTGCTTTTTATTGTTCCAGAGCATCCATTCCTCACATGGTCTCTGTAAAATCCGGTAAAATTATTAATATTTCTTCCATGTGGGGAACTACAGGTGCTTCTTGTGAAGTTGCATATTCCGCTTCTAAATCTGGGCTTAACGGCCTTACAAAAGCCCTTGCCAAAGAACTAGCTCCAAGCAATATCCAAGTAAATGCCATCGCCTGTGGTGTGATCGATACAGAAATGAATGCGGTATTTTCTGATGAAGAACGGCAGGCTCTCGAAGAAGAAGTTCCTTCCGGACGTTTCGGTCTGCCCGAAGAAGTAGCTGATCTTGTAATTGATCTTGCCGAAAATCATTCATATATGACTGGGCAGATCATCGGTCTTGATGGCGGTTTTATATAATATGACTATTATCAATATAAAGGAGTATCCTTATGTTTAAAGTAAAAGATATCGAAAAAATATCCATGGACTGTAAAATGACAGAATTTGTCGGAACTACAGTTCTTGATACTATAGGCCTTGTCATTCCTGGCATCAGTTCTGAACTTCTAGAACAAATGCAGCTTCCAAAAAAATATAAAAGCCTTGGTCTTATCAGTTCTCGTACAGGTGCTGCTGGACAGATTAATGCCGTGGATGAAGCTGTAAAATCCACCAATACAGAAGTTGTATCGATTGAACTCCCAAGAGATACAAAAGGCTGGGGCGGACATGGAAACTTCATCATCATCGGAGGTTATGATGTTTCAGACGTAAGACGTGCTGTAGAAATTGCTTTAGAATATACAGAAAAATATGCCGGAGAATTATACATAAGTGAAGCTGGTCATCTGGAATTTACTTATTCCGCAAATTCCGGTCAGGCCCTCAATATGGCTTTTAATGCACCAATTGGAAAACCTTTTGGATTTTTCTGTGGCTCTCCTGCCGCAATCGGTCTTGTAATGGCTGATCTTGCAGTGAAATCATCTCCAGTGGAAGTAATCAAGTATATGACTCCTGATCACGGTACAAGCCATTCCAACGAAGTGATCGTTGCTGTTACCGGAGATGCCAGTGCTGTAAAAGACGCTGTTTTAAAAGCACGTGAGGTTGGCGTTGAGCTTCTCGTCTCCTTGGGAAGCTATCCTGAAACCCCGTCACATCCATATCTATAAGACTAACAAAAAATCTACGGATAACTTTTTTACAGTTTTCCGTAGATTTCTTTTGTTACATATGCTTTTATGGCAATTCCTTCTGGAAGGTATTCTTCCTCTAAAAGCTGCCCGTTTTTTCTGATCAGCTGGATTTTTCCTGCTTCTGAAAAAGCATACAATCTTTCAATATATATCTGATCATTTCTTATAATGGCAGCCAAATCTTCTTTCAATTCTTCTAAACCCTGGCCTGTTTTTGTAGAAGTCAGAACTGAGTAGTCTGCCTGGAAATCTTTAAAATTTCTTTTTTCCTCTATTCTATCCTGCTTATTAAATACTGTAATCACAGGTTTTCCTTCTACTCCAAGTTGTCTTAATGTCTCATACACAACATACATCTGACTGTCCATCTGCGGATTAGATGCATCAACTACATGTATGATAATATCTGCATATTTTGCTTCTTCCAATGTTCCTTTGAATGCCTCAACAAGATTATGCGGAAGTTTATTGATAAATCCAACTGTATCTGTAAGAAGTACTTTTTGCTTTTTATCCAGTTCAAGTACTCTTGTGGTCGTATCCAATGTAGAAAAAAGCATATCATCCTCTAAAATTTCTGCATTCGTCAATACATTTAACATGCTGCTTTTTCCTGCAGAGGTATATCCAACAAGTGCTGCCACTTTAAGGCTGGAAGATTTTCTTTGTGTTCGTAAAAGCTCTCTATGCCCTTCCACTTCACGTAACTCAGCTTTCAGTCTGCTGATCCTGTCACGTATAATACGGCGGTCTGTCTCGAGTTTCTTTTCTCCTGGCCCCCTTGTTCCTATTCCTCCACCAAGACGCGACATAGTCCGGCCAAGCCCTGTAAGATGAGAAGCCCTATATTTCAACTGGGCCAGCTCGACTTGTATTTTTCCTTCACTACTTGTTGCTCTTGCCGCAAAAATATCCAAAATAAGTAAGGTACGGTCTATTACTTTACAATCTAATTCTTGTTCAAGATTTCTAAGCTGAATTGCTGAAAGCTCATCATCACAAACAATACCAGTTGCCTCTGTCTCCCAAAGTAACTCTTTTAACTCCAGGATTTTTCCTTTTCCTACGTAAGTAGCCGGATGAATCGCCTCTCTTCTTTGAACGAGTCTTCCTTTTACTGTTGCTTTAGCTGTATACACAAGCTCACCAAGTTCATCCAAAGATTCCTCTGTTTTTTCTGAATCATTTGTCTGTATACCTACCAGAAGAAACGACTCTTCCTGTTCTTTCATTTCATACAACATAACTTAAAAAGGGATACCCCTTACTCCTCCTTTTTTAAATCATAAAAGCCTAATAATAAATGCAGGGATTGGCGGATCATTTTTCCTGTTATAGTACTGATTTAAGATCACAAGCCATTTTTTACTGTCAAGTTCTCTTAAAAAAGAAAGTATCATCTCTTTTTCTTCGTATCCTGAATCCTGTCCACTATAAATACAAATACTTATGATTCCATCCTTTTGAAGAAGTTTCATTCCTTCACGAATAGCGCTGATGCTTGTTTTTCCATTTGTTGCAATAGAATGATCTCCACCCGGAAGATAACCCAGATTAAAAAGAATCGCTGAAACTTCTTCTGTTACATAATTCCCCATATTTTCATGGCTGTCACAGATAACTTCTACATTCTTTGCATACCCATTGACTTTCATCCGTTCTTCTGTTGCTTCTACCGCATCTTTTTGAATGTCAAATGCGTAAACTTTCCCTGTTTCTCCTACAATACGTCTCAAAAACGCTGTATCATTTCCTTTACCAGCAGTAGCGTCAATACAGACATCGCCTTCGGCAATATATTGTTGTAAAAACCGATGACAATATTCCGTAATCTGATAATTATATTTCATCTGCGCCTCCGTTTAACGTGTCTCTAAAAAGTCTGCTTCTCTTTCCACTTCTTTATCATCTGGATAATCATCAAGATATGCTTCTGCCGTGTTTCTTGCGTTTTCCCATTCGCCCATCTTTTCATAGCATATGATCAGATTATATCTCATCTCTTGAACCTTTATGGCATATTCTTCTGCCTTTTTATCTTCTCTTTCAATCAAGATTGTACCAAGCTCTATTCCTTTTAAGAATTCTTTTACCGCCTCTTTATACTGTCCAGATTTCAGTAAACTACTTCCTGTAAGCTGATACAAAGTAACCGTTTCCTTTCCACCTTTTTCCATCACTTTCTGAAATGCTTCCGAAGCTTCTTTATATTTCTTCTGTTCGAAATATGCCATTCCAAGTCCGCGATACGCTTCTGCTACTTGTTTTCCTTCTTTGACTGCTTTTTCAAAAGACTTCTCTGCTTCTTTATATTGTTTTGCTTCCATAGATTTTATTCCCGATTGAACATCATTATTTCCACATCCTGATAGCATAATCATGGCAGTCAACGCAGCTACGATTACTTTTTTTACTCTTGATTTCATCTTATATTCCTCTATTCTCTTATATGTTCCATTCCCTGGCTTAAAATAGTTTCAATATGACCATCTGCAAGAGAATAAAAGACTGTCTTTCCTTCTCTTCTGTTTTTAACAAGTTTCATTTGTTTTAAAATACGTAACTGATGTGAAATCGCAGATTGTGTCATATTAAGAATGCCTGCCAGGTCACACACACACAATTCAGATTGCAACAAGACACTTAAAATCTTTATTCTTGTAGCGTCTGCAAATACTTTAAAAAAATCTGCCAGTTCCTTAAGCTCTTCGCCTGCCGGCATCTGTGTGCGTACTTCTTTTACAATCTTATCATGTACATGTATAAAATCGCAATGATCAACTTCCATTTTTTCCATTTATTTTACCCTGCCTTATTTCCTATTTCTTTTCATATACAAAATTCTTACAGCATTAAGGATACAAATCATAGCAACTCCAGTATCTGCAAAAACAGCCATCCACATATTTGCCATGTGTAAAAGTCCAAGAAGCATTACAATTCCTTTTACAGCTAATGCGAAAATAACATTTTGTCTTGCGATCCTTCTTGTCGTTCGTGCTATTTTAAGCGACTGTGGAACTGCTTCGAGAGATGAAGTCATAAACACTACATCTGCCGCCTCAATAGCAGCATCTGCCCCGCTTCCCATTGCTGCACCAACATCTGCTCCTGCAAGAACAGGTGCATCATTTATACCATCACCTACAAACATGACTCTTCCATTATTTTTTCTTATTTTTGCAAGTATAGAAACCTTGTCCTCTGGCAAAAGTTTTGCATATACCTCATTTATTCCTGTAACTTCTGCTACTTCTTTTGCGTTTTGCTCCTCATCCCCAGTAAGCATAGCTGTATAAATTCCAAGTTTTTTTAATTCTGCAAAAACTTTTTTTGCCTCTGGTTTTATTACATCTGAAATTACAATTCTTCCAGCATATTCATCTTCTTTTGCTAAAAATACTTCTGTTCCAGCATATTTTTCCTGATCTTCTTTCACTGTAATGCCGTATAATTCAAGGAGCTGTCTATTTCCACATAAAATTCTCTGATCTGCCATCTTTGCACAGACACCTTTTCCTGGAATTTCTTCAACATCACTTATATCCACCGGAGTAAGATTCTGGTTTTTAGCAGCCTCTAGAATACTTCCTGCAATCGGATGTGTTGAATTTTTTTCGCATCCTGCTGCCATAGCTAATAGCTCTTCTTTTGTTATTTTACCAGAAGAAACCACTTTTTGCACCTCAAAACAGCCTTTTGTAACAGTACCTGTTTTGTCCATTACAATTGCTTTTACTTCTTGAAGGGATTCAATTGATGCTCCCCCCTTAAATAGAATTCCTTTTTTAGAACCAGCTCCTATTCCTGCAAAAAATGCAAGCGGTACACTAAGAACTAATGCACATGGACAGCTTATCACCAAAAATGTTAATGCTGTATAAACCCAGTAATTCCATTCACCTGTAATTATAGACGGAATCACGGCAACTGCCAACGCAAGTATTACCACAAACGGAGTATATACTTTTGAAAATCTTGTAATAAAACGATCGATCTTTGGTTTTCCAGCCGCAGCATTTTCTACCGCATCCAAAATTCTTGTTACCATTGAATCTTTTAATATATGCTCCACTTTCATTGTAAGCACACCGGAAAGATTTACGCATCCGGAAATCACCTGACTGTTTTCTTCTACCGCTACCGGTACTGGTTCTCCTGTAACAGGTGAAGTATCAATACGACTGTTACCACTTAATACTACACCATCCAATGGTATTCTGTCACCTGGTCGTACTATAAGAACATCACCAACCATTGCATCTTTTGCTGGAATTTCTTCTACTTTATCTTCACATACCTTATTTACTACCTCTGGTCTAAGATCCACAGCCTCCATAATCTGGCTTCGACTTCTTGCAACAGCAATATCTTCAAAAAATTCTCCGATACGATAAAACAGCATAACTCCAAGTGCCTCGGTATATTCACCAATAATAAATGCGCCAATGGTAGCAATACTCATAAGAAAATTTTCATCGAAAACCTGTCCTTTAAACAGATTTTTTACTGCTGTTTTTACAACATTCCAACCAAGCATCAGATAGCCGGCTACGTAAATGAAAACTGAAACTTCAGTTGAGATTTTTTGTGCAATAATTGCTGCTATCAACACTAGAAATCCTGTTCCAATGCACATAAGTTCCTTTTTCCATTCCGGAAAAATATCTTTAAGGTCTGTTTTTTCTTTTTCGTCCTCTCGTTTACGTACTTCAACGCCTTCTTCAATTGAACTACAGATTTCCTGTAAAACAGGAAGCAGATCTTCTTCCACATTTGATACAATCTGTAATTGTTTTGTTGGAAAAATGATATTCGCAAAATCTACTTGTGGAAGCTCTTGTATTCTCCGTTCCATTTTAGCAGCACAATTCGCACATCCCAAATTTTCCAAAATATATACTTTTTTTTCTATACGATCGTACGTGTGATCTAACTGTCTTCGTTCTACTTTTTCATGGTCATGATGATGAGTACAACACGCTTCTTCATGGTCGTGATGATGAGTACAACACGCTTCTTCATGGTCGTGATGATGAACACAGACTTCTTCCATTTCATATTGTAATTTATTTTCCATAGATTTCCTCCTGTTTAAACATATGAATAACTGTTCATATGTTCATATAATCATATTGCATTCTAAATGTCAATACATTTTTATGATTTCCTAATTTTTTAAATTATGATATGATAAAGCGTGATTATAAATCAAAAAATAAGATACTACGTATACTTATATTATAGGAGGAATCATGAAGAAATTATTTAACCGAATTTTTATAGACGGTTTGAGTGGTATGGCTCAAGGTCTGTTTGCCACATTGATCATCGGAACAATCCTACAACAGATCGGACTTCTTCTAGGAGGTACAATCGGTAATTTACTCTATACGATTGGAAAAACTTCTGCATCACTAACTGGCGCCGGAATCGGTGTTGGTGTTGCCTGTAAACTTGGCGCCACACATCTTGTTACGGTATCCGCACTTAGTGTTGGTATGATTGGTGCTTTTGCCAGTAAACTCCTTGCGGGAGAATTATTAAAATCATCTGCCATTTTTCTTGTCGGACCAGGAGAACCTCTCGGTGCCTTTATTGCATCTTATATTGCCGTCGAAATCGGGCTTCTCGTATCCGAAAAAACAAAACTTGATATTCTTATCACACCAATCATATCCATTGGTGCCGGAGCGACAACCGGTCTTATACTTGGCCCTTCACTTTCCCGCTTTATGAACTGGGTTGGATCACTTATCAACTGGGGTACGAATCAGCAGCCTTTTATTATGGGCATTGTTGTTTCTGTTCTTATGGGAATGGCTCTTACACTTCCAATCAGTTCTGCTGCACTTGCTGTTATTTTAAATCTTTCCGGACTGGCCGCCGGAGCAGCCACAATCGGATGCTGTTGTAACATGGTAGGATTTGCTGTGGCAAGTTACCGTGAAAATAAATTGGGAGGGCTTCTGGCCCAAGGCATCGGTACTTCCATGCTACAAATTCCTAATATTGTAAAACGTCCTATCATCTGGCTTCCGGCTATCTTGTCCAGTGCCATTTTAGGTCCTATAGGAACAATGGTTCTTCATATGACCAACAATGCCACAGGAGCTGGAATGGGTACTGCCGGTCTTGTAGGACAAATTATGACATGGCAGGTAATGACTGCATACGAATCAGATATGACTGAATTATTAAAAAATATTAACA
>RCNI01000369.1_pt1 | contig 28665 bp, 14 predicted proteins | sample 2041151 | NCBI WGS metagenome assembly RCNI01 (sample SAMN09708214, study PRJNA481090) | feces metagenome | isolation source: feces | place: Antarctica: Albino Rookery | reverse complement strand
AGTCAGACTGAGCAGTCCATTGAAGGACAGCTGAAAGTCTGTTACGAATATGCTGAAAGCAATAACTATACCGTAGTTGGAGAATATATTGATCGTGCCCAAACCGGCAAAAACGATCACCGCTTTGAGTTTCAGAAAATGCTTGCTGACAGTGAGAAACACACCTTCGAGGGGGTGTTGGTATATCAGCTTGACCGCTTTGCCAGAAACCGCTATGACAGTGCCATTAACAAGGCCAAACTGAAACGAAACGGCGTCCGAGTGATCTCTGCTAAAGAGAATATCGCTGATGATCCTTCCGGCATTCTAGTGGAAGGTGTTCTGGAAAGTATGGCAGAATATTATTCCGCAGAGCTATCCCAGAAGATCAACCGTGGTATGGAAATCAACGCAGAAAAATGCCTTTCAAACGGAAGCAATCCCGGACTTGGTTACAAAGTAGACAGTGACCGTCACTTCTATGTTGATCCGGATGAGGCATTGATTGTCCGTGAGATTTTTGAGCGTTATGCTACCGGTGAAACAAAGGCTGATATTATCCGTGACTTACAGCGCCGCAAAATCAAAACATCCATCGGAAAAGAGTTTAGTATGAACAGCCTTAGCCGCCTGCTCAGCAACAAGCGGTATACTGGGTATTACCTTTACAAAGGACAGGAGACACCCGGAGGAATGCCCCGTATCATCGAAGATGACTTATTTTATCGGGTGCAGGAAATCATACAGCGGAATAAACATGTTCCGGCCCGTGCCAAAGGAGATGGAGAATATTTGCTTACCACAAAGCTATTCTGCGGCTATTGCCACGAAATGATGGTCGGCTATGGCGGCACCAGCAAAAACGGCCAGCAGTATCACTATTACAACTGCAAGAACGCCCGTAAAAAGAAATGCCATAAGAAAATCGTCCATAAAGAAAAGATTGAAAACCGTGTGATTGCGGAATGTCTGAAAATGCTGACGGATGAAAATATTGCGTTCATTGCAAAGATGATTGCCGAAGAATGCAAGAAAGATCCGGATAATCTCAGCGTGAAAGAACTGAAGAAAGCAATCAAAGAAACGGACACTGCTATCGAAAACTTCTGGCGAGGCATTGAAGCCGGTCAGTCACCCGAAATGCTGACAGAGCGTATCAATCAGCGCATTGCAGAAAAGGCACAGCTGGAGGAACAGCTGGCGATTGAAGAAAATAAACGAATCGTTCTGAGTGAACCGCAGGTAAGAGCATTTCTTGATTATGTTCGCAAACTGCCGTCAGAGGATATCAACAAGCGCCGTGCCATCATCAATATTTTTGTTCACGCCATTTACTTATTCGATGATCACTTTACGCTGATTGTGAATGCAAGCAAAACACCTCTCCGTGTTGAAAACATCCCTCTGGATGAAATAGAGTCTGCCTTCGATGACGAAGGTTTTAATAATACCCAGTGTTCATCGTTAGAAAATAATGCGCCACCATTATTAAACCGCTCAGGATATTCGTCCTGGGCGGTTTTGTTATGTACTTTCCTTTATAATCGTCATTTATCTAATTTTTTATAATTCCATACAGAATCAGGCAAGCATATAAAAATGCAGCGAAATGCTAATGAGAAACAAAAAACGCTAATGAAAATGCTAACAAAATCCCCTCCCCGGATATTACTCCAGGGAGGGGATCATCATTTATTCATTCGGTTCAGTTTCAGCAGCAGTCTTCCCTATCTTGTCCATTGCGTTAAGTCTTGCATTCAGAGATCATGCTTTCATGTAAATATGCTGCACTACAGCCTATTTTCCCACGTCTATGCCTAAGCCTTTACTGGAATACAGCCACTCAATAGACTCTCCACCGGATAACGGATAAGAGCTCAATCTACCTGACGATATCCCTCCAGAATCTCACCTACATTGTCGGCGTACACGCTAATACTCTGATCATCTTGCTGAATGCTGAAATTTGCAATAGAATCGTCCAATGTTACTTACTGATTTGCTTTTTCTTTTTGGAGAAGTACATTAGCAAAGCAATTGTCATAGCAGAGCCGGTGAGAGTAATCGCATAGAATGCTGCATTGCTCTCATCGTCGGTTGCAGGACTATTGGGCTTGTTGGGAGTCGTGTCCTTTGCATCCTTATAGGCCAGTGCATAGACGGAAATCTGATCTGTTTCAAATACCAGAGTACCTGTTTTTCCATCGTATGTACAACTCACAACTTCAGTCTTACTGTCATGCAGCCGAATAATCTGATACGTTCTATCCTTGCTGCGCAGATTCTCGGGAACTACAATGGAAACCTTAATCTTATCGCCGATATTATGCACGGCAACTTTTTCTCCATCCCCAATCTGCTTGAAGAGAACGACATTCAGATACATGCCTACCGTTTTCTGATCCGCAGTATGTTTGATAGCCTTCTTCTCCACATCCGAAATCGTACCCGAGATATCAGAAATTTCCAGAGTAATCTTTAGATCCGTGCCGGACACAAGCGCCTGAGCTTCCTCATCAGACAAAGGAATCTTATACAGCACATCGTCGCTTACCAGTTTACCATCACATGCATTCTCGTCATTGGATTCTACTGTCATATTACCGCAGACACCCACGACAGGAATCATTTTCTGCATAACCTGACCACAGGAACATCTGCCTTCCATTTCACCAGGGAGCGTTTCGGTGGGCATGTGAGTGATGAACCAAGTATATACATGGGTATGTTCAGGCTTATTGGGTTCAACCGGTTCTGTGGGCTCAGTAGGTTTGGAAGGATCCACAGGATCAACAGGCTTGTCAATTTTTACATCCTTCATATCAAACAGAGCAGTTGCCCCATTGATGAATCGGAAGTAGGCAGTCAAGCCACGATAGCTCTGTTCCGTTGCCATATTATTGACTTCCCCTCCCGGGATATGGCTGAAGCCACCGTCTAATGCATAGCTGCACAGCGCATCCACTACAGATTTGCCGTTTTTAACAAAACGGGTGTCGTTTGCAGGATCAATGCCAAGTGCAGTTAGAGCAATGATGACCTGCGCACAAGACTCGCTGCTTGCTCCATCAATGGAGCCAAATCCGCCGACAGCATTCTGGGTTTCAGACAGCATGGTCAAAGCTTTGTCCACAGCTGCCTTCACGTCAGAATTGGTTTTGTAGTAAGGGGCCAGTGCCTGAATAGCCATTGCTGTCATGTCAGCGTCAGCCTTGTTACCGCCAAAGCTCCAACCGTTGTCATCCAGCTGAGCTTCCAGAATACATGTCAACAGTTTTTCACGTGTTACCTGTTCTGCACCTTCCGGAGCGTTGGGTACCTCATAAGCATGAGAATCGAATGCCATCAATGTCCAGATAGGACCATTGATTCCCTGATTTGTCACATACTTCATATCAGCAAGACCTTGCAGCAGGTTGTGTCCAGCCACATCTGTAACATCCTTGCCCATTGCAGTCAGTGTCAAAATCATGCGGGCATTATCTGTAGCCCTGCTAAGTTGGCCGTCAGCATTGATATTTTTCTCAATGTAGGCAACCACATTTCCATAATATACAGCAGGAATTTCCCGTCCACTTCTCACAAGGTCCAGGACACCCCATTCACTGCCCGCAACAGGCACATTTTTCAGGATACCTTCCAGATAATCGCCCGTTGTGCGATAGATTTTTTCAACTTCCGGCTTGGGCTGCTTCAGAAGTGCCAGTGTTTTTTCAGCCAGTCTCAATGTATTGAGCCGCTCCGGAGAAACCAGATCCTTCTGATTCTGTGTCAGAGCTTCATAAGCTTCCCGTGCCGCCTTAATGGCAGGTTCCGACTCAAGGGTTACCGTGCCAATAGCATCAATCAGTGCCTCAACATCGTTAGCCTTTTTCTGGTCTTCTCCGTTGCCCAGAACCGTAACCGTCACAGATACCATCTGCCCGACCAGTTTCTGCAGCTGCTCATTTTCAGGATAACGCTCTGCATAGCGACCGTATTCCTGGCTGCCCAGACAAGCGGTGATTGTGACCTGTGTGTTGGCATCAGGAATCCGCTTCAGGAGCAGATTTTCATGCTGGATAATTGTGGGCTGGCTGGAATGGAACAGATTATAGCTCTCATCATAGCCCTTCTTGGGAATACTTGTAGGAACAATACCAACATCGGTACGATCCTGATAGCTGTACACCCAAACAAGTTCGCCGTTTTTCTCATAGACTTCCTGGAAATTGCAAAGGTCACCTGTTATATGGGCCACATCTGCGTTATCCTTGCGGATACCCTCGAAGAAGCTTTCCTTGACACGCTCCATGAGCGCCACTTCTTCATCAATTTCCGATTGTTTCAGAGGAAGTACGGTGACAGTGCCAAGCTTCTTCGACTGTGCTTTGCCTGTATTCTTATGGGTAATCGTCACAGTCAGCGGAATTTCCACTGCTTCTGCATCCGGCAGCGGACGATAGACGTTTGCTCGATAGCCATTGACTACAATCCCATCGTTCTCAGCGGTTACCACCACAGAATAGTCTCTGCCATCAATGCCCAGCTTACGAGGACTGAGGAGGGAAACATCTCCGGTAACAGCCTTAGGATTGATTACTTCCCCCGTGCGAGAATCGGTCAGCTTATCCATGGTATACTTGTCCAATGCCATCTCAAGGATGCTGTCGATCTGAGAGATACTGCCTGGAATCGTCACAGGGATTTCCTTTGTGACAGATATTGCCGGCTCACCCTGCACGGTTCTGTTGAAAGTGATTGTCGCAGTCAGCGTAACTGCTGTATCCTCTTGCTCAGGATACACAACTCCGGTGTAGGGGGCAAAATTTCCTACTCCCGGCTCTATAGTAACGGCTGCATTGCTCGAATCCCAATCGATGAGAGACCAGCCATAGTCTTCCAGTCTGACCGGAAGCGTCAAATTCTTGCTGACCGCATTTGCATCTGTGTTTTCGCCTTTAATCACATCAAAGGTTAGCGCATCTGCAATTGCACCCATAGCTTTACGTACTTTGTCTGCATGCCACGGAATATTTGCCATTGTGGTGCAGTCCTTCTCTGCGTCGCCATAAGAAATCTTAAAGCCGATATCCTTTACAACTGAACCGTTCATAATTGCAGATGCAGGATCCTGATAGAAATAGGAGATGGTGCCGTCCTTTGCAATGTGGCTTTCCTGATCTGCCTGATTAGCATTGGAACCCACCGCAGTCAGGGTGACAGAAAGTTTGGAGAGAGCCATCGCCGGCATTTTCTCTGCCGCCACTGCATTGACATATTCCTGCATGACTGCTGTGATATTTGTGTCCTTACCAAAGACAGGCTTCAGTCTGACACCGCCCATAACCTTTACCAGTTCATTTAATGCAGTCTGCTCAACCAGTTTTTTGGACTGTACTACGATCACAAAGTCACGGGTATCGCTTGCAGTCCCCTTGGTGATTGTTGCAGTCAGTGTAACCTGTTCGATTCCATCAGCAGGCAGGGTGACCACGCCTGCATTAGAAATTACTGCAGTGTTGCTGCTGTTCCAGGTAATGGTAGAGCCTTGTGATCCGGTTTTCGTCAGATTCAAAGTCATGGCTTCGGTCACGGTGGTGGGAGTAACATCCAGTGCAAGCTTGTCGGCTGCCACTGCCTGCTGATCCTCACTGGTGACAGGAGCTTTACCGCCCTGCCATTTGAGTACAGGGAAACCATTGTTGATGGGAATATCGTTATCTGCGTTATAGCCATCTCCCAAGCTAAGCGCAAAGGCACCTGCCTTCATCTCCTGCTCGGTCTTTTTCACGGTAGAATCCGTACCATAGCCTACACCGCCGTTATGAATGGTACCGTGGTGGTCATGATGATAGCTATTTTCCAGATAGTAGCAATTGATGATCTGAGCGACAGTTCCACCGTCAGCATTTCCAATATCGCCCACCACAGCACCCACATTGGGGTTAGGATATTCATCGGTAGCACGGATCTGGCCTACGTTATAGCAGTTTTCCAGTTTTGTCCCTGCTCTGTCTGCAGTTCCCGCGACACCTCCGGTTTTAGTACAGCCGGTAACTGCACCTGTGTTATAGCAGTTGGTAACGGTACTTAGCGTCTCACCAACCACACCGCCAATGCCGCCATCCGTCTTTTGCTGTGCGGTGACAGTACCATGGTTCACAGATCCCTCTACAGGACCGTAAGCATAACCTACCACGCCGCCAATATGGGCATAATATCCAGCCACTACCGGTGCCTTAAAGGTAGTTGAGATATCACCATAGTTGACACAGTTTTTGATGCTGCCGGAGTTGTACAGGACACCCACGATGCCACCGATACGCTGTTTGGTTGCACTTACCTGAGCATAGTTTACACAGTTTTCAAAGCTACCGCCGGAGGCTGTACAAATACCGCCTCGATTGGAGTCGCCGGTAACTTTACCGTAAACGGTAACATTCTTAATGAGTCCACCTTCCCCACCGTAGCCAAACAGTGCATCATTGAGGCCCTTGACAGCTTTTCCGTTTCCGTCAAAGATGCCCGCATACTGATGGTCGTAGTTACCAATGGGAGTCCACTTATTTGTGCTCTTCTCATCGTTTAAAACAATGTCAGCTAAAAGCATAGCATTGGAGTTAATGGAAATGGCACCGGAATTGATATTCTCCGCAAGCCATGCCAATTCCTCAGCACAGGTGATCTGATAGATTCCTTCCACCTTCTTCGGCTCACTCTTGGAGCCGTCCCAGGTATTACGCACGTCCATCTTTACCTTCACCGTTATAGTCTTTCCGTCTACGGTGAAATCGCCCTCTGCATTAAAGTAGCCGGAGGCAACGACCTTATAAGTATACTTACCATTTGGCAGGTTCAGCGAAGCAGAATCGCCTACCTGATTCTCACCGCAGAAGATCTGGACGGTAGTTTCAGCCGGTGCTGCGCCATACGAAATCTCCAGATTTACTGCATATTTGGCCGCTTCCTTCAGCGTAATAGGATCAAGCACAAGATTACTGCTCTCTACCGTGAAGCTGCCGGATTCTGTTTCATAACCAAATTTTTCAACTGTGTAGGTGTAGTTGCCTTTTGAAAGCGCATATCCATTATCGCCGGCATTCTGCACCTGACCTTCCTCATTCTTCACAGTAATGACCGCATCCTTCGGTGTCACTCTAAAGGTCACGGTAAAGGTCTCCTCATTCAGCGTTACAGGAATCAACTGACTGTTGTTACCTGCATCTACTGTGCCGGTAACCGTACCATAGCCAGCCTTGGAAACCGTATACTTGTAGCTTCCGGAGGTCAGGACATAGACACCGGGCTCTGCAGCCGTAACAGATTCGATTTTCACCACTGCATCGTTGGGAGTCACATCAAAGAACGTGATATACCTTGCATCTGCGCTTTCAAATCCCAGAATTGGATATCCAGCATTCTGAGGTGCCGCAAAGTTACCGCCCAGCATAGCAGCCATCCGAAGAGATTCCAGTTGTTGTGCAGTGCAGGCAGTAAACTGATCGGCTTCATCATGCTTTTCGCCGCCCACACCCTGTGCACAGGATGTTTCCAGATAATAACAGTTTCCTACAACAATGCCATTTTCGCTCTTATTACCGACCAAGGCACCAATTGTACCATTTCCGCCTTCTGCATCGGTGACGGTACCGGCATTATAGCTGTTTATCAAGCTGGAACCTGTATAGTTCAGCTTACCAACCACTCCGCCAACACCGTTTTTTGTATTGCTTTTACCTGTAATTGCACCGGTGTTGTAGCAGTACTCCACAGTGCTGTTGGTAAATCCAACGATACCGCCAATCTGGTTTCCGGTGCTGGTAACGCTTCCGTGATTAACACAGTTTTGAATCGGCGTTTTACTGCTGTTACCCACTACGCCGCCGTTCTGTCCACCGGAGGCAGTAATGGTTCCCTTGTTGCAGCAGTTTTCTACTGCAAGTCCCTTGCTGGCGTTGCCAACGATACCGCCAGTAGAACGCTCGGCAGTAATGGCCCCGAGATTGGTACAATTTTCCACCTTGGCGCCATCCTTCAGATAGCCTACCACGCCGCCTGCATAACCGTCCTTGGCAGTTACGGTCACATTGGCTGTGCAGTTGCGGATTTGCACCTTCTGTCCCATCACATTGGCTGCAATACCACCCAGGTACTGGTTGCCCTTTACACTTCCCTCTACGGTCAGATCGTGAATAGAACCGTCTCCTTTTCCGTCACCCCATGCCTTAGTAGTCACAGTACCAAAAAGGCCAGCTCTCTTTTGACCATCCATTTGAACAAGTAGTCCGGAAATTGTCTTACCATTGCCGTTAAAGTTGCCTGTATAGCCATAATCCGGACCACTCCAATTGGTGGAATTATCATGACCGATGGGAACCCAGTCATGACCACCCAGATCAATATTGTCCATCACAATTGCCTTGGCATTACAGGATTTTCCGTTATCTGTTTTGGTATTTACCAGATCCCGGAACCATGCCAGTTCGTAGCCGTTGGTGATTTGATAGACATCATCCACCAACTTAGGTTCGATAGATGTCTGACCATCCCAAACACTACTGTACTGCATGGACTTTGTCACAGTCTGATCTTTGCTTTCTACGGTCAGTGTCCCCTCAATGGTCGTAAAGGTCGCTGCCTGAATGGTATAAGCGTATTCGCCGGACGGCAGATACAGCTTCTCTTTGTTGCTAGGTGACTCGGTATGTTCGCCGATGGTCACCGTAATTTTGGGATCGCCATCGTAAAAGCTCTTTCCTTCAGAAGGTGTGATGTCAAAAGTAACATAGGCACCATTTGCCTTTGTTAGCAGTACATCCTTGCTGACCGCAGCCTTGTTGACAACGATCTCGCCTTCGGCAGGTGTATATCCGAACTTTTCAGCATGATAAGTATAGGTACCGTTGGGCAGATGATAGGTAACCGTACCGGCATTGTTATCCACCACGCCGCCTTCTACTACTTTCTCACCCTGCTTTAGTGTCAACACAGCGTCCTTCGGTTCCAGCTTAAAGACTACATCATACTTTTGAGCCTCCAGTTCCACATTCACACTTACATTTCGACCGTCCACTACAATCTCGGCTTCTTGCGGCTTGCAGTCTCCGGACTCGTAAGAAACTGTATACTTGTAGGTTCCGGCAGCGAGTTTTGAAAAAGTGTGAACGCCGTTCATTTCCGTTCCGTTCTGCACCTGTCCTGCCTTCGTCAGTGTGACCTCAGCTTCCTCAGGAACTGCCGTAATGGTGATCGTATAGGTAGTAGCAGGATTTTCCCACAACAGGTGTAGGCTTCCATCCTCTCTGTTTTCAAATGCACCACCCAGGGCATTAGACAGTGTTTTCACTGCATCTTCGGCAACTGCGCTGGAATAACTATCGGAGTTATTGGAACTGTTTGTGTTAATATAGTAGCAGTTGGTACGGCTGGAGTATCCGGAAATGTGATACACATTCCAGGTACTGGCGTCCAGCTTACCACCGTTATAACAGTTTTCAATTGTGGCATCGGTACCAGAGTTGCTGCCCCAACCGGCAATACCGGCAACCTTATAGCCTTTAATCGTGCCCATGTTATAACAGTCCAGAATCTTTCCATGGTTTTCGCCCACAATACCAGCTGTATAATCACCGCTTGCACTATTGGGGTTTAACACATTTGCCGTATTTAAGCACATCTCTACCGTGCCATCGTTGTAGCCAACGACACCGCCGACCGCATGACCGTCGCCGCTTGTGAGCTGACCGCCCCTTACAGCACATTTGCTGAGAATACCGCTGCACTTGCCGGCCACAGCACCTATCGTGCTCTTGGAGTCCACATAGGGATTTTCCAAAATCAGATTATGAACAGAACCACCCTTGCCGATTACACCAAATAGGCCCTGTTTCTGTGCATCTTTAGGCGCATCATGGATGTAAAGATTGTCGACAGAATGTCCCTGACCGTCAAACTTTCCTGTAAACGGCGTTTTATCCGTTCCAATCGGTGTCCAGTTAGTGTTGAGTACATCAGAATCACTGAGCTTCACATTGGACGTCAGGACACCCTGAATGGCAGCATTTCCATTGTTTACCTGCTGGGCAAACCATGCCAGTTCTGCCGCCGTACCAATCTGGTATACTTCTCCATTTTTGGAAGGTTCCTTAGTGGTACCATCCCAGCCTGTGCCTCTGGTCAGTGATACCGTAATCGTCTGAGCAACGTCACTGGAAACAGTCACTTCATCAGTTTTAGAGGTGTACCCCACTGCAGTAACTTCGTAGTGATAGGGTGTTTCGCTTACAGGCAACAGATAACTGCCGTCGTCTTCGGCTGTCAACGTATTCTCTCCCTGTGTTACTGTGAGCTTGGCATTCTGGGGATTCAGTGTAAAGGTAACCTTAGCAGAAGTCAGACGCTTCAAGCCACCTTCCACCGCCAGATCTGTTTTTCCAACTTTAAAAGACACATCTGTCACAGGCTCAAATCCAAAACAGGAAGCACTGTATGTATAGTCTCCGGCAGTCATTGTCCAGCTTTTGCCATCCGCATTGCCTTCAACTATTTCTCCTCCCTTTTTAACGGTGATCTTCGCACCTTGAGGCATGTTGGGGAACGTTACTGTAGATAATGTCTCTGCGGCGAAATCCTTAAGCCAAACGCAGTCATCCCCCTTGTCTCCGCTGTAATCCTTCTCGTAAGAAAGAGTCACGGTACTGCCTGCCGGAACATTCAGAGAATAAGACTGGAAGTTATCCTGAATGCCGCCGTCCAGGAGCTTCCGTGTACCGTCTACCTTCACAAGGAATTTGTCGAAAATTGTGTTGCCATAAGAAGCTCTTTCTGTTGAGCACTGATACTGGAAGCTCAGATTTGCAGCCTTTTCAAAAGTCAGTGTGATTGCAGATTCACTGTTTCCCTGAGCCTGATTGGTAGATTGCAGTGCGCCTTTCTCTACATCAATCATAAAGGGATACTGTGTATCGTTCTGAACTCTTGCAACACCCTCCAGAGACTTGAAGAAATCATCAAATCCTACCGTAGGTTTTGAAGATTTTTCCACAATATGGAACTTATACACACCAGCAGGAACCAATCCTGCATCATTCATACTGGGCCAGGTCGGATCGCCTACTACCACCCAAAGCGTGTCATTTACCGCAACAGGAATTGCCGTGTTGCGCTTAATGCCCTTTTGATCCGCATTGTAGGTCTCACCTTTATAAACACGGACCTGGAAATTCTTGTTGGATGCTGTCGGTGTAATGGTTACATTGCCGCTTTTCTGACCCTCAGCCAGTGTCAGATCATATTCCTTTTTTGCACTAGAGAAGCGTCCTGCCAGCTCTGCACCGCTGACGCTCACGCTCTTGAGAGTCTTCTTATTATTTTCCCAACTGCCACCAAGATCGCTGCCAGTCAGGGTGTAATCTGCACAGATTACATCTCCGGCTTCCAATTTACCGTTGGCATAGGTAAACTCGCCCACGCCTTCACTGGTAAACCAGTCGTTGAGCGTGACCATCCATCCACTATAACCTACACCCGATTTAAGACCGTCAATTTCCGTGATGGTGCCCACATCTGCGCCAACAACATAATGTTCCTCGCCCAACGAACGGATTGCATCATCAATGCAGGTGGATATGCTGGAATCCTGCTTCAGCGGAACATCAATTTCCACCCGAACGCCCTTCCATGGTGCCGTACCATCGGTCCAGTATCTTAGATCGTCTGTCGGTGCATTAGAATTTTGTACAATCACATGCACTGTGCCTAAATCAGGACTTGCAGCAAATGCCGAGGTTGGCAGCATGCTGAAAATCATAACTGCGGCAAGAAAAAGGCTTAGAAATCTCTTCATCTTACATTCCTCCAATAATAATATTTATTTGAACCGCACAAGCGGACAAGCCATGCTGCATACAAACAAAAAAGTCGCATCAGCAAAAGCTGATGCGACCGTATTTCTCGCCCAATAATTTTGGGGCAATCAGAGCATAACTGACCTATGCACACAGTCCCCCCAAAAATCTCGATCATCGTCGGTATTCTGGCTCATGCCTTGGGAAGATTGTCTTCTGCGCCTGTGTTCCGCCTTCCCAGGTTTCCCCAGTGACCGGATTACTCCATGAACACAAACTCCAGCATTTACAGCAACGGGTAAAAGCCCCGGACTCTAACCGGGTTTCCTAATCACCGCGCCTGATGGAATTCCATCAGTCATAACGGGTGACACGATGCAGCATATCAAATTAATAATACCCCAACCTGTACGTCAGCCGGGGATTTATGGAATGCCCTTCCAGATATTATTAGTGTACTTCTTTGCAGTTTAAAAGTCAATACGCATTGGCTGTCTGCTGCAGACATACTTTAGGTAAGTGAGGATTTGTCACACTTTGAAATATGGTGTCACAAAAGCACTGTTCGGTCCATAGCCTAATGCAGCTTATGCCAATAGAAAAGTGGAATTATAATAATTTCCAAATATCTTGTTTGTAGCACGTGACATCATAAACCGCTCAGGTTTCCTATTGTGAGCGGTTTTCTTTATAGATCACAACCGCCGCAAAAGTAACGGTTATGATTATATTTTAAAATCTATTATTAGATTTTCAGCGCACTCTAAGTTATAATCTTGGTTACAGAAGAATAAAAATCACGAGTGTAATCATCAGCAGCACAGGCTGATGCAGTAAATAGATTTCAAGAGAATGCATGCCACAGGTTTGTAGGAAATTGAGAATAGGATTTTGGGCAGTTGCTTTAGGGAGTAAGCTTTTCTGATTTCTGTAAACAGTCTTACCCAAGCATGCGCCAATTAAAAACCATCCCAAACCGGGAAAGAGTGGAACATAATCACTTCCCGTAAATACACGGTTAGAACAAAGTCCAAAAGGAAACAGAAAATCGACAGGGACTGTGATTGAAAGCATCCAGAATCCAAGGAATATAAATCCTGTTCCGATAATGCCCAACGCCCACCAGGGCAATCGCCTGAAAATGGGATAAACCATCATGCAAACACCAAGCATATGAAGAATTCCAAACCAAATTCGCAAATCGGCCATGCCTAAAAAGAAATCCATAAACAATGTGATATAGCTAATCAGAAGTCCTGCTCCAAAAACTACCACACCCCGCCGAAAGCTGCTAGATGCCAGAGTGACGCAGATTCCTGAAATCATGATAAACAGCACATGACCGTAGTCCCTGACAAAATAGCACCATTGTGGAAGTGATAGCCGGATACCTGCAAAATAAGATAGATCATACAAAAAGTGTACAACAATCATACCAAAGAGGCAAAGGCCACGAATGGCATCTAACTCCCATATACGTTGCCTTTTTGAGTTCATAATTACTTCTGCTCCTCTTTTTAAGCTGTATTGTAAAATAGTGAGATCAATATATAGTACACTTTAAGATACCGGACTATATGCTTCGACCATAAAACGCTTTGAGTGTTTTGCTATTGCAGTCAACGAAATCAGCATACATCCGATTGCAATGGAATATTGACATCTATGGATTAGGACAATTAATGATATCATGCCAAACAAGCCAAATGTGGTAATACTACGGATTCGATTTGGGTTTATTTTTAATACAGTCGAAAAGACGATGTAAATCCCAGCCAGAAGCAATACAATATTGGTCAGTGGGAGCAATCCAAGCAGTACCCCAAAAGAAGTTGCAATGCATTTTCCTCCACGGAAGCGGTTCAGCGGAGCGATTGCATGCCCCATAACAGGTGCAGCTAACACAGCAGCAAACAGATAGTCATCCGTATCCAACAAATGCAAACTGATATAAACCGGAAGAAAGCCCTTCAAAATATCAAGACTCAGACATGCCAATCCCCAATAAGGCCCGCAGCAAACAAATACGTTGGTAGCACCGGGATTGTGATCGTCACTGATTGTAGCAATATCTTTATTCAGGAGGATTTTCGGAATCAGCTGACTGAACATCACGCTGCCCAGCAAAAAACCTCCGATGATGCAGGCTGACCACAAAATCAGTTCTCCTTGACACATGAATCGCTCACCTTCTCTATAATCATTCTAGCCGCATTGGGATTAACATGCTCCCGCTGCATCGACCGCATTTTGTCGGCCATATTCTCGTCATACGCAAGCATTCTAGCGTAAGTTACAGCTTTCTTTTCAGTATCTGCATAAAGGGACATGCCGTGATCTGCAAAAAAATGTGCATTGTAGGTTTCACATCCCGGAATTGCGTGAATATGCACTAAGGGAATATTTGCTACGGCAGCTTCTGTGCTGGAAAGACCGCCGGGTTTTGACAGCAATACGTCAGCGGCTGCCATATAGTTTGCTACCTTTTTTGTAAATGATACAGTTTGAACACTTAAATTGGAGGCGTATTTCTTATCCAGCCTGGTTTTCAGCTCCTCATTTTTACCTGTCAGCACAATCATAAGGTCTTCTGTCCCCAAGGCGCAAAGGAGACTTTCGCATAGGCTCTCCATGTTTTCGCACCCAATACCGCCGGTCATCACGAGAAAAACCTTTTTACCCGTGGGAATACCCAATTCAGCTCGAGCGTCATTTTTATCAATATGCTGCCGGAATACATCATTCACCGGAATACCGCTGACCGTAATTTTCTCTGATGGGATCCTCTTGCTGACTAGATATTGTTTAGCCTCCTGATTTGGTACAAAAAATCCTGTGAGATCGGTTTCTTCCAAAAACGGAATAACCACGTAATCCGTGAGTACGCCATAACAAGGAATTTTAAAATCCGAATTTCTCCGAATTGCTGTCATTGCCTCCATACCGTATAGATGAGTGCAAATAACCGCATCAAATCCATTCTCCAAAATATATCTTTTCAAGGCGTTTGAATAATGTGCATTTGCCCAATAAACCGGCGAAGGGAGTTTGGTGGAAGAGTAGAGATCACCAATTTTATAAACCGCACCAAATACAGCCGGTGCTTTTCGGATGGTATCATTGTACAAAGAGGATACCAGGCGTTTCATACGTTCGCTCTGAAAAGAAACCGGATCTTTCAGTTCACATGCGACCCCCATATTTAATAAAGTCGTTTCTATTGCACGGGCAGCACTGTTATGTCCTTCTCCCGTGCTACAAGTCAATATCAATACTTTTTTCATACTCACGTTTCCTTCTGTAAATGTGTGTTTTAAGTTAAACTTCAAACCTCTTGACACATGTAAATAAGTATCGTATTCTACCCTATTGAAGTAATTATATAATATTAAACATTTTTCAACTAACATTCAACCAAATCTCAACAATTGTTGATTTTGTGTTGATTATTAGTTGTAAATTCGATCGTACAATTTATACAAAGATTGATTATGGAGGAAATTATGAAAAGTGACAACAACAAAAGCAGTTTTATCCGCAATATAGCTACTTTCATTGTAGATAAGAAATCTTTGTTTTTTCTGCTATACGGATTTGCACTTGTTTTTAGCTTATTTTCTGCCAAGTGGGTAGAAGTAGAAAACGATGTAACCACCTATCTTCCGGCAGATACGGAGACTCGTCAAGGTCTCGTGGCAATGAATGACAATTTTACTACCTTTGCCACCGCCAAGATTATGGTATCCAATATTACATATGAAACAGCAGAAGATATTTGCGAAATGCTGAAAGATGTAGAAGGTGTTCAGCTGGTTGGATTCGATGACTCCAGAGACCACTTTCGGGACGCTTCTGCGCTTTACGACCTGAATTTCTCAGGTGAAGTCAATGATGAAATCTGCCAGCAGGCTATGGATACCATTCAGAAAAATCTAAAAGGGTATGACGTATCCATAGATACGCCCATCGGATATGATGAAATTGCCGAGCTGGACAAGGAAATGACAACCATTCTACTTGTTGCTGTGGCCATCATCGTTCTCGTTTTGACACTCACATCCCGAGCCTATGCAGAAGTTCCTGTACTGCTTCTGACATTTGGTACAGCAGCTGTTCTTAACAAGGGAACCGATTTCCTCTGCGGAAAGATTAGTTTTATATCAAATTCCATTGCAGTCGTCCTCCAGCTTGCGTTAGCCATTGACTACGCAATCATTCTGTGTCACCGATTCTCCGATGAACACGAAACCAAAAACACCCGGGATGCCTGTATTGATGCACTGTCCAAGGCAATCCCTGAAATCAGTGCTTCTTCATTGACAACTATCAGTGGTCTGGTTGCCCTTTCCTTCATGAAATTTGCAATTGGACTTGATATGTCCATTGTGCTGATTAAATCCGTGCTGCTTAGTCTGCTGTCCGTTTTTACTCTTATGCCCGGACTGTTGGTGCTGTTCAGCCCTCTGATTGACCGTACCAAGCATAAAAAGATACTCCCAAACATTACCCCTGTAGGCAAATTTGCTGTTGCGACCCGTGGTGTAATGCCAATTATCTTTGCATTTGTTTTGGTAGGCGCGTTTCTGCTCTCCAATCATTGCCCTTATTGCTACAGCTACACCGATGTAAAAACCTCCAAAATGTCTGAGCATCAGGTGGCTCAATTCAAGATCCGAGATACATTTGGAACCAGCAATATGGTTGCATTGGTTGTCCCCAGTGGAAACTATCCTGCCGAAAAAGCCATTATTGAGGAATTGGAGTCACGCCCTGAGGTAAAAAGCACCATGGCCTTATCTTCTATGGAGGTCATGGATGGCTATCACCTGACGGATGCGCTGACGCCGCGGCAGTTTTCCGAATTGATTGGTCTTGATTACGAGGTAGCCAAGGGTCTTTACAGTGCCTATGCCTTTAAGCAGGATCAATATGGTGAAATTCTGAATGGATTGGCTGAATATGATGTTCCCCTTTTTGATATGTTCCTATTTCTGAAGAATGAATTGCAGGATAATAATATTCTTTTAGAAGGTGATACAAAGGATACCCTCGATGAGCTTTTTGAGCAAATTGAGAGTGCTCAGCTTCAGCTTCAGAACGACAAATATAGCCGCATGGTCATCTTCTTAAATCTGCCTGAAGAAAGCGACGAAACCTTTGCCTTTCTGAAAGAGATGCGAAACATTATTGGACAGTACTATGACGAACATTATTACGTAGTAGGTAATTCTACCAGTTCTCGTGATCTGGCATCGTCCTTTGCAGGTGATAATCTGCTTATCAGTATACTTTCTGCATTGTTTGTCATTCTTGTTCTGCTCTTTACATTCCAGTCGGTAGGACTTCCTGTTCTCCTGATTATTGTAATTCAGGGCAGCATCTGGATCAACTTCTCCTTCCCTACCCTGATGAATCAGCCGCTCTATTTCCTAGGGTATCTGATTGTCAACGCAATTCAGATGGGTGCAAACATCGATTACGCAATTGTTATCTCCAGCCATTATCAGGAAAAAAAGAAGACAGTGCCCCACAAAGAAGCGATTGTTCAGGCACTGAATGCTGCGTTCCCGACTGTATTTACTTCTGGCAGCATCATGGCTTCAGCAGGTCTGCTGATTGGCAACCTGTCTGCTAACCCCGTTATCTCTATCATGGGAACTTGTTTGGGTCGTGGTACAATCATCTCCATTATCCTCGTTCTCGGCGTTCTGCCTGCTATTTTGGTGCTGGGTGATTCTATTATCGAACGCACCAGTTTTAAATTTAAGGGAATTGAACGGAAAACCCAGACCAGTACCGGCACGATGAAACTGACAGGTCATGTTCGTGGTTACATCTCCGGTATGATCGATGCCGATTTTGACGGTGTACTCCGTGGTGATCTCAACGCATCTGTCACAACTGATCCATCTAATCCCATCGAAGGAGGTCCAGAAAATGAAAAAACGAATTAAATACACCACAAGCCTGCTTCTTTTGGTCTGTATTCTTGCCTCAGGTGTGTTCCCAGTCTTTGCAGAAAATATGGCACAAGTGCCTGTAACAGAACTTAGTATATCTTCTGTGGAAGAATTTCTTTCCTTTGCCGAAAGCTGCAGATTGGATACATACAGCCAGAACATGGTTGTATCTCTGAATGCAGATCTTGATCTGACAGACGTATCATTTGCTGGTATTCCGATCTTTTCCGGAACATTTGAGGGAAATGATCATGCTATAAAAGGAATTTCCATTACCAACAACGGTTCTGTTCAAGGCCTGTTTCGGTACCTGACCGCAACTGCTATTGTCAAAAATTTGACGGTTCAGGGTTCCATTTTGCCGGAAGGCAGCAAAAAATCCATCGGTGGTTTTGCCGGTAGCAATGCAGGAACTATCGAAAACTGCCACTTCCAAGGAGAAGTGTCCGGAAATGACTATATTGGCGGATTAGTAGGCAGCAACCAGGTTTCCGGAACCATAGAAAACTGCTGCGTCAGCGGCAATGTCCACGGAAATCACTTTATTGGTGGCATTGCCGGTGAAAACTACGGATTGATCCGAAACTGCAAAAATGATTCCGGCATCAACATAACCGCCAACGAAAACAGTGTAGATATTTCTGACATCAGTACAGATACCATCATGGGCACAGAATCTGCAAATACCGTTACGGATATTGGCGGCATTGCAGGCTCCAGCAGTGGTGTTATTCGCGGTTGTGAAAATCACGGAACAGTTGGCTATCAGCACATGGGTTATAACATCGGCGGTATCGCCGGAAGTCAAAATGGATTTATTACCGAATGTAAAAACTACGGTAAAATTTACGGTCGTAAGGAAATAGCCGGCATCGTCGGACAAGTTGAACCTGTTTCCAAAATCGAGTACACCGCCGACACACTGCAAATTTTGCAGAAGCAATTGGCAAGCACCTCTGCTCTGGCAAATCAGGCATCCTCCAACGCTCATAAAAATGCACAGAACCTGAACAGTCAAATGGCACTGCTGCACGATCAGGCTGATGTGGCACTGGATGCTGTAAAGCAGCTGCTTCCCAGTGAGGAGGAACCCCACTTTCCTGATGAGGATCGTATTTTAGCTGCAAAGAACGCTCTTACCAGCAGTATGAGCTCCATGCAGAGTACAATGGATTCCATCACATCTTCCACCCGTGGAGGATTTACAACAGCATCTAACGACATTCGTGCCATCACAAACCAAATCAATGCCATGTCCCAGACACTTAACAATGCCTCAGAAAATATTGGCGGCACCATCACAGATATTTCAGATACCGATACCGATAATGATCTGACCGGAAAAATATCTTTGTGTAAAAATTACGGCCCCGTGTCCGGTGACTTAAATGTCGGCGGTATTGCCGGAGCCGTCGCATGGGAAAATGATTTGGATCCAGAGGATGATTTGCATATCAGCGGCGACCGTTCCCTTCACTTTGACAGTGAATTACGGGCTGTTATTTTGAATTCTGAGAACAGCGGCGTTGTTTCTGCTAAGAAAAGAAATGTCGGTGGCATTGTAGGACGGATGTCTATCGGTCTGGCAAAAGCGTGCATCAACACCGGATTCATCGACGCAGAATCCGCTGAATATGTTGGCGGCATTGCCGGAAACAGTTCCGGATTTATACGCAGCTGCTCCGCAAAATGTGAGCTTGATGGGCAGACTTATGTGGGTGGAATTGCAGGAAGTACCTCCGTCGCAACTGACTGCCGCAGCATGGTGAGGATTAAGAATGCAAGCGAAAAATTTGGTTCAGTTTTAGGGATTTCATCTGACGAAAGTGCTTCTGTTGAAAATCCGATTTCTGGTAATTATTATTTGCCCCTTGAGGAAAATGTAGGCGGTATCGACGGCATCAACTATTCAGGCGTTGCTGAATCCTTGACTCTGGAGAATTTTCTGAACCTCAATGATCTTCCAAGTGTATTTTCCAATGCAACCGTAACATTTCTTTTTGAAGATGGTGCCATTCAGGAAATCGTTGTTCCTTTGGGTGAGGTCTTAAATAAAGCTGATATCCCAGTCGTTCCTAAAAAAGATGGGTATATCGGTAAATGGGGTGAACTGGAGGATAAAGATCTTCAAAATATATGTTTTGATATCGTCTTAGAACCCAAATATGTTTCTTGTCGGACTGTCATTCAAAGTGAGGTCAAGCGTGAAAATGGACATCCTATTATGCTGGCAGAAGGACAGTTTTATGATCTGAATCACCTTGAGCTAAAACCGTTGGAAGAACTTCCGATTGTCTTTGATAAGACGACTGCCATCGAAGCTTGGTACATTCCTGATTTTCCGAAAGAGGATCAAACGCAATTGCGTCTGGCATTGCCCGAAGATGTCTCCTCCGATTCTGTGAAAATCATGGTAAAAAACATCAACGGCAATTGGGCAGAGCTGCCCTTCACAGTCAATGGAAGCTATCTGGTTTTTTCCATTACTCCCACAGATGAAGCAATTTGTCTGGCAAAAGATTCCGGAATTGACCATCTGGAGATCTATATTATCGGCTCTGTTTTGATTCTGATAATCTTGGTTGAGATTGTCAGATTTATTAAGAAAAAACGACGTTGAAATCCATTCATTCGGAAAATATATAGAGAAGAGCTTCTTGCTTTAAGCAAGAAGCTCTTTTCCGTTATTCAGATACAGTGGTGCTGGAACATCCGTCTAATTGCCAAAGCTTTTATTACTGTTACGTAGCCGTTCAAGCCAAGTCTGGAGGAGTCGAGCATGATGTCATAATAGCTCGATCACGCCATTTTTGGTTGTATTTATTTTGACATATCGGGGCTTCATAAACTCCCCTTTTATACCGGTTTTCGAACTAACTTGGTACCTACAGAGGATGTTGCTTCATCCAAAATCAGCATAGGTCGATCCTGTATCATGGCTCCTGCAATGGTAATAAGCTGTCTTTGACCTGCGGAGATGGATATATTTTCGCGCAATTCCGTGTCAAAACCATAGCAAACAAATCGTGAATGTATTCTTTGGACATGGTGTTTATGGGGGTGTGCATGTTGATTGAACATCTGAGCTTTGGTCAGCGAATCATTGGCCTTCTTAAACTTCAGATTTTTCTAATCTTCCGCATTGAATATAACTCGATTTACAATTTAATCTCAATTATACGTCAACAATTGTTGAAGAAACGGCACCAGACAAGCCTCTGTCTGGTGCCACCAAGCGTTTGAATAATTTATGTATTTAGTTGTACGATAAATTTACACCCTTTATTGGGAAGATTCTCTACACTGATTAAACCATTGGATATTTCCAGAATTTGTTTTACCAAAGCCAGCCCTAAACCGTTTCCTTCTGTTTTTCTGGAACTGTCAACCTGATAAAAACGATCAAAGATATGTTTCTTTGCATCTTCCGGGATACCCGGACCTTCATCTTCAATGGTGAAGGTGATAACATTATTTCGCTTTATCAGCCTCATGGAAATCAGCCCCTGCTGTGGCCCATATTTGATTGCATTTTCAATCAAATTGTTCCAAACGTGCATCAGGATATTTCCGTTTCCGGTATATTCAATCCACTCCAAATCAACATCAAATTCGTTTTCTTTTTTAATCCAGCAGGATTCCAATGCAAGAATTGATTGCCGAATTTGCTCATCCAAACGGTACGTAGTGACATTGGTCCGAATTCTTTGGTTGTCCACTTTGGAGAGCAACAGAATGTTACCCACCAATTTGGATAGACGATTGGTATTAAAGAGGATTTTATTGATATATTCTGTCTGTTCCCGGAAATCGGGCTGACTGCATCCCTGAAGCAGTGTGGCATAGCCTTCAATTGCGTTAATAGGGGTCTTGAACTCGTGAGAAACGTTAGAGATAAACTCCGTTTTCAGGATTTCAGTGGAACTCAGCTCTTTGGCCATTACATTGAAATCCTGGTTAATCTGCCGAATTTCAGGAAAGACATGATGGGTATCGAGAGTTACGTCGAAATCTCCTTCTGCAACCTTACGGAGAGCTGCACCCAGTTTTAAAACCGGGTCAAAGAAAAATTTGACCAAAAATGTTGTGATGGCACTTCCCAGAACTGCGCTGAGGATAATCAGCCATACCATTTGGGGGATTTGTGTTAGAAACGGAAGAAAGTTTTGCACCAAAGAAATAACTCCTGAAGCTGCCAGATCAATCAGCAAAAGCTCAACGATGATAAACAGCGTGAGGAATAATCTCATAGAAATCTTTGGTTTTTTCTGTCGTTTCATAATTTGACCACCTTATATCCGACACCACGCATCGTAACAATCTTAAAATCCTTGTTATCTCGGAATCTCTCCCGTAAACGTCCAATATGGACATCCACTGTGTGGGTATCACTTTCACTGTCATAGCCCCAAATTTCATCCATCAACTGCTGTCTGGTAAAAATCCTGCCGGGATAGGATGCCATTTTATAAAGCAGCATAAATTCTTTCTGAGGTAGAATGGATGACTCTCCATCTGCAATAACCGTCAGAGAATCGCATTCCAAAACGGTATTGCCCAAAACCTGTCTGCGATCATTAATCATCTGTGCCCGGCGAAGCAGCGCCCCAACACGCAGTACCATTTCATTGACATTTACAGGCTTAACCATATAGTCATCCGTACCGGATTGAAATCCCTGACGCATATCGTCAAAGGTGTCCTTTGCTGTAATCATCAATACCGGGGTCGAGCTTCCAGCCTCCCGAAGCTGACGCACCATCTCAAACCCATCCATCACCGGCATCATAACGTCGGAGATGATTAAATCAAAGTAGCTGCTGCCCATAGCATCCAGACCTTCCTGACCGTTAGAAACGCCTTCTACTGTATATCCATTTTTCAAAAGAACGTGAGTAAACAGCTGCCGCAGCTCCCGGTCGTCCTCTACAATCAAAATCTTAAGCATTCATAATTCACCTCATATCCTTTTCCTCTATATTACTGTAGAATCACAAAGATAGAAAACGTGATCTCATTTATCAGATCACACACATTCTAGCACATTTTCTGCCATGATTCTACCCGAATCGCAAAAGCAGCCACTTCCCTACCGGAATTGGTAAAGATGTGGCTGCTTACATTGCAGAAATAACTCTCGCAATTTTACACGCAAATTCCCTCGCTTAAAATATCAGCCGTTGGTGTAGATACAATTTCCATTCTTGTAGGTTTTCAGAATACGGATTTCCCGCAGCTGACACTCCGGTGTTTTAAGCGGATCTCGATCAAGCACCACAAAATCAGCCATCTTCCCCGGTGCAATAGAACCCTTCTGATCTTCCTGAAAATACTGATATGCAGCATTCACTGTGATGGCACGCAAAGCATCCAAAGTGCTGATTTTCTCCTGAGGGCCGAGTGGCACACCATTTTTGGAAATACGGTTCACAGCGCACCACACCGTTTCCAGCATGTCAGGCTCAATAACAGGGGCATCCTGATGAAAGGTTACCTTCACATCAGACTCCAACGCACTGCGCACCGGGCTAATCTGGCTGGCACGCTCCAGCCCAAAATTGCGAATATGCACATCTCCCCAATGGTACACATGCGCCACAAAGAAAGAAATCATTGCTCCCAACTTTTCTACACGAGGGATCTGATCCAATCCAATCAGCTGACCATGAATGATGACCGGTCGAAGAGATGCCAGATTGGGATATTTTTTCTCAGCCCGCTCCAGACAGCGCAAGAACTGCTCAGCTGCAGCGTCACCGTTACAATGGCAAATGATTTGAGCATTTTCCTTAGCCGCCTGTTCAAAGGCTGCTTCCACCGCTTCATCTGTCAGAGTGCCATAGCCGCAGTAGTCCTTTTCGCCTTCATAAGGCTGACGCATCCAAGCTGTCCGTCCCTGAGGGGACCCATCCAAGAAAATTTTCAATCCACCGGAGACCAGATGGTCATTCTCGGGCAAATTTTGAATCATTTTATTGGTTGCATCATATGCTCCTATCGAGGAATAAAGGATGACATCCAAATCCAGCAGTTTTTGACGAACCAAGGTATCGTACATGGGGTGCATTTCCTCAATGACCATACCGTCCTGAATTGTGGTAATGCCGTAGGATGCATATTTTTTCTGTGCTCTTACAAAGGAATTCAGAAGCTGATCTACTCCGGGCAAGGGAACCTTTTTGATATATTCAATAAATGCGTTTTCTTCCAGATATCCGGTTAAACGCCCGTCAACAACCTCTATGCGGCCTCCCTCCGGGGAGGGGGTGTCTTTGTCTATTCCAAGCAATCTAAGAGCCATCGAGTTCATAAGTCCCATATGTCCGGATTTATGATAAATAATCAATGGATTGTTGGGCGCAAAAGAATCCAGATCAGCAATAGTAGGATTTTTTAAATCTGGCATGATATTGTTGTCGTAGTCCCGTGCATTGACCCATTGACCCTGCTTAACATTATTTTGCTTAATGAATTCGCCGATTCGATTTCCAATTTGGCTAATTGTGTCCACTCCATTCAGAGACACCTGAAGCAGCGATGTAGCTACCTGAAAGAAATGGCTGTGGGCATCGATGAATCCGGGCATGAGTGTAGCACCTTGTAAATCAACCTTTTCACAGCCAGCAGCCTGTTTCATCAGGTCTTCCTTCGTGCCTAATGCCGTGATTTTTCCGTCCTGCACCAACACTGCATCTGCGTACATAGGATCTTCCATTGTCAAAATATTTCCGCCATAAAATAATGTCTTCATTACGATACACACTACCTTTCATAATAATTCATTTTTCAATCAACACCATATCTATAAGGATTATACGGATATTATCAAACCATGTCAAATAATTATTCCTATCAGATAAGTAATTATCATTTGTTAAAAGTATATCCCAGAAGTTTCAACCACACATCAACCTTTCGTCAACAATTGTTGATGATAGAAAAAGTCCGACTCAAAAATGAGCCGGGCATTTTCCGTTGCAATTATAGATTCGGAATTCCCTAAAGAGCATACTGACAAAGGGAGCAAACAGAACTGCAGCAAGGAACAGGCAGGCAGTGGTCAGGCTGGTCATACCAGTGCGACCGCCGGCGGCAATACCGGATGCAGATTCAACCATGGTGGTAACCGTGGAGGTACCTACTAGAGCACCGGCAGCAGTTGAGATAGCGTCAGCCATTAGTGCTTCCTTCATGCGATTTGCATCGCCATTCTTGTCGATCATGCCAGCCTGCTTTGCAGCACCCAACAGAGTGCCAATAGAGTCAAACATATTGACCAGAGAGAAGCTGATAACCAGCATTACAATCGTAAAAATTGTCTGCGCAAGCCCCAGTGCAGAGGTATCGAACATGCCCTTGAAGTCCAGAGCAAAGAGAGATACTTCAGCAAAATCACGGAACTGCTGACCCAGATTGAAGCCTAATGCACTCAGCTGAGTAACACCCATAGGGATACCAATGATGGTGTGGCAATGATCCCAATGATCACAGCACCCTTGACCTTCTTGGCAACCAAAACGCCAATGATAACCAGACCAATCAAGCTCAGAACAGCGGACATAATATGAGTGACATCACCGGTGGAATTATGCCAAGAAGCAAAATCAACCAAGCCAACCAGAGTAGCATCGTTCTTAACAACAATACAATCGTTCTTCAGGCCAAGAATGATGATGAATAAACCAATACCAGGGGTAATCGCAGCCTTAATAGAGTTAGGAATTGCCCGAACAATTGCTTCACGAATACCAGCAGCAGAAATTACAATAAAGAGGACGCCGGATAGGAACACGATAACCGGTGCCTGCTGATATGTATACCCCAAACCAAGGCAGACAGTGTAGGCAAAGAAGGCATTCAGGCCCATACCGGGAGCCTATGCATAAGGAACACGAGCATAAACAGCGCACAACATTGTACCGAGGAACGCACCTAGGCAAGTACCGATAAAGACACCGTTAGCGATTTTACTGGCAGCAAATTCACCAAAGTGCGCATAAGATGCATCTGCATAAGGAGCGGACAAAATCTGAGGATTCAGAATCAGAATGTACGCCATTGTGATAATGGTCGTCAGGCCTGCCAGCATCTCTGTCTTAATACTGGACTCTCTCTGTAACACTAAAAAAGGTATCCAGAGAATTCTTCGGTTTTTTCATTTTCAATTTCCTCCTAGTGATGAATTCCGTGCATTCAAGATGCCTCACTCATGGTCAACCAACATCCTGTATCTGCTGGTGTTATAAGGTAATTTTGTAGAAAACACAAACCTTTTGTTAGTTTACCAAAAAATTTTATGTTTCTTTCAAAAAATTGTCAGATTTTTATGCAACCACGTTGTAGAAGAATCAAGCTACATAGCAAGCTCAATCTTAAAAATCTGCATTTTTTATCCATAAACTAAAGGATATCATAAGAAAATTCGGGAACTATATTAATATTTTATTAATATATTGTAAAAATATCTGCAGTATGGTAAAATATAGTATTATATGTAGTCTGGGAGCATATACTATATCATTTTCCGTTTGTTCCTGGCGAGAAAGGATGATCTCATGTTTATTTTAGTGGGCGTAATTGCGTCGCTCATTGTCAGTGCGTTACAAATACATGCTGTTCATTGTAAGAACGCAGAGCACAGCCATTTTAGTCTTGCTGCCAAAAACTGTTTTGTGACGAACGTGATTTCTTTGGCAATTCTGAAATACTTATTCCAATATGAGCATTTTTTAATTTCAGATGGCTACGGCCCAATAGATTTCCTGAAATTCTTCATCCTCTGTCTAATTGTTGGATGTATTTATATGTTTATGCAGATTGCCGCGAGCAAACATTTTACAACTGACACAAAAGAGAAAAAGATTGGCAAAGGTTCTAAAGCTATTAGAATTGTATCTGTTGTGTTAGCTTTTGCGGGATTTATGTGTATCTTTGCAACCAATTGGGCAAAAGCCGAGTACGGCGACCTTCCGGCTGATCAGGTTTTGATTACCTATTTTTCCCCTACAACGGGCAGCGATATGGTCAATTACATCGATGTACTCGAGGGACCGATTTTCATATCACTGTTCCTGACAACAGCCTTCGGCCTTTTTGTCTTTGCAAATTGTCAGGCTAAACATGACTCCAAAAAGAAAACAGCTGCGATATTTCAGAAACCCGTGCATCGCATTATCAGTCTGGTGCTTTCATTAGCAATCCTGTTAGGTGGTCTGCTCTACGGAGTATACAGATTCAAAGTTGTTGCATTGTATAATGCCTATTTTGCTAACTCAACGATTATTGATAACAACTTCGTTGATCCCAGAACAGCTAATTTGCAATTCCCCGAAAATAAGCGTAATCTGATTCATATCTACCTTGAATCTGTTGAAAACAGCTATATGTCAAAGGATTTAGGTGGATTTATGAACCAGAATCTGATTCCTGAACTAACCGAGTTGGCCAAAGAGGGATATAGCTTCTCTCACCTTGATAGTCAATTTGGCGGACCACGCTCTGCAATCGGAACCACCTGGTCAGTTGCTTCTATGGTAAACATGACAACCGGTCTTCCGATGAAGGCTCCCACCGAGCCTAACGCCTACGGTTCTGAAGGCAATTTCCTACCCGGTGCTTACACATTAGGTGAAATTCTGGCGGAACAGGGCTATGAGCAGACTCTCATGTTTGGTGCAGATGCTGATTTTGGTGGTTTGACTTATTACTTTAAGTCTCATGGCGATTTCAAAATCATGGACTACAAATACGCAAAGGAAAATGGTTTGATCCCTCCTGACTACATGGTATGGTGGGGCTTTGAAGACGATAAACTGTTTGAATTCGCAAAAGATGAAATTACCCGTCTCAGCGAAACCGGTAAGCCCTTTAATTTTATTATGGAAACAGCTGATACACACCGGCCTTTGGGATATTTAAGCCCCAAGGCACCTACGCCGCACGAACATCAATATGCAAACGTGGTGGCTTACAGTTCCTCAGAAGTGTATAAGTTTGTTCGCTGGATTCAGGAACAGCCTTTTTACGAAAATACAACCATCGTCATTACCGGCGACCATCTGAGTATGGAGACTGATTTCTTCATGTTTTACAAATTTACCCCGGACTATCGTCGTTCACAGTATAACGTGATTCTAAACCCTGCACCTGGCGTTGCTTCAAGAGATAAGAATATACTGTTCAATCGAGACTACGCTAACTTTGACATGTTCCCGACCATCCTTTCCAGCATGGGTGTCAACTTTGATGGAAGCAGACTTGGAATTGGTACAGATCTATTCTCCGGTGAAAAGACTATGTTTGAAAAATATGGCTTTGAATATGCTAATAAGGAGCTCGAGAAAAAGAGCAAGCTGTACAACACTCAGATTCTGGCTAATCCTAATCACTGATAAATAACGGTAGTCACCCTTGGCTACGCCCCATAAGGAAGTTTTTTGAGAGATCCGGTACAGTCCCGTCTGGGGGCTGTACCGGATCTTCTTTTTTATGCGATAAAACGGAAGTCATGCGGATTTTCCTGGATAACCTTCATCATCGCCCGAATCTCCTTTTCAGTTGGAATATCGATCATTCCTACCGCCGTAAAATAAATATCCACCTTAATATAGCAGTGACCGCTGGATTTATTGTTGTTATGGACTTCGATACGCTGGACCAGCGAATTCACAAGCGTTGGTGTCAGCTCTTTAACATCCCTAAATTCCCGCAAAGTGCGAAGCATCAGCCTTAAATCCACTGTCTGCTGTTCGGATTCTGCCAAGGTTTTTTGGCTCTCTTCCACTTCTTCCATCAGCGTTTTTCTGTTCCTTTTCGTAGCTTGCCATCATTCGGGTATACCGTTCATCTGAAAGCTGTCCATGGGCGTTACCTTCATAAATCTTCTCTATCAGGCGGTC
>RCNI01000879.1_pt1 | contig 28690 bp, 20 predicted proteins | sample 2041151 | NCBI WGS metagenome assembly RCNI01 (sample SAMN09708214, study PRJNA481090) | feces metagenome | isolation source: feces | place: Antarctica: Albino Rookery | reverse complement strand
TTCGGTTTATTGATAAGACCATTATAACCGTTTTCGTTATATTTTTTAAGCCATAATCTAATTTGAGATGGTTCAATATTATATTCGATTGCCACTGATGATTTAGATTCACCCATTAATACTTTTTGTATGATTTCAAACTTACTCTCTTGAGAATATTCTCTGCTTTTTCTCTTGATTAAGCTTACTTCTCCATGTATATGAAGTTTTCTTATAATTCTTTCAACAACTTTTGGATTTACTTTCATTTTTCTAGCAATAAGAACATATCCTAAATGTTCTTCATCATAAAGTCTAATTATTTCTTTTTTTCTTTATATGTTAATTTAGCCATAATAAAACCCCTCCAGTTTTGTCCAGTAAAGAGGGTACATATCAGTTCACTTCATAGTCTACGGGTTTTCTTTAAACAAAAAAGAGTTTTTCGATATAATGAAAAACTCTTCCTATTATAATTATTTTACTTTACATTAAATAGAAATAATGCCTGCAAAAAAACTTGCTATAACAATAATTCCTAATACAATACGATAATATCCAAAAACTTTAAAATCATGCTTTTTAATATATCCCATTAAGAAACGAATTACAATAATTGATACAATAAATGCTACAAGCATACCAACTAATAAAATTCCAATTTCCATACTAGTAAATACATATCCAGCTTTTAAAAATTTCAAAATCTTTAATAAACTAGCTCCAAACATAACAGGAATTGCTAAGAAAAATGTAAACTCTGCTGCAATCGTGCGACTTACACCAATCATTAATCCACCTAATATTGTTGCTCCACTTCTAGATGTTCCTGGGAAAATAGCCGCAATTAATTGGAATAAACCGATTTTAAATGAGTCTAGATAAGTAAGTTCGTTTAATTTATGAACTCTAGCATACTGAGTCTTGTTTTTATTTTCAATAATTAAAAACGCAATACCAACTAACACTAACATTGTTGCAACAACCATTGAGTTATACAAATATTTTTCTAAAATATCATCAAATACAATACCTACAATTGCTGCAGGAACACATGCAACTAAAATTTTACCCCATAAATTCATAATATCATATCGAACAAATGGACGATTTTTGTTTTTAAAATTAAATGGGAAAATTTTATTCCAATACAGTAACACAACTGCTAAAATAGCTCCTAATTGTATTACAACTAAAAATACATTCCAAAAATCTTCCGATACATTCATCGGTAATATTTCTTCAAATAAAATCATATGACCTGTAGAACTTACTGGTAACCATTCTGTTATACCTTCTACAATTCCATATAATACTGATTTCAAAATTTCTATTAGCATTATAATCTCCTTTATTTATCTAAATATTCGTGCACCATTTTTTTAAATAATTCCCCTCGAATTTCATAATTTGGGAATTGATCATAACTTGAGCATGCTGGTGATAATAAAATAATATCGCCTTCCTCAGCTTTTTTCATAGCTTCATCTAATGCATTTTGCATTGTTTCAACGCAAATAACATTTGAAAAAATAGGTTTAAATTTTTCTTTTGTTTCTCCAAATGAAATACATAACTTAACACGATTATCATATTGTTTTAAATCATCAAAACTAATACCTTTATCATGCCCTCCAGCAAGTAAAATAATATTTTTTTCAAAACTGCTTAAAGCAGCTGTAGTCGCATGCGTATTGGTTGCTTTTGAATCATTGTAAAATTTAATTCCGTCTTTTTTACCTAAATATTCTAATCGATGTTCAACAGGGTGGAAATTTGCAATTGTTTCTCGAATATCAGCTAAAGAAACCCCTAATTTGTATGCCATACAAGATGCAATCATTGCATTTGACAAATTATAATCTCCTACAACTGGGAATGTTTTTTCTTCAAATAACATAACATCTCTTAACCACACACACCCATTTTTTCTATACAAATCGACATCTGTTCGATTTAATGAAAAGTCAATAACCGTACATGGAATATCTTTTGCATATTTCATAACAGTTGGATCATCTACATTACGTAAAAACCAATCATCTTTTTTACTATTTTCATATATTCTCATTTTACTTTCGTAATATAATTCTACACTTGGCATATAATCCAAGTGATCTGGAGCAAGATTACATACAACACTTACCTCTGGAGCAAATGTATCAATTCCAAGCAATTGAAAATTACTTAACTCTAAAGCAACACTTTTTTCCTCTTGTTCAAATTCATATGCAAGAGAAGATAATGGAAATCCGATGTTTCCAGCAACTACCGCATTTCCTTTTCTTTGTAACATTTGATATAGCATAGTTGTAATTGTTGTTTTCCCATTTGTTCCTGTAACTGCACCATAATGGAATTTTTTTGCATAGCGATATCCAATTTCAATTTCTGTTAAAATTTGAACATTATGATCAACGAAATATTTAACAAAAGGAACTGTGTACTTGATTCCAGGATTCTTTACAACAAATTCATAGTCATCTCTTTTTAGTTGTTCTGGATGACCGTTTTCGAATACCTCGATACCTAATGAAACTAACTCTTCTTTTTCTTTAATATCTTTCATATCTGTAATTACCACATCATATCCATGACGATGTAATAATTTTGCGACAGCTACTCCACTTTTCGCAGCACCAATAACTAAAACACTTCTTTTCATATTAAATCACCCCTAATAATAAACCTAGAGCCGCAAATATAAATCCTATGCACCAAAACATTAATACAACTTTTGTCTCTTTCATTCCACCTAATTCAAAATGATGATGAAGTGGTGACATACGAAATACACGTTTGCCTGTTAATTTAAAACTTGTTACTTGAATTACTACAGATAATAACTCCATAACAAAAACACCACCAATAATTACTAATAAGATTTCTTGTTTTAAAATCATAGCAGTTGCTGCTAGTAATCCACCTAATGCAAGTGATCCTGTATCTCCCATAAAAATTTTTGCAGGATGCACATTAAATTTTAAATAACCAAGCAATGCCCCTGATACAGCTAATAAAAACATTGCTAAATCATTATTTTTTTGTAACAAAGCAAAAATAACAAATGGAGCAATTGCTATCAACGATGTACCTGCACTTAATCCATCTAATCCATCTGTTAAATTTACAGCGTTGCTTTCACATGTAAACATAAAGAAAATTAAAATAAAGTACAAAAATCCTAATTCTAATGTCATATGTAAAACTGGAATTTGAATTGTTGTTTTCGCAATACTGACATATGCAAAATAAAAAATAATAGCTAACACGCTCTGCATCATAAACTTCATTGATGGTTTTAATCCATCGTTATTTTTCTTTACAACAATTAAAAAATCATCAATAAATCCAATACATGCATAACCCAAATATGCAAATACTACAATCAACATTTCTGGTGTTAAAAATGCTTTAAAATTTAATATAAGCATAACAATAATAGGAACAATTACAAACACAACGCCTCCCATTGTAGGAGTTCCTGTCTTAGCTTTATGACTTTGTGGTCCCTCTTCACGAATACTTTGTCCAAACTTAATCTTATGTAAAAACGGAATTAGTTTTGGCATAACTAATAGCGTTAATAATAAACTACATATAAATGCTAACATATATTTTACTTCCAACATAAATCCTCCCTTTCAAGATATGCCCTTACACATTCTCCATCATTAAAATGATAAAAATGGCCATTCATCTCTTGTGTATTTTCATCGCCTTTTCCAGCGATTATTATTATATCACTTTCTATAGCCTTTTTAATAGTATATTTTATCGCAAATTGCCTATTTTCAAATACCTCATAATTTTTATATGGTGTTTTACATAAGTCAAATAAAATTTTATGTGGTTCCTCGAATCTTGGATTATCCGTAGTAAAAATTGCCTTTGTACTATACTTACACGCAATATTGGCCATTTCAATTCGTTTATGCGAATCCCTATTTCCACCACAACCCATAATAATATAAATATTACTTTTACATACTTGTTGTGCAAATAACAATACTTTTTTTATAGCTTGTGCTGTATGGGCATAATCAATCCATACATAAAAAGAATTTCTATTCAAAACTTCCATTCTCCCAGGAATTGAAGAAATCGTACGAGTTATTGTTTGAATTTTTTTTATTGGAATATGAAGCAAATAAGTAACACATATTGCTTCTGCAAGATTATATATATTAAACATTCCTAATAAAGGTGCATAAAATTTCCAATCATTCATATAAAAACTAATATTCTTTTCTGTTAATTGACTATGATGAATGTTAAAATGTGCATCATGAATACCTACTGTAATTATCTTTTTTTGATGAAAATTATATGCATTTTGTAAAATATCATCATCAATATTTATAATTACCCTTCCATCATCCTTTATATAATCCATTAAACTTAATTTTGAAAATGCATAATGAATACGAGTTTTATGAAAATCTAAATGATCACTAGCAATATTCGTATAAACAATATAGTCAAAATTAACAAAACAAATCCGTTGTTGTTTTATTGCATGTGAGCTCACTTCCATTACAATCATTGGGATATGCTCTTGCACTGCAAATTGAAAAAACTGAATTAATTGAAAACAATCAGGTGTTGTGTTTTTGGTTTTATATTCATGTACTCCATCTTCTACAATGTGTGTTCCTATTCTTAAAACTTTTTTTGAACAACATCTTAAAATTTGAGTAATGTATCCTGAAACACTTGTTTTTCCATTTGTTCCAGTAACCCCTATAACAATTAAATTTTTACATATATTTCCATAAAAAGCATTTAATATTTTTGGTATTTTAAATTCCAAATTTTCTATCTTATAGACATTTCTATAATTGATATCGAAATCCTCATCACACAATACAACAGCATCTTTATCTAGAGCTATTCTTATATATTCTTGTTGATGTTCTTTACATTTCTTTCTACAAACAAAAATCCAGTCTTTTTTTACTTCAATCGAATTATCACTAATTCCAACAATCATACGATTATCTCTTGTTTTAATTTTAAACTGTTTTAATAAATCATTTAGTTTTTTTTCCAAGATAAATCCAGACCTCCCCTCCTTCAGGTGGTAGTACAGTACCTTTTTTGGGCATTTGATCTACCACAAAATCTCCTTGTCCATAAAATGTAAATGTAACTCCTTGTTGTAAAACTTTTTCACGTTGTTTTCCTATAAAATTATCTACTATTATGTTTTCTGTTTCTGGCCAAATTATTTTTTTAGGCATTTGCTTCTTAACTTTTTCAATTCCTAAATAGGGCAATATATCTTCATAACAACTTTTTGCAACTGGAGCAATTACAGTACCACCATATAAAATATCATTTTTAGGTGAGTCAGCCGCTATATATAATACAATTTTAGGATTATCAATAGGTGCTGCAGATAAAAAAGAAAGATTATAATTTGTCGTAGAATACACACCATTTTCTGCAATTTGGGCAGTACCTGTTTTACCTCCAATTCGATATCCGTCAATATATGCTTTTTTAGCACCACCATTCGCAACAACACTCTCTAATGCATATTGCATTTTCTTACTTGTATCTTTGCTAATCACTCTTCTTTTTTCAACTATTGGATATTCCATAATCACTTCATGATTCACTGGATTTTGAATGGACTTTGTAATATGTGGTTGATATAAGATACCGCCATTTACAACTGCAGAAAATGCTGTTGCTAATTGAATAGGTGTTACACTAATTCCTTGTCCAAATGCAACCGTTGCTTGTTCTAATTCATTCATTGCTTCTTTTTTAAACATAATTCCTGCACTTTCTCCAGGTAAATCAATTCCCGTTTTTTCACCAAAACCAAATTTTTTTATATAACTGTATTCATTGTCTAAACCCATTCTTCTAGATATTTCTACAAATCCTGGGTTACTTGAATTTTCTAACACTTGCAAAAATGTCTGATGCCCGTGTCCTCCGGCTTTCCAAGATTTTATTCTAGCTCCTTGAACTATCTCATATCCTTTATCATCATACGTATCTTTAAACATATCATACAACTTTAATTCTAATCCACTCGCAAATATAATGGACTTAAATGTAGAACCTGGTTCATAACTTTTCCAAATCGGTAAATTATGATTGATTATACTATTATCATATTGTTGATAGTGATTTGGATCAAAATCTGGCTTAGATACCATTGCAAGTATTTCTCCATTATTAGGATTCATTGCTAATGCAAGCGCAGATTTAGGTTCATACCTTTTCATCAAATTATCTAACTCTCTTTCTACAATTTCTTGTATTTTAGAATCAATCGTTAGACAAACGTCCATTCCTTTTCCAGATGCTTCATATTTTTCTTGATACAATTGAACTTTATTTCCCTTTGCATCAAACGGAATATGTAGTGCACCATTTTGTCCTTTTAAAATATCATCATACTGCAATTCTAATCCAGATAATCCTTGATTATCCATTCCTGTAAAACCAAGTACTTGAGCTAAATAATTTCCATGTGGATAATTTCTTAAAGAGTCTTGAACTAAATAAATTCCTTCCATTTCTAGTTTTTCTATTTTTTTTGCTTGGGCATTACTAATAAATTTTCCCTCTGGATATAATTTAATTGTACTTACATGCTTTTTTAATTTTTCTTTAATCACCTTTTCTGATGTATTTAATATATCTGCTAATTTTTTTGATGTATCTTTTACATCATGTATTTGTGCAGGAACTGCCATAACTGATGTTGCTGGTACATCATGTGCCAGTATATTTCCATGCTTATCTAAAATAGACCCACGAATTCCACTTACAATAAAATCTCTTTGCCATAAATCAAGTGCTTTATTCATAATGTTGGTATGATGAACCATTTGTTCATAACCTAATTTTGCTAAAATACAGCCAAACAATAATAAGCTACATAAAAAGATCACTTGAATTCGCTTCTTTATCTTATGTTTAACCATTTCGACACCTCTATATACTCTATGCGATATGTCCTATAAATAATACAAAAAAAACTTTTATCATTACTTATCGTAACAATAAAAGTCTTTCTTTATTTCAATTTTACTTTAATGATAGAATCTTTATTCAATGTCGTTCCTGGCTCGATATTTTGTTTATCTACCATTCCACTACCTTTCATTTCGACTTCAATTTGTGTCAGCTTCCAAAAAGCCGTAATGTCTTTTTTTGTCCATCCCTTCATATTAGGCATTGTTATTTTTGCACCATCCGTTAATATAAATACTTTCTGGTTTGTATAAATATTACTATTCTCTTGTGGGAACTGTGCAACTATACTATTTCCGTTACCTATTGTAACAACATCAACTTTTTTATGTTTTAATTTTTGATTAGCATATTCTATACGATGATTTACAAGAGCAGGCATTTTATATTCTTCCCATTCATTGTAATGATTCTTATTATCATTTAATTGTTGTGAAGTTTCTCCAGTAATATTTTCTGCAATTAAAGCTGCTTTCATAGTTTCTTTAAATGGATCTCCACTATATGAAGAATAATCCTTACTATCAAAAATATAGTACACCATTATTTTAGGATCGTCTGCAGGTGCAGCTGCCATAATAGAGTTTGTAAATAAATTTCCATACTGTCCATTTTCATCAGTAATCTCACCAGTTCCAGTTTTAGCAATCACAGAAACATCATCCATTTTATATCTATAGAAACCTGTTCCCTCTTTATCTTCAATAACTTTTCGCATTAATTCTCGTAGATATTCTGAAGTTTCTTGAGTAATTGGATGTCCAATGACTTTAGGTTTATATTGCTTAATAATCTCTCCGTTATTTCCATCAACTATATGGTCTACAACATATGGTTGCATCATTGCACCATCATTAAAAATTGCTGTGTATGCTTGTGCCATTTGCAATGCTGTAACCGATATACTTTGACCAAATCCTGTACTTAATTTTTCAGATGCATATTTAAAATTCATTGATCCTGCTTGATTATATACAAAAGGAATATTGACTTTTTTCGTAAAATTAAATCGGTTGACTACATAATCTTTATATATATTTGGATCCATGTAATTAGTTAATAATTCACATATAGCAATATTACTAGATATTGCAAATCCTTTATCAAATGTTAATGTTCCATGATCCCTACGTTCTGCATCATAAATAGGAATCATCCCGCCTACTTTTGTAGGACTTCTATAAATTTTCCCTTTTTCATCTGTTCCATAATAAAATACACCACTTCGATATGTTTCACCATAAGGATAATGCCCACTATCAATCGCAGCTGCATATGTAATACCCTTCATAACAGAACCTGGTTCATATAAAAATTCACTTGGGACATTTAAATAATTTTTTATATCTCGTTTATTTAAATTAAATGAAGGTAAACTAGCCCAACCTAAAATTTTTCCAGTTTCAACTTCCATAACTAGACCCCATCCATGTTTTGCTTTTGTTTCCTTTACCGTTTTTTCCAGACTTCCTTGTAATGCAAGCTGCACATTTCGATCAAGTGTCATATACACATCATTTCCATTTTCAGCATATTCCTGTGTGTATTTTGTTCCCGGTAAAATATTACCATACATATCTTTTTGATAAACCTCTAACCCATCTTTTCCTTGCAAATATTTATCTAATGTTTTTTCTAATCCCATTTCACCTATAATTCGATTCTTCTTCTCATTAAATTGTGCATAACCAATTAAATGAGATGCAAAATTACCTGTAGGATATGTACGAATCAATGATTTTTCAAACTCAATTCCAGGAAGGTTTAATTTTTCAATACTTTCTTTTACACTGTTGCTAAGATTTTTTCCTTTATATCCAAATTCTGTTTGATATAAACCTTTTTGTCTAGCACTTATCAACGTATTTTTTACATCTTGCTCATCTAAATCTAGTTTTGCAGAAATTGCTTTCGCTGTTGCATCAATATCTTGTACATATGCAGGCTTACCTCCAATTCCTTTTCGGTTTTTATCCATAATAGCTACAAGCGTATACGTATCTTCGTCTTCTGCAATTACTTCTCCACCACGATCGTAAATTGTTCCTCTGTTTCCTCTTAAAACCACTGAATTCGATATATCTGGTTCTTTAAAATCTTTTACATTTACTCCACTTCTAAAGTGAATCGATGTTACCATAGTAAAAAGGACATTCGCTAAAATGATTGTCCCTACTATAATCATAACTATTAACATTTGCAAAATTGTTTTATTATTTCTTCTAGGATTCATAATATACACCTTATTTCTTATGATTTTCATCTCCTAAAATAACCACTTGATTTTGATTCGTTTTAATTCCATCTTCTTCAATCATAGCTAAAACTCTTTCACGATCTTCTAGCTTATTAATTTCAGTTTCTAAACTACTAACTGTTTTTTTCATTTCCCTTACAGTAGTTTCCTTTTCCCCCGCTTTTATAGAAAGGGAATAATTGTATGTTCTTAACATTGTTCTTGCTGATATAAAACATATAATTGCTACTGTCGCTGCTAAACAAGCTATACGATCATATCGAATGATTCTTTTTGTTTTTACTAATTTTGCCCTGGCCATAAAATTCACCTTACCCTTTCTATAATTCTTAATTTTGCTGAATGACTGCGATTATTCTCCTCTAATTCTTTTTCATTTGCTACAATTGGTTTTTTATTAATAATCTTGTATGGTGCATCTTCAATTTCCGTAGGTAACAAAGGAATACGTTTATCATACTGCTTTGGTTTACTTACTTTCGAAAATGCTTCCTTTACAATTCGATCTTCTAATGATTGAAAGCTAATTACGCAAATTCTTCCACCAACTTCTAACAAATCTAGGCCATCTTGTAATACATCTTCTAATTCCTTCAATTCATCGTTTACAGCAATTCGAATCGCTTGAAATACCTTTTTTGCTGGATGTCCTTTTTTATTTAAAACTTTGGCAGGCAATGCCGATTTAATAAGTTCGACAAGTTCAAAAGTTGTTTGAATCGGTTTTTCAACACGTGCTTGTTCTATTTTTCGTGCAATTTGCTTTGAAAATTTTTCTTCTCCATATGTAAAAAAGATTCGTACTAATTCTTGATAACTCCACGTATTTATTATATCATAAGCACTTAACTCTTGCCCTTGGTCCATACGCATATCTAACGGAGCATCGAATCGATATGAAAATCCTCGATCTGCTTCGTCAAATTGTGGTGAACTTACACCTAAATCTAAAACCATACCATCTATTTTAGTAATATTTCTAGACTGCAATTCTTCTTTTAAATGTGAAAATGAATTATGGATACATGTAAAATTGTTAGAAACTTGTTGTAGTCTTGGAATCGATTCTTCAATTGCACTAATATCACGATCAAAAGCATATAAATGCCCTGTTTTGATATGTTTAAGAATCTCTGAACTATGCCCTCCACGTCCAAGTGTTCCATCTACATATATACCATCTGGTTTAATATTTAATCCCTCAATGCTTTCTTGAAGCAATACGCTATAGTGTTTTGTCATTATAAATACTCCGTTAAACTTTCTGCCATTTCTTCAAATGCATCATCGGAAATTTCATCAATTGATTCCCAACGTTCTTTTGACCAAATTTCCACATGGTTAGCAGCACCAATAATCATGCATTCTTTTTTTAAATCTGCTAATTGTACTAATGAGGATGGAATCAACGTTCTTCCTTGTGAGTCAAATTCGCATATACTAGCTTTGCTAGTCATCATACGAACATACATACGAGCTTCTTTTTTTGTAGTCGGTAGCTTTAAGAGTTGTTCATATATTTCTTCCCATTGCTCCATGGTATATACACTTAAGCATCCATCAAGTCCACGTGTGATTACTACTTTATCCCCTAATTCCTCACGAAATTTTGCTGGAATAATAATACGCCCTTTTTTATCAATATTATGTGCGTATTCACCCATGAACATGATTTCACCCACTTTCCACCACTTTCCACTACAATTCCCCTTCATTATACTATTTATACTACAATTTGTATAGGGTAACTTTTATTAAAATATGTTCCATTTATATCCAAAATCTCTTATTTTCCATAAAAAAAAGACATTTCATTTGAAATGTCAATCTTCTATAATTCCGCTTTGATCTCTCCTGATTTTTTCAGTGTCCATTTTGATAAACTTGGACCAATCAATTCATATATTAATGTACCACATAAAATAACTGCTCGAATAGATTCTGCATATTGTGGAACAACTGTTTTTGCAACTACTGTTAAACCAATAGCAACACCTGCTTGTGGAACAAGTGCAAATCCAAGATATTTTTGAATATTTTGATCAGCTTTGCACAATTTTGCTCCTAACCATGCTCCTAGTATCTTTCCTATAACGCGCACTACTACATAAATAATTCCAACAAGACCAATCGATGGTAAAATTGAAACATTTAAATCTGCACCACTTAACACAAAAAATGCCACAAAGATTGGTGGAGTGATTCGATCCGTTATTTTCATAACACGATCACTTTTATTCGATAAATTAGCAAAAGTAGCACCCATAGCCATACATGTTAATAAATCACTAATTCCGCATTTTTTCGCAATAAATAAAGCAAATAAAACAAATGCATATATTAAAGTTTGTCTTGCATCTTCATCGTGAAAATAATGTATTGGAAAAGAAAAAAGAATTCCCAATAATGCCCCAATTCCTAGAGATTCTACAATTTCTAAAATTGGATTTGCAATTGCTAATAACATATTGGTGCTTCCTGGTTGTCGAATCATTTGTGCAATCGCAACTGCTATTCCAAAGCAAATCAAAGCAACCGCATCATCTAATGCAACAACACTTAATAAAGTTTCTGTTACCGGCCCCTTTGCTTTATATTGTTTAATTACCATAATTGTTGCAGCAGGAGCTGTTGCAGCAGCAATTGCACCTAATACAATTGAAAACGCTGGATCAAATCCAAATAAAATAAGAGTTAAAGTTACAAGTACAACGGCCATAACTGCTTCTAATATTGCAATTACAATTGGTGTAACGCCTACTCTTTTAAAATAAGATGCCTTAAACTCACTACCAATTGAAAATGCAATAAATCCAAGAGCTACACTAGATAAAAATGATAAAGCTTCTACTCCTTCTTTTGTCACAAGATTCAAAAAGCTTGGACCAATCAATAATCCACCAATCAAATAACCTGTAACATTCGGTAATTTTATAAAACGTACAAGACGTCCAAAAAACAATCCAGATAATAAAATAATACTTAAATAATAAAAAGTATCCATATTAATTATTCTTTACAATACCTTTACTATATGAAATAGGAAGAGTAAATACAACTCCAGTATCTGGTTCTGTTAAGTCCCCTACATTATGTTCAATTATACGAACCGCTTTTTCTACACTTTCTTTTTTTACTACCATTAAAATTGTTTTTGAATTTTCTTGTGATTGATTTAATAAATCTCTTAAACTAAAAAAATAACCAGTATCTTTTAACATATGTGCCATTCCCATAGAATCAATGATTGTTGCTCTAAATTCTGATTCTTTAGAAAAGTCTTCTAATAACTGATCAAGTAATTCTACTTTATTCATTACATAAATTAATAACTCCATAAAATTCCCTCCCTAGCTAATTAATTTTAACACGTATAAGTAAAAATTCAATAGAACTCCCTTTATAAAAAAACTAGATGATACATTTTAATAGTATCACCTAGCTCTATTTTTTAAAATAATGATAATTGATTTTCTTCTTGTAGACCGTCAAGAACACCCATTGATTCTAGTTTTTTAATTAATGTTCCACTTAAAGATGTTCTGCGTTGTAAATCTTCCTTAGAAAGGAATCCGCCATTTTTACGTGCTTCAACCACCGTATCTGCAACACTTTCACCAAGTCCATCAATACTTGTAAATGGTGGAATGATGTAATTTGGACGTTCTGGATCAACAATAAAATCACGACTAGAAGAACGCATTAAATCAATATTGGCAAAATAATAGCCACGTAATACCATTTCTAACGCTAATTCTAAAGTTGAATAAATATCCTTATCCTTTTTCGTTACTTCATTTTTTCTTGCATTATCATGCAATTTAAAATCAATTTCTTGCATTTTCTTTCGAATAGACTGTTCTCCTTGAATCATTGTTTCAATATCATATGCATCACATCGAATACTAAAGAACATGCAATAATAATATTGTGGTTCATGTACTTTAAACCATGCAATACGAATCGCCATCATAACATATGCTACAGCATGAGCTTTTGGGAACATATATTTAATTTTTTTACAAGATTCAATGTACCAATCCTCTACACCATTTTCCTTCATTTCAGGAATCCACTCATCCTTTAATCCTTTTCCTTTACGAACACTTTCCATGATGGTAAAGGCAAGTTTTGGACGTAAACCCTTATGAAGTAAATATACCATGATGTCATCACGACAACCAATAACACTTTTTAAGGTACAAATACCCTCGTCAATCAAATCTTTCGCATTTCCTAACCAAACATCCGTACCATGTGATAACCCTGATATTTTTAATAATTCGTCAAACGTTGTAGGTCTAGTTAATTCAAGAATTCCACGTACAAATGGTGTACCAAACTCTGGTAACCCTGCAGCTCCAGTTTCTTCAGTATTTTTACTTGTATCTATTTTTAATGCATCTACTTTAGAAAAAATGCTCATTGTTTCTGGATCATTCATTGGAATTGTACGCACATCTATTCCACTCATTCTCTCTAACATTTTCATAGCAGTTGGATCCACATGACCCAAAATATCAAATTTCAAAATATTATCATGAATCTGATGGAAATCAAAGTGTGTCGTTTTCCACTCCGCATTTGGATCATTTGCTGGGAACTGTACAGGAGTAAAATCATGTACATCCATATCTAATGGTACAACGACAATTCCACCTGGATGCTGTCCTGTTGTACGTTTAACTCCTTCACAAGCTTTTGCTAATCTAAGAATCTGAGCATTTCTCATACTTCCTTCAATACCCATTTCTTCCTCGTAACCTTTCACGTATCCAAACGCAGTTTTTTCAGCAACTGTACCAATTGTTCCTGCACGATACACATGATCTTCTCCAAATACTTCTTTTGTGTATGCATGTGCATTTGGTTGATATTCACCCGAGAAATTCAAATCGATATCTGGAACTTTATCTCCTTCAAATCCTAAGAATGTTTCAAATGGTATATCATGTCCATCTCCACGAATTGTTTCACCACAATTTGGACATTCAATATCTGGTAAGTCATAACCATTCAATACACTTCCATCTGTAAAAAACTTCACATAATGACATTTAGGACATACATAGTGCGGAGCTAATGGATTTACTTCTGTAATTTCCGACATCGTTGCAACAAAACTTGATCCAACTGAACCTCGTGATCCAACTAAATATCCATCATCCAAACTCTTCTTAACTAACAAATGAGAAATATAATAAACAACATAATATCCTGCACCTATGATACTATCCAATTCTCTATTTAACCTTTTTTCTACAATCTCTGGTAATACAGGACCATATTTCTTATGTGCGTTTTCAAAGCATATTTCTCTTAGCTTTTGATCTGATCCTTCAATATCAGGTGGATATAGAGAATCTTTTACTGGGTAAATACAATCCATTTGATCAGCAATCATATTGGAATTCTTAATTACCATCTCATAAGCTCTTTGTTCACCTAACCATGCAAATTCATCTAACATCTCCCTTGTTGTACGCATATATTGATTAGGACTTTTAAACTTTCTTCTTTTTTCCTGATTATATATATATAAAGGATGTCGAACTCCACCAATTGCCTGTGAATTAATATATATATCTCGAGTTAACTTTTGATTTGGATGTACATAGTGAGCATCTGAAGTTGCAACGACTGGTTTATGCAGCTCATCTGCCTTATCGATAATAGCATGAATGATATCTTTTAATCTTTGTTCATCCGCAATAGAATTGCGGTCAATTAAATATTGATAATTCGCAAGTGGTTGAATTTCAATAAAATCATAAAATTTCATTACATTTTCTAATTCTTGTTCACTACGCGTCTGCGCCATATCAAATACTTCGCCATTTGCACATGATGAACCAATTAATAAATTTCCATTTAATCGTCTTTTTTCAATCTCTTTACGAATAATTCGAGGTTCTGCAACAATATTTGCTGTACTTTTATGATTATAGCTTAAATAAGTTGTATGTGACAAAGTAATCAATTCGAAAAGCTCTTTTAATCCAGCCATATTCTTCGCAAATATCGTAACATGTTTATCAAATACTTTATTGAAGCAATCTTCATTTTGCATATCTTGAAGATTTTTTAATGTTTTTATATGCTTTAATTCATTTAACATATACATGAATAACTGTGCTAATACTTCCGCATCATAATCTGCACGGTGAGCAACATCTTCATCATAACGGATACCAAATTGTCGGCATAATTGTCCTAATTTATATCCTTTACGATCAAACATTACATATGCTAAATGTAATGTATCTACAACTGGATTCATTAATGGCTTTCTTCCAATACGTGAAAGTTCTGCATTTAAAAAGCCATAGTCAAAGGAAGCATTATGTGCTACTAAAATACTATCTCCAATAAAATCTAAGATTTCATCTGCACATTCTTCAAATGGTTTTGCATTTTTTAACTGTTCTTCCGTAATATTTGTCAATTCTGTTGTAAAAGCACTAATTGCCACTGGAGGTTTAATAAATAGTTGTAGACTCTTAATACATGTACGATCTTTCATAATTTGGCCACCAAATTCAATAATATGATCAAATCTTGAAGATAACCCTGTTGTTTCTAAGTCGAAAATGCAATATGTTCCTTTTTCTAATTCTGTATCATCTGCATTTCTTACAATCTGTAAAACAGGATCCACCATATTCATTTCTACACCATATAATATTTTCATAGGTGTTTCTCTTTTTTTATTAATTCCAGCAACTACATTTTGTGCAGTTGGGAACGCTTGAACAACTCGATGGTCCGTTAAAGCAATTGCATTCCATCCCCATTCATCTGCTGTTTTAATAAATTCTCCAATATCACATACACCATCCATCTCTGATAATTTCGTATGCACATGTAATTCTACTCTTTTTTCTTCTTCTTCATCAACACGCTTAATCTCTGCTACTTTTTGAATCACATCTGGCATAAACACTAATTCTCTAGAATAAGTATCGAATTCTACTTTACCATATGCCATAATGCTGTCCCCAGTTTTAACTTCACAAAGTACTTCTTTGGTAACTGCACCACGTTCAAAACGCTTTAAGATAATAGCATCATCATCGTCTCCAACCCACAATGTTTGAATGTCTTTTCCATTTCGCAAAGTACGAATCTCACTATCAAAAATTTTACCACGAATTCGAATATCATAACATTCTTCATTAATGTCATGAATGGCAAATGGTACATATGCATCTAAATTTTTCTTCTTTTTCGGTTTAAATGTATATGGCTTTTTCTCTTCAAACACTTTTTCTGGTTTTGGACTTTCATCTTTCATTGTAATTGTAGGAATATGTGTGCTGACTTTCATCTCTTCTATTACAATTTGTAATTGAAATCCACATCTAGTTAAAAAAGTTTGTAAAAGATGTTTATTTTGAGTAGCAATATCAAATTCTTTTTCATTTGCTATATGATATACTAAACTTTGATTTTCTAAAGATGGCAAACTGTCCCTAAAAATATGTAATGCTGGATATAATGACACAAAATGTGTAATATATTCACTTACCTGTACAATTGTTGTCGAACAATCCTCCACATGTATATTTGTTTCTGTCTTGCATCGTGTAATTTTCGATAAACGCATACAAAAAACATGCCATACTTGAAATGGTAAAATTTTAGGTAATGTTAATTCCATATATATTATATTCGATAATTTTTTATAAACTGGTTTCATCGTAAAAGACCCATTTTCAAAATACTTAAGATCTGGATTATCATTTTCCATTTTTTTCACTAAATCGACTAATTTTAATTCCATATAATTCCCCATTTCCTTTGTCTATCAATGATACCATAAAATAAAAAAGTGATAAAGCTATTTCCCTTAATAACTTTATCACTTTTTCTATATACTTTTATATCCTTATAATTTTTCAATAATAGCTTCACAGTATTGCTTCGTTGTTGCATTTCCATTTATGTCAGGAGTCAAACATCTTGCCTCTAATAAAACTTCATCAACAGCCTTGCGAATACGTGTTGCATAGCTTTGCATATCTAAATTATCTAACATCATACATGCACTCCATAATAGAGCTGTAGGATTTGCAATATTCTTTCCTGCAATATCTGGTGCTGAGCCATGAACTGCTTCAAACATTGCATATTCACTTCCCAAATTACAACTTGGTAACAGCCCTAATCCACCAATTAATCCACTCGTTAAATCTGAAATAATGTCTCCATATAAATTCGGTGTTACAATAACATCAAATTTTTCAGGATGCATAACTAGCTGCATACATGTATTGTCAACTATCTTATCATCACTTTCTATTTCTGGATATGCTTGTGCAATTTCTTTAAAAATATTTAAAAACATCCCATCACTCATTTTTAAAATATTGGCCTTATGTACACAAGTTACTTTTTTTCTTCCGTGTTTTTTTGCATATTCGAATGCATCTTTGATAATGCGTTCACTTGCTTTTTTGGTTATGATTTTTGTAGCATATACTGTATTTTCATCAATTTGTTCTTCCACACCAACATATAAATCTTCAGTATTTTCACGAAAAGTTATAATATCCACATTAGAAAATAATGTTTTTATAGCTGCATTCGATTTTGCTGGCCTAATATTTGCATATAAATCATATTTTTTTCGTAATGTTACATTTAATGAACGAAACCCTTTTCCTATTGGTGTGGTAATTGGAGCCTTTAATAATACTTTATTTTTCTCAAAAGAAGCGTATGCAGCATCTGGAATTAACTTTCCATTTCGTTTATATTCTGCTTCCCCAACTTCAAATATTTCATAATTTAATGGTACTTGTGCTGCATTTAAAATTTTTAATACTGCATCCACAATTTCTGGTCCTATGCCGTCCCCTTTAAATACTGTTATCGTTTTCATCATTCTCGATCCTCCATTTTTACATATTCTCTTTTTATTCCAACATATTTGGTTGCAGGACGCATAATTCTTCCATCATATACTTTATTCTCAATATTATGCGCTAACCAACCAATCGTTCTTGCCATAACAAACAATGGTGTATAAATATCTTCTGGTATTTCCATCATTTCATAGACAAATCCACTATAAAAGTCTACATTACTAGACACACGAATTCCTTTTACTTCATAAATTACTTCTTTTGCACATCTTTCAAAGCGTTGATAAAACTCATATTCCTTTGATTTATGTTTTGTTTTTGCTAATTCCTTAATATAACTTTGCAATACTTCACTTCTCGGATCACTTAATGTATAAATTGCATGACCCATTCCATAAATCAATCCACTACAATCATAAAAATTTTTATTTAGTATTTGATGTAATAGTTGCTTAATCGTAATATCATTTTCACAATAACCAATCGTTTTAATAACTTCATCCATCATTCCTTTCACCTTTAAATTTGCACCACCATGTCGTGGACCTTTCATACTACCAATAGCCCCTACCATAGATGAATATATGTCCGTTCCAGTCGATGCAATTACAACATTTGTAAATGTCGAATTATTCCCTCCACCATGTTCTGCATGTACAATTAACATCAAATCTAACAATCTAGCTTCTAATTGTGAAAATTGATGATTTTCTCTTAACATATACAAAATATTTTCAGCAATGGATAATTGTTTTTGTGCAGGATGAATCACAAGTGAAACCTTATTATATCTATGAATCTTACTTTGATACGCATAACATATAATACTTGGAAGTTTCGCCATGATTTGTAATCCTTGCTGTAATGTATTTTCCACACTAGTATCATCTGGAGCAGAATCATAATCATATAAAGCAAGAACCGCTTGTTGAATACGATTCATTATGTTTTTCCCTGGCATCCTTATAAATCTTGTCTCTAAAAAATCTTCAGGTAATTCATAATGATTTTTCAAATATAAGCAAAATTGATTTAATTCCTCTTGCATTGGTAAATATCCAAACAACAATAAAAAACATGTTTCTTCAAACCCTCTAATTACATTTGTATTTAAATTTTCAATCAGATTTCTTAATTCAATCCCTCGATAATATAATTTACCAACTGCATCTTTTTTTTCGCCATTCTCATATTCATATCCAACAACATCAGCAATTTTCGTAAGTCCTACTAAAACCCCTGTACCATCCTCATTTCGTAAACCTTTTTTTATATCATATTTTTTAAATAACTCATTCGGTATATTTGAATAAGTCTTTGATTGTTTATAAAACCTTAAAATATCTTCATACATTTTATATCCTCCATTCGTTATGAAACTAATTTCAATAATTATATCATATTTTTTCATAAATATATGAAATATTTTTTCATTTTATGATATAATTAGAATCGATTCTAAAGAAAGGGGAATTATATGCCAACAATCACAGAAAAAATAATCAAACAACATTTAATAGATGGAACATTAATAAGGGGGTCCTCTATTGGAATAAAAATTGATCAAACCCTTACCCAAGATGCCACTGGCACCATGGCTTATTTACAATTAGAGGCAATGGGAGTAGATCAAGTAAAAACAGAATTATCAGTAAGCTATGTTGATCATAATACTTTACAAAATGGATTTGAAAATTCAGATGACCATAAATATTTGCAGACTGTTGCATTAAAACATGGTATTTATTTTTCACGTCCTGGAAATGGCATTTGTCATCAGATTCATTTAGAACGTTTTGCAATTCCAGGGAAAACATTACTTGGAAGTGATTCTCACACTCCAACTGCTGGAGCAATGGGATCCTTAGCAATAGGAGCAGGTGGATTAGATGTCGCATGTGCAATGGCTGGTCGTACATTTCATTTACAAATGCCACATATTATTAATGTAAAATTACATGGTTCCTTACAAAGAGGAGTTTCTAGTAAAGACATTATATTAAAGGTTTTGCAACAACTGAGTGTAAAAGGCGGTGTTGGTAATGTAATTGAATATAGCGGAGATGGCATTAAAAGTCTTAGTATACCTCAACGAGCAACGATTACAAACATGGGAGCTGAATTAGGAGCAACTACCTCTATTTTTCCAAGTGATGAAAGAACAAGAGAATTCTTAAAAAAACAACATCGTGAATCTGATTGGACTGAACTTTGTGCAGATGATGATGCAAAGTATGATCAAATAATTGAAATTAATTTAGATGATCTTGAACCAATGATTGCAATGCCACATTCTCCTGATCATGTCTTACCAATCACGGAAGTTTTAGGCTTAAAAGTTGATCAAGTAGCCATTGGAAGTTGTACAAATTCCTCTTACCGAGACATGATGAGTGTTGCAAACATACTAAAAGGAAAGATGATCCATCCAGATGTAAGTTTAGTCATCTCTCCTGGTTCTAGACAAGTCTTAAATATGCTTGCTAAAAACAATGGATTATCTACTATGATCAGTTCTGGTGCAAGAATTCTTGAATCAACTTGTGGCCCATGCATTGGAATGGGACAATCTCCAATTACAAATGCTTTATCATTACGCACTTTTAATCGTAACTTTTATGGTAGAAGTGGAACATTAAGTGCAAAAGTATGTCTAGTTTCACCAGAAACGGCTGCTGCAAGCGCTCTTACTGGATATATCATTGACCCAAGAACCGTTTCTTTCCAAATTCCTCAAGATCCAGATGAATTTGAAATTGATGATCGTATGATCATTCCACCAAATAAAGAACAAGCAAAAGATGTTGAAGTTATCCGCGGACCAAATATTAAACCATTACCAATAAACACTCCCTTAGAAAACAAAATTCAGAAAAAAGTAATTATTAAAGTAGGCGATAATATAACGACTGATCATATTGCACCTGCAGGTGCGAAAGTATTACCATACCGCTCTAATATAGAAAAAATTAGCCAATTCATCTTCATGAATGTAAAACCTAGCTTTTATAATGATTGTATGAATAATCATGGCGGATTTATTGTCGCAGGATCGAATTATGGACAAGGTTCATCTAGAGAACATGCCGCCCTAGCTCCTATGTATTTAGGAATTAAAGCCGTGATTGCGAAAAGCTTTGCGAGGATACACCGTGCAAACTTAATTAATTTTGGCATAATACCATTATCGTTTATAAACGAATGTGATTATGATCAAATTGATGAAATGGATGAACTATGTATTGAAAACTTAGAAAAAATTTCTGTCAACCAACCTATTACAGTTACTAATATTACTAAAAATATTACTTTTACAGTCACACATAATCTAAATGAATTAGATATTGAAACTATTCAAGCTGGTGGAACGCTAAATCTGATTCGTCACAATCAATAATAAAAAAGTGTAGTCTTCCAAATGTAGACTACACTTTTCATATTCTATCTATTGTATAATATTCTTTTATAACTAGCTATTTCAATTTTTTTCTTAACATCTCTTTTTCACTCTCAGGATCTTTTACAAACGTTAATACAATCATACCAATCAACATCATAGGAATTAACCCTAAAATTCCATATTGTGTTTTACCTGTAATCATAATAATCATAGATACAGCAATAGGTCCTAAAATAGCAGAGAATTTAGAAAACACCGAGAAAAATCCAAAAAACTCATTACTATCTGCTTTATCAGGTATTAATTTTGCAAAATAAGAACGTGATACAGATTGAATACCTCCTTGAAACATACCTACAAGCAATGCCACAAGCCAAATATAAAGAGTATTTACTGGAATCATAGCACCTGAGCAAATAACACCTACATAGCCTAATATACCTGCATAAATCATTTTCTTAGATCCGTATTTACCAACTAAACGACCAAATAAAATAGAAAACGGACATGCAATAATGTTAATTACAATAACTACCACTAAACTTACAATATCATTTACTCCCATATCAGTAGCAAGTGATACAGCCATTTTAATTACAGTATTAACACAATCAATATAAAAGAAATACGCAATACAAAATAAAAAGATATTTTTATTCTTTTTTACATCTTTAAATGTCTTCATCAAATGAGAGAAAGATTCACGAACAACATGTGGTACAGGATCATGATAATTCTTTTGTACTACATTCTTTTGAATTGGTTGTGAAAACAACAACCACCATAATACAGCCATCCCCATAGTTAATCCACAAGCCATGCGATACGTTAATGTAAACGATCCAAGCACTAAATCTCCTGTTGTCTTATCTCCAAATAAAGTAACTGCAGCAAAAGGAATAATAAATATTAAAAACGGTAGCACAGAACCAATATATCCCCATGCATATCCAGCTGCACTAACCTTATCCACACGTTCATCATCACATACATCTACAATAAACGCATCATAAAATATAATTGATCCATTATACCCTAACATCGCTACAACAAACATTATAAGTGCAACTTTATAATCAATAAATGGTAATGCTAATGCAAATCCCCCAAAAATACCCATATATAAGAAGAATTTGAAATACTTCATCTTCTTTCCTTTATAATCAGCAAGTGTACCTAGTACAGGAGATAATACTGCTAAAATAATTGCATAAATCGCATTTGCCCAACCAACATAAACACTGCTATCACCTGGTGTAATTTTCGCAATCAATAAAGGAAATATTACTGTACACGTTGTTAATACTTGCGCTGAATTTCCTATATCATACAAAATCCAACTTGTCTCCTCTTTTGTAAAACCAAGTTTTGTTAATATTTTTGTAAACATACTTTCCCCTCACTTTATCTTTATGAATTTGACATCAATTTTTTCATTTTCTACATTCACAATTGCATAACTAGCCCCATACATTCCAAAACAAACTGAACCAGGATTAATTAACATTATTCCATTACGTTGAGTAAAACATGCAACATGTGTATGTCCAAAAAATAATATATTGCACCCTTTAGATTTTGCATACAATGATAATTGATCATAAACCATTTCAAATACTCTTTTTGATAATTCTTTTTGTTCTAATTCTGGTGAATTCATTATATACTTTGATACTTCATCATCAACACAATTTCCATGGATACATAATATTTTATTATTTTCAGAAGAAACTATAAATTCATTACGAATACTAGCTAAATGATCATGATTTCCTTTTACTACTTGAAATCCTTTTAAATACTTTATATCAAATCCTATATCACCTAAATGAAAATACCCATCTAAATTAGGATGTTCCGCTATAATCTGCTTAGTTTTTTCTAACTCCCCATGAGTATCACTAATCAATAGGTATTTCATTTAGATACCTCCTTACGATATATCTATTATCATTATACATTTTTTCCAATCAACTTCCAATAAAAATTGTTTGATTTACAAACTTTTTTTGTTTACACCATTGTTACAATTTTAAAATTTAATCATTAAAAAAACAGTAAGATCAAAAGCTAATGCCAGATAAGGAAGTAATTTAGGAAACAATGAAATCAAAAAACGGAGTGTATCAAAGATCGATACACTCCATTTTTTTCATATAACTGCCCGATAAAATGGAATTAAATTATCTTTACTTAAGGTTATCCATTTCTTAATTATGTAGTTATTTTACCTCTGCACGAACTCAAACATCCTTTCATATAAGATATGAGTTTTCGCCTTTTTAATGCGGTTTTTCTCCTGGTGGGACATGATTTTACAACATCAGTCAATGCGGAAATCTATATCATATCTTGTACCGTGGGAGAATAACACGCCTTCCGTAAGTTGAATACATAGAATACATGTATTCGGATTTTCTTCATTTATATGTCCATTGTTATACCAAGACGCAAATGCTTTACGAAGTCTTTTTGCGATTTCCTCGTTTTTCTCTTCCAAAATATGGCCTAAATTCTTTCCAATGCCGTGTGCAGTAAACCAATCTCCACAAATTGAAACATTCGAATTTTTTTCAATTTGCTTCATTTTTTCAGACGATGCATCTGTAATAACATAAAACGCACCCTCTTGATAATAACTGTTTACCGCACGGACATATGGAATCGTACCATTCGCCGTTGCAAGTGCAATAACTGTATCATGATTAAACCTCTCGTTCATTATTTCTTGTACCTTTTGAGGAAAGTTCCCGTTCATTTTTATTCTCCCTTCTATACAGTTTCTCTGTGTCACCTTTACGAGCATACTTTTTATACTCCTGCGGAGATAAAACAGTGCAATCGTTATGAACAAGTTCCTAAAACATTTTTTGAAAAATACTTTCTTACGTGGTGCACCCAAATTAATCTCACTGTTTTATTTTTAATAATTTATTCTAATTATTTACATATTTTCTTTTTTACTACCTAATCTTACCATAAATGTTCCAGAAGCTAATAAAACTATCCATAAAAGCATAAGATTTGTAGATGATGCCGTATTTGGTGTCTCTGCATTATCAACCTTATCAGTGTTATTATCTGAATTTGGTTTTGTAGGTACTTCTGGTTTTTGTTCAGGAGTAGGTTTTACTTCAGGTTTAACTGTAGTAGATGGATCAAGTGGCGTTAAGGCTGGATTTTCTTTTAACCCTTGCATTGCTTCTAATAATGCATCTTTTGCTGCATCAACATCTTTTTGAGTTGCATTTGCATTTGCATTTACTTCTTCTGCTTTTTTCAATGCTTGTTGATATGCTTCCCAACTTGCTTTTGTATATGCATTTTCTTCTTTTGCTGGTTTTTTAGAAATTGCTGCTTCTAATGCATCTTTATTTACAACTTCTTTTTTCTCTAATTTTGCAATTGCATTTTCAATTGCTTCTGCCATTGCATCTACTTCTGCTTGTTTTGTAATATCTTTATCTTTTAGCACTGCATTTATAGCTTCTTCTACTTTTGAGAAATCTTTATATTCATCTTTATTCAATGAATTTGCTTTTTTAATAGCAGCATCTACTTTACTATAATCAGCTTTTTTCAATACTAAACCTTTTTGAGCTTCTACAAGTGCATTGAATGCATTTTCAACATCTTTAACTGAAGCAAATTTATTATTTAAAACTTCATTTGCTTGATTATAAGCATCTGTAATTGAATCATAATTTGTATAATGATCTTTATTTAATGAAGCAATTTCGTCTACTTTATTCTGTAAATTGCTCTTATCAATTTTGTTAACAATTTTAATTTTTACAAATGAATGCTTAGGTAATGTAATCACTTGATTCTTTTCAGCAACAATACTTGATTCTTTTACATCTACATTCTTAGGATTTTCTAAAGTATTTTCAGAAGTAATTGAATCAGATGATAATGTTTGAATTTCAATTGTACGACCTTCAATATCATAATTAGGAATATCTAATAATACTTTTTGTGCCTGTGTACGATTTACATTAACCATAGCAGCATAAATATTACCTTCTGAATCTTTACTTACAAGTGTAGATAATGATTTCACACCATTTTTCATAGTTGGCTCAGATTCTAATTTTCCATTTAAAATATCTTCTCCAAATCCTGAATTTAACATTTTAAATACATGAGCAGATGGTGTTGAGAAGAATGCAAATTTTCCTTCTCCGGTAGTTGTGTTTGCACCTTCTTGCGGAACAACCTGAATAACTGCTTGTTGTGTTGGACCTAAAGAATCCGCTCCATTACTATACCAATCTGCTAAACAATGTTTCTGAATATATGGACTTCCTAATCTTACATATTCCATCAATACTTTTGCAATATAAATAGCATGTGTTTGTGATCTTACTTGTTGTTCTTTATTTCTAAAAATCCCATATTCGCTAATAACTGGAACTTTTCCATTTGGTAACATTTTAACATAATTTTGTACCTTTCCAATCCCAGCTTCTTCTGCTTTTTTCATTGCATTATCATAGAACAATTCAGAATTATTTCCTCCAGCTACATCACCAGAATATGGATGAATCGTCATTCCATCATACCACTTATTTGACTTTAACTCATTCATACGATTAATAAATCCTGCTGATTCGTAACTAGTATAAACGCTTGCTTTATGATCTTTTCCTTCTAATTCATTAATTTTATCTGTAGTATCTTTCATAGATTTTGAAATTTTAATAAATCCATCGCGATTAACTTTGTAAGATACGTATACATTCTGATTTGCAGCAGGGATTTTTCCATGTTTACCGTTACCAAATTTAATAGCTCCTGTTGCATAATCAATTACACAATGTCTATCATCTGGACCTGAATGATCAAAATTTTCTACAACAGTCCATTTTGTATTACTATTATCAACACCTACGAATACCTCAACATCTTTTTCTAAAGCTTTAAATTTAGGATCTACTACTATTTTTCCATTTTTATCTTCCATACCAGGATTTGTATTGGCATAACGTGCATATCTCACTAAATTTGCTTCACCAGTTGTTTGTGATGCTTTTTTATTCCAATCTTCTTCACATACTGCATACTGCTTGTTAAATGTTGCAGTACCACCTTCTATGTATGATTTTTCAGCTCCACCAGTAACAAATGGTGTCCAATATTGTTGAGATCCATTTCCATCTCCACCACCTTGGTTCATTTCATTACCGATTTCAAAATAGCGAACATTATATGGTTCCTTATGTCCATTCTTAGCTCGAACTTCTGCCCAGTCAATTCCACCGTTTGGGTTTGTTCCAACTTTTGCATTTAAATATTCAATTAAATCAGATGCATCTTGTGCATTTCCTCTACCTAGGCTATAAACATATACAATTTCAGAATTAACATCATCTGCAAAATCACCAATTTCTTCTAGACCAAAGTTTGCTTCAATACCACCTTGTCCATCATAATTATAGAATCCGTGAATTTGTTTTTTACGTTTTTCTTTTGGACCAATCGTTGTTTTCCAATTAAATAAGTTTGAAATTGTTCCACCTGGATAACGAATAGATCCAAATCCTGCATCCTCATACAATTTAGTAAATTCTTCTTTCATTTTCATTGTTTTGGAATCAAATGTTCCATAACCATTAAATGAATAACGATGATTGATTCCAAAAATTGATTTAGTATCTATTGTTCTTTCTATACCATCTTTATTGATTGTTAATTTTATAGGAATCAATGCTTTACATGTATTAATCGAATCTTGCAATTGTTCATATGCAGATTTCATTTCATCTAATGTTTTAGCATCTTTTGCTTTCTGTAATTTATTTATTAAATTAACTACTTCAAGAGCAGTCTGATCTAATTTTTCATTACTTAATAATAACTGTCCCTCATCAATTAATTTTTGTAAATCAATCTTATATAATTCTTTTGCTTTTATCTCATATAATGTTTTTGCCTCTTGATTATTTAATGATTTTTCATATACATAAAATTCATCTACATCCCCACGCATTGGATGAGGATCAGTATTAGTATCACTTTTATGTGCTCCTAAACGTAATGATAATATTTCATCTACTGCATTATTTCCTAAATCTTTCTCAGAATCAAATTCTCCATTAATATAAAATCTTATTTTTTTAGTTTTTTGATTCAATGAAATTGTAATATGTTGCCAATCACCTTTTGCCACAGATTTTTCTGAATTAACATTAGTTTCATTAATATAGGTATTGTACTTCCCATCACCTTTCAATGTTAATAAAGAACGTCCCTTAGATGCACCCTTGTCTTCATGTTGCAACAATACAGCTGATGCACTTGATTGATCTCCAGTAATTTTAGTATCGTATCGATACCACATTGAGAAAGAAGTATTACCCTTCCCAGTATTTATGTAATTTTCTAATTTTATATAATTACCAGTTCCGCTACCAAATCTTAAAACATTATCAAAAACCTCATTACCACTATCAACAATGTCAACATTTCCATGTTTTATTGCTGTTGTTTGTTTTCCCTCAATACTAGTTAATGTATCAAAATTCCAGTGGTTTTTTAGACCTGTTTCTAAATTTACTTCACTCGCATGCAATTGGAATGTATTCGGTGCTACAATTCCTAATGCCATTGCTGAGCATAATCCAACCTTTAATATTTTACCCTTCATATAATTTTACCTATTTAAATAGCTCACCTTTCTTGGGAATAATATTTTAATAGTATTAAACTATATTTAATGTTATTAAAATAATTTAGCAATCCTTTTTTTCATAATCATCCCCATAAATTATGAAATCATCATACAGATACTATAATTATGATGTACATACCCTCCATTCTACATCTGTACAATTATACTCATCAAAAAAGTAAGAATACGGTTACATTTTATCATTGTAAGCCATTTCAGTCAATTTGGTTTTCTATAATTTTATATTTTAATATACCTTGGGATTCCTAAAACATAATATAAAAGATCCAAATAAGCTTAGACTGTTCATCTAATTTCATTTGGATCTTATTTTAATATAGACTAGAAATAATTTTAACAACTAATATATATTATTCTTTATTTTTTTCTCTTTTGATTCCTAAAATAGCTGCTAATGAAACCAATATTCCTGCAAATGGTAAAGCACTAGATGCATGTCCAGTATTTGGAACATCTGTTTTATCTACTGTTTCATTTTCTTGTGTTGCTGGAAC
>RCNI01000652.1_pt1 | contig 28766 bp, 26 predicted proteins | sample 2041151 | NCBI WGS metagenome assembly RCNI01 (sample SAMN09708214, study PRJNA481090) | feces metagenome | isolation source: feces | place: Antarctica: Albino Rookery | reverse complement strand
GTAAACCGTATGTGGTACGATGAAACGAACGCACGTGTTCGTGGATAACGTCTTAAATAGAAAACTCCCCCTTGAAGACGGAAGTCTTTGAGGGGGAGTTTTTCGTTTGTTCGAGCCTGCTAACTACATCGATTTTTAAACGAATGAAGTAATATCGAACAGAAGCGTAACGTAAAATTAGTATGACGATGAACAATAGCGGTTCACTGCATAGTTTCTGTCTGAGAAAATCGGTAATTTCACCGATCAATGGTAAGGTATGGAAGTTCTTTGGCGGTACTTGGTCCTATTCTATTCCATGCCCAAAGATTTTATTTGGTATCATGCATAGACACTAGGTTTACCAATGGCGTGTTAAACCAACACCTAAATTCCGTGGAATAGGCGATCCAACATCTCGAAGCGGCAATGAAAATGGAAGAAAACCAATCTCGAATGGATTAGCTTTTGACTCGAAATTTTTGTTGCAACTTTTGATACGCTAAACATAAAGAAAAAACCAGATTCCTAACGGAATCCGGTTTTTGTTGGTTGCGGAGGCTGGATTTGAACCAACGACCTTCGGGTTATGAGCCCGACGAGCTTCCCCTGCTCCACTCCGCGATATCGATTTAGCTTAATTACTATAACATGTGAAATAGTAAAAGTCAAGGGATTTTGAAATTTTGTTGATAAATTCTTTCGACAAGAAGTGAGCGTTTAGTTGGACGTGGGTGAGGAGGTGTTAGCCTTTTGTATATTTTTTTGAAATTGCATAAAAACAATGAGCAATTTCTGAATACTTAGGAAAAGAATCTCGAATTCATGTATGAGAAAGGAGTTGCGTTTTCAAATTATTCATAGTTTCTGCACTGGAAATGGGAGAAAACCGGTGTAAAATGTTCGAATTTTCGCGTTATTTATAAAAACTTGATGAGTTTATGATTTTTCTTGTGAAAAACGACATAGTCTATTGACATTTTGTGAATTTTTGGTTAGTATATTAACAATCTTGGCGTTCACGGAACGTAAATATTTTCAAGGAGGGCTCTTTAATGAGTACTGAAAAGAAACAGTTCAAGGGATGGGGCGTTCTGGTAGCAGCGTTTATCTTGGCCTTTATTCCTACCGCAATTTTGAACAACTGCTTCGCACTATACATGAACCCCATTTGCGCTGATTTGGGATTCACCACAAGCAGCTGGTCTATGGTTAACCTGATTGCTTCTCTGACGAGTGCAATCGGCGCTATGGTTATCGCTGGCCTGTACCAGAAGAAGAACATGAAGCTGATGATGATTCTCTGCACAGTTGGTACTTGCGCATGCTTCTATGTTGCAACTCTGTGCACTCAGATCTGGCAGTTCTACATTGTATTCGGTCTGGAAAACATCTTCCTGGCTGGCCTGACTCAGCTGCCTATCTCCATGCTGGTTACCGCATGGTTCGAAGCTAAGCGCTCCACCATGATGTCCATCGCTATGGCTGGTACCGGTATCGGCGGTCTGGTTTGGTCTCCTGTTCTGTCTAAGATTATTGCTGCTTCCGCTACCGGCTGGAAGAACGCAATGATGTTCTCTGCTGGTATTACCTTGGTTGTTGTTGTACTGGCTGCTCTGTTCCTGGTTAAGAGATCTCCTCAGGAATACGGTACCGAAGCTTACGGTGCTGGTACTACCGATGGTTCCGAAGAAGCTACTCCTTCTTGGATTGGCGTTTCCAAGGCTGTTGCTAAGAAGTCCAGCGCATGGAAGGCTTGCATCGGTGTTGTAATGTTCGTTGGTGCTCTGGCATCCGGCGTTACTACTCACGTTCCTAACTTTATCACCACTATTGCAAACGACGGCGGTACTCTGGCTGGTACTATTCTGGCTGCATACTCCCTGATTTACATCTTCGCTACTATCGGCGGCGGTGTCCTGATGGATAAGATCGGCTTCAAGAAGACCGTTCTGATCGCTGTTTGCCTGGGCTCCGTTGGTCTGCTGTGCCTGGTAGGTGCTGGTATGACCGGCAAGACCATGTTCGCATATGGCTACAGCGTATTCTTCGCTATGGTTATGTGCCTGCCCAAGCTGCTGCCCGCAACCCTGTTCTCCACCGTTTTCGGTGTTAAGGATTACGGCTCCATTTACGCTAACCTGAACGTATTCTTCCTGATTGGTGCAGCACTGGGTTCCGTTCTGACCAGTATCCTGGAAGGCATCATGGGTTACAGCCTGACTTGGATTGTTTACATTGTAATGTCCCTGCTGATTTACGTTTGCGTTGTTAAGGCTCTGAAGGGCGGCGAAGCTCTGAAGGCAGAATACCCCAACGGCGATGAAGTTGAAGCTGCTTAATTGCTAACGGGAACAACACAGTAATCGAATGAAACATAAACCCCTCGGCAGAAACTGCCGAGGGGTTTCCTTATGATTAGGAATGGGTTTCTGCTGGGCAGAATAGCATGCGAATTTGAATTGCAAACCCATAGAGACAATGATAAAATAAAACCGCCGGTTTCGGCGGTTTTATTGCGTTTATTTAGCCTTAAAATTTTTTAAATGTGTGGAAGTATCGCCCATTGCGTGGGTGACAAAGTCACGGCTGGTAAATTCCCACTTGCCGTCAATTTTTGCCAGGGTGTCAATCTTTCGGTCCATCCACACGAACTTGGGCAAAAATTCACCGGTATGCCCCTGAATGACTACCGTGTAGCTTCTTGCTTTGGCTGTGCCGTTCTCCTCGTCGACTTCGATTTGCGGATTGATGCACATATGCATGGTTTTTGGCGTTTTGTCTTCGTAAGTGATGATGCCTCTTGTGGTTTTCAGGTAGGCTTCCGGATTTTTACTGAACGCGAGTTTGCCATCATATGAGATGTCTGCGTGCTTGAGCAAATCGGCAACGCCGTCAAAATCGCCGGAGTCAATGAGCCAGCAATACTGGTAGAGTTTGTTTTGAATTTCAATTACATCTTGTGCTGACATATGAACAACATCCTTTCGTTGATTAGATACCTTTAGTTTAGCAACTTTTAGCGCATTGTCAATGCAGATGCACGGAGGAATTATATGATTGATATTTTGCATAAAGATGCGGCCACGGTTGTGTGCATTAAGCCCGTTGGCACAGTGTCGGAAGAACCCGGTATGCCTGCGGAACTGCGTGAACAGCTCGGTGGGCAGGCGTATTGCGTGCATCGTTTAGATACCGTGGTGGGTGGAACGATGGTGTATGCCCGGACAAAACAGGCGGCAGCCAAGCTGTCTGCAGATATTGCGGCAGATCAGCTCACCAAGGAATACCTTGCTGTGGTGGAAGGGGTTCCGGAACAGAGCGAGGGCGTTTTGGAAGACTTGCTGCTGAAGGATAGCAGCAAAGGAAAGAGTTTTGTTGTTGGGCGTATGCGCAAGGGTGTAAAGCAGGCAAAACTGGAATACCGCGCCATTCGCAGCGTAGAAACAGTACAGGGGACGTATACATTAGTTTGGGTGCGTCTGTATACGGGACGGTTTCACCAAATTCGTGTGCAGTTTGCTTCACGAAAGCATCCTTTGGTGGGTGATGGCAAGTACGGCAGCAAATGTAACCGCTGTAAAGTTGCGTTGTGGTCGTATCGGTTGTCTTTTCCGCATCCGAAAACAGGAGAGCGGGAATATTATTCGTCTTTGCCGCCGATGCAATTCCCATGGAATTTGTTTGAATTAGAGAAAGAAACCGCTGAGTTATTTGCACCAAGTGAGGTCGAATAACAGGACACACAGTTTACATAATACCAATATGTTGATAAAAAATGAGGAAAGCAAACTTGCTTTCCTCATTTTTATTTCGAATTAAAGTTCATTACCCAGCCGATTCAATACATCCACAAAGTAATCGGGCAGTTCTGTGTCCAAATGCACAGCCTCGCCCGTTCTAGGGTGAATAAATTGCAGCTCTTTGGCGTGCAGACACTGACCAACAAGCCCCTTTTCGGGGAGCTTAGCGTGGCCATATACTTCGTCACCCAGCAGAGGATGACCGATATGCGCCATGTGTACACGGATTTGATGTGTGCGGCCGGTTTCCAGTTTGCAGCGAATGTGGGTGTAACCTCTGTATCGCTCAAGCACACTCCAATGGGTCACGGCATTTCTGGAATGGATATTTGTGACCGCCATTTTTTTACGGTCATTGGGGTGACGACCAATGGGGGCGTCAATGGTGCCGGAATCCTCTTTTAGATTGCCCACAACCACTGCACGGTACACTCTGGAAAGACTGCGGTCAGCTAGTTGAGCGGACAGCGCAAGGTGCGCCGCATCGTTTTTCGCCACAATCAGCAGACCGGAAGTATCTTTATCGATACGGTGGACGATGCCGGGGCGTTTCTCGCCGCCGACGCCGGAAAGGGAGTCCCCACAGTGGTACATGAGTGCATTGACCAACGTGCCATCGGGATGTCCTGGTGCGGGGTGCACCACCATTCCACGGGGCTTGTTGACCACGATTACATCGTCATCTTCAAAGACAATATCCAGTGGAATGTTTTGGGGAACCAGAGGAACCTCAGCGATGTCGGGAATAGCGACTTCAAAAGTGTCGCCCAGATTCACTTTATAATTTTTCTTCACCGGTTTGCCGTTCAGCGTTATCTGACCGTCGGCTAGCAGCCGCTGTGCGGCATTTCGGGTGAGACCGGGGACAACGGTACTCAGCCACGCATCAATGCGTGTGCCGCTTTCTGCGGCGGTATATTCAAATATCTCCATCAGAACACTCGTCCAAAATAGAATCCAAAGACATATCTTCTTGGAGCTGCGCTGCTACGCGTTCGGCAGCTTCTTCCTCACGAATCGCCTTAATTACCTCATCGGCGGTGGGCTCGTGTTTGTCTACGGTCAGTACGCTAGGCATTTCTTCGAACTCAGCAAGGGGGTCCTTTTGATCTAGCGGCTTAGGATCGCCGTAGAGTCGGCCGGTTTTGCGACGATGCAGAACCTCTTCAGGAAGGCGACGCTTCTGTGAAAACAGGTGGATGCGTGTGCGCTCTTTTACGGGTTCAGCTTCTTCGGACAGGTCAGATTCCTCATCAGAATCCTGGTTATCTTCGTCTTCTTCGCCTTCACCGCTGGTTTTACGTTTGCGGGACTTTGTTTCAGTTTTCTTTTCACCGGGGTCGAGCAGAATCAGTAAGCAAAGAGCAATACCACCCAGAGTAATGAAAATGTCGGCAATGTTGAAAATTGCAAAGTTTACGAAATCCGTGCGGAACATATCCACGACATAACCGTACAGAGCTCTGTCTATGGCGTTACCGAGAGCACCAGCGGCAATAAGCACCAGTGTCCAACGCATGTATTTGGATTTAATGGTGCGGTGAGCAAGCATATAAATGACCACTGCGGTAAAACCAACAGCTAGGACTACAAATGCCCAACGAGCCTGTCCACCAGACAGCATACTGAAGGCGGCTCCGGTATTGTGGTAATTAACGAGGCTGATTACATGGGGAATGAGGGGGACAACGCCTTCACCCAGAGGAATATTCAGCGTGACATAATATTTTAGTGCCTGGTCGGCAATGAGCACCAGAAGTGCAGCAATAGCGTATAGCATGACGGTTGTCGCCTCGCTTTCGTAAGAATAATGAAGTTGCAGGCGGACGGGTATCCGTCCGCCTGCAATAGTGGGTTTGATTATTCAGCCAGAGCTTCTGCGCAACGTGCGCACAGTTCGGGGTGTTCACTGTTGGAGCCAACAGTGTGAGAGTGCATCCAGCAACGGGGGCACTTGGGAGCTTCGCTGGGTTCAACCTTAACGGTCAGACCTGCGAACTGTTCGCCCTTGTAGCCTTCGCCTTCGCCTTCAACGACAGTAACTTCGGATACGATGCACAGCTGTTCAAAGTTTTCACCCTTAATCTGTTCGAATGCAGCCTTAGCTTCATCGGAGATGTACAGGGTCAGCTTTGCGTCCAGAGGCTTGCCTACGCGCTTTTCAGCACGAGCCAGTTCCAGAGCCTTGTTTACATCGTTACGCAGCTTCATGCACTTATCCCAGTATTCAGCTTCTTCTTCGGTGAATACACGAGAGGGATCGTACTTAGGCATATCGTTGAGCATAACATGCTCGGTGTTTACACCATCAGCGTGGTTCATGTCGTTCCAGATTTCGTAGGTGGTGAAAGCCAGAATGGGAGCCAACAGACGAGTGATGGTGGACAGAATTTCGTAAATTGCGGTCTGTGCGGAACGACGAGACAGGGAGTCAACGCCATCGCAGTACAGACGGTCCTTGATGATGTCCAGATAGAAGTTGCTCATATCCATGATGCAGAACTTGTGGACAGAGTGAGAAACAATGTAGAAGTCGTAAGCTTCGAATGCATCGGTGCAGCGACGAACCAGATCATTCAGGCGAATCATTGCCCAGCGATCCAGAGGCAGCATATCTTCGAATGCAACATAGTTGGTGTTGGGATCGAAGCCATTCAGGTTACCCAGAATGTAACGAGCGGTGTTACGAATCTTCAGGTACATATCAGACAGCTGCTTGAACTGCGTGTCGGAGCAGCGCATATCCTGATGGTAGTCAGCGGAAGCAGCCCACAGACGCAGCAGGTCAGCGCCGTACTTGGGAATAACTTCGTCGGGGTAAACGCCGTTGCCCAGAGACTTGTGCATTGCCTTGCCTTCGCCGTCAACGGTCCAGCCGTGGGTCATGCAAATCTTGTAGGGAGCGTGGCCCTTAGTTGCAACTGCGGTCAGCAGAGAAGACTGGAACCAACCACGGTACTGGTCAAGGCCTTCCATGTACATGGTGCTGGGCCAAGTGCCGGGGCTATCCAGTTCCATAGAAGCAACATGGGTAGAACCGGAGTCAAACCAACCGTCCAGAGTAGAGGTTTCCTTGGTGAAGTGCTTGCCGCCACAGTCGGGGCATGCAAAGCCTTCGGGAACCAGGTTGTCGCCGTCGGTATCGAACCAAATGTTGGAACCATGTTCACGGAACAGGTCGGACAGGTATTCAATGGTTTCGTGGTTGCAGATAGGCTTGCCGCAGTCATTGCAGTACAGAACAGGGATAGGCAGACCCCAGTGACGCTGACGGGAGATGCACCAGTCTGCGCGTTCGTTAATCATGCTAACCATGCGGTCGTGACCCCATTCGGGAATCCACTGGATTTCGTCACAAGCAGCGATTGCCTGTTCACGGAAACCATCAATGGAGCAGAACCACTGGTCGGTTGCACGGAAGACGATGGGGCTGTGGCAACGCCAGCAGTGAGGATACTGGTGAACAACATCTTCGTAAGCCAGCAGAGCGCCGCAAGCGGTCAAGTCGTCAAAAATTGCCTTATTTGCTTCGTCCAGAGTCAGGCCGTTGTACTTGCCTGCTTCTTCGTTCATGCGGCCCTGATCGTCAACGGGGACGGTCATGCCAATCTTAATGCCCTTAGCCTCGTACTGACGGCATACATTGTAGTCATCTACGCCGTGGCCGGGAGCGGTGTGAACACAGCCGGTACCGGATTCAGTGGTAACATGGTCGCCGCAGATGATGAGAGAAGGACGATCCATCAGAGGATGACGAGCGGTCATCAGTTCCAGTTCAGCGCCGGTCATTTCAGCCAGAATGTTGAAGGATTCGATGCCGGCAGCCTTAGCTACGGAGTCCATCAGTTCCTTAGCAATGATGTAAACTTCACCGTTGGGAGCCTGAGCCAGAACATAGGTGAAGTTTGCGTTCAGGCAAATAGCCAAGTTAGCGGGAATAGTCCAAGTGGTAGTTGTCCAAATGACAAAGAAAATCTTGTCCAGAGGAGCGTACTGGCTCAGCTTGCCCTTGTCGTCCATTACGGGGAACTTTACATAAATGGTGCGGCAGGGATCGTTTTCGTATTCGATTTCTGCTTCAGCCAGAGCAGTTTCGTCGTGGGGGCACCAGTAAACGGGCTTCTTGCCCTTGTAGATGTAACCCTTTTCGAACATTTCGCCGAATACCTTCAGTTCTTCTGCTTCGAACTTGGGGTTCATGGTGAGGTAGGGATGTTCCCAGTCACCCAGGCAGCCCATACGGACGAAAGCACTGCGCTGTACGTCAACATAATGCTTAGCGAATTCCTGGCAAGCGGTGCGGAATTCGGAAGTGGTCATCTTTTTGCGGTCCAGCTTGTTCTGCTTAATGATTGCAGATTCAATAGGCATACCGTGGTTATCCCAGCCGGGGGTAAAGGGTGCCTGGAAGCCGGACATATTTTTATAACGGATAATAAAGTCCTTAATGCACTTGTTCATTGCAGTGCCCATGTGAATGGAACCGTTGGAGAACGGAGGGCCGTCGTGCAGAATGAAGCGAGGCTTACCTTCATTGCGAGCGACCATTTTTTCGTACAGACCCATGTCATTCCATGCCTGCAGCATGTCAGGTTCTCTCTTGGGAAGAGAAGCACGCATGGGGAAGTCGGTCTTCGGCAGGTTAACTGTTGCGTTGTAATCCTTAGACATATCTTTCTCCTGTCTTTCTATTAAAAATCTTGATTTGATGTATTAGCGTAATTATACGGCGAAACGGAGCGATGAAACTCCATCGCTCCGCTGCTTACGATTTGGGATTGCAATCCGACACGGACACTTAGTCCAAAGAGAACATCAGTGTTGCTTCAAAATCGTCAGCGGGCTGAGCGGGGGAATCAATAATCTCCTGCTGCTGTTCCTGCACCTGTTCGGGTTCTTCGGATTCTATTCGGATGCTTTCGGGCGCAATATCCCCGTACATATTGTCGGGAATTTCGTCCAGGGAACGAAGCTGACGCTGGCACAGTGCACGGACATCGTTTACGTACAAAGTAAATGCAGATTTTGCTGCAGTGAGTCTAGCTTCTTCATTAGCAACCTGCTTTCTCAGATCGGCAAGACCTTCGATAGATTGTGCAGTTGCTTCGGTGATGATAGCTTCAGCCTTTTCCTTTGCTTCAGCTTCAATCTGGCTTGCCAGCTGCTGAGCAGATACCAGAGCAAGACGCATAGCTTCTTCAGTGCTACGGTATTCTTCTACCTTGTTAGCCAGAATCTTCATTTTGGATTTCAGTGTAGAGATTTCTCTTGCATTGCTGTCCATAGCCTGTGCTACATTTTCCAGGAATTCTTCAACGGAAGCCATATCATAGCCACCAAATACAGCTTTCTCAAAAGATTTTGCTCTGATATCCTGAGAAGTGATCATATCTATATCCACCTTTCCCTCACAAGTGAGGTAGTCTGTCATTCATCTATTTATTTCGGACGATTCTCAGAAGAACAGTCCGTTACTTTCCAATTCTTCCATCATGTCGCTGCCCATCATATCAATGCTGGAGGGCGTGATGATATACGTGCCGCTGGAAATGCGGGCGATTTTACCGCCAGAGGCGTATGCTGCACCAGCCATAAAGTCTAGGATGCGGCGTGAGATTTCCTTGTTGATGCCGTCCAAGCTCATCAGCACGATGCGCTTTGCACGCAAGTGATCATAAATTGTTTTTGTATCTTCATAGCGTTCGGGACGCATAAAGACAATTTTGTTTGCGGTAGCAGCATTTGCTGCGTTTCCACGAGAAAATCTGCTGTTTTCCCTGCGAGACATAAAAGAGGGACGGGCTGCGGGGGCGGGTGCAGGAGCCGAACCACTGTCGGGGGTGTCATATTCAGGGGTGTCTGTATCAAAAAAAGGATTTCCGCTCTTAGAAGAAGCAGGCTGCTGAGGGTTGGAATCTTCCTCTACATATTCCTCTTCGTCATCGAAAAAATCTTCGTCTTCGTCATAAGGACGGGTCAGACCCATCAGAGCATCTAAAATACCCATTGGTTACCTCCGTTACTGCTGTTGCTGTCCATAGTTTCTAGGCCCGAAAATACCGGTGCCGATTCGGACCATGTTGGCCCCTTCAAGTATAGCGTCTTCAAAATCGTTAGTCATACCCATGGACAGAAAATCCATAGAAACATTATCGTATTTTTTTGTTCCGATGTCAATAAAAAGCTCATGCATTTGTGCAAAATACCTGCGATTTTCTCCATTTTTTTGCGGAATGGGAGGAATTGCCATCAGTCCTCTGACGCGAACATGGTTCAGGGTCTGTGCTGTATCCAATAATTGGGGCAATGCTTCAGGAAAAAAACCGGTTTTGCTTTCTTCCTTTGCAATATTAACTTCCAGCAAAACATCTTGAACCAAATCAAGCGCAGCGGCGCGTTTGTCGATGGCTTCCAGTAGTGCGGCGCTGTTTACGGAGTGAATCAGCGCGCAGTTACCAACAACGAACTTTACCTTATTCTTTTGCAAAGAACCGATAAAATGAAGCGGTACACCATGGTATGCATCTTGACTGAGCTTGTCCATCATTTCCTGGACTCTGTTTTCACCGCAGACATCAATGCCTGCGGCAATGGCGCGGCGAACCGTGTCAGCATCGTTCATTTTTGTGGCGGCTACCAAGGTGACAGGGCGGTCACCGGCCACAGCGGAGATTCGTTCTCGAATTCGAGCAATGTTTTCCTCGATATTCATGACACAGTCGCTCCTTCACTTAATGATATTTTAATTCAGTGGCAGTACTCGGTCGCGTTGTTACTGCCACTGAATTACCTATATAAGTTATTTGGTTTCCTCTTCAATACGGAAATCAATTGGTTTAGAGGGGGTAATGGTAGAAATTGCGTGCTTGTAAATCATTTGCTGTTTGCCGTCGGATTCAACAAGAACAACAAAGTTATCAAAGCCACGAATTTCTCCGCGCATTTGGAATCCATTTGTCATAAAAACGGTTACGGATACTCGGTGCTGGCGCATATAATTCAGCACAGCGTCTTGTAAATTTTGCATACGGTTTGCTCCTTTGGAGCAGTATCTATCTGCTCCGTACATACAATAAATTTCTCACGCATAAAATGAGATAGTTGTATTGTAGTACATACAGTTGGCAAATGTATGTCGATTTATGTCGTGGAATTCCGGAATTTTACGGGATTATTCTTCGTTTTTGGCATTCTCCCAAGCAGAAATGATGGTGTAGACCGCATTTGGCAGATCAGGAGTTTTATGCCAGTGAATCCAGTGAATATCTTCGTTGCGGCGCAGCCAAGTCAGCTGGCGCTTAGCGTACTGTCTGGAACGGAGTTTAATCAGATCCAGTGCTTCATCGCGGGACAGCTTATCTCGCAGAGCCAAAACCGCTTCTTTGTAGCCGATGGCCTGCATAGCGGTTCCGTCTTCGGGAATGCCGGTATCCAGCAAATCCTGCACTTCATCAAACAGACCCAAGACATTCATACGGTCAACACGGAGGTTGATGCGTTCGTACAGATCCTGACGGTCATCAAAGTCCAGCGCAAATTGCAGAGCGTTGTAGCGCTTGGGACGAGCCTGGGTTTCTTTATCGTGCTGAGAAATGGTGTTGCCGGACAGCAGGAACACTTCAAGTGCACGGACAAGGCGACGCTTATCTGCGGGGTGCAGTTTTGCGGCACGTTCGGGGTCGATGCTGTGCAGAAGTGCACGCATGGCCTCACCGCCGTGAGTATCATACTGCTGTTCCAGTATCTGCCGCAGTTTGTCGTCCGACTGGGCTTCTGCAAAGTCACGCCCGGCAATCAGAGAGTCGATATACAGACCGGTTCCGCCAACAACGATGGGTATTTTGCCTCTGGCGATGATATTGTCTGCAATTTGGGTGGCTTTTTCCACATATAAGGAAACACTGAAATCTTCTTCAGGGTCGGCGATGTCAATCATATGGTGCGGTACGCCGTCCATTTCTGCTGCGGTTGGCTTTGCTGTACCAATGTCCATACGTCTGTACAGTTGCATGGAGTCAGCACCGATGACCTCGCCGTTCAGCACTTTCGCAAGGGCTACGCCCAGTGCGGTTTTACCGGTGGCGGTGGGGCCTGTGATTACAATCATATTATAGGACATGAAAACACCTCAATATAGTTTCATGGGTTTAGAACACATGGTTAAGTCATCTGTGTAACAGACATTGCAAGGAAATTGTTGCTCATGTGGAAGAAAATAGCGGTCCACAGACTGCCGCTGTATTCATAGCTCCAAGTAATGGCAAAGGTGATGGGAATATACTGTACAGCAAGTAACAGATACTTGGGATCTTGGTATACATAGGCAAACTGCCAAACATGGTAAACGGAGAATATTGCAATGGAAACGATGTAAGCCAGTGTACGGTTTTTCTTGCGAATAGATTGGAAAACTACCCCGCGGAAGAGCACTTCTTCCAAAACGGGAGCCATAAAAATACTGATTGCAGCAGTAATATTATAGGCTCTGGATGCCATGTCATCAATCATCTCGTCATTTGGGCTGGATAGCTCAATACCAAATCCCATGAGCATAGCGGTCATCAGCAACGCAAGTGCATACCAGAGTGCGTTGCCCAGCACAAAACCGCTCATGCAGCGGAATACACGGTCGAGAAAATGGTCAAATTCTCGGCGGAGCATTTTCCAGAAAGCAAGCAACACAACGGCAAGGCTGGTTATGTAGTATACAGCATTTGCTTGCACATCGGTAAAGCCTTCCGGCAAATAAGGCTGAATAAATGCTAGCAGAAGCGGAAACACAAAAATGTGTATGGGAAGGTAAATCCAACCGATTATGGTTTCTTTTTTTGTGCAGTCAGGGGTAAATCCGGGGGAAAAGCGATTAGTCATCGGCAGTTGCTCTTTTCTTTAGTTCATATAGGAAATTCAGTGCGGCGATGGGGCTGAAATTATCAGGATTCATATCCAGCACCATATCCAAAATTTCTTGTGCTTTCGGGTCAGTGCCTGTATTTGCGTCCAGATAATCCGCATTACGGAAAATCTCGGGCGTCTGGAACAGAACATCCTTTTGTGCTTCCAGCTCTTGCAGGCAGACATTTGCTCTGCGAACAACACTTTGGGGTACGCCGGCCAGTTTTGCAACGGCGACACCATAGCTGCGGTCGGCGGCACCGGGTTTTACGGTACGCTGGAAAATCAAATCACCGTTTTCATTTTTTGCGGTGACATGATAGTTCTTTACGCCGGGAAGTTCTTCGCTCATGCAGGTCAGTTCGTGATAGTGGGTAGCAAACATGGTCTTTGCTCCCAGTTTTCTGCGGTCAGCACAGTATTCCAATACGGCTCTGGCAATGGCCATGCCATCATAGGTGGATGTGCCACGACCGATTTCGTCCAGCAAAATCAGGCTATGCTTGGTGGCGTTCTTCAAAATGCCTGCCACTTCGCTCATTTCCACCATGAAGGTGGACTGGCCTGATGCCAAATCGTCAGATGCGCCAATTCGGGTAAATACACGGTCAACCACGCCCAAAACGGCTTTTTTCGCAGGGACGAAAGAACCAATCTGCGCCATGAGCACAATCAGCGCCGTCTGACGCATATAGGTACTCTTACCTGCCATGTTAGGGCCGGTAATAATCATGGCCGAGTCCGTAGAATCGTTCAGTAACAGGCTGTTTGGTACAAAAAATGAATCTTTCTGTACGGCTTCGACCACGGGGTGACGGCCTTCTTCAATGTAAAGGGTGCCACCGGTGTTTACTTCGGGGCAGACATAGCGATTGCGTACAGCCACTTCTGCCAGTGCACACAGTACATCCAGTACGCCGACGGCATCGCCTGCGGCCTGTACACGGTCAGTTTCTGCGGCTACTGCGTCACGAATCTGGACGAAGAAGCGGTATTCCATTTCTTCAATGCCGTCTTTTGCGGTCATGAGGGCGTTTTCCAACTCTTTCAGCTCGGTGGTAAAGTAACGCTCGTTATTGACCAGAGTCTGCTTGCGGATGTAGTCATCGGGGATGCTGACATCACCCGCAGAGCGGGGGACATCAATATAATAACCGAATACTTTGTTGTATCCGATTTTCAGCTTTTTAATGCCAGTGCGTTCTCGTTCTTTTTGTTCCAGCGCAGCCATCATTTCTGCGCCGTGGGCACGGATTTCACGGAGCTTATCCAGCTCTGCGTTAAAGCCGGTGCGAATCATGCCGCCCTCACGCACAGAAAGAGGGGGCTCATCGGCAATGGCGGTGGAAATCAGGGAGCAAATGTCGCTGAGCACGTCCATTTGCGCAATGCGCTGCAATGCAGGAGCGTTGCAGTGAGATAGATTTGCGGCAATATCGGGCAGAACACGGCAGTAATTTGCCAGTGCAGCCAAATCGCGTGCGTTGGCAGAGCCAAACACAATGCGGCCGATAATGCGCTGCATATCGCCTACCGAACGGAGCTGTACACGCAATTCGTCACGCAAAATGGTACCTTCTACCAGCTCAGCTACGGCAGAGCTGCGGTACTGAATGGCTTCGGGGTCCAGCAGAGGACGTTCCAGCCAGCTGCGCAGTGTACGGCTGCCCATAGGGGTTCTGGTTTTATCCAGCACCCACAGCAAACTGCCACGCTTTTCGCCGCCACGGAGGGTTTCGGTCAGTTCCAGATTGCGGCGTGTGGTGTAATCCAGTTCCATGAAGCGACCGGCAACGAACAAATCAGGCGTCTTTAGGTAGCTCAAGTCCGCTTTCTGCGTGGTGATGAGGTAATCCAGCAGAGCACCGGCTGCCTGTACGGCATGGGGAACCTGACTTAAACCCAGTGCACCGGTTGTTTCGGTGTGGAACTGATTGCACAGCAGCTCCTCGCAGTGGTCGTAGGCAAAGGTTTTGTCCAGATTCTGCATGGTGCAGCTGAGTTTATTGGACAGGAAACCGCGAATGATTTCACTGGACGCAGCGTCGCTATTGAGAACGGCCTCTTTTGGCGCAAAACGGCCCAGTTCGTTTACGATGTGGTCAGAAGCGGCGTGATCAAATGCGGCGGTGCAAAATTCGCCGGTAGAAATTTCGCAGAATGCGATACCGCCGCAGTTTTGCTTGCTGTTGTAGTAAATGGAGCAGATGTAGTTGGAACGATTTTCGTCCAGCATGGAGCTGGCCGTAACCGTGCCGGGGGTGATGATGCGAATAACATCACGCTTAACGATGCCTTTTGCAAGGGCCGGGTCTTCTGTCTGCTCACAGATGGCCACCTTGTACCCCTTGCTCACCAGTTTTGCGATATACACTTCCGCTGCGTGGTAGGGAACACCGCACATGGGGGTGCGGTCTTCCGGGTTCTCCACATTGCGGTCTCTGGTGGTCAGGGCAATATCCAACTCACGGGATGCAATCTTTGCGTCTTCGTCGAACATTTCGTAAAAGTCGCCCAGACGGAAAAAGAGCATGCAGTCTTCGTATTGCGCCTTAATCTCGTTATATTGTTTTTTCATGGGGGTCAATTCTGCCATAATAACCCTATCCGTTTCTTAAAATTCCGTTGCGGATTAGTCCGCCAGTTTACCGGACAGCGCCCAAGTGTTGCTGCCGGTGATTTCTACATTGACAAATTTACCGATGAGGCTTTCATCACCGCTGATGCGTACCAAGCGGCCGCCCATAGTACGGCAGGACAGTTCACCGGTTTCGGTGGTGCCGTCTACCAGTACAGGCAGGACTTTGCCTTCGTAGCTTGCATGAATTTCGGTGGAAATGCGGTTTGCCAGTTCCACCAGACGGTCAAAGCGTACCTGCTTCTGTTCACGAGTGTAGGGGTCGTCCATGGTGTAAGCGGGAGTACCCATTCTGGGGGAGAAAATGAAGGTGAACATGGAGTCATAACGCACCTGCTCTACCAGAGAGAGGGTGTCTTCAAACTCTTCATCGGTTTCTCCGGGGAAGCCAACGATAATGTCTGTGGTCAGAACAATGTCGGGCATATAGCGTCTGGCCAGTTCGACCTGGCTGAGGTACTTTTCACGGGTATAACGGCGGTTCATTGCCTGAAGTACACGGCTGTTGCCCGCCTGGACGGGCAGGTGCAGCTGATGTGCGCACTTTTCGCATTCTGCCATGGTCTTAAAGAGCTTTTCGGTAGCATCTTTGGGGTGAGAAGTCATAAAGCGGATGACAAATTCACCGGGAATGTCGTTAATCATGGCAATCAGGTCAGCAAAGTCTACACCGCAGTCCAAATCCTTGCCGTAGGAGTTAACATTCTGGCCCAGCAGGGTAATTTCCTTGTAGCCTTCTGCAACCAGACGCTTTGCTTCTTCCAGAATTTCTTCGGGACGGCGAGAACGCTCACGGCCACGAACATAGGGCACAACGCAGTAGGTGCAGAAGTTATTGCAGCCGTACATAATGGACAGCCATGCTTTAATGCCGTTGGTACGGACATGGGGGATACCTTCGCAAACCACGCCTTCGTTTGCTTCTACTGCGTAAACACGCTTTTTCTGGTGCATTTTCTTTTCCAGAAGTTCGGGGAAACGCCACAAATCGTGAGGACCGAACACCATATCGACAATGGGGTAGGAGTGCTTCAGCTTTTCTGCCATGTGGGGCTGCTGAACCATGCAGCCGCAAACAGCGATAATCTGGTTGGGGTTTTCCTTCTTGGTGTGGGTCAGATGACCGACATTACCCAGAACACGCATTTCTGCGTGCTCACGAATTGCGCAGGTGTTGATGACGACGACATCTGCTTCGTGTTCGTCGTCGGTAAAACCATAACCCATGCGAGCCAGATAGCCACGAATATTTTCACTGTCTGCTTCATTCTGCTGGCAGCCGTAAGTGTCGACCATAGCCAGAAGAGGCTTTTCCGAAGAGGCCAATTCGGCGGCAATTCTATCACAAATGTGCAGCTGCTCGTCAATAGCAGCGTGATCCAATTCAACGCGTTTGTATGCCATAAAAACTCCTATATCGTGTAAAAATCAATTTTTTGTATTTGATTATTATATCAAATAAGTATGGATTTTACAATATCATTCCTGTATAATGGAATCAATGTAAATTGAGGGTTTTCCTGTGATTTTTGCGGCGTTTTAGGCCGAAATACCGTCCAAAACGGCGTGGGAATATCCGTATTTAATGGGTTTTATCGGAGGAATAATCATGTCCGAAATTAATATACTTTCCCCGTATGTGGCCGACCTGATTGCCGCAGGTGAGGTGGTTGACCGTCCGGCGTCCGTAGTGAAGGAACTGATGGAAAATGCTTTTGATGCAGGCGCACATACGGTGACGGTTGAAATCCGCAAAGGCGGAACAACGTATATCCGCGTTACTGATGACGGCAAGGGAATGAGTCCGGACGATGCGGGAATTGCATTTTTGCGCCATGCTACCAGTAAGCTGTCCGATGAGCGAGGACTGGAAAGCATCGGCACATTCGGCTTCCGTGGTGAAGCGTTGGCAGCAGTTAGCGCCGTATCCCGCATTGAAATGACTACCAGACAGACCGGTGCTGATCAGGGGGTACGCATGACCCTCACGGCCGGAGATATTCAGGAAATGTACGAAACAGGCTGTCCCGAGGGCACAACGATGATTATTCGTGACCTGTTTTTCAATACCCCTGCACGCCTGAAGTTTATGAAAACGGATAAAGCAGAAGGCACCGCCTGCGTTCAGGCGGCAATGAAGTGCGCACTGGGCCGCCCGGATATTTCTGTGCGCTGCATTAAAGATGGCAAGGAAGAATTTTTCTCTCCCGGTGACGGAAAAATTCAGTCTTGTGTCTATCACCTGTTGGGCAGAGATTTGGCCAAAAGTATGCTGGAGTGTACGCCCATTGATGACAAAATCAAGGTCAGTGGGTTTATTTCTTCTCCGGCAGAAGGCAGAGGCAACCGCACCAACCAGTTCTTCTTCGTGAACGGGCGTGCCATTAAGTCACCCATGCTGCAAAAGGGTTTGGAGCTGGCCTATCGTAACCGACTGCTTACGGGGCGTTATCCTTATTGCGTATTGTATGTGGATATTCCCTATGGTTCAGTAGATGTTAATGTCCACCCAACAAAAGCAGAAGTAAAATTCTCCAATGAAAAAGCAATTTTTGATGCGGTGTATTATACCTGCTTGGAAGCGGTTGGACAGGAAGACCGTCTGCACGAGGAACCTGTGTCGGCAGCTCCTACTTGGGAAATGAAGCCTGTGCAGGAATCGGCAGTGAAAGCCCCTACACAGGAAAAAGTGCGCTACTCTGAACCAATTCGCTATACGACACAGGGTAAAATTATGCCCACGGCCGATGGCCGTGAACTGGAACGGTATGATGTTCCCCTACAACTGAAAAAGTCCCATATGCTCCACGATACAGCCAATGTATCTGCCCCAAAGACAGAATTTTTGCCGACGCAGATGCCGGCAGAGGTTCCTGCAAAAGAAACGATTGTTGAAGAGCGACCCTTAGTTCAGCAGATTACTGAGCAGATGGATGCTGCACCGATTGCAACGCCTGTTTTTGCGGAAGAACAGCCGACGGAGCGGGAAGCTCCGGTGAAAATTGAACCTGTACAAGAAACGGTTTGGTCTGTACCCGAGGTAGAGGAAAAAACTGCAGTAGAACCCTTCCGTGTTGTGGGTGAAGTGCTGAATACCTACATTGTTGTAGAACATGGGGACAAGATGACGCTAATTGATAAGCACGCAGCCCATGAGCGCATTCATTTTGACCGTCTGTCCGCTTACCATGCGGATGCACCCAGTCAGGTGCTGTTGGAACCGGAAGTCATCCGTCTGAGCCGAGAGGACTACCAACTGGTTTGGGAAAATATCGCTTCGTTTGAACAGCTTGGCTATGAGCTGGAAGAATTCGGAGACGATGCACTGATGCTGCGTAGTGTTCCGACAGATATTGAACCTGCTGAGGGCAGAGCGAGCATTGAGGAACTGTGCGAAAACCTCCGTAATGGCAGAACGGTTACATATGAACAGGTGCGCCAAGAATTGCTGAAAACCGTGGCTTGCAAGGCAGCGATTAAGGCGGGAAAGCGTTCTCAGCCGGCGGAACTTGCTGCACTGGCTGAGGCAGTTTTGTCAGGTAAGGTGAAGTACTGTCCCCATGGCAGACCGGTATCGGTTACGTTCACCCGTACGCAACTGGATAAGCAGTTTGACCGCATTGTGTAAGAAAAGGTATTCGACCACCTGCCATAACTATGGCGGGTGGTCGATTTATTTTTTGCGAAGTGGGGGCTGTGCGTAAATTGTAATGACAAAACAAGATAAAAGTGGTACAATACAATCGGATACTCTTGAAAACAGGAGGAAGAAAAATGAAGAGAATGAAGTCAATTGTAACGCTGCTCCTTGTTGCGGTAATGTTACTTAGCTTATGTGCTTGCGGTGGAAAGAAGGAGCCGAAAGTAGAGGTAACCCCTACTCCCGAAGTAACTCCCACTCCCAGCGTAGAGACTATTCCCAATTCTGAGATATACACTGTGCGTGTGAATAACACCGTATGTCGTTCATCTCCTGAAGCTAGTGATAAAAACTATGCGGGCATCGTGAATGCAGGTACACAGGTTCATTATGTAGAGGAACGGAACAACTATATCAGGGTATCTCTGCCTACCGGTGTAGATGTTTGGATTTTTACACTGTATCTGGAATGCCAAGATCCTATGGTTAACCGCATTAGACAGATCAACTATATGTCAGAGCGACTCCACAGTAAAACATTTGAGGATATTGAGGGTGACCCCATTTACACCTGTATGACCGGCGTGCTGAATTGCCGTGTCGAACCGACAACCAATTCTCCTGTCATGAACCAGCTTTCATTTGGCGATGAAGTGAATGTAATTGGTAAAGATGGTGAGTTCTATCTGTGTATGTTGGAAGACGGAAGTGCAGTATATTGCCATCAGGCATATTTGACTGAACAGGCTACCTACATTGATATGGAAGGAGCAAAGGATCTGAGCGTGTATATGCACACTGCAGATTTTGATTTGCGCTTTGCTTCCGAAAATAATGTAACGGGCGAGGCACTGTATCCTGCATCTCCTCTGCTTGAGGATTCTACTGCGGAAAAACTGTTCAATGCTTTTGAGCATTTCCGTAAAGATGGCTACACCATGAAGATTTATGACGCATATCGTCCTCTTTCTGCACAGGATAAGATTTTTGCAGCGGTAGGCGATGAGCGATTGGTTAAAAATCCTGCAACAGGACCCAGCCTGCAACAGTTTGGCCGTGCGGTGGATATTTCGCTGGTGAATATGTATAATGGCAGAGAACTGAGAATGCCCACTGCAATTTATGATTTCAGCGAAGCAGCTCTGCGTGATAACAGCAGCAACTGGGCATGGGATTTGAAGCAGAATGCGGATTATATGGCCAGAGTGATGACCGAAGCGGGCTTCACCGCAACTGGTTGCTGGTGGCACTTTGAAAATCCCGGTGTAGGCGGTATGCCGACTGAGCTGGATTATGCGGCACAGAATCGCGGTTCTGTATCGGAATACATTAAGCAGCACCAAGCAGTACCTGCAACTCCGGCACCGCAGGAGACATCACCGGCTCCGGAGGGAACTAAATAATGGATGCAATAGAACAAATGCTACACAGACGGAGCGTTCGTGCCTTCCGTCCGGAAATGCCCGATCGTGAGCTGATTGACCGTGTGATTGAAGCTGGTACATATGCTGCAAACGGCAGAAATCATCAGGCAGGACTGATTTTGGCGATTACCAATAAGCAGGTGCGCGATCAGCTTTCTGCGATGAATGCTAAGATTATGGGAACCGACACTGACCCTTTTTATGTGCACCTGTTGTGCTGGTGGTTTTGGCAGACAAGAACTGGCCGACCCATGTGTATGACGGTAGCTTGGTAATGGGTAATTTGCTGTTAGCGGCAGATGCTGTTGGATTGAGTGCGTGCTGGATTCATCGGGCAAAAGAAGAATTTGAAACCGAGGAAGGCAAAGCTATTTTGCGCCAGTGCGGCATTGAAGGCGAATACGAAGGGATTGGCCACTGTGTTTTGGGTTACTGCGATGGGGAATACCCCGCAGCTCCCCCCAGAAAAGAAAATTTCGTGTATTACATTGAGTAAGTACATGACTCCATACGAAACAAAACGCCCGAACAAGCTTGTTCGGGCGTTTGTTCTATATATTATGCTTAAAGCGAGTATTGCACATGTTACCAATTCTTTGAACGGGTGCACGGCGTTTTATCTAGGCAAAAATAAAGTGGCACAGCGTATACTGTGCCACTTTGTGGTATTAAGGTTAAATGAATTACTTTTCAAAGACATAGCCCATCTTACCGGAGTAAGCAGAGGGGTACTTTGTAGCGGGGTTATCCATGCAGTCATTGTACTGCCATACGCCGTTTACCTTCATGAGCATCAGGAAGTTTTCCTGTTCACCGTCTTTATCCTTGTAGGAAGGTTCACCCTTAGCCCAAGGAATGTAGTCGGAGGAGGTACCGTCCAGCCAAACAATGTTGCCGGACTTGCGGAAACCGCCAACCCATACATACTCGAGACCCATCTTGTCTGCCATGAGGGTGATTGCGGAGAATTCATCCTTATTAGCGATAGATACTAGGTGACCGCCATTCTGAATGCAGTTGTTTGCTGCGTCGTTCCAAGTGATATCGGCCTTGTACATCTTATATCTGCTGGTGTCAATGCCGGGAACAGGGGTAGGCTCAACCGGAACAACGGGAGTAGCCTGAGGCAGAGGTGTGAACGGTGCAGGAGTAGGAGTAATGTCCACGGGGACTAGAGGATTAGCGCTGGGAACAATGGGAGTTGTGTTGTTGTTGCTGTTATTGGAAGAATTTTCGCCATTGTTGTTAAACGGATTTTCACCATTATTGTTAAAGTTGGGGGTAGTATCAATGGTGCTGTGGTTTTCATTGTTGTTATTAGCGTTGTTATCCCCGGAATCAGATGCGGTACCAAACTGCATAGCAACAGCAGCAACCATCAAAATTGCGGCAATCAGCAGAACAGCTACCAGAGGGCGTGCACTCATTTTCTTTTCGCCGTCGTTTTCTGGTTCGACTGCTTCCTGCTTGTTACGAGCGGGAGCGGGTCTTTTGGGCTTTTCGCTGAACTTTTCTGCTTCAGCCTCAGCAGCGGCAGCAGCTTCAGCAGCAGCAAGAATGTTTGCCATCATCTTGGCTTCTCTTGCCTGTCTTGCCTTGAGTGCTTCCATGCGTTCGACCATGGCGGCACGATCGGTTTCTACTTCTTCTGCAAAAGCAGCAAATGCTTCGCGCAGTTCGGCAACAGACTCATAACGATCTTCTGCCTTGAATGCAGTTGCCTTATCCAGCACACGGTTCAGTGTCTTGGAAATAGGACTCTTTTCAAAAGCCTCACCGCTCATTCTGCGGCGAAGAGCTTCGGCACGGTCGGTGGCCTGTGCGCCGGGGTACAGGAACGGCAGGCAGCCTGCGTTTGCCCAAGTGTACAGCATCAGACCAATGGAATATACATCTGCCTGGGTGCTCTTTTCATTGTTCCAGAACACTTCAGGTGCCAGATACTCAATTTGTTCTGCGGTGTATCGAGTGTTATCGCCCTCTAGTGCATCGCCAATGCCAACATTGCCGTCTTCATCAAAACTGACATTTTCTGCATTAACGCCACCGTAAAACGGAGTGTCCAGAGCTTCAACTGCTAAGCACAAGCCATTAGCAAACTGAACAAACTGTTCAGGGGTAAATTCTCCCATACGATTTGCCAAGGCGAATTCTTCTTGGAATTTATTCGTTTCAGACATACTTTTCCCTCCATGAGGATTGGAATATTCTCCGTCAATATAGCACAATTCAGTGTTTGCGTCAATGTGGAGGGCGAATTATGCGAAGCTTTTGGGGGATTATTCCAGCATTTTATCAATGATTGCGTTGATTCGGTCGGTGAAGTTGCGCAGCTCACGATTAGAGCGTCCTGCGAGCGTTTTGGTGATACGTAATAGACGCTCTGCAGCGGCAACAAGTTCGCCCAAAGTGCGAGCGGATTTGGTGAGGGAGCGATCAATTTGTACAACGGGTACGCCTTCGGTCAGTACTTCGAATTTCTCGGTGAGTAAATCGTAGCAAGTGCCGGAGAACGGAGCGTATGCGGTATAGCCCAATTTTTCGTGGAGGGTATCGGCAAAGGTGTTGCAAACTTCGTCTTCACCGTGGTTTACAAATACGGCCTTGGGCGGCTGTTTCAGCGTGCCAATCCATTCCAGAAGGCCATCACGGTCAGCATGACCACTCATACCGGGCAACCAGCCGATTTCCGCATGAACAGCAATCTCTTCACCAAACAGTTTAACGCTATCTACACCGTCCAGCAGTCTGCGGCCCAAAGTTCCTTCGGCTTGATAACCTACAAATAGAACGGTGCTGTCGTGTCTCCACAGGTTGTGTTTCAGATGGTGACGAATACGACCGGCGTCGCACATACCCGATGCGGAGATAATGACTTTTGGTGTTTCGTCGGAGTTGATGGCAATGGACTCCTCTACGGATTCGGTGGTAATCAGACCGGGGAACACCAATGGGTTAATACCGGAATCCATAATGTGCTGGGATTCGGCGTCCAAAAAGTCACGGTCACACTGGAGAAATACGCTGGTGGAGTTATCTGCCAGTGGGCTATCGACATAGACGGGGAAGTCAGGGTGTCCCTTTACCAAGCCCTCCTCTTTAATTTCACGGAGATAGTAGAGCATTTCCTGCGTACGACCTACCGCAAATGCAGGAATAACCACATTACCGCCACGATCGAAGGTTTTTTGCAGATACTCGGTCAGGGGCTTGATGACGTTCTTCTTTTCCTCGTGCAGACGATCACCGTAAGTGGATTCGATGACCACAAAGTCTGCTTCTTCAACACCCACGGGGTTACGGAGGATAGGCTGGTTTTTGTTGCCGACGTCGCCGGAAAACAGAACTTTACGGACTTCGTCGCCTTCTTTGAGCCAAACTTCAATATTGGCAGAACCCAATAGGTGACCGGCATCATTGAAGCGAATGGACATATGTTCGTTAATTTGAATGCGTTCACTGTAATCGCAGGGGTGGAGCAGACGGATTGCGCCCTCTGTGTCATCGAAGGTGTACTTGGGTTCAATAGGTTCACGACCGGCACGCATACCTTTGCGGTTATCACGCTCAGCGTCCTGCATTTGAATCTTGGCACTGTCACGAAGCATGATACCGGCCAGCATACAGGTTGCGCTGGTGGCGTAAATCTGTCCGCGGAAACCTTCTTTATACAGAAGTGGGAGATTGCCGGAGTGGTCAATGTGGGCGTGGGTGAGCAGCACAAAGTCAATGTCCGAAGCCATCACCGGAAGCTCCGCATTTTCGTACAAATCTCGGCCTTGTTCCATACCGCAGTCCACAAGACCACGGCAGTTTCCAACTTCAATGAGCGTGCAACTGCCTGTTACTTCGTGTGCGGCACCGATAAATGTTAACTTCATAGAAGTACCCCCCTCTATTTAATTAAATGGTAAAGTTAAATAGCTGCGATAGTCTCCATAATTACATCGATGGATTGCAAAGCAGCTTTTTGCGCAAAGGTTGTATAGTCCATTGTACCGCCATCACCATCAGAAATAGTACGAAGAATAGCAAACGGTACATGGTTTACATAACACACATGACCGATGCTGCCGCCTTCCATTTCTGCTGCGATAGCGTTGAAGGTGGAGTGAATCCACTCTTTTTTCTCCTGGGTGTGGATAAACTGGTCGCCGGAAGCGATAGTACCTACGATGTGGCGGACACCCAATTTTTCCGCTGCTGCGGCAATTGCCTGAGACAGTACCTTGTCTGCTGGGAAATAAATCTGGTTGATGCCGGAAATCAGACCTACGGGATCGCCCAGAGGACTGGTGTCCATATCGTGCTGGCAGACCTGATCTGCAATCGCAATATCCAATACCTGCAGACCCTTAGTTACGGTGCCTGCAACGCCAATATTGATGATGCCGTCGGGCTGATAGCGTAAAATCATGGTCTGCGCACACATAGCGGCAAATACTTTGCCAATGCCGCATACAGCAGCCACAACGGTGTGCTTGCCGATTGTACCTTTTACAAAGGTGATTCCGCTGATGGTTTCTTTTTCTGCGTTACCCATGGCGTTCTGCAGAGCGTCTACTTCAATCTGCATAGCGCCAATAATTCCGATGGTCATAAATGATGTTTCTCCTTCCAGATAGTGACAATCCGTACGAGAAAATAGGTTAATTTTGCACGGATTTTTGCGAAAACAAATGCTGTTACCGCATGAGGACGACAACCGAAAACAAAAGCATCATCGGCAAAAACCGATTTGGCCAGATTGAGAATAGTGTGGTCAATCTGCGGGGAATTCATACGCTGTATATCTATGGAAAATTCCCCTGTTTTCGAATTGTTTTGCTGATTTTATTATAATATTGGTGTTCGTCTTCGTCAACGGAACAAGTGTGATTCTGTTGCAATTTGACGCTGAGGCTTTTATAATGAGGAAAAGAGAACAGAAAGGAGCTAAATTATGAAATTGCTCAAACGGGTACGCTGGGTGTACCTACTGCTTTCCGTGTTTTTGATGTCGATTGGCGTATGCTTGATTGCATGGCCGGCAATGTCTATTAGTATGCTGTGCTATATTGTTGGTGGCGGACTAATCGTGTTCGGCCTGATGAAGCTGGTGGGATATTTTGTTCGCGAACTTGAAACCATGGTGGAACAGTATGATTTTGCGATTGGCGTTCTGTCCGTACTCGGCGGATGCGTTTTGATTGTTCAGCCGGATCAGCTACTGGCACTTCTTCCTCAGGTTTTGGGTATATATGTGCTGGTTGACTGCATTTTCAAAATGCAGGTGGCTTTGGATGCAAAGCGTTTGTATAATGGCTTGTGGTATGTGATGCCACTGGTGATTTTGGCTTGCTTTGCTTGGGGGCTGTGTCTGATTTTCCAGCCGTTTGATATGGGAAACAATCTGCCCGTTCTACTGGGCGGCGGCCTTATTGCGGATAGTTTGCAGAATTTGGCTGCGGTGGCATTTATTGCGGTCACTGTGCGCAAACCTGCCGCAGAAGGTGGACCTGTCGCACGAATTCCTGATCCTATGTATGATTTGGAAATGGAAGATCAAACGAGGAGCAAGAATAACGAACCGATCATTCCTTTGCACGAGACGCTGGACAGCGGTGTGCAGATTAAGGATGTAATTGATGGCGGCCGTGAAAAGAGCAATGCACCTGCAGGTATTGGTTCAATTCTGGGCTTTTTCTCCCACAATAAGCAGGACGATAAACCGAAAAAACGTTCGAATGAAACCGTAGACACTGATGTTGATTTTGATGATGAAGGAGACATTTACTAATGAGCAAGATTCGTAAAGCTGAGCTGAAGACGATTGAAAATATGGTTGGCGGTCCCGGCCATGTACTTAACCGTAGCCTGATTGAAGGCCCCGAAACCCTCTTTAACTCCGGTAGACTGTTTGCCCACAATATTCTGGAAAAGGATTGCGGCTTGGGTTACCACACCCACACGGCTGAATGCGAAATTTATTACATTCTGAAGGGTGAAGCAGAATACAACGACAATGGCACGGTTACCACCGTTTCCGCAGGCGATATTACCTATACCGGTCCCGGCGAAGGTCATGGTATTGTTAACCGTAAGGACGAGCCGGTTGAAATGATTGCGCTGATTCTCTTCCAGGAGCAGAAGAGCGAATAACCGTTCAGCAATGAATATGAAATAGGTTCAAAAATATAAGGTAATGGGGAATTTATAATGTACACTTATCATCACAAATGCCCTGTATGCGGCAATCACTTTTTTGTAAGACCATTTGAACAATGCCCTATTTGTGAATGGCAAAACGACGAAGTCCAAGAGGAAATACCGGATTTGCCAAGATGTGCAAATTATATGAGCTTGGATGAAGCCAGAAAAGCTTACGCAGAAGGAATTGAAATTTACTAAAAGTGCACCCCCAAAATATAACAAGAAGCCTTAACGTTTACTTAGTAGTAGAAGTTAAGGCTTCTTGGCTTTTTACAGGGGCAGCCTTTAAAGAATAACTGAAAAAAGATTGCCTATATGGGCAAAACTTATAAATATGAATATTTTGTAAACAAAATATTCTGAAGAAAAAATTTAATTTACAAGCAGTTTGTATGCTGATATAATACTGAAGTAAAAGGCTTTGAACAGTTTTACATATTTTATATAGGGTAACCCCCCGAAAAAGGAGCTTTTGATTATGAGCCGTATGATTGGTACCGTATCCCGTGGCGTTCGCGCGCCCATCATCCGTAACGGCGATGATATTGTAGAAATCGTAACCAACTCCGTTCTGGAAGCAGCGGAAGATGGCGGTTTTGCAATTCAGGATAGAGATATTGTTGCAATGACCGAAGCAATTGTTGCTCGTGCACAGGGCAACTATGCAAGTGTTAATGATATTGCAGAAGACGTTCGCACTAAGTTCGGTGGCGAAACCGTTGGCGTTATTTTCCCCATTCTGAGCCGCAACCGTTTTGCAATCTGCCTGAGAGGCATTGCCAGCGGCGCAAAGAAGATTGTTCTGATGCTGTCCTACCCCTCTGACGAGGTTGGTAACCACCTGATCAGCATGGACATGATGGACGAAAAGGGCGTTAATCCTTACAGCGACGTACTGACTCTGGAAAAGTACCGCGAACTGTTTGGCTATGAAAAGCACCCCTTCACCGGTGTTGACTACGTTGAATACTACGAATCTCTGATTCGTGAATGCGGCGCAGAAGTTGAAATCGTTTTTGCAAATGATTGCCGTGCAATTCTGCCCTACACCAAGAACGTTCTGTGCTGCGATATTCACACTCGCGCACGCACCAAGCGTCTGCTGAAGGCAGCAGGTGCTGAACGCGTATTTGGTCTGGACGAAATCATGAACGCTCCCGTAAACGGCAGCGGTTACAACGAAAACTACGGTCTGCTGGGCTCCAATAAGGCTACCGAAGACCAGGTTAAGCTGTTCCCCAGAGAATGCCAGCCTGTTGTTGATGCTATTGCTGCAAAGCTGCTGGAAAAGACCGGCAAGCATGTTGAAGTTATGGTTTACGGCGACGGCGCATTTAAGGATCCCGTAGGTAAGATTTGGGAACTGGCTGACCCCGTTGTTTCTCCTGCTTACACCGCAGGTCTGGAAGGTACTCCCAACGAACTGAAGCTGAAGTACCTGGCAGATAACGATTTTGCTGACCTGTCCGGCGATGCACTGAAGGAAGCAATCAAGGGCAAGATTCAGGAAAAGGACGGCAACCTGGTAGGACAGATGGTTTCCGAAGGTACCACTCCTCGTCGCCTGACTGACCCGACCTGACCTCTGGCTCCGGCGATAAGGGTACTCCTATCGTATACATTCAGGGTTACTTCGATAACTACACCACTGAATAATAATGAATCATCAAAGACACCGAGGATACTTCTTCGGTGTCTTTTTTTACTGCACGAACGCAAAAGGACAGTTCTTTAAGAACTGTCCTTTTATTACGGCTGATGAAATTACTGCAAGTGCGATGCAGTTACTGATACTTGTGGTTAATGTTTCTCAAATTTTCGCACCGAAACTTTGACAGAAGACAATGCTCGTACCAGTACCAACACCAACGAGTAGGACTGGCAGAAAATAGAAAATTGTGCCTGCACCACAAACGGCGCATAGTGCATGGTTGCCCACATGTTTTTGATAAGAATGGAAACGGCGGTGTTGGTGATGCGAATACACGAATTTTGTGATGCGATACATCGTTTGCGAAAAAAGTGCGTTTAAACCCAAATAATAGACCTCATTTTGTTAGCTTGTCCAATATTCCAAAGCATGTTGCCATAAAACGTAACACGGGAAAATGTATGGGAATTCTTTGCAGCATATGCGGCGATGTGGTACAATAAGCGTATATTTTTGCGAAAGATGGCTGTCAGTGTGTGGAAAA
>RCNI01000367.1_pt1 | contig 28778 bp, 27 predicted proteins | sample 2041151 | NCBI WGS metagenome assembly RCNI01 (sample SAMN09708214, study PRJNA481090) | feces metagenome | isolation source: feces | place: Antarctica: Albino Rookery | reverse complement strand
GCTCACTATCGCCGATGGTACTGCGGTTTTCCCGTGGGAGAGTAGGTAGCCGCCTCTTCAAGGTCAGACTTTAGGGTCTGACCTTTTTTGTTTTGCAAAAGCGGATCGGAAATGTAAAGAGGTCGGTGTATTCGATATACATTACCAATCCAAGAGGGGGAAAGATCGAAAGTTTTTCGGAGATGGCTGTTTTTGAAATATTTCGGGCATTTCGACGGTTCTTCCTTCCGCAAAATATATTTCACGCCGTATGGGTTAAGATTAAACCCTATATTTTTTCTTTTCTAATTCTTATTTTATAACTTTGCGTTCTAATTGAAAATTAATTTAATCAATATATCATGGGAAGAGCATTTGAATATCGCAAAGCGCGTAAGTTTAAGCGTTGGGGACACATGGCTCGTGTCTTTACGAAAATTGGTAAGGAGATCGAAATTTCCGTTAAAGCCGCCGGCCCCGATCCTTCAGCCAATACCCGTCTTCGCCTTTTGATTCAGAATGCAAAGGCTGAGAACATGCCCAAGGAGAATGTTGAGCGTGCGATCAAACGTGCAACTGAAAAGGACTCTGCCGATTATAAGGAATTTGTTTACGAAGGCTACGGCCCTCACGGTATCGCTTTTCTGGTGGAGACCGCTACCGACAATACCAACCGTACGGTTGCCAATATGCGTATGCACTTCAACAAGTGCGGCGGACAGTTGGGCAACAGCGGCTCGGTTGCTTTCTTGTTCGAGCACAAGTGCGTGTTCAAGTTCAAACCCGGCGAGGGCATGACTGCTCCCGATCCTGAGGAATTGGAGTTGGAGATGATCGACTTGGAGGTGGATGAGTTCTATGCCGAGGAAGAGGGTTCGTTCACGGTATATGCTCCCTATGAGGCATTCGGTAACGTCCAGAAGTGGTTGGATGACAACAAATACGAAATCATTTCGGGTGAGGCGGTACGCATCCCGACCGATACCAAGGAGTTGGATGCCGAGGGTCGTGAGTCGATCGAAAAAATGGTCGAGCGTCTGGAAGAGGATGATGATGTGACCAACGTATATCACACCATGAAGGAAGAGGACGACGAGGCCGAGGAATAGTCGGACAAGTTGCGTTACAATACGAAAGAGGAGTGACTTTTCAGAGTCGCTCCTTTTTTATTATATCCGCCATTGGGGAAGATGCGATTCCGGTGTTGCCGGGAACTTGATTTTCTTGTCGGATGAAGAAAGAAATTTAGGTACAAAAAAAGTCTGATCTTTTGATCAGACTTTTTTATTTCGGGCTTGCCCGAATTATTTTCCGAGCAGCGGAGAGGGGGTGTTGTAAACTCTCGAAGCCAACTCTTTGTCGAACATATAGAGTCCGTATTTGTTGCCTTCAACGGCATCGCAAGCCGTCAGAATGTCGCGAACGGCCTCTTCCTCTTCGACCTGCTCGTTGATGAACCATACGAGCATGTTCGACGAAGCATAGTCTTTGTCCTCGGCTGCGATGGCGGCCAAGTTGTTGATCATGGCGGTGACTTTCTTCTCATGCTCCAGCGTGTTTACGAACATGGCATGAACCGACTCCCACGAGGTCTGAACTGCGTCAATGGGCTTCAGTTCGACTTTGGCATCGCACGAATAAAGATAGTTCATCAGAATGCGGGCGTGATCCTGCTCCTCCATAAACTGGATTCGGAACCAGTTGGCCATACCTTTGAAACCTTTGGCTTCGGCTTCGGCCGACATCGAAAGATAGAGATAAGCCGACCAAAATTCGGCATTGATCTGTGCGTTGATAGCGTCGTGTAACTTTTGACTTAACATGATCTTAGATTTATTTAATTTGGGATAAATGCTCTGTATTCGATAGATACAAAGATACACATTTTATAAACAGATGGTTCTTTGTGGTTGAAATATTTATCCTTTTTGATAAAAGATCAGATTTTGGCAAAAAATCCACACTTTGTCGAACCGAGGGGAGGGGTTTTGGGGCGATTGAAGCATTTGTCCTTGAATAACTTTGCGACATATCTGACAGGTGTCGAATTGGATTTCTGTGCCGTTGTTCAAGATCTTTTTGTCGTCGCGGTCATAAGAGTGTGTCGGCGATGTGATCTTCGTAAAGGAGAAGCGTATGTTCAGGAATCGGAGAGCCGCATCGGGCAATCGGAGAATAAATTCGGGAGGGTTTTGAATCGGATCTTTGCATGTTTGTTCCCAAGATGCTCCCGACAATTCTGTCCGATCCTTCCGGGCATGGAAAACAGATGAGCGGAACAATCCGACTTGTTCCGCTCATCATATCAGACTATAAGTATTGACTTATCCTTAGGCTTTCGAACCGTCGTAGGCCCATTTCACGTAGATTGCACCCCACGTGTAACCGCCACCGAACGAGGTCAGAATCAGGTTGTCACCCGGACGCAACTCCTTCTCGTAGTCGCACAGACACGAAGGAATGGTCGCGGCGGTGGTGTTACCGTTGCGCTCGATGTTGATCATGCACTTTTCCGGAGTCAGCCCCATACGCTGTGCGGTCGAGTCGATGATACGCAGGTTGGCCTGATGGGGAACCAGATAACGGATATCGTCTGCCGAGAGGTTGTGCTTCTTCATCATCTCACACGATACGTCAGCCATCTTCGAAACGGCAGCCTTGAATACGGCGCGACCGTCCCAACTGATCGTGTGCCAGTTGTTGGCTACGGTTTCTTCGGATGCGGGGTAACGCGAACCGCCGGCCTTCATGTAGAGCTGACGCTCGCCTGATCCGTCCGAGTGGAGGATCGAGTCGATCACGCCGTAACCTTCGGTCGAAGGCTCCAACAGAACGGCTGCCGCACCGTCACCGAAGATCGGGCAGGTCGAGCGGTCGGTATAATCGACGATCGACGACATCTTGTCGGCACCGACAACGATGATTTTCTTGTGTGTACCGGCCTCGATGAACTTGGCACCCGTCGTGAGGGCGAACAGGAAACCGCTGCATGCAGCCGATATGTCGTATGCAAAAGCGTTTTTGCAGCCGGCCTGATCGGCGATGAGGTTACCCGTCGAGGGGAAGAACATGTCGGGGGTTATCGTGGCGCAAATAACCGCGTCGATGTCCATGGGATCGACACCCGTTTTGTCCAACAGGGAGATTACGGCGCGGGCACCCATATAGGATGAACCGACACCCTCGCCCTTGAGGATGTGACGCGTTTTGATACCTACATGCGAGATGATCCACTCGTCGTTGGTATCAACCATGCGGCTCAATTCTTCGTTTGTGAGAATATAGTCGGGCAGGTACTGACCCACGCCCGTGATAGCTGCTGTTATTCTGCTCATTGGTCTTCTTCTTTAAAATTAGTTTTTGAATGCTTCCTGCAATTTGGCGGTAAGGTTGGCCCGGATGCACTTTTCGGTCGAAAGAATCATGCTTTTTATGGCTTCGTCCGACGAGCAGCCGTGACCGATGATCACCGGTGCATTGACACCCAATACGGGAGTGCCGCCTACATGTTCGTAGTTCATGGCCTCCCAGAACTCGTTGGTCATGCCCATGGCCTTGTTGATCCGATAGAGACCTTCGGCCATTTTGAGCACGGAGTTACCCACGAAACCGTCACAGACGATCACGTCGGCAATTTTTCCGGAGAAGAGGTGCGTACCCTCGATGTTCCCGACAAAATTAATTCGAGTATCTCCTTTCATCAATTCGAACAAAGCCTTGGTCTGGGCATTGCCTTTGGTCTCTTCCTCGCCGATATTGAGGATTGCGATGCGGGGCTTCTCGATACCGAGTACGGCTTCGGCATACACCGAACCGATCAGACCGTATTGCGCCAGAACTTCGGGCTTGCAGTCCACGTTCAGACCCACATCCAACAAGAGCGCGGGGCGACCTGCGATGGTGGGGATGAGTGAGGAAATCGTCGGGCGGATTACACCCTCGATGGGTTTTACGGCATACATCGAACCGACCATCATGGCACCGGTCGAACCTGCACTTGCAAAACCGTTGATGAGACCTTTGGCAAGGTAGCCGAATCCGACCGTGATGCTCGAATTGCCCTTCGACTGAAATGCTTTGGCGGGATGGTCTCCCATCTCGATGACCTCCGTGGTGGCAACAATGTCGAATCGGTCGGCAGGGCAGTGTTCACGGTCGAGGATTTCGCGTATTTTCGCTTCATCACCGAACAGAACGATGCGGCTGTTCCGATCAATTTTTTCCAGAGCCAGAATGGCACCTTTGACAGTTGCTTCGGGAGCGAAATCGCCGCCCATGGCATCTATACCTATCTTTAACATACTCGTGCTTTTAAGTTTTCTAACAGCCCGTCGGTTTGTAGGGAACCGTCGGATAATAAACAATCCAAGGGGTGACTTTGACTCTCTCCTTTTCAGGAAAGCAATTAAGCCCCCATCTTTGCGGAGAACGGGAGCACGTTCACAAAACAAAAGAAGAGAGCATCATGGCAGATGCGCTCTTCGTAGTGCTGGGCTTTATTCAGCTGCCTTTTTCTCGATAGCGAGCTTGCCGCGATAGAAGCCGCATTCGGGACATACACGGTGGTAGAGAACAGATGCACCGCAGTTCGAACAAGTAACGACCGTGGGAACGGTAGCCTTGTAGTTTGTTCTTCTCTTATCGCGTCGGGTGGACGAGACTTTGTGTTTGGGATGTGCCATTTTTTTACTTTATAGTTATAAGTTTAACGTATTTGTTTACTTTGTTGCCGAATTGTGAGCTTAGGGTCTCCCGCTTCGGGCTGATGTTTCGTTATTTTTCCTGTTGTTCGTCCTTCTCCATTTGGTTGCGCAGGGCTTCCAGATCTTTGAAGGGTGATTGTACGTCGTTTTCCTGTGCTTTCTCTTCGATGGCGGCAAACTCCTGCTCCGTGACGATGTTGAATCGCTTCAGCATGTCGGGGTTGCACTTGCCTTCCGGGTGCACACGGCTGTAAGGCAACGACAATACAACGCTTTCATAGAGGTATTGTGCCATATTGATTTCGTCCTCGGCGGGCAGTACCCACATCACTTCGCCGTCGTATTCGCCCACTTCGTTGGTGATGCGGACGATGAGTTTGCCGTCGAAGTGAATCGGCAGGTCGAAATCTTCCAGACACCGGTCGCAGGTGACGCGAACGGTTCCGTCAATGGTGATGTCGAGATTCATCTCGTGCTCCATTTTCAGCAGGGACACTTGGGCGGTGAGATTCCCGTCTTTGATGTCCGTACTCTCAAAGGCTTGAAACAGAGAACCGTCCAGTACGAACTGAAATTCGTGCAGCCCTGATTTCAATCCTTTGTAGGCAATTGAATATCGTTGATTTACATCCATCTGAACATACTTAGGTCGCAAAGTTACTAAAAATTAGAATAATTGCAAAGATTTCCGTGAGTTTTAAACTTTTCCCGTCTGATGCAAAGGCATTTGAGGTTTTATTCCTGCGAAAATCGCAATTCGAGCGAGGCTCCCGACCAGCGGTTGATGCTTTTGGTCGTGGTCTTCAACTCTTGGCCTGCATACGAGGCGCGGATTTTTACGGGGAACGGATCGTCCTTGATCTCGTTGTCTTCGGGCAGGGTGTGCGGTATTATATATAGGTACATGAGCAAATTGTCGCACGCCTCGGTCTGAAGTTCGATTTTGCGGTTCCGGTGCTTGTCACCCTCGCGGACTTCGCCGCCCACATCCGTGATCTTCGATTCGGTCGAGGCGAAGCCGATGTGGCGACCCTCCCGATCAAAACAGCCGCACGTCACGGCCACGTTGTATCGCCACCACTCCCGGTCGTGGCAGATGATCTCGATGGTAAATCCTTGCTTCTGTGTCATGGTTTATGCTTGTTTATGCTCGTCCGAGGGTTTGTGACGGATCGAGACGGTGAAATATTTTCCGGATACGTCGATCGTAACTTCCATTTCGTTGTGCAGGCAGATTTCGCGCACGATCGTAAGTCCCAGTCCCGTGGCCTCCTTGTGATCCTCGGTGCAGACGTAACGATCAAAGAGGTTGCCTTCGGGAATGGTATTCGAATAGGTGTTGCGGATCGAGAGAAAGCGAGATGTCGAGCACAGAACGATCCGACCCTTTGATTTGTTGTATTTGATGGCGTTAGAGAGTAGGTTGCCGATGAGCATTTCCGACAGGACGGGATGGATCTTCGCCTCGAACGGCGCACGATCCTCCCATTCGACGGCAATCTGCATCGTTTCCAAAAATTCTTCGTGTTCCGAGAGCATATTACCGACGACCTGTTCCAGATTGATCTCCTTCTGGCGGTAGAAATGGTCGCTGCTGATGCGTGAGATGAGCAGTACCGAGCGGTTCATGTGGCTCAGACGGTGCAGCGTGTTGCGGATTTCAAGCAGGTATTTCAACTGCTCCTCATTATTTTCGCACAATTGCGAGAGTTGTTCGACCTTCATGGCGATGACCGCCAGAGGGGTTTGCAATTCGTGGGACGAATACTCCATCAACTCCTTCAGTGCGCCGTAGTCGTGGTGCATGCGGGTCATCATGCCGTGCAGTCCCCGATCCAATTCCTGCAACTCCTCGACCTTGGTTTTTACTTCGGGTCGGGGTTCGGAACTGCGGATGTCGTAGTTGCGTATCTGGGCAAGAAGTTCGTAGAAGGGGTGGGTGACGCGCTCCATGTAACGCATGCCGACAAACGAGGTGATGATGAAGATGAAGAAAAAGCAAACGGACGAAAGGATGATCGACAGGCTCAGTCCCTGCTGTTCCATGGCAGGGAGGGCGAAACGCACGATGTAGTGTTCGTCACGCGCCTGCAACGGAAACTGAATGGCACGGAACAGGATCTGCGATTCGGCATAAGGATTGTAGATGATCGTGTCGTAGATGTGTTCCTTGAAATTCCGGATCGAATTGCGATCGGTCATTTTTGTCAGGATGCGGTGGCGGTTGGTCAGGTGGTCGAGTACCCGGACGGAATCGTTGTGAGCAACGGATTTCTCGATCCCGTGGCGATACTCCATCAGCACATCGTCGGTCGTGTGGCGCATCATGTTGCTGTATATGAAGTACTCGGTGATGAAGCCGAGCGTCAGCGCGATGACAATCAGCATGAGCGAGAAATTGCGGTATTTTTGACCGATGGTCATGGCTCAGGCTTTTTCCGAATCCCTGTCGTCGCAGAATTTGTACCCGACGGCATAGACCGTGCGGATGTAGTCCCGGGCGCCGGCTTCGAGGAGTTTGTTGCGCAGGTTGCGGATGTGGGCGTAGATGAAATCGAACGAATTGAACGATACGCTCATCATGTCGCCCCAGAGGTGTTCGATGATGGTTTCTTTCGAGAGGATGCGGTCGCGGTTGGAAATGAGATAGACCAACAGGTCATACTCTTTGCGCGTGAGTACGACTTCGCGGTCATGGACAAAGACTTGGTGTGCCGAGTGGCGGATGCTGATTTCGTTAAACCGAAATTCGGTCGAACCGTTGAAACAACGACGACGGATGACGGCGTGAATGCGAGCGTTGAGTTCGGCCAGCGAGAAGGGTTTGGCGAGGTAGTCGTCGGCACCGCATTCCAGACCGAGGATTTTCTCCTCGACCGTCCCGCGTGCCGACACGACGATGATGCCCACGGCCTTTTCGTGTTTGCGGGCAAAATGGATCAGGTCGAGACCGTTTCCGTCGGGCAACATGATGTCCACGATCATACAGTCGTATTCGTACAGATCCAGTTTTTCGTAACCTTCCTTATAGGTGGCGGCCTGTTCCACGGAGTAGTGTTGTGCGTGGAGCAGATTCGTCATTTCTTCACGGAGAAATCGCTCGTCTTCGATGACCAGAATATTCATAGCGCGGGTTAGTTCTTTTCACAAAGTTACCAAAAAAACGCGGGACAGCCCCCGCTCCGGTTATTTTTTTTCAAAAAGGTGTATTTTTTTGTCGAATTTAGAATAAATTCAGATTTTTTTTGTTCTTTTGTAAAGCACTAATAAAAATTATCTGTTATGAAGTTTAATTTTAAATGGGCATTTATGCTCTTGGCATGTGCATTTTTTATGGGCGCATGCAATGATGACGATGATTTGGAATACACGGGTAAACCGTCTGCTACTACCGAACAGGCTTTTCAACGCGATTTCCCCACAGCAGAACATGTGACGTGGAGCAAGAAGAAAGGCTATGATGTGGCTACATTTACGCTGCCCGCAACGCGTGTGACGGGTTCTTTCGAGCATACGGCATGGTATCCCGAAGGCACCGACAAGAATGCTTACACGAAGATGGAGATCTCGTGGGAGCGTTTGCAGACCGAGGCTCCTCTGGTAGCCGAGGCATGGTTGGCTTCGACGTACAAGAACGATGGCTATGAACTCGATGACGAAATTGACGTGAAGACCTATGCCGGTCAGGATCCTTTGTACAAATTGGAGGCCGAACGCGGTGAGGTTGAATATAATCTGATCTATACACAGAAAGGCGAGTTGGTTTCGGAAATTCTGGACGATGATGATGCGGACGAGGAGTCGGAAGACGATCCCTGCCCCGTACAGATTCTCGACTTTATCAACGTGCACTTCCCCGAAGCACGCATTGACGAGAGTTCGTTTGAACAGGAATTTGGTTTCAACCTCTTTGTTGTCGAGATCGAGGAGATGATCGAAGGCCGCGAGGTAGAGTCGGAGTTGCTTTTCAGCGACAAATTCGACTTCTTGCGCATGATTCGTGAGGTTGAGGAGGAAGATATTGCCAAACTTCCCGCCGCTCTGTTGGACAATATGCGTCAGGTCGCTCCGGAGACCGATTGGGACGAGGTGATCGTTGCCTACGACGTGAAGGGTGTAGAACTCGGTTACTATCTGGTTGTCGAGATCGAGGATGAGGCTTCCGACCTTGAGGAGGAACACCTCTACGAATTTGGTCTGGATGGTGCTTTGATCAAACAGATCGCATAACAAACCCAAGTTGAGGAGCTGTACTCAACTTTTTTCAGAAACAGCATTAGGGGGATGGGGTTCAAGCCGAGGGCTTGAACCCTTCTTTTTTTGTGACTGAGGCGGAACGGAAAGAATAGGGTAGTCACAAGATGTGACGGAGAAATCCTCGTTTGTTTAGGGGAGTGTCGCGGACAAAGCATTAAGGGAAAGGCGTGCAGAGACTATGTTCTCTGTGCGTTTTTTTTATGGCGTGGGACGAGGTGTATGATTCTCTGTTTTTCACACATTCCGCCCTTCATATTCCTCCGCTTTTTCCTGATCCTTGAAACAAAAGCAGGGCAGCGTCCTGAAGGATGCCTGCCCTGCGTATAAAACATAAAAAAGAAGGATTCGAATCGAAATCCGAATCCTTCTTTTGAATATTGGGTTGATGACTATTTGTTGTTGAAAGCAGCCATCTTCTCGATCAGCATGATCACCTTGTTCGAGTAACCCCACTCGTTGTCGTACCACGAAACAACCTTCATGAACTTGTCGGTCAAAGCGATACCGGCAGTAGCGTCGAAGATCGAAGTGCGGGCGTCGTTCAGGAAGTCCGACGAAACGACAGCCTCATCGGTGTAGCCGAGGATACCCTTCAACTCGCCTTCCGAAGCCTCTTTCATGGCGTTGCAAACCTCCTCGTAGGTAGCCGACTTGGCCAAGTTTACGGTCAGATCAACAACCGAAACGTCGAGGGTGGGAACGCGGAACGACATACCGGTCAGTTTGCCGTTCAACGAAGGAATAACCTTACCTACGGCTTTGGCGGCACCGGTCGAAGAGGGGATGATGTTACCGCAAGCGGCACGACCACCTCTCCAGTCCTTCATCGAGGGACCATCAACGGTCTTCTGAGTAGCGGTAGCCGAGTGAACGGTGGTCATCAAACCATCGACGATACCGAATTTATCATTCAAAACTTTAGCTACGGGAGCCAGACAGTTCGTGGTGCACGATGCGTTCGAAACGATGGCCTGACCGGCATAGGTGTCCGAGTTTACACCGCAAACGAACATGGGGGTGTCGTCCTTCGAAGGAGCCGACATGACAACATATTTGGCACCAGCAGCCAAGTGAGCCTGCGACTTCTCCTTCGTGAGGAACAAACCGGTTGACTCAACAACATACTCTGCACCAACTTCATTCCACTTCAAGTTGGCGGGATCTTTCTCGGCGGTTACGCGGATCACGTGACCATCAACGATCAACTGGCTCTTCTCTACATTGCAATCAACGGTGCCTTCGAATTTGCCGTGCATCGTATCATACTTCAACATGTAGGCCATATAATCTACGGGAACGAGGTCGTTAATACCTACAACCTCAATGTTGTCGTGTTTGCAAGCTGCGCGGAATACCAGGCGGCCGATACGACCGAAACCGTTGATACCAATCTTAATCTTTGCCATAATTTTGATTAATTAGTTAGTTAAAAAACTTATCTGTTGAATTTTCTTTTCAATGTTCGCTACAAAAGTAGTGACTTTCTATTTTTTAAGCAAATAAAAAAGTAAAAAATTTTATTAAATTTCTCTATTTTTTTTGCTCATTTGTCTTCCGGGGGCGGAAATGATCCGGGAATAACACCCCGGAAATGATCGAAAAACGGTCTGTAATGCTTTGTGGGGCGGGTTCGTATATTATTAAAAATTTCCGTGCGTTGCCTGTCGTATAAATAGTGACGGAAACGGGTTCAAGAAATTATTTTGTGGCGGAGGCTTTGGCACGTTTGGCCATGGCGGAGGCGAAGACAAAATCGTTCAATTCGCGGTTGTCCGCTTCGAGAATATCCTGATTCGATCCTTCCCACCATTTGTGTCCCCGGTGGATATATACGATCTTTTCGCCGATCTCCATCACGGAGTTCATGTCGTGGGTGTTGATGATTGTCGTGATGTTATATTCCTCGGTGATTTCGTGGATCAGGTTGTCGATCACGATCGAGGTCTGCGGATCAAGACCCGAGTTCGGCTCATCGCAGAACAGGTAACGCGGGTTGAGTACGATGGCGCGGGCAATGGCCACACGCTTGATCATACCGCCCGACAATTCGGCGGGGTAGAGTTTGTTGGCATTGTCCAGACGCACGCGCTTCAGGCAGAAATTCACACGCTCCAGTTTTTCCTCCTCGGATTGGGAGGTGAACAGGTCGAGCGGCAGTTTGATGTTCTCCTCGACGGTTGAAGAGTCCAGCAGGGCACCTCCTTGAAAGATCATGCCGATGTCCTTGCGGATGGCTTTGCGTTCCATGAAACTCAACTGCGTGAAATTCGTGTCGTCGTACCACACACTGCCCGAATCGGGCGTATGCAACCCGACCAGCGTCTTGAGCAGGACGGTTTTGCCCGATCCGCTTCGTCCGATGATCAGATTGGTCTTCCCGGTTTCGAATTGTACCGAGATGTCGTTCAGCACGGTACGCCCGTCGAACGATTTGATGATGTTTTCCACACGAATCATATCAGCAGGATCTGGGTCAGAATAAGGTTAAAGATCATGATCACCACCGAACTGACCACGACGGCACGTGTCGATGCCGTTCCGACCTCCAGCGAATTGCCCTTGGCATAGTAGCCGTAGAAGGCCGAGATGGAGGTGATCAGATAGGCGAATACCGAAGTTTTGATCAGCGAGTAGGTGATCGAATAGGGTTTGAAGTCGATCAGAAGACCGTCGATGTAATCGGCGGGAATCATGATGCCCGTCAGAGAGGCGATCATCCAGCCTCCGAAGATGCCGATGCAGATCGACAGGATGGTCAGAAACGGGAAGAAAAAGACCGCGGCGATGATTTTCGGCAGGATCAGATACGACGCCGAATTGACACCCATGATTTCGAGGGCGTCGATCTGCTCGGTGATGCGCATCGTGCCGATTTCGGAGGCGATGCTTGATCCGACCTTACCCGAAAGGATCAGCGCGACGACCGTCGAAGAAAATTCGAGGATCATCGTCTCGCGGGTGGCGTAGCCGATGAGGCTGCGCGGGATGAACGGCGAACTGAGGTTGATCGACATCTGGAGGGTGATGACCGCACCGATGAAGATCGAGATGATGGCCGTAAGTCCGATGGAGTTCAAGCCCAGCGACTCCATTTCGCAGAGAATGCGTCTGCGGTAAATGCTCATCTTCTCCGGACGGGAAAACACCTTGCCCATCAGGATGAAGTAGCGTCCGATCTGTTCAAAAATTCGCAGCATCTCTATACGGTTTTGGATCAGTCTTTGGTTTCCTCGAAGTCGATGTAGTCGCCGACGTTTTCCGACACTTTCTTCTGGGGGGTGTCGGCCGTTTTGTAGATCTTCATTTCGGGTTCTTTCGAATGCGTTTCTTCAGTGCGGGTATAACTCTCCCACGTATGCGATTCGGAATATCCCTGCTGACGGTTGAACCGGTCTTTCATCTGCTTCTGCATCTTGCGCACCTTATATCCGAGGAAGAGCATCAGGATCACAAACAGCAAAAGGATCGCTCCCAACACCGCGAAAAACATGGAGAAAACTCCCATCGGCGTGAAGACGATGCAGGCCAGAATAAAGAACAGTACAAAGAGCGGATTCCGCTGTACGAACCCGCCCACGGCGTCTATCATTGCTTTGAAAAAATTCATATCCGAATTAAAATAATACACGACAAAGGTATGAAAAAATATGCAGATTTCAATTTATTGTCGTAAATTTGACGGCGAAAAACCAAATCTTCAGCCTCATGCTCAATACGCTTACCGCCATCTCACCTGTGGATGGCCGCTACCGTAACAAAACGGAGAAATTAGCCGATTATTTTTCGGAACAGGCACTTATTCGTTATCGTATCCGTGTGGAAGTCGAGTATTTCATCGCCCTTTGCGAACTGCCTCTGCCGCAGTTGAAGGGGATCGACCACACGAAGTTCGACGATCTGCGTTCGCTCTATGTGGATTTCCACACGGAGGATGCCGAGCGCGTCAAGGAGATCGAAAAGGTGACCAACCACGATGTGAAGGCCGTCGAGTACATCATCAAGGAGAAGATGGATCAGTTGAACCTCTCTGAATATAAGGAGTTTGTGCATTTCGGTCTGACATCGCAGGATATCAACAATACGGCAATTCCGCTTTCGATAAAGGAAGCCTTGGAGGAGGTTTATATGCCGATGGTCGAGGATGTCCGCGACCAACTGGAGGCTTTCGCCAAGGAGTGGCACGATGTGCCGATGCTTGCCCGTACCCACGGACAGCCCGCATCGCCCACGATGCTCGGCAAGGAGTTCCGCGTGTTTGTCGAGCGTCTGGACAAACAACTCTCCATGTTGCAGGATGCCCCTATCCCCGCCAAGTTCGGCGGTGCGACGGGTAACTTCAACGCCCACCATGTGGCTTATCCCGATTACGACTGGGCGGCATTTGCCAACCACTTCGTGGACGAAACGCTCGGTCTGAACCGTTCGCAATATACCACGCAGATCGAGCATTACGACCTTCTGGCCACCCTGTTCGACAACCTGCGCCGTATCGACACCATTCTGACGGACTATGCCCGCGACACGTGGACGTATATCTCGATGGAGTATTTCAAACAGCGTATCAAAGCCGGGGAGGTCGGTTCGAGTGCCATGCCCCACAAGGTGAACCCGATCGACTTCGAGAATGCCGAGGGTAACTTCGGTATTGCAGGTGCAATCTACGCCCACTTGGCACAGAAACTTCCCGTGTCGCGTTTGCAACGCGACCTGACCGACTCGACCGTCCTGCGTAACGTAGGCGTGCCGATGGCACACTCGCTGATCGGTTTCCAGTCGCTGTTGAAGGGTATGGGCAAACTGATCCTCAATCACGAGGCTCTGGAACGCGATCTGGAAAACAACTGGGCAGTCGTTGCCGAGGGTATCCAGACGATCCTGCGCCGCGAGGGTTATCCCAAACCCTACGAGGCTCTGAAGGCTCTGACGCGCACCAACCAGCACATCACGCGCGAGTCGATCGCCGAGTTTATCGAGACGCTGAACGTCAGCGAATCCGTCAAGAAAGAACTGCGTGCCCTCTCGCCCGCAACCTATACCGGAATCTTCCGCTAACGGGCGGGGTTTTTCGGAAAACTTTTCCCCTCAAGACGGGTCTTCCCCAGCGGAAGATCCGTCTTTTTTTGTGTCAGGAAGATTCCTTGTCGGCGGAATGTTTAAAAAACTCGCAAAAAAATAATATCTTTGTATGTTATACGTTTGGTACATGAAACCTCGAAAATTAATATCACTTTTAATATACAATGAGCGAAGTAATCAATATTAAGGAACTCAACGAACGCATCGAACGCGAATCCGTGTTTGTCGATACGCTTCGACAGGAAATGGGCAAGGTGATCATCGGTCAGAATCATCTGGTCGATACGCTTCTGATCGGACTTTTGTCGAACGGACACATCCTTTTGGAGGGTGTTCCGGGACTTGCCAAGACGCTTGCCATCACGACCCTCGCCAAGGCCGTGGATGCCGATTTTGCGCGTATTCAGTTCACTCCCGACCTGTTGCCTGCCGACTTGATCGGTACGCTGATCTATTCGCAGAAGTCGGAGGACTTCATCGTCAAGAAAGGCCCCGTGTTTGCCAACTTCGTTTTGGCCGATGAGATCAACCGTTCTCCGGCGAAGGTGCAGTCGGCACTTCTGGAGGCGATGCAGGAGCGTCAGGTGACGATCGGCGATCAGACCTATCCGCTGCCCCAGCCCTTTCTGGTGCTGGCCACGCAAAACCCTTTGGAGCAGGAGGGTACCTATCCGCTGCCCGAGGCGCAGGTCGATCGTTTCATGTTGAAGGCCAAAATCTCATACCCCTCGAAACAGGAGGAGCGCGACATCGTGCGCATGAACATCGCAGGATGCGGTATGCCCGAAGTGAATAAGGTCATTTCGCCGGAGGACATCGTCAAGGCACGCCGTGTGGTCGAGGATGTCTATATGGACGAAAAGATCGAGAAATACATCGTCGATATTATTTTCGCCACCCGCGAACCCAAGGAATACAACCTCGACAAATTGCAGAACCTGATTTCGTACGGCGGTTCGCCGCGTGCGTCGATTTCGCTGGCGAAGGCCGCACGTGCCTATGCCTTCATCCGTCGCCGCGGATACGTCATCCCCGAAGATGTGCGTGCCGTGTGCCACGATGTACTGCGTCACCGTATCGGTCTTACTTATGAGGCCGAGGCCGAGAACATCTCTTCGGAAGAGATCATCACCGATATCCTGAACAACGTAATCGTGCCTTAATCCATGGTCGAAACCGAGAACGATATTTTACGCAAGGTCCGTAAGATCGAGATCAAAACCCGCGGTCTGTCGAACGAGATCTTCGCCGGAAAGTACCATACGGCTTTCCGCGGTCGTGGTATGTCGTTTTCCGAGGTTCGCGAATACCGTGCGGGTGACGATGTGCGTGACATTGATTGGAATGTGACGGCACGTTCGTCGAAACCCCACATCAAGATTTACGAGGAGGAACGCGAACTGACGATGATGCTTCTGGTCGATGTGTCGGGATCGCGTCTGTTCGGTACGACCGACCGCATGAAGAAGAACGTGCTGACCGAAGTTGCGGCGGTGCTGGCTTTTTCGGCTGCACAGAACAACGACAAGGTGGGTTGCGTGTTCTTTTCGGATCATGTCGAGAAATTCATTCCCCCGAAGAAGGGGCGCAGCCATGTGCTGATGATCATCCGCGAATTGATCGAATTTCAACCCGAATCGAAACATACGCGCCTGTCGGAGGCGGTGCGCTTTCTGACGAATGTCTCCAAGAAGCACTGCACGGCATTCCTCCTGTCGGACTTCATGAACCCGGTGGTGGATCGTGAGGCACTGGAAGATGCGCTGAAAATAGCAGGGCGCAAACACGATTTGGTGGGCATCCGCGTCTTTGATCCCCGCGAGAGGGAACTTCCCGATGTGGGTATCGTCGAACTGAAGGATGCCGAGACCGACCGCAAGGTGTGGGTCGATACCTCGTCGCGTGCCGTGCGCGAACACTACGCGCGGATGTGGCGACAACTCTCCGACCGGATCGACGAACTTTTGAAACACAACCGTATCGACACGGCTCAAGTCTCGACCGATGCGGATTATGTGACGGAACTGATCAAATTATTCAAACAACGATGACCCGATTTTTAACCATACTTTTGTTGTTCTTTGCGACGGCGACCGCCCACGCCACGCCCCAACCGCGTGTGAAGGCGCGTGTCGTGCCCGACAGCATCGGCATCGGCGATCGGTTCGAACTTATGATCGAGGTCGAACGCGATCGGATGCAGGTCGTTGCTTTTCCCGATTTCGAGGGGAACGAACAACTCGAACTTACGGTCGACCTCCCCGTCGATACGTTGGAGCAGGAGGGACGACGCCTCAAACTGCGCAAACGCTACCAGCTGATCGCCTTTCAGGAAGGACGCTACAATTTGGGACGTGCCCGCGTGTTGTATATCGACAAAAACATTGTCGATACGCTCCTGTCCGAGGGCGATTCGCTGCGCCTTCAGGTGGGTACCTTCCAAATCGACTCCACCTCGCAGTCGATCTACGACCTCAAACAGCAGAAAGACCTGCCGTTCCGCTTTGCCGAGATCCGCGCTTATGTGGGGTGGGGGGCTTTCGCTTTGATTCTGTTGGGTCTGGTGGTTTGGGCATTTGTCCGTTACCTTGCCCGTCGTGGTCGCACGTTGGGCGGTCTTTTCAAGCCTGCTCCGCCGCAGCCGCCCCATGTGGTTGCCATCCGCGATCTGGAGAAACTCCACAACCAGAAACTGTGGCAGAACAACAAACACAAACTCTACTATTCGTCGCTGACCGACATCCTGCGTACCTACATCGTGGGTCGTTGGGGCATCTCCGCCATGGAGATGACTTCGGACGAGATCCTCGCGGCGATGCGCTCGGTGGAACTTTCGGACAAGGCGGCGATGGATCTTAATGCGGTGCTCAAGGATGCCGATCTGGTGAAATTTGCCAAATTTGCGCCCGATGCCGAATCCAACGAGGCCGATTATTTGAAGGTGTATTACTTTGTCGAGCAGACCAAGGAGCAGGAGGTTCAGCCTCCGGTCGATCCCGACGAAGTGTTGCAAAATAAGGATTAAGATGCGTAAATCAATTTATATATTGTTGCTTTTGGTATGTGTGCCGATGGTTGTCCTCGCGCAGCAGATGCCCGAACGCAGCAAGGTGCGTAAGGGAAACTGTCTGTATCAGAAGGGCGAGTACGACGAGAGCATTGCCCGCTACAAGCAGGCGATGGAACTCGCACCGGGCATGTTCGAACCGACCTATAACCTGGGTAACGCCCTCTATAAGGCCGAACGCTACGACCATGCCGAGAAGACGATGAAACTTGCGGCGGCCGATTCGACCCGTACCGCCGTGGAGCGTGCCGAGGCTTTCTACAATCTGGGTAATGCGCAGTTCAAACAGCAGAAACTTCAGGAGGCACTCGACAGTTACAAGCAGTCGCTTCGTCTGAATCCCGATGACCGCGAGACGAAGTATAACTACGCTTACACCAAACGCCTTCTGGATCAGCAACAGAACCAACAGAATCAGCAAAACCAGCAGAATAAGGATCAGAACAAGGATCAAAATCAGCAGGATCAGAACCAACAGGGTAAGGATAATCCCCAAAACGGCGAGGGTGATCCCCAAAAACAACAGGGACAACCCGACAAACAGCAGGGTCAGCCCGACAACAAGCAGGGACAACCCGAGGAGGACAAGCAGAATCCCGACAATCAGGGTGAGGGTGCTTCCTCGCCGTCGAAACTCTCCGAGAAGGAGCAGGAGCAGATGCTCGATGCCATTCAGGCTTGCGAGGATCGCACGCAGGAGAAACTCAAGGAGAAGAAGAAGGGTAAGGGCGTGATCCGTCTGAAGAAAAACTGGTAAACCTTTTTAAACGAAACAATGATGCATTTTGCAACCCCATATTTATTGTGGTTCTTACTTTTGATTCCGCTTTTGACGGCGTACTACATCTGGCGTGCGCGACAGGGCGGGAGTTCGATTCAGATCTCTTCGGTGGCGGCCGTAAGCCGTGCGCCGAAGACGCTGCGTTATTGGTTGCGCCATGTGCCGGCGGTGTTGAGGCTCGGTGCACTGAGCCTTCTGATCGTGGCTTTGGCACGTCCGCAGGGCGTGGAGCAGAATACCGAGACCAACGCCGAGGGTATCGACATCATGATGGCACTCGACGTGTCGGGTTCGATGCTCGCACGCGACTTCAAACCCGACCGGCTGACGGCCGCCAAGGAGGTTGCCGCCTCGTTCATCAACGACCGCGTGGGGGATCGTATCGGACTCGTTGCATTCGCGGGCGAGAGTTATACGCAGTGCCCGCTGACGACCGACAAAAGCACCCTGCAAACCCTGCTTGCCCGCATGCGCAACGGCATCACCGACGGTACGGGTATCGGTAACGGTATTGCCACGGCAATCAACCGCCTGCGCGAAAGCGATTCGAAATCCAAAGTGATCATCCTTTTGACCGATGGTGTGAACAACTGCGGCGAGATTGCCCCGCTGACGGCCGCCGAGATCGCCAAGGCGCAGAAGATCCGCGTCTATACGATCGGCGTGGGTTCGCGCGGCATGGCACCTTATCCCGCCATGGATATGTTCGGCAACATGACCTTTGTAAATCAGAAGGTCGAGATCGACGAAAAGACCTTGCAGCAGATCGCCGACATGACGGGCGGTCATTATTTCCGTGCCACCGACAAGCAGAAACTCAAGGCCATCTACGACGAGATCAACCGCATGGAGAAAACCAAGGTGGAGATCTTCGAACGTGTGTCGTACCACGAATTGTTCCTTGTGTGGTTGCTGGCCGCCTGCGGATTGCTTGCGCTGGAATTTGTGGTCAATCGTCTGGTGTTAAAACGTATCCCGTAAAACTTCAAGAAAGATGTTTCGATTTGCTCATCCTCAATATTTGTGGTTGCTGGCACTTGTGCCGTGCTTCCTCCTTCTTTTTATGTTTGTGCGCCATCAGCGTCGCCGCCGTCTGGCACGCTTCGGTAATCCTGAGGTGATCCGCGAGTTGATGCCCGAAAATTCGACCGCCCGCGTGTGGTTCAAGTTCATGCTCTTCGCCGTGGCTTATGTCCTGCTGGCTTTTGCCGCGGCACGTCCGCAGTTGGGATCGAAACTCCGCGAACAGAAATCGCGCGGTGTGGAGATGATGCTGGTGGTCGATGTGTCGAACTCGATGCTGGCGGAGGACTTCGAGCCGAACCGCCTGGATCGCACGAAATACGCCATAAACAAGTTGTTCGACGGTCTGAAGCAGGATCGTGTCGGACTGGTTGTTTTTGCGGGTGAAGCCAAGGTGCAACTCCCCATCACGACCGATTACCGCATGGCAAAGGCCTTTGCCCGCAAGATCTCGACCGATCTGGTCGATGTGCAGGGTACGGCTGTGGGGCAGGCTTTGGAACAGACACTCTATTCGTTCTCGGAGCGTCAGGACAACGAGCGCAACCGCGTCATCATCCTGATCACCGACGGCGAGAACCACGAGGATAACGCCCTCGCCGTGGCCGACCGTGCCAAGGAGATGGGCATCCGCATCTTCACGATCGGTATCGGTACGCCCGAGGGTGCTCCGATCGAGATTGGCGGGGAGTTCATCAAGGACGAGAACGGCGATATGGTCGTCTCGAAACTCAACGAGGAGATGTTGCGCCAGATTGCCGAACGTACCGATGCCGCCTATGTGCGTGCTACCAAACAGGACTTGGGTCTGGACGAGATCGTGCACACGATCAACGAGATGGAGAAAAGCGAATTTTCGACCGTGCGTTTCGAGGAGTACAACGAGTTGTTCCAGTATCTGATCGGTGCGGCATTGCTCCTGCTGATCTTTGAGATGCTGTTGCTCGATCGCCGTAACCCGTTGTTCAAGAACCTCAATATCTTCCATGAAGAACGCCGCGAGTAGGCGGATGGGGGAAGACTTAAAAACATAAAAACTCCGTTGCCCGGTTTGGCAATGGAGTTTTTTTTGTATCTTTGCGTCGCAGACCCGCCTTGTCGCTGCCTGTCTTCGGACGGGGAGAGGAAAGTCCGGGCAACATAGAGCGCCACGTAAGCTAATAACTTGATATCCGTGAGGGTATGGCAAGCGTAACAGAAAAGAACCGCCTCGAAGGCAAGTGCGCACTTCCTTTGGGGTAAGGGTGAAAAGGCGGGGTAAGAGCCCACCGCGAGAGCAGCAATGTTTCTTGGTCAGTACGTCCCGTGGGTTGCAAGACCGTGTATACCGGCAATTAAGGGTTGCTCGCCCGATGCCGGGGGGTAGGTTGCTGGAGACGGCAGGTGACTGCCGTAGTAGATAAATGACGAGGGCTCCGAATCCGTTCGGGGAACAGAACCCGGCTTACAGGGACTGCAACTTTAAAAGACCGATTTTAAGTCGGTCTTTTTTTTGCTCGAAAAGAAAACGACCTCCTCCCGATCGGGAAGAGGTCGTTTTGTAATGCTGATTTCTTGTTTAGAACTTGTAGGTTGCACCGAGCGAAATCAGAATGGGGTTCGAGTGGTATTTTGCGGTCTGAATCATCCACTTCAGGCTTGCATTGATGTCCCAGTTGTTGGCAACCGAGTAACTTGCACCACCACCGAGGTTGAAACTGCACGACCAGTCGTCATACATCTCATTAACACCGATACCGGCCATCGGGTAAACTTCCCAGTTTCGAGCCACGTGGAATACGTAGTGAACATCACCGCTGATATCTACCGAGCAGTTGTCCTCAAACAGGAAGTTGATACCCGGTTCGATACGCCAGTTGTCCGTAAAACTGTAACGTGTGGCAACGCCGAGTCCGAAGATGGTGTCGTCGTTGGTGTTGGTATAGAATCCGATTCTGGGTGCGATTCCCCAGCGTCCTGCCTCCTGAGCCGAAACAGTCGTGATTGCGAAGATCGAGGCAATCACCAAAAGAATGATCTTTTTCATAAATGTTTTGTTTTTTATTAATAACCAAAACAAATATAATGCGGTTCTGCTGTTTTTCAAAATATTTTCAACGAAACTGTCTTTTTTTACCATGAAAACTCGATTTATTGAGCAACGGAACGCATATTTTCGTTCGGAAAGTAGAAAAACGAAGTAATTTATTGGATAAAAAAGACAATCGGGACATTCATAAGAAATGTCCCGATCATCGAATATGAAAATGGCTTGTGTTCAGAATTTATTTCTGGGTCAGGGCGGCGTGTGCGGCGGCCAGACGGGCGATGGGCACACGGAACGGAGAACAACTTACGTAGTTCAGGCCTGCGTCATGGCAGAACTCTACCGACGAAGGTTCACCACCGTGCTCGCCGCAGATACCGCACTTCAGTTTCGGACGCGTGCTGCGACCTTTGAATACGGCTTCACGGATCAGCTGACCCACACCGTTCTGATCGAGGATCTGGAACGGATCATGTTTCAAGATGCCCTTCTCAAGGTAGATGGGAAGGAACTTGCTGATATCGTCGCGCGAGAAACCGAGGGTCATCTGTGTCAGGTCGTTCGTTCCGAACGAGAAGAACTCGGCAACCTCGGCGATCTGGTTCGCCGTAACGGCTGCACGCGGAACCTCGATCATGGTACCTACCATATAGTCGATCTTGTCGTTGCGCTCGATGAATACTTGGTTGGCCGTACGGTCGATGATTTCCTTCTGGTAACGCAACTCCTTGTGGTTTCCGACCAGAGGAACCATGATCTCCACATGAACGGGTTTGCCGGAGGCTTTCACGTTCATGGCTGCCTCGATGATGGCACGGGTCTGCATTTCGGTGATTTCGGGATAGGTGTTACCCAGACGGCAACCACGGTGACCCAGCATCGGGTTGAACTCGGACAGAGCCTCGATCTTGGCAACAATCTGCTTCAAGGGTACGTTCATCTCCTTGGCCATCTCCATCTGACCCTTCTCATCGTGGGGAACGAACTCGTGCAAGGGAGGATCGAGCAGACGTACGACTACGGGGTAACCGTTCATGACCTTGAACAGACCCTCGAAGTCACCGCGCTGGATCGGAAGGAGTTTCGACAGAGCGACACGACGGCCGTCCTCATCGTCCGAAAGGATCATTTCGCGGATGGCCTTGATGCGGTCGCCCTCGAAGAACATGTGTTCCGTACGGCACAGACCGATACCCTCGGCACCGAACTCGAATGCCTGTTTGGCATCTTTCGGGGTGTCGGCATTGGCGCGAACTTTCAGTACCGAGTACTTGCCGGCCAGTTCCATCAGGTGACCGAAGTCACCGCTCAGATCGGCAGCCTTCGTGGCAACCTGCCCCAGATAAACCTCACCCGTCGAACCGTTCAACGAAATCCAGTCGCCCTCCTTGACGGTAATATCGCCGACGGTGATCGTGCGTGCTTTGTAGTCGATGTCCAGTTCGCCTGCACCCGATACGCAGCATTTACCCATACCACGTGCAACAACGGCTGCGTGTGAGGTCATACCGCCGCGTGCGGTCAGGATACCTGCGGCATCCAACATGCCCTTCAAGTCTTCGGGCGAGGTCTCGATACGAACCAAGATGGCGCGCTGACCCGTTTCGGTGAAGACCTTCTCGGCCTCTTCGGCGAAGAATACGACGGGACCCGTGGCAGCACCCGGCGATGCGGGCAGACCCTTGGTGATGACCTGTGCATTCTTGATGGCTTCCTTGTCGAATACGGGGTGGAGCAACTCGTCGAGTTTTGCGGGTTCGCAACGCAGTACGGCGGTCTTCTCGTCGATCAGACCTTCGCGCAGCATATCCATGGCGATTTTGACCATGGCGGCACCCGTGCGCTTGCCGTTGCGGCACTGCAACATCCACAACTTACCGTCCTGAATGGTGAACTCGATATCCTGCATGTCGGTGAAGTACTGCTCCAGGTGGTGCTGAATCTCGTTCAATTCGGCATATACGTTGGGCATAACCTCCTCCAAGGAAGGATATTTGTTTTTACGATCCTCTTCCGAGATGTTCTGCGCCTTTGCCCAACGCTTCGAACCCTCGATGGTGATCTGCTGAGGCGTGCGGATACCTGCAACGACGTCCTCTCCCTGAGCATTGATCAGATACTCGCCGTTGAAGATGTTTTCGCCGGTTGCGGCGTCACGCGAGAAGGCTACACCCGTTGCCGAGTTGTTGCCCATGTTACCGAATACCATGGCCATAACCGAAACTGCCGTACCCCACTCCGAAGGAATGTTGTTGAGTTTGCGGTAGAGGATGGCGCGTTCGTTCATCCACGATCCGAATACGGCGCAGATGGCTCCCCACAACTGATCCCACGGATTAGTCGGGAAGTCCTCGCCGGTCTGTTTTTTGATGGCTTCCTTGAACTTAACCACCAACTCCTTCAGATCTTCGGTCGTCAGGTCGGTATCGTTTACGACGTTGCGTTTTGCTTTCTGTGCCTCGATGATGACCTCGAACGGATCGTGATCCTCTTTCGATACGGGTTTCATGCCGAGTACCACGTCACCGTACATCTGTACGAAACGGCGGTACGAGTCCCAAGCGAAACGGGGATTGCCCGTACGTTTGGCAACGGCCTCGACGGCATGGTCGTTCATGCCAAGGTTGAGGATGGTGTCCATCATGCCGGGCATCGAAGCGCGGGCACCCGAACGTACCGATACGAGCAGCGGCTTCTTGGCATCGCCGAAATTCATGCCCGTGAGGGCTTCGATCTTCTGCATGGCTTTCTCGACTTCGGGACGCAACATCTTGATGATGGTCTCTTTGCCGTGTGCATAATACTCCGCGCACACCTCGGTGGTGATGGTGAAGCCCGGAGGTACGGGAATACCGATCAGGTTCATCTCGGCAAGGTTTGCACCTTTACCGCCGAGCAGTTCGCGCATTTTGCCGTTACCTTCGGCTTCTTTGTTACCGAACGTATAGACTCTTTTTACGTCTGCCATAATTGTAACTTTATTTAAAAAATTAATAGTTGTATATCTTGGTCAGTGTCGCCTTTCGGGCGAAAACGGGAAAAGAGGCGATGATTCCTTGTCGCAAATGCCGACACGAGTTTAAAAAAACGCCTGTCGGTCACTTTCGACCCTCGATAGACACCTTACTTTTCCGTGAACGGGGAATTATCGTCATCGGTGCGGGACTTCGGGAAGCCGTGCCGCAAAACGGACTTCCCGCCGAAGTGGGGGAATCCGTTGTAAGAGTTTCGATTATCCGCTCTTTTGACGGGCGCAAAAATAAAATTATTTTACGAAAATTCCAAAATAATTTACTAAAAGGAGATGAAAACGGGAAGGGCTTGGGAGTAGCCTCCGAGGTAGGTGTTCCCCAACAAAGTCGGAAGAGGCCTATTCCGTTTGGGATCAAACAGATAACGTCTTGCATAAATGCCCGGTCGTACGGCTTCGATCCTGCGATCGACCCAGATCCGATCTCGAAGTCGCCAGCCGCCTTTCCGCCACAGGTTTCCGCGTCCTTTCTGTTCGTCTGGAAGGAGTACGTCCTGAAGTCCCAAACAGGAAGGATCTGTGGCGGGAAGTTCGCCCATGACGATCAAAAGATGTTCGGGAAATTCCTCTTGTAAGGCAGAGATTAGGCCGATGGTCTGACGGCGGTCGTTGCACAACAAAAGACAGACCTCGATGCCGTGATCGGGGTGTGCATCGGGGTAGAGTGTTCCGATGACAATGAGCGTCCGCCGATGGGTGCGGACGTTGTGCGGGGAGAATTTGTCGGCATGGTACAGGAGGGCGAAGTCGCGTCCGTCGAAGGTATTGAGCGTGCGGTGAAGATAGGTGTATTCCGAACGGCACGCCTCGGAAAGATCGCGCACGACCGCTTCGTTTTCCACGCCCCACAACGCTACGATGTCGAGTGCCATCGAGTCGGCAACGGCTGCCGTATTTCTAATTTTACGGTCGTAACGTGCCGTATTCCAGCGGTAGCGACCTTCGGGCGTATAGTCCGTGTCGTTGTAAAACTCGGCGGGAATCGTATCGTAAAGACGGTCGGTGTCGTAGTAGCCGATCGTAACGGGCGGACGGCGTGTGGAGGCCGCGAGGGGAGAAAAAACCGACCCTGCAACCCAGAGGAGCAGAGTCGGTAAAAGAATGTGTATGGTTTTCTGAAAATCCATTTCGGCGGTGATTATTCGGCGATCGTACCCGATCCGATCAATTCGTCGTGGTCGTACCATGCGGCAAACTGACCTGCCGTGATGCCGCGCTGCGGCTCGTCGAAGAGGATGTAGGCACCCTTTTCGCGGATGTGGAGCGTTGCGCCCTGCAAGGGCTGGCGGTAGCGGATGCGTACCTCGAAGCGACGGCTTTCGCCTGCCTCCATCTTGCGCGTGAGGTTCACCCAGTGGATCTCTTCGCGGGGAATGAACAACGCGGGACGCCACAGGCCGGGATGTGCGTCACCCTCACCCACATAGATCACGTTTTCGTGAACATCGGTTGCCAAGATGAACAGCGACTCCTTGCGACCGCCGATACCGAGTCCCTTACGCTGACCGATCGTGTAGAAATGCGCTCCGTTGTGCGTGCCGATCTTCTTGCCGTCGCGTACCGTGAAGTGCCACGGTTCGGCAAGACCTGCCAACTGTTCGTCGGTCGGCGTTGCACCCTCTGCGACCTTGAAGGTATCGCGGCGGGCAAATTTCGGCCACGAAGGGAGAATTTCGTGGATGTTGCCCTGCTTGGCGGCGAGTTTCTGTTGCAGGAATACCGGCAGATCGACTTTGCCCACAAAGCAAATTCCCTGAGAATCTTTACGTTTGGCGGTGGCCAGTCCCTGTTCGGTGGCGATGCGGCGCACCTCCGGTTTCAGAAGATCCCCCACGGGGAAAAGAGCCTTGCCCAACTGCTCTTGAGAGAGTTGGCACAGGAAATAACTCTGATCCTTGTTGGGATCCGAGCCTGCCAAGAGTTTATAAACGGGGTGTCCGTCCTTGTCGGTCGTAACCTCGCGGCGGCAGTAGTGACCCGTGGCGACATAGTCCGCTCCGAGTTTCATCGCCTCGCGCATGAATACGTCGAACTTGATTTCGCGGTTGCACAGCACATCGGGGTTGGGCGTATGTCCGCGTTCGTATTCGGCAAACATATAATCGACCACACGTTTGCGATACTCCTCCGAAAGGTCGGTGACGTGCAAGGGAATATCCAACTTACGGGCGACCAGTTCGGCAAAGACGCGATCGTCGTGCCACGGACAATCGCCTTCGAGCGTACCCGTGGTGTCATGCCAGTTGATCATGAACAGACCGATGACCTCATGTCCCTGCTGCTTGAGTATGTAGGCGGCAACCGACGAATCGACACCGCCCGAAAGACCTATAACTACACGTGCCATGTTATTCCAAATTTAAAAGTCCCGCGGGCAGCACCATCTTGATGTGCTGCTTCTCAAAGTCGATGCCTGCGATGAACTCCTCCTGTGCGGGAACCAACACGCGGCGACCGCGGTATTCGATTTCAAACAGCGGATTGACTTCCGAATCAATGTAATCCGTAAGTTCCGCCTCGAAATGTTCCATTGTACCCTCTTCGGTGAGTTCCGAACCCTGAATCGTGAATCCGATCAGATCCTCCAAATAAAATTCGTCGTCGTTCTCCTCGTCGTCGTTGTCCTCGTCGATGAAAAATTCGCGTCCGAGCAACTCCTCGGCGCGGCGTTCTGTGTCGAAGTCGGCAAACGAAACCTGTGCCGACGCAACGCCCCTGCGCTCGAAACGCTCGCACCAGAGCGGTACGTCCAGCGCGTCGATCTTGACGAACAGCGGGGTGGTTTCGGGGTCGAAATCCCTTGGGAAGGAGTCGTAGAGCGAGACCATCAGACTGCCCTCCGTTCCGAATAGTTTGTTGATTCTTCCTGCAATCATTTGTTTTCAGACTTTTTGCGACAAAGGTACAAATTTTGTGTGAGTTTTTCCCGTCCTTGTGGGGATAGGAAACAAAAAAAGACCGACCAAAATGGCCGGTCTTTGGATGATACGGATCTCAGCCTTATTCAGCGGCGGGAGTCTCGGCATCAGCAGCGGAAGCCTCTTCAGCAGCGGAAGCCTCTTCAGCAGCGGCGGCAGCAGCCTCTTCGGCAGCCTTGGCGGCAGCGGCAGCTTCCTCAGCCTTCTTCTCGGCGATTGCCTTTGCGCGATCCTCATTGACCTTCGACTCGGCAGCAAGACGAGCCTTCTGTGCATCACGTGCGTCAGAAGCCACCTTGTTGTTCTTAGCCTCGATCTTACCGTTCTTGGCTTCCATCCACTTGTTGAAGCGTGCTTCAGCCTCGGTTTCGTTGAATGCGCCCTTAGCTACACCACCCATCAGGTGCTTCTTGTACATAACACCCTTGTACGACAGGATGGCACGGCAGGTATCCGTGGGTTGTGCGCCTTTGAGTAACCAACCAAGAACTTGCTCGAAGTTCAGGTTAATCGTAGCAGGATTCGTGTTGGGGTTGTAGGTACCCAACTTCTCGATGTATTTACCATCACGTGGCGCTCTGCTATCTGCGGCAACGATGTGATAGAAAGGATAACCTTTCTTACCGTGACGTGCCAAACGAATTTTAACAGCCATTGCTTTAAAATTTTTTTAGTTATTAATAAACGCTAACCCGATTGGGCTTAAAAATCGTGCAAATTTACGCATAATATTCCGAACTGCAAAATAAAACGGTCTGAATTTTTGCGGTTTACCGCGGTTTGAAGGCAGGCAGGATATTTGGGGAGGGAAAAGACGATGGAGGGGAGTGGACGAAGATCGGGAGGGGAAAGCGTAAACTTCAGAGGGCGGAGTCTTTCGGACGGTGTTTTTCGGACGGCAGGCGGTGTTGCGGAAAAGCGGGGCGGAAGTTTGTTGTGAGGGGGATGGGGATCGGAGTTTTGCAGGAAAGATCACGGAATAACGACAGGATATTGGGAAAACAAGCGGATGCGCGGTGTGAGGGAAAAGTTGTCGGGGGTGGGATACGGAGATGCTTAACTCGGTTTTGGGGGAGAGTGAATGATTATTTTTGAAAAAATTTCTCTTTTTCATCCTTTTTCATTACCTTTGCCCCGCAAATCGTTCCGAACGATTGTGTCGGTTCCGTAGCTCAGTTGGATAGAGCAACAGCCTTCTAAGCTGTGGGTCGAGCGTTCGAACCGCTCCGGAATCACTCCTTATAAAATATATGTATGGCAGGATCGACAGATCCTGCTTTTTTTGTCTTTTTTATTTGCAGTTTGGTACGATTTTTCGGCCTTTTCCGTTTGTAGGGCGTGAAAATCACAACGCGGGGGAAAAATTGCAGACACAAGCGGATGTTTGGTCATTTCCCCGTGCAGTACAAACCCCTATTTTTGCAACACAAACAAACAACAACATGAAAACTTATTTTAAACACATTTTCGCGGTTGCGGCGGTTGTCGTTTTGGGACTTTCGTCGATCTCGGCGGCCTGCAACCCGGATGCAAAAAACAAAAAGACCATGAAAACAATCGAATTGAACGACGCGCAATTCAAGGCGCAGATCTATGATTACGAGAAGAACCCCAACGAATTTGTATTTGAGGGTGAGTTGCCTGCCATTGTGGACTTTTTCGCTACATGGTGCGGCCCCTGTAAGATGATGGCTCCCGTCATGGACCAACTCTCGGAGGAGTACGCCGGCAAACTCAATGTCTATAAGGTGGATGTGGATAAGGAGCAGGGACTGGCTGCCATCTTCGGTGTACGCTCGATTCCGACCTTTGTGCTGATCCCCAAGAGCGGCAAACCTCAGATTCTGACGGGTGCCATGGGCATTGAGGCCATGCGCAAGATCATCAACGAGAATCTGATCAAATAGAAAACCCTTC
>RCNI01000365.1_pt1 | contig 28801 bp, 25 predicted proteins | sample 2041151 | NCBI WGS metagenome assembly RCNI01 (sample SAMN09708214, study PRJNA481090) | feces metagenome | isolation source: feces | place: Antarctica: Albino Rookery | reverse complement strand
CACAGCCTACCGGTTAACAGCCGGTTGCTCCACCATTGAGCTACCTCGGAATATGTTCTGTTAGTATCAATCACTAACAGCAACATTGTTAATTATACTCATATATTATGATTTTGTCAATAAAAATATGCATATTTTATGATTTTTTTGCCATTTTTTTCAAACAAAATCAAATATGTTGAAATTCCAATAGTTTTAAGATATTCCTTTTGCTCTCATTTTTTCAGCACGATCAAGTTCTCTATTGTGCTTTACAACTTCCATCTTCTTTTCATATTTTTCAATTTTTTCCTGATTGTCAGTTCTCTTATACAAATCCACCAGTTCTTCCATTGTTTCAACACTGCTTGGTGATAATTTCAGAACTTTAAGAAGTGCTTCTTCTGCTGCATCAAGCTGATCAAGTTCCTTATAGCCTACACCCAGATAGTACCATAATGGCCACCATGTATTATATCTTTCATCATCTTTGTATGCTTCAAGGATTGCAATGCCCTCATTAAAACGGCCTGAAAGAATATCATTATATCCCTCTTCAATATGAACAGGCTCATCCAGTTTTGCCATCCACTCTTTTACTTCTTTTTTCTGTTCTTCATTCTTTGATAATTCAAGGAAAGTATCCCATGTAAGCTTTGCTTTGATATAAAGACCAAGGTTAAGATAAGCATATCCCAGGAAATAAAATCCCATATCGAAATCCGGTTTCTTTAAAGTAAGTTTTTCAAAAGCTTCAAGCGCTTCTGCTTTATAACGACCTACATAATCTTCACCTTCTCCGATTTCATATGAATCCTTACATGCTCTGCCATAGCAGTAAAGGGCATCAACATTATCCGGATCAATAAGAATTGCTGCACGGAAACAGATACATGCATAGTCAAAGTCATTCTTTGCCGCTCCGTCAACACCATCGTTAATCAGAGGCTTTACAAAGTCTTTGGTAAAGGTTCTGATAATATATGCTATGTAGTTTTCTCTGTATTTAAAGTTTATATCACAACCGATAATAAAAGCCATATTCTGCGCAATTTTAAGTGTTGTAAGACCTGTCAGTTCTTTCTTCCTGATTGGTACAGGAACATCTGTCAGAATATCTGCAATGCCTGCCTTCTGCAGATAGCTCTCTGAAAGTTCATCAAAGATAAAATCATCAACATGTGGCATTAAAAATTCCCCGATACGGTCAGGGATTATGTTCATTTCATTAATTTCCATTTACTTCCCATCCTTTTTTATGAAATTTTTTGACTGCGTCAAAGTTCATAGTATTATCCAGATCTTCACATAGAAGTTCTTTTACTTTTGAAGTTATACCTTCTTGATTTTTTTCTTTTGTCATGGCAAATTTAAGCATGATGCGGTAAAGGTCCTCTTTTTTATGTGAACGGTGTTGAAATCCGTTTTCATAGAAAAACGCTGAGAGCTGCTCATAAAAGTCAAACGGAGTTTCACTGACAGCCGGAATCAGATAACTCAGCGTTTTCTCAAAACCGCCTTTGTTATCATAAAGTTCAAGAACTGTTTCTATCATTTTAAGTTTTACAAGTTCCATCGGTGAAATATACCGGTTGCTGATAATCTCATATGGAGCCCTCTCTCTGTAGATAATATGTTCTTCCGAAACGGCTCTTCCGATTTCCGTTCCTTTAAGAACCTTTAAAAATCCCAGCTGAAGATTTTCCGCTCCCAGACCATATACATCATTAAAAGAGTTTCTGAAAGAATTATAGTCCTCAAAAGGTAACCCCGCAATAAGGTCAACATGAAGATGTATATTCCCCGGTTCTTTTAATTTTTTTATGTTTTCAAAAAGTCTGTCCACTCCGGGTCTGCGATTAACCGCTTTTAATACCTGTGGATTTGTACTCTGTATGCCGATTTCAAACTGAAAGAGACCTTTTCTTGCTGTTTTTAAAAGTTCAATCTGATCATCGTTAATGAGGTCACCACATATTTCAAAGTGAAAATTGGTAATTCCATTATCATTATCGATTAAATACTTCCAAATGGTATAAGCTCTTTCTGCACTGAAATTAAATGTTCTGTCTATGAACTTAACCTGTTTTACGTTTCTCTCAACAAAATAACTCAGCTCTTTCAGAGTTCTTTCCAGCGAAAGAGGTCTGATGGTTTTGTCAATTGATGACATACAGTAACTGCAGCGGTAAGGGCATCCTCTTGACGATTCATAATAAATGACCTTGTCCTTTTCCGGTTCTTCCTTATAAGGGAAAGGAATGTCATCCATAGGCAGAATCGATGCATCCGGATTCTCGCAGACTTTATTATCCTTCCTGTAAGTCAGGCCTTCTATATGTGAAAAATCCCTCACAGGCTTTATAAGTTCTTCACAGAGCTTCCCTAGGGGATACTCTCCCTCACCGCGAAGAATAATATCCGTCCATAAGTTGTTTTCCATAAAGTCTTTTGCTCCATAGCTGACTTCCGGTCCTCCCAGAATGATTTTCAGTTCAGGCTTTGCCTTCTTCAGATTCTCACACAGTTCCTTTATCTTTTCAATATTCCAGATATAGCAGGAGAAACAGATGATATCATAATCATTACGCAGTATCTCTGTAAAAATATAGTTCATATCATTGTTGATGGTAAACTCTCTTGTTTCAACATCTAACCCTGTTTTCTCCGCTACTCTGCTGAGATATTTTAAAGCTAAATTTGAGTGTACGTATTTTGCATTTAGTGTTGTTAATAAAATTCTCATATAAACTTTTCTTCCCTGAAATTACAGCATACGAAATCTTTCATCTTTAAGAAGACCTGTATTTTCCATTGCCCTCTGTAACTGATCCATCATTCTTGCTTTATCAAAAGGAAGATTTCCTCTTAGTGATACATAGTTTGAAGCGTGGTTGCTTCTGAATACGCAGATTTTATCAGGATTTGCATGTTTTAAAAGCAGATAAGTTTCTGCCACAACCTCTTCAGCTGTAAGCAATTTAAACTCTCCTCGTTTAATCTGCTGTGTAATCGGTGCTCTTTCATCCAGCATAAGCGTTAAAAGACCTACATAGGAAGCATTCATTTCGCTAATCATCTTTCCTGTTTCTATTGCATGATCTTCCCATCCGTCTTTACCGGCAAGCCCTGAAATGAACGTTACAGAGGCCTGCATTCCTGACTCTTCAATTCTGTGTACAGACTGAATAAGTTCATCTCTTGTAACATCCTTCTGAATTGCATCAAGAACCTTCTGACTTCCGGATTCTGCACCGAGGTAAACGATACCGATACCTGCTTCGTAAAGTTCTTTCATCTCTTCAGGTGTTTTTCTCAGAACATCTTTTGCAGAACCGTAGATTCCAACTCTTCTGCATTCCGGAAAAAGTTCCTCTATCTTCTTTAAAATTACTTTTAATTTATCTGTTGAAAGGCAAAGTGCATCCCCGTCACAGAGGAAGATTTTTTCTACTCTGCGATAGGATCTTCTTGCCATTTCAAGATCTTCCATAACCTCATTCACATCTCTCACGCGGAAATGCTTATCCTTGAACATACTGCAAAAAGTACATTTATTATGTGAACAACCAATGGTTACCTGTATTAATAAGCTGTACGCCTCACTTGGCGGTCTGTAAATATCTCCTTCGTATCTCATTAATGCCCCTTCCCAGCTACATTCTTTCAGGTGCTTTCATTCCTAGAAGTGCAAGACCGTTCTTGATTGCTGTCTTAGCAGTAAGTACAAGAGCAACTTTCGCAACTTTTTCTTCTTCATTATCAGCAAGAATATGTTCGTCATGATAGAATCTGTTGAATGCCTGTGCCATATCAATAATATGTCTTGTTACGATGGACGGTTCGTATTTTTCTCCCGCATCAATAACAACTGCAGGGAATTTATAAAGAAGTTTTGCAAGAGCATATGCACTTTCTCCGGATAAATATTTATAATCGATGTTTTCCAATGCCTTTGCTTTTGCAACTACATCATCTCCTGCTTTTCTCAGAACACTTGCACATCTTGCATGTGTATACTGAACGTATGGACCTGTTTCTCCATCAAAGTTAAGTACTTTATCCCATTTGAAAGTGTAGTCTTTAATTCTGTTGTTGGATAATTCCTGGAAAATAACTGCTCCGATACCTACAGCCTTTGCGATTTCATTGATTTCATCTTCTGTACCGTCAGCATTCTTCTCCTTGATAATTTCTTTTGTCTTCTCAACGGCTTTGTTTAATACGTCTTCAAGGAATACAACTCTTCCATGTCTTGTTGACATTGTTCCTTCTTCAAGACTTACAAGACCAAATGGAACGTGAACGCAGTCCTTTGCATATTCATAACCCATTAACTCAAGAATTTTGAACCACTGCTGGAAGTGAAGATTCTGCTGGGAAGCTACAACATAGATATTCTTGTAGAAATCATAAGTTTCTTTTCTGTATACTGCTGCGGCAATATCTCTTGTAATATACAATGTAGAACCGTCAGATTTAGTAATAAGAGCAACACCAAGACCATATTCTTCAAGGTTTACAACCTGTGCTCCCTGAGATACCTCAAGTAAATTCTTGTCTTTTAATTCCTGTACGAATCTTGGCATCTTATCAGAGTAGAAAGATTCACCTGCATAGGAGTCAAAAGAAATATCAAGCATATCGTATACTCTTGTGAATTCCTTTAAGCTTTCATCTCTGAACCACTGCCATAATTCAACTTCTTCTTTTTCACCATGTTCCAGTTTTGCAAAGATTTCTCTTGCTTCATCATCAAGTTCAGGATGTTCTTCAACTTCAACATGGAATTTTGTGTAGTAACTTAAAAGTGTTTTAATCGGTTCGTTAATAACATCTTCTTTATTTCCCCAGTGGCGATAAGCGCAAATCATTTTTCCGAACTGTGTTCCGTAGTCACCTAAGTGGTTAATTCTGATGACTTTGTAACCCAGTGCATCATAAATCTTGTAAAGCGCATTACCGATAACTGTACTTCTGATATGTCCGATATGGAATGGCTTTGCAATGTTAGGAGATGAATACTCAACAATAACAGGTTTTTCTTCACCTAAATTTGTTTTACCGAATTCAGCATCTTTTTCAAAGACTTCTTCTAAAGTATCCTTTACAAATTCTTCCTTTGATATGAACATATTTACATAAGCATTTACCTGTTCAACTTTTTCAAAGAGAGGTGCTTCAGAAATGCCTTCAGCAATAGTCTTTGCAATAAGCGGAGGTGCTTTTCTTAGTACCTTTGCCAGTTTAAAACAAGGGAAAGCGTAGTCACCCATTTTTGCATCCTGTGGCACTTCAACCATATCCATGATTTCTTCAAGTTCAAGACCTTCTACTTCTTTTGCAATAAGTTTTGCAATTTCTTCTTTAAAATTTATCATGAGTAATCTCCTTTTCTGAAATTATATTTATATTTTTTTTGCGAAGCATTCTTACAAAGCATCCATCTCCGTCTACAAGAGTTCCTGAAAACGTACCGTCATAAATACGGTCTTTTCCACAGGATGGACTTTTCGCTTTTAATATTGCTCCTTCAATTTTTTCATCAATCTGTTTTGCCTTTTCTTCGGCAACTGCAAGTTCTGATTCCGCTCCTCGCTGATAATACAGGGTAACATCTGCTCCCTCACAGTTTATAATTTTATCTCCCTGGTATTCTGCAGGAGGCCGCGGTGTAGAAAGTCCACCTGCCTGCTCAGGGCACACAGCGCAATAGCTGTGATTTTGGCAGAACTTAATAACTTCCTCATTCCTGTTATTTCCTCCGCTATACTTGCAGTTTTCACCAAGAAGGCATTTGCTTACAATATACATAGCCTACTCCGTTTTTAACTTAACTATAGTTACACCTTCACCACCTTCATTGTAGTTTCCTCTTCTAAAGGAGTCTACATGCCGGTGTTTCTTAAGAACATCTCTAATTCCTTTTTTAAGGATACCTTCACCTCTTCCGTGAATTACGGTAACTTCCTTAAGACCTGCAACATAGGCATCATCCAGGTATTTATCCACATCAGCTACTGCATCATCAAGATTTTCACCCTGCACATTTACCGATACGGAAATACTCTGTACTTTTCGCTTATAGATTTCACCATACTTTGACGGTTTAGGCGTTTTCTTCTTTTTCGTTCCGTCATTAATCAGAACAAGGTCATTGAGATTCAGGTTTGCTTTCATTATACCTACCTGGACCGCTACATTCCCCTTTTTATCCGGTAAGGATAAAATCTCTCCGTTCTGTCCTAATGACAGGACTTTTACCCGGTCTCCCACCTTAAGTTCATCTGCAGAAACAGGATTGTTATTTACCTGCCTGATTCTTCTTTCCGCATACTTCTTTTCACCGGATTTAAGTTTCTGTCTGCTTTCGTCAAAACGTCGATTTCGTTCTCCCAGACTTTCCAGTTTTGAAAGTTCGCGAAGTTCTTTCTGCACTTCCGAAGCGGTTTCCCTTGCGTCTTTTATAAGGCTTCTTGCTTCTTCTCTTGCCTCCGCAAGCATTTTTGCTTTCTTCTCCTCAAAATCAGCAAGTTTCTTTTCTACTTCTTCCTGCTTCTTTTTTGCTGCAATATTTAAAAGAATTGCCTCGTCACGTTCTTCTTCCGCTTTCTTTTTATCTGCCTCAATGGCACTGATTACATCTTCAAATTCGATGTCTCCTCGTTCGATAAGCTGTCCCGCTCTGTCAATCAGTTCACCTGAAAGCCCCAGCTTTCTTGAAATTTCAAAAGCATTAGACTTGCCGGGTATACCGATAGAAAGTCTGTATGTCGGGCTAAGGGTCTCTATATCAAATTCCATTGAAGCATTTTCAACACCTTCAGACGACAACGCGTATTTTTTCAACTCGTTATAATGGGTTGTGGCAACCGTCATCGCACCTCTCTGGTAAAGCTTTTCGAGAATTGCAATAGCTAATGCCGCACCCTCTGTAGGGTCGGTTCCTGCACCCAGTTCGTCAAGAAGAATAAGCGATCTGTTATCTGCTGCTTCCACAATTTTCACAATACTTTTCATATGTGAAGAAAATGTTGAAAGACTCTGTTCAATACTCTGCTCATCTCCAATATCCGCAAAGATTTCTTTAAATATCGGAATGTCACTCATTCCTTCTGCCGGTATATGCAGTCCGCTCTGTGCCATCATGGAAAGAAGTCCGATTGTTTTCAGTGTAACTGTTTTTCCACCTGTATTCGGTCCTGTAACAACCAGTGTTCTGTAGTCTTTTCCCACTGCTACATTAATAGGAACAACCTTTTCAGGATCAATCAGCGGATGTCTTCCGTTTCTTATATTTAAAATACCATCTTCATTGATTCTCGGTTCTTCCGCTCTCATCTTACCTGAAAGCTTACCTTTTGCCATGATAAAATCCAGCTGAACCAGAATCTTCTGGTTGTTTTTTAAGTCGTGATAGTGTTCTGCTACAGCTGAAGAAAGGTCCGCAAGGATTCTTGCTATTTCCGCTTCTTCAGCCATTTCAAGTTCACGAAGTTCATTATTCAGGTTCACGATTACCTGTGGCTCAATAAACAGCGTCGCTCCGGCTTTTGACTGGTCATGCACAATCCCCGGAAACCTCGATCGATGTTCCTGCTTAACAGGAATTACATATCTTCCGTCACGCATTGTTACAATGGAATCCTGTAGATATGTCCGATTATCCGCTGAGTTAAGAATATGATTAATCTTATTCTTTATGGCATCGTTCTGTCTTGCTATTGACCTTCTGATACTTCGTAATTCAGAAGAAGCATTGTCACTCATCTCATCTTCGGACAAAATGCATCTTCCTATGTTCTCCTCCAATCTCGGTTGTACTGCAAGAAGCTCTGTCATAGACTGAATAAGCGGAACATCCGGTATATCACTTTTCATAAACCGGACAACTTCCGAAGTAATATGCAGATTGTGTTCTACCTGAAGCAACTGCTTCATTGTAAGCGTTCCGCCTTTTCTTACAAAGTTATACGCACTTTCTATATCATATAAACCGGCTGTAGGCAGTGCTCCTTTATGCACAATAAGGTCAACCGCTTCTGTGGTTGACCTCAGTTCTTCTTCTATGATGTATTTTTCATCATAAGGCATAAGTTCAGAAGCAAGCTGTTTACTCAGTTCCGAGCCGGCTTCTCCCTGCAATAATTGGATGATTTTTTTATATTCTAAAACGTCAAGTGTTTTTTTATTCATTTCATTTCCTCTGTTCAAGAACAGGGGAAATTATCTTTCCCCATTGTTCTTTAATTTTTCAAGTTCGCTTTTTAGCTGAATATTTTCCATCTGTAAGTCGAAGAATGAATTCTCATATTCCGAACATTTTGCTTCAAGTGATTTGAAGTTTTCTTCTCTCTCTACCTGCTGGGTTTTCATATCATCCACATCATCTTTATACTGTCTGAAACTCTTCTTTGCATCTTCCCACATTTTGAGATAATACTTCGAATCGTTTTCCATCTGGATTTTTTCAGCTTTAAGCTTTTTAATCTGCTCAAGTGCATCAAAATATTCCTCTGCAATATTTACTGCTGAAAGAATCGCAATGCTTCCTGATGCTGAACTTCCTGCAAGACGACTGATTAATCTCATCTTTTCGTCTACATATTCAGCAATCTTACAGATTTCTTCTTCCGGTTTATCGCCTGCAATATTGTATTCACGGCCATAAATTTTTACACTTGCTTTATTACTCATAATATCACCTTAATTATCTCTGATTACTATATTAAGCTCATCCTTAAGAGCCTTTAGAATTGCGCTATGTGCCTGTTCAACATCTTCATCAGTAAGTGTTCTGTCATCATGTCTGTAAGTCAGTGAGAAAGCAACACTCTTTTTGCCTTCTGCAACCTGCTGTCCTCTGTATATGTCAAACAGTTTCACATCACGGAAAATTTCCGTTCCTGCATTCTTAATAACTTTTTCTATTTCTCCAACCGGAAGTTCTTCATCAACAACAAGTGCAATATCCCTTGAAGTTGACGGATATTTTGGTGGCTGGTGGTACTGGATTTCTCTGTCTGAAAGCTCTGCAATCAGGTCAAAGAAAAGTTCACAGCAGTAAGCACGAGTGCCGATGTTGAAGTTTTCTGCTGCATCCGGATGAACTTCACCCATGATACCCAGTTCTGCCATTTCGCCGTTAGTATCTTTTGCAAGTATTCTTGCACATCTTCCCGGATGATACACTTTGTAATCGTGTTCTGCAACAAACTCAACATTTCTAACTCCAAGTTTGTCCAGAAGTGCAACAACCATTCCTTTTAGTGTAAAGAAATCTTCTTTTTCACCATATGCTCCGATGCACAGATTGTGACTTTCTATCGGAAGTCCTTTATCATCGATAAAGTTTTTCAGGAATGTAAGTCCGATTTCGTATGCTCTTACACTTTCTACATTTCTTGAATAGTTTCTTCCAAGAACTTCTAACATGCTTGGCGTAAGAATTGTTCTAAGTGCCGCTGTATCTTCTCCCATCGGGTTGATAATTTCCACGAAAGCTCTTTCCCATGAATCATCTTCAATTCCTACAGCGTCAAGAATTTTATTATTTGAGAATGAGAAAGTCTGAATTTCATTTGCTCCCATTCCGCAAAGAATATCTCTTGTAAGGTCTCTCAGAATCCAGTTCTTTGAGAATTCACTTTTTGATGCAGTATCCGGAAGTGTCATTGGAAGATTGTCATATCCATACATTCTTGCAACTTCTTCAACATAATCAACTTCTTCAAGAAGATCCTGTCTTACTGTAGGAGGTGTAACGAACATTTCATCACCTTCTCCTGTAACTTCCATTTCAAGGCTTTCAAAGATTTCTACCATTGTTTCTCTCGGAAGATCTGTTCCAAGAACCTTATTAATTCTGCTCACTCTTGCACAAACGGTAGGTGCTTTTTCAGGGTTTGCGTAAATATCCACACTACCTGTCATAACCTTACCACAGTCAAGCAGTTCAATTAATTTGCACACTCTGTCTCCTGCTGCTTCGCAAAGGTTAGGGTCGATTCCCTTTTCATATCTGCCGGAAGCTTCTGTTCTGAGTGTTAATTTCTTTGAAGTCTGTCTTACGCTTGAACCAAGGAAAGATGCCGATTCAATAACTACTGTGTTTGTATCTTCTACGATTTCTGAATCAAGTCCGCCCATAACACCTGCAACAGCAATTGGCTTTTCTGCATCGTTAATCATAAGCATTGTATCATCTAAAGGTCTTTCCACTCCGTCAAGAGTTGTAAACTTTGTTTCATCTTCAGCTGTATCCACAACGATTTTGTTACCTGCAATGCTGCGAATATCAAATGCATGTAACGGCTGTCCGTATTCCAGCATAACGAAGTTTGTAATGTCCACAATATTGTTGATTGGTCTCATTCCTGCAGCCATCAGTCTCTTCTGTAACCACCATGGTGACTGTTCAATTTTTACATCTTTGATTACTCTTGCTGTATATCTTTTACATAAGTCGGATTTCACTTCCACGCTGATGTAATCTTCTGCTTTTTCGTCAACAACCTGACAATCCACATCAGGATACTTCATTGTTTCTCCGAAAGTAGCTGCAGCTTCTCTTGCCATGCCTAACATTGCAAGGCAGTCAGGTCTGTTCGGTGTGATTTCGAAATCCACCTTATAATCATGAAGGCCTAATGCTTCGTCAATGTTTTCTCCAAGATGTTCATCCCAGTTTCCTGGTAAAAGCCAGATTCCGTCTTTTGAAATCATAGGTGCTACTTTATCATCAATACCTAATTCCTGTGGTCCGCAAAGCATTCCCAGCGAAGGAACTCCTCTTAATTTTCCTTTTGTGATTTTTACTCCGCCTTCCTGTTTCGGCTGTCCATGAAGAGGACCCGGAACACGGCTGTTATGAACTGCTACCGGAACATATGCACCTTCGTATACGTTTGTAGCTCCTGTTACAATCTGTAATAGTTCATCTTCTCCAATATTAAGCTGGCAAACTACCAGTTTGTCGGCATCAGGATGTTTTTCGATTTTATCGATTCTTCCGATTTTTACATTTTCAATACCTGTGCCTAATTCTTCGCAGGTTTCAAGGTTTGAACCTGACATAATCATTCTGTCGCAGAATTCTTCTGCGGATACATTTATATCTACGTAATCTTTTAACCAATTTAGTGAAACTAACATCCATGACCTCCTATTTGAACTGATTGATGAATCTCATATCGTTTTCAAACAGAAGACGAATGTCATCAATTCCGTATTTCAGCATTGCAATTCTCTCTACACCCATACCAACAGCAAAACCTGTGTATTTTTCTGTATCGATACCTCCTGCGCGATGAACGTGAGGATGTGTCATACCGCAACCAAGGATTTCAATCCAGCCGCTTCCTTTGCATACAGGGCATCCCTTGCCTCCGCATTTGAAGCAGGATACGTCCATTTCAGCACTTGGCTCTGTAAATGGGAAATGATGGGGACGGAATTTTGTTCTTGTTTCCGGTCCGAATAGTTTCTTCGCCATCAGGTCAAGAGTTCCCTTAAGGTCAGCCATTGTGATATCTTCACCGATAACCATCATTTCTACTTGATGGAAAGTATGTGAATGTGTTGCATCAGGTGTATCACATCTGTAAGTTCTTCCGGGAATTAAAATTTTATATGGTGTTTCAAGCTCTTCTTCTGCTCTGATCTGTCCTGAAGATGTATGAGGTCTTAAAACCACATCCGGGTTAATATAGAAAGTATCAGAAAGATCTCTTGCCGGATGTGTCTCCGGTGAATTGAGAGCATCAAAAGTGTTATATACTGTATCAACGTCCGGGCCTTCGTATACGGAATATCCCATGGATTTAAAAATATCTACAATCTCATCAATAGTCTGTGTAATAGGATGTTTAACACCGATTGTTACTTCTTTACCCGGTTCAGTTACATCAATAACTTCAGACTTAAAAATTTCTTCTCTTTCTTTTTCTTTAATTTCAGCTTTCTTGTCTTTAATAAGCTGCTCAATTTCAGCTTTTACTTTGTTTGCTGCCATTCCAAGAGCTTTCTTTTCTTCCGGTGGAAGTTTTCCCATTGAACGAAGGATTTCTGTAATCTGTCCTTTTTTACCCAGCACTCTGATTCTGATTTCTTCAGTATCTGCAAAAGTTGCAGCCTGTTCCAGCTGTGCTTTCACTTCTTCAAGAACTGTATGTAGTTTTTCCTGCATTTTATCTAACCTCTCTTAATCATTCTGTTTTCTGTCACTTCTTACCGCTTCGTACATCAAGATACCTGCAGCTACAGAAGCATTTAAGGATTCCAGTCTTCCTGACATTGGAATTCTGACCTTTATATCCGCCATCTCAATCAGTTCTTTACTTACACCGTTACCCTCATTTCCGATAACCAGTGCTGTATCTGTCTTGAGATTCACATCATAATAAAAATTGTCGGCATCGAGACTTGTTACTGCCAGTTTTTTTCCTGTGCTGTCTACAAATCTTCGTAACTCCCTATTATCCTCGACATGAATAATAGGGATCCTAAAGACTGATCCTGCCGCAGCTCTTATCGTCTTAGGTGCATAAATATCCGCCGTTCCCTTGACCGATACAACTGCCGCATATCCTGCTCCTTCAGCAGTCCTTATGATGGTTCCGATATTTCCCGGATCCTGTAGTCTGTCAAGAACTACAACATTACCACCCTGTGGGCAGCATTCCATAAAACGCTCCTCATCGTATTCTGACTTTCTCACAATGGCCATAATACCCTGACTTGTCTCAGTCTGTGCAGCTTTTTCAAAAAGTTTGTGGTCCATTTTGTAAATCTCGCCTTGAAAAGAAATTTCCTGTACCTTTTCTTCATCAAAGATAATACATACGATATCTGCATTATTATTCAGAGCTTCTTCAAGCAAATTATGGCCTTCAATAAGATAGCATCCTTCTCTGTCTCTGTACTTTTTCTGAGAAAGTTTCTGACAGTCTTTAAATATTCTGTTTTCCTTTGATTTTATCTCTTTTATCATTTGTTTTTGAACATCTATAATAATACGCTAAAAAGCCGGTCTCAGTAAAACCGGCTTTAATACTCACTTTTATTTCTGTCTCAGGAATGAAGGAATATCTCCAAATCTTGATGCTGATTTATCTTCATGCTTTGTTTCGTCATAAATCTGATTCATCGTTATGGATCTTCCTGTCAAACCATTTTCTGTAGTAACTTCTTCCGCTTTTGTTTCATTAAGTCCCCGAGCCGGTTCCGGTGATGAAAGTCCTTCGCCGAATCCTGTTGCAATAACGGTAACAGAAACTTCATCCTTCATTTCTTCACTTACTGCTGAACCGAAAATAAGGATAGCTTCTTTGTCTGCCTGTTCCTGCACTGCAGTGGCAATTTCACTTACTTCCTGCATACCCAGGTCATATCCGCCGGCTACATAAAGCAGAATTGCCTTTGCTCCTGAAATTGTTGTTTCAAGAAGCGGACTTTCAACAGCTGCTGTAACTGCATCTTTTGCTCTGCTTTCTCCTGTTCCGTGACCAACACCCATATGTGCGATTCCTCTGTCAGTCATTACGGACTTAACATCTGCGAAGTCTACATTGATTAAAGCCTCTTCTGAAATCAGGTCGGAAATACCCTGAACACCCTGTCTCAGTACATCGTCAGCCATGTTGAACGCTTCTATCATTGTTGTATTTCTTTCACAATTCTGTAAAAGCTTATCGTTAGGTACAAACACTAAGGAGTCAACATACTTTTTAAGATATGTAAGACCTAACTCAGCCTGATCTTTTCTCTTTTTACCTTCAAAAGAAAATGGTTTTGTAACAACGCCTACAGTTAAAATACCCATATCCTTGGAAGCTTTTGCTATTACCGGTGCGGCACCTGTTCCTGTTCCGCCACCCATACCGGCTGTAATAAAAATCATATCAGAGCCTTCGATAATATCGATAACTTCATCTAAACTTTCTTCTGCAGAACGTTGTCCAACTTCCGGATTTCCTCCTGCGCCTAATCCTCTTGTTAACTTTTCGCCGATCTGAATTTTAACTTCGGCATTACATCTATTCAGTGCCTGTTGATCTGTATTAACTGCGATAAACTGTACACCTCTTAAATCTGCATCAATCATTCGATTAACAGCGTTACAACCAGCGCCGCCAACCCCGATAACTTTGATTACAGCAGACTTGTCTGTTCCTGTTTCAAACTCCAGCATTAAAAATTGCCTCCTTAACCTATTAATGTCTATATTTTATCATATTTAAATGTATTTTGCATTATTTTTTCACTAAAAATTTGGGGAAAATGACATATAATTATGGTCTCCCATATTTATTGTTCCTCTTGTTGTATCCTGCCGTAAAAGATTATTTACAACCTTTTGCAGTTCCCCTTTTTCAAGAGATGCGATAATTTGCTTTGGTGTGCCCTTAACAAGGAAGTAATCATAAATATAGGCCTTTATTACCACCTTGGACATATCAATTTTCTTAAAGAAAATGTCACCTTTTCTCATAGCAGTTAACATCTTAAGTGTCAGATTCAATGTTGACTTTTCTTCTGCTTCAAGCTTTTCACCGATTTCCAACTTACTGATTGTAAGCCCATATAATACAGTCAGCTTCGGATCTACACTGCTTTTTCTAAGTACTGTGCCTTCTTCATCGATTACAACATATTCTTCTCCATATACTGCTGCTGCAATCTGTCGGCGTTCTTTTACCCTAATAACTATACCTGAAGGAAAAACTCTTTTAACCTTTACTTCTTCAAAATACGGATCCTTCATGAGCTTTTCAGGTATACCACGTATACTCTTGCCCCATAGTATGTTCTGCTTCATTTTTACCTCGGACAGGTTTATTACCTGTTCTTCCGAGTAGAACTTTTGTCCTTCAACACTGATTTTCTTCAGTTGAAAAAAATCTGAACTGAGAAACAGAAAAACACCCATACATATTACAAGAAAAATAAGAAACCGCAATAAGTAGTGCTTTTTCTTTCTTACTTTTTTCTTTCTGTCAACTTCCTTAAATTCAATATCAGCGTAATAATCATTCATTCTTTTTTATCTCCGAGTAAATCATATCTGTTGCTCTTAGTGGTGCACATGCTCTGCTTGCTTTACTTATCTCCGTCATTCGTTCCGGTGTGTTCTTAAGATGCATCACTTCTGAAATCAGTTTTTCAGAAGTCAGGTCACTTTCTTCAATAAGAATTGCACCCCCTCTGTCTGCAACTGACTTTGCATTAAAATACTGATGATTACCCGGAACATTTGGTGAAGGAATCAGTATAGATCCTTTACCGCAAACAGTAGTTTCCGCAACAGAAAGCGCTCCTGCTCTACTGATAATCAAATCCGATGCAGCTAAATAATTCTGCATATCATTTATATATGATTCAATGTATATATTTTCTTTTACTTCAATACCTTCTTTTTTCGCCTTATCCAGAATTTCCTCATAGTACTGACTTCCCGTACCGAAGATATAACTCATTCCCGGGTGTCCGTTAACCGTTTTCATAAGTTCGAATCCTACTTCGTTAATTTTCTCGGCGCCCTGACTTCCTCCAAAAGAAAAAATAATAAAATCATCTTGAGGAAGATTCAGTTTTTCTCTTGCTGCTCGCTGTGTTGCATTCATAAAACTGTCTCTTACAGGATTCCCGACAACAATATGTTTTTCCGGCTGTTTAAAATAACTGCCTGCTTCCGGAAATCCAAGAAAAATCTTATCTACAAATTTTTCCAATGCTCTGTTTGCAACTCCGGGGTATGCATTCTGCTCATGAAGATAACATTTTGCACCATACAGTTTCCCTGCATATACAACCGGAACACAGACAAAACCGCCTGTTCCGATAACTACATCCGGTTTAAATTTGCGCATAATTCGAAGCGCCTGATGAACACCCCGCATTGTGGTAAAACCTGTGTGAACAAGTTCTATAATGCTTCGCTCAAACCATCTCGCAGCAACCATTTTAAAGGGATATCCCGTACCCGGAACAATATCCTTTTCAAGACCCAGTTCATTTCCTATATATAAAATTTCCGCATCAGGTTCCCGTTCCTTTATTTTATCCGCAATTGCTATAGCCGGATAAATATGTCCGCCCGAACCTCCGCCTGTCATAATTACTCTCATACGCTCACTACTTTCCATCATTATTTATATTGCTCTGCCTGGAAACATTCAGAATCATTCCCATAGCTGCCATAAACAGCCATAGAGAATTACCACCATAACTGATAAAAGGTAAGATAACTCCTGTCGGTGGCATTGAAGAAGTTACTACAGCCACATTAAAAATGACCTGCAATCCAAGCATAATCGTAATACCGCCACTTAAATACATACCAAAACGGTCTTTTGCATTGAGACACACATGGAAGCATCTCCATATCAGTAGTAAATATACTGTCAATAGTAGCAAAACACCGATTAATCCCAGCTCTTCTCCGATAATCGCAAGAATAAAATCATTCTGCGGTTCAGGAAGATACAGTGTTTTCTGCACACTCTTGCCAAGTCCTACACCAGAAAGTCCTCCCGATCCAAGTGCAAGAAGTGACTGTACTACCTGATATCCATCGCCAAGTTTGTCGGCAAACGGATCCATAAAACTTACAATTCTCTTCTTCCAATGGCCTCCACCTATATGTCCGCCAAAGATTACAAGAAAAGCAATTGCTGTACCAAAAGCGCCTAAAGCACCGACAATATATCTCCACTGCAGTCCAGCAATAAACATCATTCCTGCAACAATACCACAGACAGTTAAAGCGGTAGACAGGTTCGGCTGTATAATAATCAGTCCGCCTACCAGCATCATAACTCCGAGAAGTGGAAGCACACCGTTTTTAAATGACAAAATTCGATTTCCTTCCTTAGCAAGAAATGCAGCGACAAAAATAAGTGTTGTAATTTTTGCAATTTCTCCCGGCATAATAGTAAATCCAATCCATATCGCTCTTGTGGCATTGTTTTCTGAACTGCCTAAAGGGGTCATTACAAGTACCAGCAGAACAACTCCTGCCCAGAAAATAGGTTTTGAAAGTTTTCCGAGAATATGATAATCAAATCTCGAGAAAAAAGCCATAATAATAAACCCCGCCACAGCAAAGATTCCCTGCTTACGCAGGAAAGCATATGGTGTTCCGCTTGAGTTAATTGATTTATAATAACTTGCACTGAATACCATTACTACACCAAAGATTACCAAAGCGGTAACAAGTGCAATAATCAAAAAATCACTCTGTCTTAAGTTTTGTTTTTTTTGTATTCGAAAATGTTTCATTATTTTTCCAATCTACTTACACAGTTTTTAAAATGTTCCCCTCTTTGTTCATAATTGTCATACATATCCCAGCTTGCACACGCAGGTGAGAGAAGAACTGTATCACCTGTTTCTGCAATTTCATATGCTTTCTGCACACAGGCATCCATGTCTTTGCAGAATACATAATCTTTAAATCCGTATTTATCTGCCGACTCCTGTATCATATATGCATCTCTGCCAAGAAGTATCATTGTTTTTACGCTGCCATTAAAAGCTTCAATCAACTCATCAAAATTCTGCCCTTTGGCATCTCCGCCTGCAATAAGAATAATATTCTTCTCTATGGCACGAAGTGCTGTAATTGTAGCATCTATATTTGTACCTTTTGAGTCGTTATAGTATTTTACGCCTTCAATTTCACCGCTGAATTCAATTCTGTGTTCAACCCCTGTAAACCTGCTTAAAACTGCAGCGATAATTTTCACATCTATGCCGGCATAGTAGCAGATTCCTGTTGCTGCAAGAGCATTCTCCAGATTATGAAGTCCAATCATTTTCAAATCAGCCACGTTGCAGACTTCAACAGTCCTGCCGGATTTTTCACGAATTACTATATGATTATCCTTTACAAATACACCTGAAGCCAATTCTTCTTTACGACTGAAAGGTAAAACTTCAGCCTTGCATTTTGCAGACATTTCGTAACATTCTTTATCATCATAGTTAATTACAAGATAACCGTCTTCCCTCTGGTTTTCAAAGATTTTTGCTTTTGCATCTTTATATGTTTCCATAGTATGATGTCTGTTTAAATGGTCTGGCGTAATATTCAGAATTGCTGAAACTGCAGGTTTAAAATAGCGTGTTGTTTCAAGTTGAAAACTACTTGTTTCCGTAACCATCCATCCGTCTTCCGGAGCATCTATTGATGCGGAAATTACTGCAGTACCTATATTTCCGACCACATAAGTTCTGCGACCGGATTCTTTAAATATTTCTCCGACCAGAGTCGTCGTCGTTGTTTTACCGTTTGTACCTGTAATAGCTACATAGTTTCCTCTGCCTACACGATATGCAATTTCCAGTTCTCCGATAATCTCGACACCTTTTTCTTCAGCTTCGCGGATAAAAGGTAATTCCGGACTTACTCCAGGGCTCAGAATCAGCATATCAAACATAGACATATCTGCCGGAATTCTGTTAAAATAACAAACCACATTTTTTTCTTTTAAGTAGTGTATTAAATTTGCATCAATATTTTCTTCTTTTTTCGAATCCTGCACATAAACTCTGACATCCAATCTTAACATTGCCTGAATTGCTGCAATTCCTGATCTTCCAAGTCCTACAATTAAAACATTTTTGTTTTTCATATTATCTGCATTCGACTGCATTTTATTTACCTCCAGATATAGGTTTAATTAAATTCCCATTATAAGATATGCAATTACACAGCATACCATTGCAATAAGCCAGAACATTGCAACTACGCTTTGTTCTTTCATTCCACACATTTCAAAATGATGATGAATAGGTGCCATCTTAAACACTCTTTTTCCTCTTGTTTTAAAAGAAACAACCTGAATAATTACAGACAGTGCTTCCATTACATAAATCAGCCCTGCAATCGGCAGCAGGAATTCTACTTTCATTACGATTGCTGTAGCTGCAAGTGCTCCTCCTAAAAGCATTGATCCCGTATCTCCCATAAACAGTTTTGCAGGAAAACGGTTAAATACGAGGAATCCCAGACATGCTCCACTTAAAGCACAGCAAAATACTGTAGCTGCACTATGTCCGAACTGTACTCCCACAATGCCGAAGAAAAATGCTACAAGTGCAGTTACACCTGATGATAATCCATCAAGTCCGTCTGTAAGATTTACACTGTTTGCCATTGCCACAACAACAAAAGCTACAAACGGAATATATAGCCATCCGAAATCAATATATTTTCCAACAAAAGGTATCCATACATCTGTACCTTCACCGGAATAGTACACCATATATACAGCAAGACCTACAGCAAAGAGTATCTGTAATACAAGCTTCTGCCATGCCTTTAAGCCCAGATTATGTTTTTTTGCTACTTTAATATAATCATCAAAGAAACCGATTAATCCGAATAACATCGCAACTATCAGCATAACTACGGAATCTGTAGTAAAATTTCCTCCAATAATCGTTGTGATAATCAGTCCGAGAAAAATCGCAATTCCTCCCATAGTCGGTGTTCCTGCTTTTGACAGATGTGACTGTGGTCCTTCCTCTCTGATAAACTGTTTAAATTGTTTCTTTTTAAGCAAAGGAATTTCACCTGCTGTAAAAAGTGCGGTGATAATCATTGCTATTACTGTTACAAGTATCGGCTGTAAAATATGCATATTCATTACTCCTATTCATTCATTATTTTGTCTACGACCTGTTCCATCTCCATACCTCTGGATGCTTTAACAAGAATTGTATCTCCTGTTTTAAGTATTTCTCCAAATTTATGATAAAATTCATCTTTTGTTGGAAAATAAAAAACTTTATCTTTACTCAGAATACTTTCAGCACCATCAGCAATGTCCTTTGCCTTGGTTCCTACGGCAATCAGCAAATCTACATCCTGCTCTCCTGCATAAGCACCGACTTCATAATGATACTCTGCGGATTTGGGACCGAGTTCGTTCATTCCTGCCAGAATAGCTACTTTTCGTTTTCCGTCGCTTTTCATCAGTGTATTGATTGCGGATTTCATGGACTCCGGTGCAGCATTATAAGTATCATCAATAATGTGCATACCTTTATGCTCCTTTATTGCCAGTCTCTTTTCTGTAAGCCTGATTTTACTGATTCCGGAAATCGCTTCTTCAATAGAAACCCCCAATGCATTACATGCTGCTATTGCAAGCGTTGCATTAAGTGCATTGTGTGCACCCGGAATCGGAACATTAATAATATAACTTTCTTTTTTATGTGTAAGAGTGAATTTTATACCCTGAATTCCAAAATCTTCAATATTATGGATATAATACGCATTCTCCGGTTTTGTACCTACATTTAAGACGTTGTAATCCGTTTCTTCACTTACTGTTTCCAGCATATCATTGTCTCTGTTTAATACCAGAGTATTCTTTCCATCAAAATAGTCCACAATTTCCATCTTTGCGGCACGAATATTCTCACGGCTTCCGAGATTTTCAAGATGTGATACGCCTACGTTGGTAATGATGCCAACATCCGGTCTGATAATATTTACGAGTCTGTGAATCTCTCCTGCGTGATCCATTCCAATCTCAAGTACCGCTGCCTCCATCGTACTGTCGAAAGAGAAAATTGTCAGAGGAACACCTATATCATTGTTATAATTTTTTACAGTAGTTCCCGTTTTGTACTTTTCACTTAAAATCGCATAAGTTATATCTCTTGTGCTGGTTTTTCCCACACTCCCTGTAACTGCAACAGTTTTAAGATTAAGCTTCTTCAGGTAATAATGTGCTAAGCTCTGCAATGCTTTAATGGTATTCTTTACATAAATAATATTTATACCTTCGATACCTTCTATCGCTTCCCGGTTTGAAACCAAAAGTGTACGGCATCCCTTTTCGATAACCTGAGGTATAAATCTATGTGCATCATGCACTTCCCCTATAATCGGAATAAACATACCATCTTTCTCTGCAAGACGTGAATCTGTGCAGATGCTTGTTATGGTATCTGTTTCATTTCCTGCCAGCAGTAATCCTCCTACTGCTTCTTCAATCTCCTTAATTGTTAATTTCTCCATACTTCACCTTCTCTATTGATGATGCAACAATTTCTCTATCATCAAAATGTATTTTTTCTGTTCCGATAATCTGGTAATCTTCATGCCCTTTCCCTGCAATGATAACAATTTCATTATTTTTGCAATTCTTAACGGCATATTCTATTGCCTGCTTACGGTCCGTAATAACTATATAATTATCTTTATATTTTTTCACTTCATTAACAATATCTTCTATAATCATTTCAGGATTTTCCCGTCTTGGATTATCTGAAGTTATAATCAGATTATCTGCTCCATAAGCGGCTGCCTTTCCCATTTCAGTTCGCCTCGAAACGGATCTTTCTCCGCCACAGCCGAATACACAGGTCAGAACTGACGGTTCATAAGTGCGTAACGCATCTAACAGGTTTTTAAGTGCTGTTCCGTTATGAGCAAAATCTATCATAATCATTCCGCCATTTGCAGTCCGGTAAACTTCCTGTCTTCCCGGAACTTTAACGGAATTAAATCCCGTCTGAATGAGATTTTCTGAAATTTTCATGTCTTCAGCAACAACTATTGCCGCCATAGCATTATAGCAGGTAAACTTTCCCGCCATAGGTATATGCCATACAGTCTCCGATTTACCTTTTGTTTTAAATTTAACCGAGAGTTTTCCGTCACATACCTCGGGCTGATAAGCCACTGCACACAAATCACAATATTTGCTAAAGCCAAAAGTTTTCCTTCCGGCCATTTCTTTCTTCATCCAGGGTTTTAAATGAACATCATCACCATTGAAAAAAACTTTCTGACTTTGTACAAAAATTCTGGATTTCCAATAGAGATATTCTTCAAAATTCTTATGTTCACCTTTACCTATATGGTCTTTTTCAATATTAGTGAAAATACCATAATTGAATATTATACCATCTGTTCGGTGCATCATCAATGCTTGAGAGGAAACTTCCATAATTGCGACCTCACAACCACTTCTGACCATTTCTCTTAAATACCTGTGTATTTCTTCCGATTCAGGTGTTGTATTGCTGTTTTTGAACACTCCTGATCCGGTGTCTATCATTATTGTACCGATTATACCGGTTTTGTATCCGGCCCTCTCAAGGATTTCTTTTAGGATAAAACTTGTTGTAGTTTTCCCTTTGGTCCCGGTAATTCCAATCATTATCAGTTTTTCTGCAGGATGCTCGTAAAAAGCTGCTGAAATATATGCTAATGCAATTCTTGTATCTTCTACTTGTATTTTTACAATATGTTCCGGAAGGCAAAGTTCTCTGTGACACACAACTGCAATGGCGCCATTTTTCACTGCATCCTCTGCGTAGTTATGACCATCTGTATTATAGCCCTCCAGACATACGAATAAATCTCCATGTTCTACTTTTTTTGAATTGTACTGTATATTTTTAATATCAATATCAGGTTCTCCCTGCACCCAATTATAAGAAATATTCTTTAATAATTGCGCAAGTTTCATTTTAACCCCTTTCCGGTTTAACTATTCTTTATACAGATAAACGGTTCCACCTTTCTTTATCTGTTTTCCTCCTTTAGGATACTGATCCACAACAGTAAATGCTTCATGACCTTCTTCTTTTGGAAGAACTTCATATTTGAGGCCCTGCCCTCCAAGAATGCCTGTAGCTTCTTCTGCAGATTTATTTACAACATTCGGAACATAGACATATTCCGTCTTTTCATTGTTTTTTTCATCTTCACTGAACTTTGGTGATATTTCAAAATAGTTAAAAGCGTTCTGGAAAAATTCTCTTGCAATCGGCGCTGCGACAGTGCTTCCGAATTTTACTCCCTGGGGACTATCTACAACAACAAGAAATACAATCTTAGGATCATCCATAGGTGCTACACCGATAAAGGATGAATATGTATCGCTACTGTATTTTCCATTTTCACTTTTATTTGCAGTTCCTGTTTTTCCTCCGATTCTGTATCCCGGAATCTTAGCAAGACCGCCTCCACCTTCTGAAACGACGTATTCCATAATATCACACATTTCAGATGCGGTTTTCGAAGAAATTACCTTTCTGATTTCTTTCGATTTAAATTCTTTTACAACTTTGCCGTCTTCGTCAGTAAGCTCTTTTACCATTCTTGGCTGCATCATTACCCCGTTATTGGCAATGGCTCCTACTGCGGTAACTAATTGTATCGGTGTAATAGCAATACCATGACCATAAGACATGGTTGCAAGTTCTACAGGTCCTATATTGTCTTTCTGCTGAATCAGTGATCCTGCTTCTCCCGGGAAATCAATATTTGTTTTTCGTGTTATTCCGAACATTTCCAAATAGTCATAATACTTTTCTTTTCCAAGGTTTGCCGCTATCTGAATCTGAACCGGGTTGCAGGAATTACCTACAGCCTGTTTCAGAGTCTGCTCACCGTGAGGCTTAGTACTCCAGCAATGGAGTACAACATTGGTTCCCGGTACAGTATAAGAGCTGTTACATGTAAATTTACTTTCCGGTGTTGCTACGCCTTCCTCAAGAACTGCAGATGTAGTTAAAAGTTTAAACGTGGAACCCGGCTCATAGACATCATTTATTATCGGAATTTTCCACATTTCACTTAAATATTCCGTCTGTTTCTGTGGAGAAAGCTTATCAAATTTTTTCTTTTCTTCCGGATCTAACGGTACTGTTGCTTCATTAGGATCAAAAGAAGGCGTTGATGCCATAGTCAGAATATCCCCTGTTTTCGGATCCATTCCGACACACATGATACGTTTGGCTTTCGTTTTTTCCATTCCTTTTGCTATCGCTTTTTCTGCATAATGCTGTAAAACTTCATCTAAAGTTGTTACAACATTAAATCCGTTTTCTGCATGGTAATATTTCTCATATCCGTAAGATAAAGAATTACCGTTAGCATCTCCCTTTTTTATCCATCTTCCGGCTACGCCGTTAAGGTATTCTTCATATTGCAGTTCAAGACCGCTTCTGCCGTTACCGTCATCATTTACACTGCCTAATGCCTGCGATGCAAATTCGCCCATAGGATAAAATCTTTTACTATTTTCTGCAACTTCCAGTCCATAAATTTCCAGATCTTTGATTTTATCCACAGTGGACTTATCTAAATAGCGTTCAATTCTTACTATGCTCTGTTTTTTTGTAAGCATTTTTTTGATATCTTCCGCTTTGCAATCAAGAACCACTGCAATCTGCTGACTTTTCTCAGTTATCTGTTCATCGTTATAGTAATCTGTAATCTGTGGAGGAAATGCCCATACACTATAACAAGTTGCACTGGTAGCAAGTTCCTGTCCGTTTCTATCATATATGGAACCACGCTTCGGTTCGATAGGAATATCGCTGGTCTGCTGTTCAATAGCCAGTCTGCTGTATTCCTCACCCTTTACCACCTGAATCCATGCAAGGCGAAAGGCAAGCAACAGAATCAATACTGCGATAATTCCAAAAGTCTGTATTATTCTTATTTTATTTTGTCTTTTTATTTTTGCCATTTTACTCTCCAAAAAAAGCCAGACACTACAAAGTTATTAAGTTGTCTGGCTACATTTTTATGAAATTATCTTTACTGCAACTATTATATTCTTTAAAATCAGTTATATGCTCTTTCCCTTATTACCATTGCAAAATTAGCTTCAGGTGCTGCTTCCTGATTCAGGTATATGCATTCTCCACTGTTAGGATATACCATACCGAGTTTCTCAATAGCTACTTTCTCAATATGTTCGATATTATTGGCACTTTTAATTCTTACCTTAAGAGTATCGATTTCTCCCTGCAGTTCTTTATTACTCTGAGACAGAGCATTATTATCACATTTAAGTTCTGCTGAATATGCAGTTAATACTACCATTACTATACATAGCAGTCCAACTACTATTATGCCGAATAATATTCTCCTTTTGGTATAATCCATTTCTTTATCTCCTCTTATAGTTTTTCACATACCCTGAGCTTTGCACTTCTTGCTCTCGGGTTGTTTTCCAGTTCTTCATTCGTAGGTAAAATCGGTTTTCCCGATATTTTCTTTATATCCGCCACTTTACCGCATACACATATCGGAAATTCTTTAGGACATGTGCATGGATTAACTCTTCTGGCAATAACTTCTTTTACAATTCTATCTTCCAATGAATGGAAAGAAATAACACAGAATCTTCCCTCCGGATTGAGTACGTCACAGAATTCTTCCATAGCTTTTCTAAGCTGTCCAAGTTCATCGTTGACTTCAATTCTTATGGCCTGAAACGTTCTCTTTGCCGGATGCGGGCCATCTCTTCTTGCCTTAGCCGGAATCGCCGCTTTGATAAGTTCAACAAGTTCTGTTGTATTTTCTATCGGTTTTTCCTTTCTGGCATTTACAATAAATGACGCAATTCTGGAAGACCATTTTTCTTCTCCATACGTTGATATTATGCGGGTCAAATCCTTCTGACTATATCCGTTTACAACATCGTACGCCGTAAATTCATCATCCTGACTCATTCTCATATCAAGGGGTGCTTCCTGCATATAGGAAAAGCCTCTTTCCGCATTGTCAAGCTGAAAAGAAGAAACTCCCAAATCAAGAAGGGCTCCATCAATTCCATCAATGTATAAATTGTCTAAAACAGACTTAATGTCTGAATAATTGCACTGAACAAAGATTTTATTGCATGAAAAGTTCTCCAGACGTTTCTCCGCTGCTGCAAGAGCATCTCTGTCACGATCAAAGCCGATTAAGGTGCCGGCTTCCGAAAGATGTCTGCAGATTTCTGAAGAATGGCCTCCTCCACCTAAAGTTCCATCTACATAAATTCCATCCGGTTTAATATTTAAATTTTCAATACATTCATCAAGCAATACTGATGTGTGTTTAAATTCCATATTTACCTCTAAAAATTATATTTTACCAATGCATCTGCAAATTCATCGGTGTCCATTTTACTTTCATTATCCGGTTTATCCCAGACATCTCTGCTCCATACTTCGATTTTCTTCATTGTTCCCATAGTAACAAGCTCTTTATCAATTCCGGCATATTCTTTAAGTTCCGGTGGGATAACAGTTCGTCCCTGCTTATCAAATTCACATACTACGGCATTTGCACAAAAATGTCTGATAAATGCTCTAATCTTAGGATCGGATTCAGGAAGTTCTTCGATTTTTTCCATCTGCTTTTCCCAATCCGACATAGAATAAATGTAAAGGCAACGATCTAACCCTTTAGTCAGTACGCATTGTCCGCCTAACTGTTCTCTGTGTTTCTGAGGAACAATCATTCGGTTTTTGGCATCTATGGAATTGTAATACTTACCGATAAACATCGCCAATACGCCTCTTACACTTTCTCCGATTATAGTAACACCATTTTACACCACTTACCACCACTTTACAACCCTAATTGTGTTATTTTTTGATTTTCATACCACCATTTTCAAAATAAGCTTTAAAAAAAGAATTAATGTAAAATTTATCACCGAAAAAGCACCTTCTGCATAGATTAATATCAGCTTACCTTACATAGCAGATGCTATTATAAATAAAAAGTGAGGTAATGAATATGTGTTATGACTCAATGGTCTATCTGAATAAGGTTTATTCAAATCTCGAAGTACCATCCTGTCCTATCGTGACAGAAATTACAACTACTCCGGAATGTTTTGAACAGCAACTTGTTTTCTTCGATGAAAGAGAAGACAAACACAATTGCGGATGCGGATGTCATCATAGTTTCTATGGAAATTTCGGTTCTTCTTTTAACTGGGGAGATAATCTGACCTACAACATAGAGAGCACCGAAGTCCTGTTCACAGATTTTGATATCGCTTCTCCTGAAAATCTTACCGCTGAAGATATTACAGTAGATGGAATTCCGGTTGATGAAGTCGACTATTTTAATGAAAGATACATGGTAAGCACAAATGAACTTATGACAAGAATCTCAGATTGTGCATGTATGAAAAAAGGTCTGCCTACGCGTGCTTATCTGCTCTTAACAAATAATTGCAACTGGAAAGCCAGAGTTACAATCGTATTAAGAGGGGAAGTATCAGGCTGCGGTATATGCAGAAGATTTAAGCTTATAATGAAATCGAAAGACAATAAGAATATTTGTATTCCTGCAAATACAACTTTTGCAACACCTTCACTCTGTCTTCCTTGTACTACAAATGGAATCTCTCCGATTATCAATTTCTCCTTTACTGCAAACGGCACTTTCTTAAATCCTGTAATTCAGAAAACGCCTAGTGATAAAGGTTGCGAACTTACTCTTTCCGGTATGCTTGTTACAGAACCTGAATTAAGACTGCAGGTTACACGTCAGACACTTTTTAAAACTGATTCAGAGGTGGTAAATGTTCCTTGCGACGATATTGAGAAGTGTAAGAGAGCTTTTGACTGCTGTACTGATGATGAAGGAGATCACCCATATCATCTAAAAGACAGATGCTGTGTACAGGAAGAATACCATGACGATGAATGTTGCGGCCAGAGAAACGAAAAACAGGCAGTTCCTCACGATAGAGACATCGCCTGTCAGTTTAACGGCTATAACGGATGCCGTTTTTAGTATAAAACTTTTTCTCCGATGATATAAATTAAAGAGAGCCGGAGTGAAATACAACATGTATTTCATTCCGGCTCTCAGTTATATCTTTTATCGCTATACAGATTTTCTGCACTTTCTTTTCTTTATAAACTTTACAATAAAGAAAATGATAATATCCAGAACTGCAATACGCATAAATTTGTTAGGCGATTTGAAGAAATTTATCAAGCCACCTTCTTCTACTGTCTTTCTTATTTCACACTTTCCTGACTCTGCATATTTTCCAGGTAATCTGCCATTTTCAAAAGACTGCATATATGTTGCGAATGCATACCATTCTTTGAGTTCTGCACCTTTCTCATCTTGAATGATATACGGTTCGTAATCCTGAATGGATTTTCCTCCCTGTCTCTCGGGATAATAGCCAGAAGTCCATGATACAAAGATTCCACAGTACCGAGCATCTTTGCCGAATAAAGATCCGCTACACAGTGATACAATTTATCTTCCTGAAATTCCGAAAGCTCTCCTTTTCCAAAATCTTCATGATGGATATTACAAGCTCGGTTCAGAAACATTCTATGTGGATTATATGTATAATTCAATCCACTAAAATAAAGTCTTGCAGGACGCATAATATCCGATATACTCTCATCAAAAGGAATAAGTTCATAATGAGACATCTGTGTGCTTCCATCTTTGTACTCAAAGGTGACACTTCCTAGATTTGTATTATACCGGCCTGCCGAAGCAATAATCCGTATCATTATGTATAATCGGCTTATGCAGTTCTTTTTTTGTCGTGTCTGTTGTAACCACAGACGGTAAAAGCATACAGAATATCAATACTAAGACAAATAGTCTCTGATATATTTTTTCAATAGCCCTGCCTCATTTCTCTCTTAATTAATTTTCCCAGTGTATCATATCTCTGTAAAAGATTCTACCAGTTGTTCTTTTTGGGCCTTTGTCAGTTTTTTTATCGCCGCTTCTCGTTGCATAGCTTCAGTCCTGGTCTCAAATTCCTCGTAATATACAAGAGAAACCGGCGTTCTGTTCTTTGTATATTTTGCACCCTTTTTTTCATTATGGCATTTCACTCTGTGCTTTAAGTCATTTGTCCATCCAGTATAAAGTGTATTATCCGAACATCTTAAAATATAAGTATAATTTTTCTTTTTTTCCATCGCATTTCTCCTCGTATAATAAGTGTATAGCCAATAGAAATGAATGGTTATGCACTTATTTCTTTCTATAGATTTATAGATGACATGAAACACC
>RCNI01000364.1_pt1 | contig 28822 bp, 19 predicted proteins | sample 2041151 | NCBI WGS metagenome assembly RCNI01 (sample SAMN09708214, study PRJNA481090) | feces metagenome | isolation source: feces | place: Antarctica: Albino Rookery | reverse complement strand
AAAGGAAAGAGGTAACGGACAAAGAACCGGAGAATAATGAGTTTAAGAACCCGGATCAACAGGGCGAAAATGAGGTCTCATTAGAAACTATGAATCAAAACACAGGTAAAACGGATGTAAATAAATCTAAGCTGAAGAACAAAGATATAGTAAAAACCGGAGATACAGAAAACCTTATTTCTGTATTTATGCTGCTGGTAATTGCAACAGGTTCACTTGTTCTTGTTCATCGCAAAAAGAACATATTTATAAAAAAATAAAATTATACATATTCAGAGGATAACTGCGTGTAAAAATCCAGTTTTTTTTAAAAGTTATCCATATAACAAAAAGCGGATTGAGATAAAATCAGTCCGCTTTTGCTATAGGAGCAAATTGTATAATTTGATAAAATTTATAGCACTTATTGAAACTCTGAATATTATAAGTGTAAATTCTTTTACAGTCCAAATGCAAATATATCTGTAACTGACGGAAGGAACATAAGGAGACAGTGATTTAAAACTTATTTATGAAAATGCATAAACCGGTGATTGTATTAACATACAGTTTTTCCTGTTTTTTCTACATTGCCATTTAATAGAAAAAACGGTATAATAATCTTAGTTTACGTAAATAAAAGGGAGATTAAGGTGAGAAGTAATAAAAATAGAAGAACTTATGACTTTGATGATGCAAAATACAGTCCTGAACTGATAAGACAATACGAAAATCCTGAATATGCAAAAGCGGCTGATGCCTATGAGCGCGAGGCAGGAAGACGAAAAACAGGTCGCCATAGTATCGAGGCAGTAAATGAGAATCAGAAGTCTTCATATGACGATTTTGAAGCTATGCTCGAAGCTGAATATGGCAGTGGAGAAAAAAAACATAATACTAATCGTAAGAAGAACAAAGGCAAAAAAAAGAAAAAGTATAAAGTAAATAAACTTACAATTATAAGAAATGTCATTCTGTTTATCCTTCTTCTTCTTGTAATTGCAGTAGGATTTTTCTTCTTTGTTACAAAGAACATAGAAAGTGAGGATACACAGGAATATCAATTTGATATTGACCCGCAGGTTGCAGAGGATTTAAAGGAATATCGAAACATTCTGATTCTTGGTTCCGATGCGAGAGCAGATGAATCCATTGACGGAAGTCGAACAGATGCTATTATTCTAATGAGCATAAATAAAAAGACCAGTGATGTACGTTTAATTTCCATGATGCGAGATTCCTATCTCGAAATGGACGATGGCAGTGGTGATCTGTTTTTGGATAAGCTGACACATGCTCATGCCTATGCAGGAGGTGTTAATGTTGCAGCTACGCTTAACCGAAATCTTGATCTTAACATTCAGGAGTATGTAGTCTTTAACTGGCAGGCTGTAGCTGATGCAGTAGATGCTTTGGGTGGTATAGAAATTGATGTAAAAGAAGATGAATTAGAAGACCTTAATCACTACGGATATGAAACGGCAGACAATGTCGGAAAACCTTTTACTGAAATTACAAGTGCAGGAGTACAAACGTTAGATGGTGTACAGGCTACGACTTACTGCAGAATCAGAAAATATTGTGGCGGAGATGAAGGTAGAACAGGAAGATACAAAAAGGTTCTTGCAGGTGTAATGAAAAAAGCAGTTACACAACCATGGAAAGTGGGAGAACTGACGGAGATTATTTCTCCTAACATTAGAACAAATATGAATCAGAAATCAATGTTTACTGCTGGGGTAAGAGCACCGTTATTTGATATACAGGAAGGCATTACCTGGCCGGAAGAATATTGGGGAGGCTTTTTAGGTGAAGTTTCATATGTTGTTCCTCAGAATCTCGAACACAATGTAGTGATGTTGCACGAAAAAGCGTTTGAACAGCCTGGATATATGGTAACACAAAGGTGTTCTGAGATTAGTAATTGGATTATGGAAGATAGTGGAGTTTATTACTAGAAAATAAGGTAATTGAAGAGACCTGCATATCAGTGTGATATTGCAGGTCTTTTTAATAGGAGTTTATTTCTTTGTATGATATTTTCTATATCCAGTGAATAATGCTGCTATGGCAAGTATAAGTGTTATGAATAAAAATGGAATCTCATTCACATCACCTGTTTGTGGTGCTTTTTCTGAAGAAGAATCTGTTGTACCTGAAGCTGAGTGATGGTTTGAGGAATCAGGTTTTACCGTTGTATCTGCAGAGTTATTATTTTCGTTGTCTGTCTGACCATCATTTTTATCCAGTCCGTTTCCACCAATAAGGTCAAAGCTGTAGTTTGGCATTACATCTTTTGTCATCATTGTTGGAACAAAAGATGCAGTAAAATCACCCTGATCAATATAGTTCTGAAGATCAACGAGAACAGAAGTTGTCATTGTAAGTGTTTGTGAAGCTAATGACTTGCCAAGTGCATTTGCTTTTTCCTGAGCAAGAGCAGGATTTGTAGCATATATATTTGCCATTTCTGCATCAATTGCTTTCTGTTGTTCAATTATACTGCTTTGCCATTTTTTGAAATATGCCTTTACATTTACGCCATACTTTTCACGGTTCTGGTTGCAAAGATAATTTATTTTCTGGAAGTTCCAGTTAATAGAGTTATCTGTAAAAGAATTTCCTTCAATATGGTAACTTTCGAGAGTATCGTTTACCAGCGTACCGTAATATGGAAGGTAAATGGAGAACTCGGCATCGGCCATTGATAGCCATTCAAGTGTTGAAAGAGCAGAAGGCATACCCGGTCTCATCTCAAATACATGACATTCTGCCTGTCTTGTATTACCTATAGGATATATTGAAGGATTCTGATTGCTGTCCATTTTGTTGCCTTCTCCACGATAAGCAAGATAATGAAGCACGTCCAGTGTGCTTAACTGTTTTGTAGAATTAATTAATAATGGAAGTGGATTAACATATTATTTATCCCATTTACATTAATCTTTTCTGCTTCTTCAGGATTTACATAGTATACGCCCTGATAATATCTTGAGTACTGTCCGTTTCCGGAGTTTGGTTCTGCATAAGACTTTGAAACATGGAATTTACCGTTTTCACCTGTACGTAGGAAACCGTTTTCTTCTGCTGTTTTTACAAGGTCTTTAGATACAATTACATTTTCTGTATCATTAACATCAATTTCGCCTAAAAGCATGATGTTAGGATTAACTGAAATTTTATCAGGTGGAAGTTTAATTGCAGCATACTGATGACCGGAAACGATTTCCATATAGTAAGATTCATTTGCATCGCTGATGACGATGGAATTGCATTCGCCTGAACCATACGTATCAAGAATTCCGGCAAGCAGTTCAACCCCTTCTCTTGCGTTGGATGCACCACTTAGAACTACACTGGTGATGGAGATTTCACAGATTCCGGTGTCAATAAGCGGGTCTGCAGCTTCGGCATCAGCATTGTATGATGTTGAAACTGTTGCAGAAATAGAAACACCGTTTTCGTTTACTCCGGCTGCTCCATAGGGCTCTCCGCAATTGTTTCCGTTTTCGTCAGTCATACCTTCACCGTATGCGTATGAGTCACGTACACAATTATATGCGTAGGTATGTGCAGGGTAAGGCATTGAAAAACCGTAGGAATCTTTGTATATAGAACCTTCTGGACAGTCTTTTGCAGGAACTGCAGTGAATACTTTTCCGTATAAATCTCCAATATCTTCAGATCTGCCTACATAGGTGCTTCCGTTTTGGCTTAACTTTCCACCTACATAGATGCCTGTACAGGCAAATGCTCCTGATGCGCTACTTAATACAATAATAAGAGCAAGGAGCAGAGTTAATATTTTCTTATTCAGTTTCATTGTTTTTCTCCTTTTATTTATATAAATTCGCAATTACAGTGAATAATATAGCGTAATGAATAAAAAATTACAAGTATTAATGATAATAAATAATAGAAACGATAAATATAGTAGTGTCAATGAATAAAACGAGTAAGGATATGAATAATTATGTATAATGTAGAAATGCATGAAAATAAAATACAGAAAATCGTTTTTTTATAACAAGAATATACAGAAAAATGATAAAATATACACATGAAAAGAAAGGAACATTACAATGAATACATTAGAAATAAAGGGTATATATAAACATTTTAAAGGCGACTACTATTTTGTTGAGGATGTAGCAAAACATTCTGAGACAGGTGAAGATTATGTAGTGTACCGTAAGCTATATGGGGATTGCAGTTTATGGATACGACCTGTAAAAATGTTTCTGGAAGAGGTAGATCATGAGAAGTATCCTGAAGTCAAGCAGAAGTACAGATTTGAATTCCAGCATATAGCTAGCGTAAGGAAATAAACTGCGAAAAAATAAACTTAGCTCTTGCACTATTGCTTAATCAGTGATACCATTTTATATATGGAAATTTTTTGTGTATTTAATAAATAGGAGGAGATACCGATGTTTCAGAAATTAATAGAAGTTTTAAAAGAAAATCCACGTAAAATTGTTTTTACAGAAGGTCATGATGCTCGTATTTTAGAAGCAGCAGCAAGACTTAAAGCAGAAGGATTCCTCACACCTGTTCTTGTAGGTAACGTAGAGACAGTAAAGGCAGAAGCTGCTAAAGGTGGTTTTGATATTGAAGGCTTAGAAATCCTAGATCCGGAAACTTACGAAGAAATGGATGCTATGGTAGAAGCTATGGTAGAATTAAGAAAGGGTAAGATGACACCGGAAGAATGCCACAACTCCCTTTTAAAAGGAAATTACTTCGGAACAATGCTTGTTAAAATGGGTAAAGCAGATTGCCTGTTAGGTGGAGCTACATACTCAACTGCAGATACAGTTCGTCCTGCATTACAGTTAATCAAGACAAAGCCTGGTAATACACTTGTTTCTTCATGCTTTATCATGGTAAGAGGCGAAGAAAAATTAGCTATGGGAGACTGTGCTATTAATATTTCTTACGAAGACAAACTTGATAAAGAAGGAAGTGTTAAGCAGACAGCTGCAGAGCAGTTAGCAGAAGTTGCGATTGAAACAGAAAAAACAGCAAAAATCTTTGATATTGATCCAAGAGTTGCAATGCTTTCATACTCAACACACGGTTCCGGAAAAGGAAAGTCAGTTGATATGGTAAGAAATGCAACAGAAATTGTTAAAGAGAAATGTCCGGAAATGAAGATTGATGGAGAAATGCAGTTTGACGCTGCAGTTGCTCCTGAAGTAGGCCAGTTAAAATTCCCTGGTTCAGAAGTAGCCGGTCATGCTAACACATTTATCTTCCCTGAAATCCAGTCAGGAAATATTGGATACAAGATTGCTCAGAGATTAGGTGGATTTGCAGCATATGGTCCAATTCTTCAGGGCTTAAATGCACCAATTAACGACTTAAGCCGTGGATGCAATGCAGAAGAAGTTTACAATATGTCAATTATTACAGCTGCATTAAAATAACATTTAAAAATTAAGGCTCGCTTATGCGGGTCTTTTTTTGTCATTTTGCAGTTTAAATAAGCTGACTAAAAGTTATTAAAATGGACTGTGCCATTTTTGTGTTTTGGTACTTTTTAATAGGTTTTGTTTATCATATAATAGTAATATTGTATGATATTTAATGAGGAGGCTACAATAATGAATGACATAGACAAAGAAAACAATAAAACTGTAAAACCATCTATTTTAAGTAAAGCAGGAATTTCATTAAATCAGATAAAGTATCTTTTTCTGGCAAATTTGGGATATGCTCTTGCAATAAATCTATTTTACTTAGATAACGATATTGCAGCAGGAGGACTTGCCGGAATTGGTACTATATTAAATTACTTCTTATCAATACCTGTAGGTGTTGGTGTTTTCTGTTTGAATTTGCCAATTTGTTTATGGGGATTGACAATCAAAGGAAAAAAATACATTATTGTTTCTGTAATTACCGTAGGCGTCTTTTCTGTAATTGTAGACGCATTATCGTTCCTTCCATGTATTACCCACGATAAGATAGTTGCAGTGGCCTGTGGTGGAATGATTTACGGAGTATCCGCTTATTTTGCTGTTCGCGCCCAAATTTCAACAGGTGGTACTGACTTGCTGGCAAAGCTGCTGATAACAAAGTTTAAAGCAGTCAGTATTGGACAAATGATCATGATGATAGATGGATCTATTGTTATAATGGCAATGTTTGTGTATAGGAATATTGAATCCGGTATTTATGCTATACTTGCTATTGCAGTTGCAGCTATAGTAACAGATAAATTAAATAGTGGATTTAATAAAGCAAGTATGTTCTACATTTTTGCAAATAAAAATATAGATAAGATGGTTAATGCAATTCTCTTTGATATGGGAAGAGGAGCAACTTTAATTAGAGGAGAAGGAGTATTTAAACACCAGGAAAGAGATATTCTTATTGTTGTTGTAAAATCATTTGAAGCTCCAAGAGTAAAGGATATTGTTCGCAAATATGATCGTTCTGCATTTACTATTCTTTCCCCTGCAACAGAAATCATCGGAGAAGGATTTGAAAGCCTGAATCTCACAGCAACAATACATGATGATGATATAGAAGAATAAAATTGACCCCCTTGTTTAACAGATAAATTAACACAAATATTCTTTTAAGACAGATAGTATCAGGAAACCTGATACTATCTGTCTTTTTCTTTTATAAATAAAAAGTATATTCATGCTTTTAGCTGACATAGAAAACCAGGATCTGAATTTAGAAACAGATATTTTAGAATAAAAGGAGATTGGGATTTAGAACGAAAACAGAGAACAGGAAGATATGTGCAGAGTTCTAAGAGTATAGAAATCTATTTAATGCACAATAAGAAAAGGGGTAGTAATGATAATACTAAAAAACCGGCATCTTTAAGACACCAGATTTTTATTGTGAGCTTATGTTCCTAAGTGGGCTATAAACTCTGATTTATAATAATGTAGATTTTAAGTAATGTTATTTTGCTTCATGAATTTCTTTTATAGCATTCATTCCAAGTTCGATTGCTGCATCAATGCAGTCTTCATCAATATCAAACTCTGCGTTGTGAACAGGAGCTGTAGTATCAGTACCAATACCGATATAAGTACCGATACCGCCATTTTTCTGGACTTTAGTCATCATTGCCGCAGCATCATCTGTACCTCCAACATTACCTTCGAAGTGGATTTTTTCAAACCAAGGAACTTTTTTAGCAGCTCTTTCTATAATTTCCATCATAGCATCATCGCTTTTTCCACTTGGCACTTCACCGTAATCTTCATATGTATAGGTTATGCCATATGATTTTGCAGCACCATCCAGAATTTCAAATACTCTCTTTTCAAGGTACTTACAAATATCTTCATTTTCACCTCTGTATTCAATTTTCATCAGTGCATTTGGTGCAATGGTATTTGGTGCGATTCCGGCATAAAGCTCACCGACATTAACGCTTGAAAGTCCTTCAGCATGTGGTGCAATGGCATGCAGATTAAGTGCGGCAGAGCATGCTGCAAGTAATGCATTCTTTCCTTCCTGTGGTGCAGTGCATGGATGAGATGCTAAACCATGGAAAGTAACATCAAGCTGTCTGTCACTTACGAAGTCTTTGCAACCGCAGCACATAGTGTGAGATTTAAGGGCTTTATTTTCAGCGCTTATAGCTATGTGGAAAGCAATGAAATGATCAACATCATCAAGATGCCCTTTTTCAATAATGGATAAAGCACCACTGAATGTTTCTTCTGCAGGCTGGAAAATTAAACGGATTTTCCCGCATATATCTTCTTTATTTTCTACTAATTTTGTAGCTATGCCTAACCCCATAGCTGTATGTGAATCGTGTCCACAAGCGTGAACAGATGCAGGATTACAGGATATATAACCTTCGTCATATGGACGATATCCCTCTTTTTGAGGCTCTTCATAAGGAAGGCAGTCTATATCAAAACGGAAAGCTGTAACAGGGCCTTCTTTTCCGGTATCGTATTCAGCGATAACGCCGGATACACCTTTGGTTTTTTCTACAAATTCAGGATTAGCACCCTGTGCTACTGCACGTTTCATCATTTCTTCTGTTTCTTCAGCAGAAGGGCGTACCAGTTCAACAATAGCATCGACATCTACTACATCAGGTCCCATAAGGCATTTATAGCCTAATCCTGTTAATATTTCTGCTATTCTTGCACTTGTTCTGATTTCACGCCATCCATTTTCAGCGAATTTGTGAAATTCTCTTCTATACTCAACGAATTTACTCATGTCTTATACTCCTTTTAAATTTATTCATTCATATTTTTACATATGTCAATTGACTCACTTAGTATTTCTATACCCTTAATAATCTCTTCATCGGAACAATTGGAAAAGGATAGTCGTAAATGCCCACGACCTTGATATCCGAAAGGATAGAAGACAAAACCGGGCATAATAATCAGTCCTTTTTCTTTTGCAATTTCAGTCAGTTGAATTTCTTTAATGTTTTCATCAAGGGTACACCATATGCTTAAGCCTCCATCTGGAAGTTTACAGTTGATGCCTTTATAACTTATTTTCTGTATTTCATTATACAAAACGTCTCGTCTGTGTTTAAACTCAACAACTAACTCCTTTATACTCTTTTCATAGTAACCACGCTCAATAAATTCATTTAAGATGCAGTGAGTTATCGTAGCGATTGTAGTTTCAGTGATAATTACATATCTGCCTAGCATCTCAATCAGATCATAAGGACCAACGACATAAGCAATTTTTACATCATATGGGAAAGAGAGCGTAAAAGAGTCAATAAAAAGAACAGATTGATTTTTGTCCATAGCATAAAGCGTAGGAAGTTTATTATCTGTATAGTTAAACACTCCCTGAGAACTTTCTTCTATAATAGGTATACCGTATTTATTTGCTATAGATAAAAGTTTTACACGTTTTTCCATAGACATCGTTATGCCTGTAGGATTGTGATAAGTAGGAAGTGTATAAATAAACTTAGGTTTATTTTTTATGACCATTTTTTCAAGAATAGTCATATTCATACCGTCTTCTTCCATAGGGATTGTAATAACATTTAATCTTTTATTCCGAAATAGTGACATATTATCAGGCATTAACGGCTCCTCTGTCAGTATACAGTCTCCTTCAGAAAGAAAAAGATCGCATAATTGATTTAAAACCTGATTTGTCTCAGAAGCAATTTGAATGTTCTTATGGTTAACATAGATGTTTTCTCCTGCAAGAAGCTCACAGATATTCTTGCGTAATCTTTCATCTTCGTTGCTTTCAGGACAGAACATTCTTGCTGTAATATTTTCTATATCATCAATAGGATAAAGCCCACGATTTATAACCAGTCCACCCATTGAAATATAATCATTCTTTTCTTGCGTCAGATCATAAAGATTAAAAAAAGTTTTTTCTTTCTTATTAAAGTTATACCGAAGTCTTTTTCCAATTGGGAAAAAACGACCGGTGAAGCTTGTTGCGTTATCTTCGTCACAGACAAAATAACCTTTTGGTGCCTGGCGAGAGGCAATAATATAGCCTTCAGCAATAAGTTCAGCATAAGCTTTAATAATCGTATTTCTATGTACATCAAGTTCCTCTGCTAATTTTCTTTCTGAAGGCATTTTGTAACCTGGGAATAGTTCTGCAGATGTAATCAGTTCTTTAATAGCTCTTTTAATTTGAAGGTAGATAGGAGTTTCACTATTACGGTTAATTTGTATATTCATTTATTGTACCTCTCTGTTTAGTTAAAAAACTTGATACATCTTACTTATAAGCTTTGAAAAAGGCGGTTTTCACCGCCTTTTTATTGTATATGTAAATAGATTTTAGATTCCTATTACAATACCTACTACCATAAGTACGCACTGAAGGGCAAATAGCATTGCGAATAATTTCAGTACAAGTTTGTACCAGACTTTTAGTGATATTCCCATTATACCACATTCTAGTGCAACTGCAGTAGGCCAAATCATATTTGAGAAACCGTCACCGAACTGATAAGCAACAACAGCCATCTGACGAGACATTCCAACTACATCAGCAAGAGGTGCCATAATAGGCATCATTACTACAGCCTGACCGGAACCGGAAGGGATAAAGAAGTTAATCAGGTTCTGAATAACAAGCATACCGATACCTGTAAGTGATGTTGGAAGTGCACCTACAAGAGTACTTAATGCATATACAACTGTATCGATGATACCACCTGCAGCCATTACGATTGAAATACCTCTTGAGAAACCTACTAAAAGCATACCGTATACAGATTCTTTTGTAGATTCAACGAAAGCATCTGCAATTTCATTAAGTGACATATTGTTGATAAATGCTGTAATAATCATAAAGATAAAGAATAGTGAAGCAATTTCACTGAACCACCATCCCTGTTTAATGATTCCCCAAACAAGGATTCCTAAGAGAAGAACGAATCCTACCATGGAAATTTTATGACGTGTAGTGAATTCGATTTGCATACATTCTTCTCTTGTCATCATACCTGTAAGGTCTTCATGAACACCATAAAGATAACTCTTTGTAGGGTCTTTTCTGATTTTTGAAGCATATCTCATTAAATATCCGCAAGTCAGACATGTGAATAAAATAAATGCGATAACACGGAAAATAGTAATTTTTGGTGATACAAGTGGTACATCTGCAACTCCTGCTGCAACACCGATAGTGAATGGGTTGATAATTGCTGCTGAAAAACCGGTAGCAACACCGAGATATACAAGTGCACCGCCGACCAGTCGGTCATATCCAAGGGTTATTGCAACTACGACAAAGACCGGGATTAAAGCGTAAGTTTCTTCGAACATACCAAAGGTTGTACCACCAATAGCGAAGAAGATGAAGAATACCGGAATAATTAAGTGATCTCTGTCTCCTACTTTTTTGAGAAGTCTTCCTGTTAATGCGTTTAAAGCGTTACTCTTTGACAGTACAAAAACGTATGCACTAGCAAATAAAATGAAGAACATAATATCTGCTGAGTTAACAAAACCTTCAAAGAAGCAGTTTAAGAACTTCCAAGGTCCTACAGGGTGACTTTCTACTACCTGATAAGAACCAGGTACAACGATTTCGCGTCCTGTTGCATTATCTATTACTCTTTCAAATGAACCGGCTGGAATAATCCAGGTTAAAATTGCACATAAAATCATTATCGAAAATACAATGACAAAGGCATTTGGCTCAAAAGATTTCTTTTTCTTTTTTTCCATTTTATTTCCTCCTAAATTAAAATAAGATAATTACGTGTTGTGAATCTATTAGCGTAAATTAATGTTTGCCACAACTTTACCACCATAGTAACACCATTATATTTTTTATGTAAGTACCAAAACAAATAACTATTGTAGTCCAAAATATAAGATGGACTACTTACCTTATATGTTTTGGTACTTGTGTTAAAACAGTGCTTTGATATGATTTACTTAAAATTGAAATGTGTAGTGGCATATTAATTTATGGGAGGAATAAAAATGCTATTATTTAAAAATTGTAGATTAATTGATGAATTAACAGAAGGTTTTGAAGGGGAATATGCAGATGTTCTTGTTAACGATAAACATATTATTGAGAAGATTTCTGTCCCTGGTGAAATTACAGATGAAGATATTGAAGTCATTGATGTCGATGGTATGACACTTTTACCTGGTTTCTTTGACTTACATGCACATCTGTTCCTGACAAATCTTGACTTTAAAGACTTATGCCAGAAAAGTGTAATTGATACATGTACTGACAGCTACGCTTTTGCAAGAGAATACTTGAAACAGGGATATACAACAATAAGAGAGGCAGGTTCACCTTATAATATACCGGCAGGACTTGAAAAAGCATCAAAAAAAGGAATCATTAATATTCCTCAGCTTATTACTTCAGGTCTGATCCTTACACCTACTGAAAATGGAAATAAAACTTTTGAGACAATTTATCGTGTAGCAGATTCACCTTATGAAGTAAGAAAAGCCTGCAGAGAACAGTTTGAAGCGGGAAACAGTGTAATTAAATATATGGTAACAGGGGCATACCTTAATGAGTCAGGTAATCCGGGAGATCTTATCGTAACAGAAGATGAACTTAGAGAAGCAGTCAGAATAGCAGAAATGAAAAACAGCTATGTAATGGGTCATGCTCATGGTGTTGAAGGAATAAAGATGGGTATCCGTGCAGGATTGAGAACTATTGAACACGGTAGTTTTATTGATGAGGAAGCTATTGAAATGTTAAAAGACAGCACAACTACATGGCTTGTTCCAACAGGTGCAATAGGTATTGCATGCCTTGATGATGATGGCGCAGCTCTTTCAGATGATGCTATGGATAAAGCAAAAAAATATGAAATGGCTGAAAGAAACTGCATCAATAACGCTTATAAAGCAGGTTTGAAATTAGGATTCGGTTCAGATATTGACTATATAAACTTATGCAAGCATCCTGGAATGGAGTTTTACGCAAGAACTGACTGGTATGATTTTGATTACAAAGATATTTTACTTCAGGCAACAAAAAACAGTGCAGAAATTGCTGGCCTTGACGATTGTAAAGGTTCAATCAAAGTTGGAAAAAATGCGGAACTGGTATTTATCGATGGAAAACCTGACGAAGATATTTATGTAATGAAAAAATTACCAAGATATGTTTATTACCGTGGAGAACTTATTGAAAATAAGTAATTTAGAAAAACGGAAATACATATAATTGATATAATGAATAAAAAAAGGAATGCACTTTTGTGCATTCCTTTTGCTTATTGAGCATTATTACCGAGTACTTTTTTCTTATGTTTTTTGCTACCTATTTTTCCGTATTTATAATCTGCATGGACTTTCAGCATACCGGCAATCATCAGAAGGATTGCTCCGATAACAGCACAGTATCTGAGTTCTGTGACAAGGCGGATTGCAAAACATATGATAGCTGCACCGATAAAAAATCTATAAAGTGTTTCGTTCATAGTGGGAATCTCCTTTACAATACTTGATAGATAGAAGAATACAATATCTTCTAAGGTTTTGTCAAGTAAATTTATTTTATAGGTAGAAATCAAATAATTCTATTTTACAGAAAAATAAATAATACTGAGTAGAAGAATCTCAGTAAATAGAATGGAATAAAATGAAATTTATTGAACGAAATACTTATGCTGTTCATAAATTTCAATTTTCAGGAAAGGAATATGAAGCATTATAAAATATAAAGCTTTTTCAAGATAAAAATATGAATCACAGTATCCTTTTATAAAAAAGTATTCGGTAAGATAATGAAATGAAAAGCGGTAATACTTACAGAACATGGAAAGTCAAAATACAGGGGAGTAATATGGCGATAGATCTAAAAGTATATGCAAAGAGATTCCAAAGGATATAATAACTTTAATCATATTGGAAATAGGTTTCTTTACTCGATGAGAAAAGATGCTGCAATATTTGCATATCCAAAACCCATTCAGGAAATAAAATATCAAACAGGAATTAAGAGTGACTGATATGAGAAAAAGGAAGCTCAAATTTCAGAGATTGATTACTTGAAATTAAGAGCTTCCATAGTTTTTTAATTTAATCTTTTGGAATTTTAGACTACTAAACCGGCCTGACAATTACTCTTTAAGAATTATTCATCAGCTTTGCTGTTCATTTTTCTCTTTACTACAGGAGCAGATACTGCAGCTGCAATTAGTAATAATGCCCAAAGTGGAAGGCTGTTCTGATCACCTGTTGCAGGATTCTTTCCTGAAGGTTTTTTATCAGGATTTCCGTTATTTCCGTTCTGGTGACCAGGATCAACAGTACCTCCGTTTGCTTCCGGTGTATCAGGTTTTTCTATGTTTTCACTTTCTGGCTTTTCAGGGTTTTCAGGGTTTTCGGGGTTTTCAGGGTTTTCAGGGTTTTCGGGGTTAACAGGGGCTTCAGCATAGTTGTAAATAAGTACATCTCCGTCATATTCGCCTCTGTTCATATCTTTCATATCACCGTCAGTTGAAGCACTGTAAAGTAAAACTGCATTTTGGTGATCGTTTAACGGCAGGATATCTGTAGAGTAGTCTTCTTTTGATCCGCCAATTGTTTCAAGGGATAGACGTTTACCTGCAGCATCGTATTCTGCAAGGAATGCATCCATACTTCCCTTATTTTTATCTTTGAAGTCGAAGTCTCTGCCTCTTGTATCGCCAAGAGCAACATATTTTCCATTCTGCTCTAAAATAGTTGTTACTTCACTTGTACCAGAACTCTTGATGACGTCAGCCCATTCTTTGTTGCCGTTAGCGTCTAATTTAAGAACGTAGGCATTGTCATAGAATGTACCGATGTTTTCGAAAGTATCTGTTGTTGACTTTGTGTTACCGCCCATAATGAAGCCACCATCACTTGTAGCTTCTACAGCATAGCAGTAATCGTTTTTATTACCGCCGTAGTTTTTAACCCATTTAATGTTTCCTTCACGGTCAATTTCTGCAGCAAATAAATCGAATAAATCTCCAAATGCCTGCTGTCCTTCAAAATCACCGATCTTTGAAGAAGCATGACCTGCAAGAATATAGTTTCCGTTAGCTAAGATATCAAGACCTTTTCTTGTGGATTCAATATTTCTGCCACCGACAACAGTCTGCCACTGTTTTTCGCCATTGAAGGAATATTTTACAACAGCAAGGTCAGCTAAACCATAATGCTGTTTGTCCATATCTCCATCATTTGAGAAGGTTTCGATAAGAGCAATATATCCATCTTTATCAGCCAGCATAGTCTTTAACTGATCATGATCTGAGCCTGTGAAACTCTTCAGCCAGAGCTGATTATTGTCTTTGTCGTATTTTGCAAAGAAAGTATCCGTTTTACCGAAGGTTTTTGTTGCATCTGTTGTAAGCTGCGCAAAGTCTCCGCCTAATGCTGGATCTTCATTATCATGGAAACTTCCTCCTACAATATAGCTTCCGTCTTCACAAGGAATAATGTTCTGAATATAGGAAACTGTTGAAGGACGATCGCCTCCGATCATTACAGTATTTACAAGTTTTCCTTCAGGCGTATATATGCTTACATATCCGTTTGAAGCAGCACCTTTATGGAATTTAAAATCCATATCAGAAGAGAAGGTCTGTCCTGCAATGGCAATATTTCCGTTTGATAAAACTGCCATATCATTAGTATAGTCATAGTCGCTTCCACCAGTTGCAAATTTGTTATCTACCTTGAAGTCAGGCTGTGATACAGCGATATCAGGGAAGTGTGGTGGAACGTCAGTTTTTACTTTTTCATCAGGGTTAAACACAATTCTGATGTCGCCCATAGTGTCTTTAATACGAACTTTTGACATCTCTGACAGATTGAATGAAGTGATCTTTGAAATCTTAATCTGCTTGGATGGGTCATATTCGTCAGAAAGTGCAGGTCTCCATTCTCCATCATAGTCATAAGAAAGTGCACCTAATGATGAACTGTTAATCTGTGAACCCATAAGTTCAGCATTTGTGAAGTAAAGGGTAATAGTGTAAAGTTCGCCTGTTTTTTCAACATATGCATCTTTGTAAAGAAGTGGAGCCATCATGGATGGTTTGTCTTCTGTAAAGTGCATTGCTTTTACAGGAACAAGGTATTTCTCTGTTGCATACTTTTCTACCGCTTCTTTATCAAGATTGATAAGGAAACCGTCAGCAGGACCTTTTACATTGTTAAAAATACCATCTTTTGAACGTGTTGTACCGAAAATCATATAGTTATCATTTGTTCCCGGAGTGATTCCTTTGACTAAGTCTTTGTCGCTGGAACCGATGGAATGCATTTCTCTGAAGTATCCGTCACGTGAAAAGTGAGCAACGTAGATGTCTTCTTTGCCGTACCCTTTAACATTTGCAAAGTCTCCGTCAGCAGCTTCAAACTGTCCGGTTAAAAGGAAACCGTCATTCATTGTATGAAGGCCTTTACCAGTTGCAGAGACGCTGTTTTTAAGAGTGTTTTTCCATTCAATATTGCCTTTTCCGTCCAGTTTCATAATGAAAGCAGTTTCAAGACCGTCTTTGTTTTCATCTTTGAAGTCTCCGTCATTAGATTTTGTAGTACCGGTAATGATGTATCCTTCAGTAGAAGTTGCATTGACAAACTTGTGTGCACCTTCAATATCAGCAATCTCGTCATCCATTGTACCACCGTATGTTTTAACCCATTCTGTTTCGCCATCATTTGTAACTTTAGCGAATAAACCGTTTTTCTTTCCATTGTTAATGTCAGGTTTATCTCCTGCAACCGTTGATGTTGTACCTACGGCCATAAAATTACCATCAAGGTCGAGAACGATAGATTCAAACTCATTAACGATTTTGGTGCTTGAAAGGTCAGTTTTCTCACCGATGGCTTTTACCCATTCTATATTGAGTTCGCTGTCGTATTTTACAAGGATTGCAGTCCTTTTGCAACCTGGAACTGCGTATTTTTCCATATCACCGTCAACTGACTGTGAATAACCTGCTGCAACATAACCACCGTCAAAAGTGTGTGTTATTGCATTAAATTCTTCTTTTTCACTTCCACCGAAGGATGCCTGTTTAAGAAGGTGCCCTTCTCTGTCATAGACAGCAATGATTCCATCGTAGTTTTTAGGGTATTTTACCTGGAAGTCACCTTTTGATGATTTTGAAGCACCTACTGCAATGAAGTTACCATATGGTGCTTCGGTAACACCAGTAAAGTAATCTGCTTTTGGTCCTCCGGATAAAGTCTGCCATATAAGGGAGCCGTCTGCTCCATACATGGAAAGGATAGCATCTCTGTCTCCTTTACCACCTTCTATGGTAATTCCCTTATCATCGATGATACCTGCTGTAACAAGAGTATCTCCGGATACGATTGAATCGTTAATTGTGTCCGGTAAGATTGAAGAGTTACCTCCGTTAAGCCCCTGCAGTACGGTCCAGTTAATTATGTCGTCATTTGTCCCGGCAAATGCTGTAGCAGGTATCTGTGTAAATACCATAGCAAAAGCTAAAAGCAGTGTAACCATACTTTTTCTGTTTCTTTTACTTTTCATAAAGTACCTTTTATAAATACACTTAAAAAGAGTATTTATTTTATCCTTTCCTGCTGATAATTTTAAAAATTTTATTACTCCGTTAATGTATATAAGGAAATGTATAATCTCAGCAAATTTATGATCTCCTTATTAGTTAGTAATGCCTAACCTCGAGAAAAATAAAAAAGTTAGATTTGACTAACTATGTAGATTTAACCATAAATTACTATATTTTTCAAGTGGAATTTTGTTAAAAATGTATTTTTATACTTTTTAGCAAACAGGGAATTTAAGGCGAATGTGTAAAAGAGAAAAAGAATAAAAGGATTGCAGATTAAGGTAAAACTTTAGAGCAATCCTTTTATTATGATATGGGAACAATAAATTTGTCTAGTTTACAGAATAGGTTCCATCACATTCTGAAGTGATTTCTGAACTGAAAAAAGTTTTTGCAACCTTCATAAGATAAGTTACATCCTTTATTCCTGCAGTTTCGTAAGGTGAGTGCATTGCAAGTTGAGCAACACCGATATCTACAGTATTCAGTGCAACCTGAGTATTGGAGATATTTCCGAGAGTTGAACCGCCTGACATATCGGAACGATTTGCAAACATCTGGAAAGGGACATCCGCTTTTTTGCAGATCATTTTCATTATAGCGCAGGAAACCGCATCTGTTGTGTATTTCTGGTTTGCACTGTGTTTGATTACAATACCGCCGTTTAAGTATGATCGGTTTGTAGGATCTGTTTTTTCAGTTTTATTAGGATGTACAGCATGAGCGTTATCTGCAGAAATCATAAAGCTTTCTGAAAGAGCCATTCTGTATTCTTCGTCAGTTCTGCCAAGGGCACTGTTTATGCGTAGAAGGGTGTCTTTCAGGAAAGTGGATTCCGCTCCCTGTTTTGTACCGCTTCCGACTTCTTCGTTATCCAGTACGCAGTGAACTGAGATAGAATGATGATTTTCTACGTTTATGATCCCCTGAAGTGATGCATAGGCACATTCAAGGTCATCAAGCTGGGAGGAGGAGATAAACTGGTCATCTGCTCCCCAGATAGTACCATGCTGACGGTTATAGAGGAAAAGATCACTTCCAATAATATCCTCCTCATTTATGCCGGCTGAATCGGCAACAATCTGAAAGAAGTTTCCTTTAGACTCTTCATCTCCAAATAGCGGAAGCATGTCCACCTGGTTATTGTATTTGTATCCTTCGTTTGCAACTCTGTTCATATGAATTGCAAGGTTAGGAATCATAACGAGATCTCTGTCCACGTCTACGAGAACGGTTTCAATCCGGTTTCCTTTCTGTACAACAACTCTTCCTGCTACAGAAAGGGGACGGTCAAACCATGGTGCGCAAAGCATGCCGCCATAGCCTTCGACATTGAGTTTTGTGTATTTCTTTTCTATATCAATTTCCGGATTTTCTTTAATCTTAAAGCTTGGGGAGTCACTGTGGCTTGACATAATATTGAAGCCTCTGAAATCTCCATCAGGAATTCTAAATGCAATAATAGAAGAAATATTACGGGTAACGAAGTATTTGCCACCTTGTTTAATATTCCATATTTCCTTTTCTTTCAGCTCTTCAAAGCCTGATTGTAAAAGTTCTGATTTCATATTTTTTATAACATGAAAACATGTTGGGCTTTTATCAATAAAGTTTAACAGCCGTCTGGCATTTTCTTTATACATAAGATAATCCTTTCTTCATATAATCTGATATTTATAGTTTATCATAAAATAGAAAATCTTCAAAGAAGAAGAAAAACAAAAAACTGACTTCCGGTTTCGGAAGTCAGTCTATTAACACATTATGCTATTTTTTAAACTTACGGTAGATGAATACAACTGCAAGAACTGCGACAAGTATAACCACAATCCATACTGTCATATTTGTGTTATCTCCTGTTTTCGGAGCAACAGGAGCTTTTATTGCTGAGTCAGTTGAAACATCAGGTTTTGAAGTATCCGGTTTAACAATTGAATTTCCAGAGTCACCTTTGTTTTCTTCAACTGAAGGGTCGGAGACTTTAATCAGACCGTTAATTGCTTTTTCAATAGCATCAGCATAAGCATCTACAGTATTCTGTTCAGTAATATCTTTGCCACGTACAACTGCACTAATTGCTTTATCAACGTCTTCAAAGTTTATATACTGATTGCGGTCAAGTCCCTCTGCCTTATTGATTGCAGTATCAACTTTACTGTAATCTGCAGCTTTTACAGCGATAGAAACTTCTGCATATGGTGCGATAAAGTATTCTGCACCGGAAACAACTGTTGCTGTATAATCACCGGCTTTGTCAATGTTGAATTTAGCAATTCCATTAGCATCAGTAACTGCTTCATAGAAAACTGTATTATCTGTTTTGGAAGTAAGACGTACAGTAAAGCCTTCTCTTGGAGCCATTTTATCCGGTTCAGGATAGGACATTGGTCTTAATCCGTTTAGTGTTAGTGTAAAGTCTTCAGTCTGCATAGCCTGAACTTCAGATTTTGTAAACTCAAGATAAATATCATCCCATAAAGGACTGTTATACAGGAATACAGATAATGTATCTCCGCCTTCTAGTAAAGTGTCATTAGCCACGCTACCGGTTGTTGTACCTGCATATACAGGTGCAGCGCCGTTTACAAGATATCCGGAGTTAGATGTATTTACACCGAAGATTGTAGTTAAATATCCGTTCTTGCTCATAGCAAGATATTTTTCAGGATTAGCATCAAAATCAGCACCATACATCTGTCTGTGAAGTGCAACAAGAGCATCAATTACTGTAACTTTATTTTTGAATTCTTCAGCTTTATAGTAACCGAGTTTAGCTGCTTCGTCGGATTTTACATCACATGTAATCTTTGTACCGATTTCATTAGCTTTATTGTTTGCAAGAATTGTTACTTTTGAAACGGATGGATTGCATTTATTAATGGTTTCATCCATAACTTTTATTAATGCCATTGCAGCATTTTCCGCAGTTTCTTCTGTAAGGTCAGGTGTATTTGCAATCTTCTGCGCTTCAGCGATAGCTTTTTCAAGCTGAGTTTTTGCCTCTGCAGGGTATTCTCCAGGATTTGTACCTGTTTTCATTGTAGCAGCAAATTTTTCTGCTTTTGCAATTGCATCAGTAAGAGCAGCTGTTGAAGCTTTAGTACCTTTAACTGTTAATGTAACACTTACAGGCTGTTTGTAAAGTTTCTGAAGCATTTTGTTTTCAGGATGAGCAGGAGCAAACTTTCCGTATTTTGCACTGGAAAGTACTGAGGAAATCTCAACTTTTGTAGAGGTTTCAGGTCTTGTAACAAGTAAGTTATCATGCTTAATTACAGAAGGATTTGATGACTTGAACTTGTTATATCCGGCACTTTCCATTTCCCATGGATCCTCAAAGAGGTCATCTACGAAAATACCTTCGTCTGTTGTATCTTTATATTCATAAATCCATACAGGATTACCTTTTTCATCAACATGCATTTCCATAAAGGCATGTAAGCCAGAGGTAATGCAGTTGCTGGCTGTATTTTCTCCTTTAATTCCCTCAAAGTAATTCTTCTTTGCCAGATCCATCTTTGCAAGTTCAGCATCTAATTCAGCATCAGTAACCATAGAGACAGTTAAAGGAATCTGTTTTTCAACCGTAACGCCTCTTCTTATGAATTTTATCATCAGGTTTACTGTTTTATCCTGTGGATAAAAGATATCTACAACTCCACGATATCCATTAACCTTTAATAACTTTTCATCGCTGCTTGTAACGGTTATTTCTTTATTTTCAAATACTAATTTATTGTTTTCATCTTTAATTCTTGTATATCTTGGAAGGCTGATATCACCATGAACTTTATCAAAGTTAAGCTTTTCTTTTGTAGCTAAATCTTTAATTTCAGGAATATAGTATTTCTCAAGAAGTGCATTAAGTTCAGCTTCTGTTGGTTCAGGAGGTGCAGTACCTTTAACGGTCACAACAAATGGAACTTCAAAAGTAGCAAAATCAGCAGGTTTTTCTATGTAAGAATTTAGAATGCCATCATTTGCAGTGAACTTTGCCGTCAGTGTCACCTGAACGTCTTTACTCTGAGGAGCAACTTTACCTGTTAAAGGATAAATTGGTGAATTTATCGTTGGGTTTTCAAAAGAAATAACTTCCGGGTTTGATGATTTCCACTCAATGATGGACCATACTTTCATCAGAGAAGAGCCCATACATCTTGGTAATGTAAGATCTTCTGTAATTGCATTTGCATTGGTATTTCCGTTTAGAAGTTTGTCTATAGTCAGTTCTTCAGACTCTTCCTTCATCTTTTTGTTAAAGTGATCTCTGTTCCAGCCGATTGTTGCATTTCTGTCTTTTGTAACAACTTCGGCATTACCGCAGGAGATCTTAAATGTACAGCCGATGTTCACGGAGTTAACTGATCCGTTAAGATTATTTTTTGATACATAGTTGATTGTACCGTCAGGGCGGATAACATCTGTATCATCTGAATTTCCAAGAGTTACAGTAACGCCCTTAGTATCTAAATCTTTGTATTCTTTAATTTTTTTCTGTACGAATGTGGCAATATTCTTGTCATTTTTGTAATCAGGCTTTAAGGAACCCAGTTCGTTATCAAATGCTGCCTTTATGGCATCAACTTTTTTCTGATCTGCAGGATCTACAGGTTTATCTGATGCAAGGACAACTTCATAGTCATAGTCTGCAACTTCACCTTTAGGAGTAATTGTATCTGTTGCTTTTTTATATCCTGGAGCTGTAACAGTATAGTTATAATCAACTCCTTTGTTTAGTCTGTAACTTCCATCAGGATTCTTGTCTGCAGGATAGCTTACATAATCCATTTCCCAGTCATCGTATTCCATATAGCTTACGTCTACTTTTGCAGACGGCACAGGTTTTTTCTTTTCGTCTGTAACTTTGAAAGTAACATTATAGTTCTGTATATCTTTCTTTAATACAACATTAAAAGTTTCATCTTTTGAAAGATTAATCTTTTTTGTTTCGGTTGTATAGTCTTTTGCTGTTACAGTGTATGTGTAGTCTGTTCCTTTTTCCAGTTTATAGCTGCCGTCAGATTCGCTTTTTACTGTGGAATATCCTTTTTTTACAGTGATGTCAGGATTAGAAATAGCTTTACCCTCAGAATCTTTTACACTGAATTTAGCTGTTACCATTTCGAGAGGCTCAAGTTCAAGAATCTGTTCACCACTCTGTGTAGCTGTGAAAGATCTGTTTGTGTATTTACGGTATCCCTGAGCTTCTACAGTTAATGTATAAACATCGCCTTTTGACATTTTATAAACACCTTTTTCAGGATGTACTGTGTTCCAGTCTTTCTCAACTTTAACTGTTGCATTAGGAACAGCCTTCTTTGTTTTTGCATCAATTGCCTTAAAAGTTACATCGTAAACCGGATTTTCCGGAAGTATTTTTACTGTAATATCTTTGGTTACAAGTGGTGCCACAGTTTCATTATTGATATCTGTATCAGTAACGGACTCATTAAAAAGCATTAAAGTAACTTTTACAGGAAGCGGTTCTTCTGTCGGAGCCGGTCTTTTGCTAATTGTTTTTCCTGGATTTGCATGAGATGTTGACTTTAAATAGTCTGCATATTGAGAATCAACCTTCCACCCCATTTTATATGGTGCAGATGCTTTTCTGAATCGCAGAGAATCAATTGAACTGCCGGATGATGTCTTAAGACCTATTTCATAAGTCAGTCCATCAGTACTTCTTACAATACTGTCACCTCCGTTAGTAATAATTTTTTGAGAAACATAATCTTCCATATATTTCTCAGGTGTAGGTGGTTCGGCTGCATAAGATGTAACCGGTATCGCAATATTTGCCAGAATCATTGTGAAGGCAAGTAATAGTGATAGTATTTTTTTTGGAATTTCAGATTTTGTCATTTTATTTCCTCCTTTCAAATCCAAATAAAAAGGACTATGCAAAAAAAAGCATAGTCCGTATTTACTATTTTATAGTATTGCTCTTTACATAAGTCCTACGTGTGTAAAGAATTTCCTATATAAGTATCCTGACTTATAAAGCATTGTTACCTGAGCCTTCCCAGAATTCCAGTGGCATCTACAGGTAACCCTTTAAATACAGTGGCGGGACCGTGCAGGATTCTGACCTGCTTCCATAATATAAGAATTTATAATTTGTTTATTTAATAACAATAACATTAGAAGAAAATTCTGTCAATGTACAAATTATTCAATATGTATAAATATGAAGTGATTAGCATATTCCAAATAAAGCATTCATATATATTAGCAGAATGAGAGGAGGTTTTTTTGTGAAGATAAAAACCAGAAGATGGATATGCGTGGCAGGTGCTTTTTTACTTTGTGGAATTATGGGAGTAAAATATTTTCATAATCCTCAGGAACCTGTAATCTTGGAAACAGTGTCATCGAAAGCGGCAGTACAGGAAGAAAAAAATAAGGGCTCTCTTAATTTACAGATGAAATCAGCAGTGCTTTTAGATGCTGATACAGGGAAGGTAATCTATGAACAGGATGCACACAAAGAACTTCCGCCTGCTTCTGTTACAAAAGTTATGACAATGCTTCTTGCTCTTGAAGCAGTTGAAGACGGTAAAGCAAAATTCTCGGATGAAATTACCATATCTGATTATGCAGCCTCTATGGGAGGAAGTCAGATGTATATGGAACCGGGAGAAGTACATACTCTGGAAGAACTTTTATCAGGAATGGCTATTGCATCTGCAAATGATGCAACAGTAGCGGTTTCTGAATACATAGCGGGAAGTGAAGAGGTTTTTGTTGAGAAGATGAACAAACGTGCAGAGGAAATGGGGTTAAGGGACACCCATTTTGCGAACACAAATGGATTACCGGTAGCAGATCATTATACCAGTGCATATGATATAGGGAAGATATCTATGCACCTATTGAAATATCCAAAGACTAAGGAGTGGTTTACAACCTGGCAGAAAACCGTAACTATCGGTCTTCCCGGAAAGGAAAAAGAGTTTGGACTTACAAATACAAATAAATTATTAAAACAGTATCCGGGGGCAAACGGTATTAAAACAGGCTTTACACAGGAGGCAGGGTATTGTCTTTCCGCATCAGCAACAAAAGAAGATACAACATTAATTGCTGTTGGATTAGGTGCAGAAACAGCAAAGATAAGAAATGAAGAAATAGCAAAACTTCTGAACTACGGTTTTGCCAATTACAGTACTGTGCCCCTTGCAGAAAAGGGCCAGAAGATAAAAAAGATAAAACTGGATAAGGGATTACCTTATACTCTTTATGCTGTGCCGGAAGAGAAACTTACAGCATTTATTAAAAAAGGAAATAAAAAGGAAGTTAAAAGTAAAGCCGTAATAAATAAACAGCTTAAACTTCCGATGAAAAAGGGAACACCTATCGGAAAACTTAAAGTCTACGAGGGAAAAAAGAAGATTGCCGAATATGAACTTGTTGCGGATCGCAATGTTGAAAAAGCCCCATTCACTAAATATTACATACGGAAGATAAAAAATTTATACAATAAGGTGAGGGGGAAAATCCGTGGATAAAGAATATATTTTGTCATTTTCATCTTTTTATAAGGCGGAATATGCAAGAGATGTACTGGGGCAATATGGGATACGCTCCATTTTACGACGATTACCGCCTGAGGTTGCCCATTCCTGCAGTACCGGCGTGTATTTGAGAACTGACTCCATACAAAAGGTATATGAAATATTGGAAAAAAGGCAAATTTCTTTAAAAAACGGCTATAGAATATCTGTTGATGCAGAAAACCGGCCTGTATATCATCAAATATAAATGGAGCTGCATTCGTGCAGCTTCTGTTTATTTTTGATGCTGTTTCGTGTATAATTCTTGAGGGAGGAATTATAGGATGAAATTAATTTTATGTCTTGATGACCGAAACGGTATCAGCTTTAATCATAGAAGACAAAGTAGTGATAGGGAAGTGATAAAGCATATAATTAAGGATAATGAAGATGGAATTCTTGTTATCGAACCTTATTCGGAGAAATTATTTCAGGAGGTCAGCCATAACAATATCCATATCAAAACACCGGATAAAGCAGAATTTACAGAAGAAATATCATACTTTACAGAGAGAAAAGTCGATGAAGAACTTCTTGAAAAAGCTGATTTTCTTGAACTTTATTTCTGGAACAGAAAGTATCCGGGAGATGCTTTTTTTGCATTTGATAAAGAACAATGGGAATTAATCGAGGAAGAAGATTTTCCGGGATTTTCCCATGAAAAGATTACGAAAAAAACTTACAAAAAAGGGGATAAGAGATGAAGTTAAAAAAGCTAAAATTGCAAACCTTATTATTTATACTGTTTGCCTGTATAATGTTTACAGGATGCCAGCCGGAGATGGGCGGTACAGACGATGTAGAAGAAATCAGTATCGGTTCGGATATTGTTGCAACAAACGAAATACCGGAATATAAGGATTCACCGTTTATTATTTTAAATGACAATATGCCTTCTTTTTCTGAAGAAAATAAAACAGGCGATGCATTTGAGTATTACAGCCCGTTAGATGCAGAGGGAAGATGTGGAGTGGCATTTGCAAATGTAGGACAGGAACTGATGCCTACTGAAAAACGCGGAAGTATAGGAAGTGTAAAGCCAACAGGATGGCATACAGTAAAATATGACCATGTTGAGGGCAAATATTTATATAATCGCTGCCATCTGCTGGGATATCAGCTTACGGCAGAAAATGCGAACAGGGAGAACCTCATAACAGGAACCAGATATCTCAATGTGGAGGGAATGCTGCCTTTTGAGAATATGGTAGCAGACTATATTCGTGAAACCGGAAATCATGTATTGTATCGTGTAACACCGATTTATAAAGAAAACGAACTTTTAGCCAGAGGTGTTCAGATGGAAGGATATTCTGTAGAAGATAAGGGCGAGGGGATATGTTTTAATATCTTTGCATATAATGTGCAACCGGGAATTGTGATTGATTATGCATCAGGAGACAGCAGAATTGAAGATGAAGCGATTCAGTCGGATATGTTGGAAAAGGAAGGTGCAATAAGGGGCAATTCAAAGTCGAAAATTTATCATTGTCCAGGACAGCGTGCTTATGAAGAAATGGCGGATTCAAAACATCTTGTATTATTTGAGAATGAGGAAGAGGCTCAGGAAGCGGGATACAGAAAGGCTAAACAATAAGAAAACCGGAGTTTTACTCCGGTTTTTGTCATATATTGTCTAATTGCTATTTAAGGTTTTCAGGGTTTAAGCATTCAAGTTCAGGGATTACAAAGATACCGTCTTTTCTAATCAGTTTATCATCAAACCAGATTTCGCCTCCGCCATATTCAGGTCTCTGAATCATAACTAAATCCCAGTGAACTGCAGAATCGTTTCCGTTAGGAGCGTCTTCATAGCACATACCTGGTGTCAGGTGGAAACTGCCGTCAATTTTTTCATCAAACAGTGTATCCTTCATAGGATGTGAAACATAAGGATTTACACCGATAGCAAATTCGCCGAAGTATCTTGCACCTTCATCTGTATCTAACAGATGGTTGATTCTTTCTGTATCATTTGCTGTAGCATTAACAATTTTACCGTTTTCAATATCAAAATGAATATTTTCGTAAGTAAAGCCCTGCTCTTCGGAAACTGTATTATATGTAATATGTCCGTTCATAGAATCTTTTACCGGGGCAGTGTAAACTTCGCCGTCAGGGATATTCATTTTGCCGTCACATTTGATGGCAGGAATATCTTTAATGGAGAAAGTCAGATCAAGTTCAGGACCTACAAGGTGAACTTTGTCTGTTCTGTTCATTAAGTCAACCAGCGCATCCATGGCATCGCTCATCTTCTTGTAATCAAGAGTACATACCTGGTAGTAGAAATCTTCGAAAGCTTCCTGACTTGTACCTGCCAGCTGTGCCATTGAAGCGTTAGGATATCTTAGAATACACCATTTTGTTTTGTTAACTCTGTACTCTAAAACAGGATTAATGATTTTATTGTAAAGGTTAAGATTTTCTGCAGGAACATCAGCAAGTTCAGATGTGTTGGCACCGGCACGAACGGAAATGTAGGCATCCATTCCCTGCATCTGCATCATTTCGTAGTCTGCCATAAATTGAATCTGTTCTTCATCACAGTTAAGTAAAAGTTCACGTGTAATAACGCGGTCTTCGATATTTACGAAAGGTTTTCCTCCTGCTTTATAAACTTCTTTTACAATCTGTCTGATCAGGTTTCTTGCTTCAACACCTTCATATTCGATTAAAACTTTTTCTCCCGGTTTGATTTCACATGAGTAGTTAACCAGAAGATCTGCTAATTTTTTGTCTCTTGGATCCATATCTTCGTCTTTGATGATGATAACATCAAAACTCCTTTCTTTATATTACTAATATTATACACTAAATTGTTTCAAGATAAAATCTAATTTAGTTGAAAAGAAGTGTTTTTCATGATATACTTTTAAAGTCTTAATTTCAAATGGTAAATTTATGGAGAGATGTCAGAGTGGTCGATCGTGCGGCACTCGAAATGCCGTGTCCTTAACCGGACCGTGGGTTCAAATCCCACTCTCTCCGCCAGAGATACCCTGCAATAGTTTATTGCAGGGTGTTTTTTTATTTTCACCTTGACCAAGTTTCATAACGGAGATATGATAAAAGAAAAGTAAATAATAAATTACTGGTAACTTGTTCATAAATTTATTGTGAACAAGGGAAATAAACATACAATGCCATATACAATTGGAGCAAAAAACAATCAATGGATTTCGTCTTCTGTATAAACGTATAGGATAAAGTAAGTTTTAATGGTCGAGAAGTGAACTGGTAGTTCAGAATATTACATAGTGGCAATTTAGAAGGCTGAGAGAACGAGTAAAAAGAATGTAACCATTGAAAATACTAGACGGTTAAAGTATTTTTGGTATAATATCCTTATCAAGAGGTATGGAAAAAAGTATTTCTAAGATTTTATAAGAAAGGACAACAAATGAACACAAAAAACAAGAAAATTTTAGTTTCTTCCATTTCAGTAATTTTAATTGTTATTTTAGTAGCTGCTTTTGTATACAGCAATACAAATAAAGTTAAAGAACAGAATAAAGAAATGGAAGGTTGGACAAAAGAATTAAAAATAAAGTATGAACTAAAAGATGTTGACTATAATGGTCAGATTAAAAATTTAGATGAATTAAATAGGATTCTGAAAAATTTTGATAAAGAGAAGAAATTTGCTGACTATAAAGATTCAGTAAAAGATAATGGTAAGAAGGAAATTAAAAACCTAATTAAAACTTATACTGATTCTATTAACAAATACTATAATAAGGTATTAAAAGACAATACTGCTGAAAGTTTAGACAAAATTGATAATGTTGAAACATTAAATAATTACATTGCAAATTTAAATACATTAAAAGAACAAATTAAAACTTCTGGTTCAAAAACATTAGAGAAAAAAGATATTAATAAAATTAATAAAGATATTGATGCTCTAATTAATAATTATGATAAAAAGAAAAATGAATTAGAAGAAAAAGCTAAGAAAGAACAGGAAGAAAAAGAAGCTCAGCAGTCTACTAATGTAGCAAATAATTATTCAAATGAATCTGATTATAATAACTCAAATTCAGGATCTTCTGGGGGTTCGAGCAATTCCAGTTCTTCTACAAATTCTGGAGGTAAACAATTAGTTTATACAAGATATACGTATATGGATGATGGAAGCACTACCGTTACTTATTATTATAGTGATTATACTATTTGGCAAGAATATTATAATCCAGATGGAAGTTTAGCAGATACAATAGATAGATATGGGAATGAAGTACATGGAGGAATTGATGTAACAGGT
>RCNI01000485.1_pt1 | contig 28830 bp, 30 predicted proteins | sample 2041151 | NCBI WGS metagenome assembly RCNI01 (sample SAMN09708214, study PRJNA481090) | feces metagenome | isolation source: feces | place: Antarctica: Albino Rookery | reverse complement strand
TCCTACATGATTCCAGTTAAACTGGAAAGTGAAAAAGGGAAATATATGCTGATTCATGGATACACAGGCGCTATGGATATTGTGACAGAACAACTTTTAGAAAAGATAAAATCCATAACCACATACCATGATTTCTCAGAATCAACATTACAAACACTCTTGAAAAGAGGTTATATTACAACGAAGACACAAGACGAGGAATATGAGTATGTAGCAAGAGTTGCTTGTGCTTTGCATAAGAAAGGACATATTCTAAATACCTCTTTTACTTGGGTAGTTACATATAATTGTAATTTTCGTTGTCCATATTGTTTTGAAAATAGAGCTGTGAAAGATAGTACACATAATTTTACTCTCACTCTAGAGGAAGTAGACAATATATACCAAGCCATGGACAAAATTCAACCTCATAAAGAATTGAGAACATCTATTTTAACACTTTATGGAGGAGAACCTTTATTAGCAAAGAATAAGAATATTATATCTTACATTGTTGGAGAAGGAAGAAAAAGAGGATATAGATTTAATGCAATCACAAATGGCTATGAATTAGAGCATTATCTAGATTTATTATCCCCAGTGGCAATTTGCAAACTTCAAATAACAATTGATGGTCCTAAATCAATTCATGATACAAGAAGGGTTCACTATAAAGACCATGATACTTTTGATAAGATTGTACATAACATTGAACTTGCTTTAAAGCGTAATGTAAAAGTTATTGTACGCATGAATACAGATAATCATAATATTGATCAGTTTGTTGAATTAAAGAATTATTTTGCAAGTATTGGCTATGATTCTTATCCAGACTTCAAAATTTATTCAGCCATATTGAGAGATTATAATTCTATTTCTTCAGTAGAACATAAAGAACTTAAATTCATTAATGCAAAGTCATATATAGACAAACTCTTGCAGCATAATACTTATGAAGATTGTAAAGACTATGGACTAAGTAAATACTTTTTAGACTCAATGACTAAGAAAAAAAATCTTATGTTCCGATCTACATTTTGCTTAGCCCAACTTAATGGATATGTTTTTGCTCCCAAAGGGGAAATATATCCCTGTTGGGAAGTAATAGGAGATAACAGATATTTAATTGGAAGATATACTAAAGAAGATTTAAAATGGTATAATCAGAAAATCTCAAAATGGAGAGAAATCGATATTACTAAACAAGAAAGTTGCAGTAAATGTCGTTATGCATTACTATGTGGAGGAGGTTGTCCTGCTCGTACTTTAGAAAGAAAAAATGAACATTGTGCTTTTTTTAAAAAAATGTTTAACAATTCTGTAAATCTAGCATATGCTAGATTTAAACTTAATAATTCAATAATTTAAATTTTATTCTTATGTTAAAAACAGAGGAAATGGTATCTTTGAATACCGAAATGTCAGAGTTTGACGTTAAAGAGTTGGAACAGCGTTTAGAAACTGATCCATTGGCTGTTAGTGGTTTGTTTAACATCACAAGTGATGCAGAAGTTAACAGTGAAGACTGGTGTCTTTGGGATAATACTTGTGGAGAACATTATTAATTAAAACAAACTACTACTTAATTACCTGCCTGTGCTATTATTTAGATTATAATTAAATGGATATTTACTTTTAATTATTCATCAAAATAATACAGACAGGTACTTTACAATCAGAATGAATCAAATAAAACGATATGATGATACGGGAAAAATTTTATTTATCAATCATTTATATATGTACACTATTCACTACAGTACATAGTTATGCGCAAAACATACTGAGAGGAACAGTAGAAAACGAAGAAGGGCAAAAAATGGAATACACCACTATCCGGTTGTTGAACACGGATTCCACTTTTGTTGCCGGAAGCATCACTGATACGATAGGAAATTACCAGTTCAATACAAAGACAGGACAATATATAGTAGTGGTTAGCGCAATTGGCTATAAAACTCAAACATTACCTGTAACGATTGCTTCAGGAATCACTGATGCACCTATAATAAAACTGCTAAACGAAAGCTATGTTTTGGATGGAGTAACCATAACGGGTAGTTCGTTTGTCCGCAAAAAAGACCATTTACTGATTCATCCTGATGCAAAACAGAGCAAACATGCTCATACGGGCTACGACCTGCTCAGCAAACTGATGATTCCCGGAGTTGACGTGGATATTAAAGCTGGAAAAGTAAAAACATTCGGAGGGGATGTCACTCTTTATATAGATGGTAGAAAGGTAGACTACCGAGAAGTACAAAGTTTGCGCCCCCAAGATGTGGAACGGGTGGAATATTACGATGTACCAACAGGCAAATATGCCAATGATGTGGCTGCAATCAACTACATTACCCGCAAATACAAAGCCGGAGGTTATATTGCTTTGGACGGTAACCAAACAATCGGTTATTTGGGAGGGAATTACAATGCCGTTGCCAAGTTAGCACACGGAAACACCAGCTATACGCTTTTCGGCGGTTATAAAATGGAAAAGTATGATGGGACAGAAAGTAACAGTGAAGAATTGTTCCGCCTTTCGGAACAGAATTTTGACCGCCTGACTTCTACACTCGACGGGAATCAGGAAATGAATAACCAGTATGTGCAGTTGAATGTGGAAAACCGTAATGATAAACGGACATTAGTTGGAAAATTGTCATTTGTCCGAAACGATGAACCCGACAATTACAGCCTGACCCGCCTAGAGTACCGAGGAAGCAATCCAATGATAAAAGATTCTGAAAAACGTACTAAACAGAGAGGCTTGATGCCTAGCCTGAATTTATATGGTTACTTCAACCTGAAAAACAACCAGTTTATTGAAACGGCACTCACGGGAAGTTATACAAACAATGATTATTCTTATTCCTATCAAGAGAATGGTTATAAAACCTTTACCCGGACCAATGAGGATTTGTATGCCTTATCGGGAAACGTAAACTATGGAATTAGGTTCAAACATCAGAATTCGTTGACTGGGCAATTATATCACAGCCACAATATCAGTTTGTCAGACTATTCTGGTAATAGCAATACATGGCAGCACTTATGGACTGGAGAAACTATCTTTTTCGTAGAATACAGCCATCAGATAGGCAAGAACTTTACACTGAAGGCTGCTCCAGGATTCTCCTGCTTGCAGTACAAACTACATGGGGAGGAACATATCAAACAGTTTTCACCCCGTTTGCGTGCCCGCTTAATCTATCGCATAGGCAATAATCAGCAAATACAATTGACTAGTAATATAGGCAATACATTTCCCGATATCAGCACAATGAACAACGCCATACAGTTTGTGGATTCTTTGATGATAAAACGCGGAAACTCTTCTTTGATTCCCGCCAAGCTCTACACAACAGGACTAATTTATGGTTTGCAGACCGGACGTTTCAACCTGCAAAGCATGGTAAGCTATTTACGAGGTAAGGGAGTGACAACACAGTTCTTTTCTGAGGAAAATCATAATTTGGTACAAAGTTATACTTGTGGCAATAATGCCAATGTATGGAACGCGTATCTATCTCTTTCTTACAAGGCAACGGATAACCTTCGTTTTAAATTGGACGGTTCTTGGATGAATCTTCAATGTCAAGGTGACTTGGATGAATGGTTCAATTCTTTATCCGCTAAGGCACAAGTTGACTATTATCTAAAGGATTTCGCCTTTAGCTTATACGGAAAGACCAAGGAAAAGCAGATGAATATGGATTTGGTACGGATTACAATGCCTGTACGCTATGGATTGTTCATCTCTTACAGTCACAATAATCTGTATGCGGAAATAGGTACGGAAAAACCTTTCACTGGAAAAAGCAAGCAACAGTATGAAACCACGGTACAGGATATTTATCAAATTAGAAACAACTTGAGTTGTCGCACTTACCAGCAGACAGGCTATATCAAACTTGCCTATACATTCGATTTTGGTAAAAAGACAAGTCGCAGTTACAATAACGTAAACAAGAATATCAATAGTGCTATCTTAAAAGCCAATTAGAAACATGAATTCTTACAATGACATCACCATCCATCCCCACTATTCCTCTTCAGTACAGAAGAAAAAATATCTGTTGTCCTATAACGGAAAATACTACGAGGTCAGCCATGCCATTATAGAGTTGGTGGAAGAACTGCAACAGTATAAAGAAGAAGAAATGGCTATCGTAGCATACATCCAAAAAAAAGAAGGGAAGTACTCCCCAGAACAAGTTCGAAAAGTAATAGAAAAATTTATCGATCCCATTTTACATGCAGTGCCAAAGAAACAGACTTTCCTTTACGAAAAGGAAGTGCTCAGCGCTGAGGCGATAGACCAATTCTCAGACTTATTTCGCTTTTTGTTCCATAAAGTATATATGATAGTAATTTTGGCGGGGATGCTGGTGTTGAACACTTGGTTTTTCCTCACGACTCACAATCTCCTTCTGTTCAACAATAAAGTAAATATCTATATGGCGACAGGAGTGCTGGTATTTATGCTTGCCTCTTCCTTTTTTCACGAACTAGGGCAGCTTCCGCCTGCAAATACTTTGGAATACAGCATGGCGGAATCGGTTTCGGGCTGTACCTCAACTTCCCTGTCCTCTATACAGATGTAACAGAAGTGTGGAAATTGAAACGAGGACAACGATGTGTAGTAAACCTTGCAGGGGTTTACTTCCAGTCATACTGGCTGATACTTCTGTTGGTTGCTTTTTTCGTAACAGGTAACGACATGTTGCGTTACCTGATACTCATTATGAACTTGGGTTTTGTAATGACACTAAACCCTTTCTTCAAGTTCGATGGATACTGGATAGCTTCCGATCTGTTAGGTGTGCCGAATCTGCGGCAACGTTCGCTAGAGCTATTCAGTTACATGTGGAATAGGCTGAAGAAACGCCCTATAAAGCAACTCCCCTACCTGCTGCAAATCCGTCGACTAGAACGATACGGACTGCTTGTGTATTCAGTGGTAGTCAATCTCTTTATGGGATACTATTTTTTATACATCATCCCAACTTTTCTATACCGGTTCGTGCAAACCTTTCCTGATGCAGTGAATGAACTCATTCTCTATCTGTCAAATCAAATGATACCCCCATTTGCTCTATTACGCAACATCGGTATGCAGTTGATTTTCCTTGGACTAATTGTTTACTTAATATACAAATCTATTATACCTCTGCTGAAACGACATGGAAGAAAATAAACAAATAAAGGTCAGAGAAATAGGGATTACAATCTTTCTTACCGGACTTATACTCCTATTCTTATTCCAAATAGAAGACCCATATCGGGTTGGCTTGCTTTTAGCAGCAGGCACATTATTTCTTTTGCGCCCGCTTCCTTTCCCAAAATGGAGCTTACTGGATAAATGTCTTATAGCCATTAGCTTATTTGATATTTTATCTTGTTGTTATGCAGCCTGCCCTATCCCAGCCATAAACACCGCCTTTATTTCAGTCTATATGCTGACTGTTTATTTTATCTGCCGCCGTTTCTTCATCTCGGAACAAATCTTTCCCCTTTTCCGCCTGAGCAGCCTTATCCCAATCGGTATTGCTCTTATACTAGCCGTTTGTTCATTTTTCGTATTCCGTAATTCCGTATTAAATGCCGGATTTGAAGATACTTATCATTTCCGTTTCTTGTTCCGGCCACTGGGATATATTACAAATATATGGGCAGAAGTACTATTGATGTTATCCGGATGGATTTGTCTCATGCGGCGCTGGTCCATACTACTCCAATTCCTATGCATAACAGCCATTCTGTTCTCATTCTCAAGAGGGGCTTATCTCGCTCTTAGTGTCTATCTGCTTTTTGCCTTGTTGTTTTTTCCTAAAGCAGAGAAGAGGCGCCTGTTACTCCCAGCCGGCATTGCTATTCTCTTGACGGTCATCCTCTTACCAAAAGAATTTCATACTACTCTGAAAATTAACCAAACAGTTTCACAGCAGAGAAGTACCAAGAGCCGAATTAATAGTTCTGAAGCAGCCTGGTCTACATTTCAAAAACATCCTTTGTTGGGGTATGGGAATAATAATTATACATATGCAGTCGATCCACTTATCGGACAAGACAGTACCAAGCCATTTACCTCAATAGCCCCTAGCTTGCCTGTACAACTCTTGGTCGAAAAAGGAATTGCCGGAACGTTACTCTACTTGCTTATGGGAGTAATCATAGTCAGAATATTGTGGCAACACCGAAAAGACCCGGACTGCCGTATTATTGCTGCTACTCTAACAGCTGTTTTTTTTAAAGACTTGACACAGGCCACATGGCTTAATACCCCTTTCCTGTTATTGACATTTTATATCTTATTAGCTTATCTACAAAGGAAAGATATAAAGATATGCAAAATAAACAAAATGGCAAATCTTATTCCAGCAATGGGACTCATCGCTTTTATCGGATGGAATATTCCTCAATTGACAGGATTTATAGACTCTACAGAAAACGACTTGCAGCAGGGAAACTATCTGAAGGCCTATAACCGACATCCAGAAGATGTACAATTACGTTATCTATATGCCGAATCCATCCGAACAGAGCATCCTGCCGAAGCGGACTCTCTCCTCCAGAATCTTACTGCATGCTATCCCAAAAACAGTCTGTATCTTTCAGCATATGCCTGGGAATTATATCAGCAGAACGATACAGCCAATGCTGTCCGCATGATGTCCGAAGCCATTCGTTATACCCCACGCCTGGTGGAAGGGGAAACAATGCAATTATGGAAAAAGCAGGACTCCTCGTTTTATAAACAGGTGCTGAAAACTATTGCCTCCTTCCAGCCAACTCAGGATGCTACACCAGCAGACTATGCCCGATATGGATATTTAGCACATACACTAGGAAATATGGAACAAAGTGCTGAATATCTGCAACAGGCTATTCATGCATTGCCTAATCTTGCAACTCCATGGCTTTTATTACAAGATACAACCAAATACCGTTTGCTACTTTATGGTGCTTTCCAGCAAAACCCTTCTAATAATAAGTTACCAAAGAAACCTATTATTACCCCTATCCAACTCCTTGAGATGAGTTATGGTCATAAAGTACAAAGTTGGTATGGAAAATCGCCAGCAGACAAAGATTCGATTTTTCATTATTCAAATTGTAGTTTTTTATTCCACCCCAATTATTAATATTTTATGAATCAATCAACAACGTAATATAAGAAAGCTACTTACATAAGGATTTCAAAAATGAAATTGGACAATCAAGGTTATGACTAATAAAATATATATTCTCTCATACAAAACATTTTTTTACTTATTCTATGGTATGTCCAAGATTTTTTGATACCTTTCCAGCGTGTTTCTTCCCTGTCTGCCCGATACACAATTATTTTAAGCCCGGCAAAGTAGAAATAATCATTCCCGCGGAAAGAGAAAAACGAATACATATTCAGAATTTTATATTAAATAAAATCTCAATCAGTATGAAAAACAAAATCTGCCTGCTTATCGCCAGTTTCTCCTTTGTGAGTGTCTACTCTGCCAATCATAAAGTAACCGGAAGTATAAAAGATATAGTACAGAACTCCATACCGGCAGCTACCATACGGATACTGGCTCCAGACTCCTCTTTTGTCAAAGGAAGTGTGACGAATGAGAAGGGAGAATTCTGTCTAGATAACATCAAGAAGGGGAAATATATTCTTTCTGCCAGTTGCATCGGATATACCAACCGTTTTCTTGACTTTGAAATGCCCGACAGGGATTATGAAGTGCCGACGGTCATACTAGAAGAAAACAATGTGATACTGGAGGGAGTAACCGTGACAGGTGCATCCGTCATACAGAAGAAAGACCATTTGCTGATTATTCCTGACAAACAGCAGGTAAAACATGCATATACGGGATATGGTTTATTGTATAATCTGATGATTCCGGGAATCACCGTAGAGCGAAGACAGAAGACGGTATCTACCTCCCGGGGGCAGGCTACGCTATATATCAATGGCGTAAAGGCTGATTTCAGGGAAGTGCAGAACCTGCGCCCGAAGGACATCGAACGGATTGAGTTTTTCGAAATGCTTCGACCGAGGATGCGTCCTATAAAAACAACCAGCAGTATGTGCAGTTCAAGGTGAATAACAGTAACAGCAAAAGAGCCTTGTCGGGAAGTGTTTCTTTCGTACATAACCAGACACCGCACAACGACCTCGGCGAACTGCTGACATATACGAGTGAGGCTGGGAACCAGGCTATCCGCTCCGCAGAAACTACAAACCAGAAGAACTACAAGCCGGCCGTATCTCTGGACGGTACTTTCTATCCCAGCGACAGACAAAGGTTGCACATCCTGCTCAACTCCTCCTATTCAAGGAACGAGTATCTGAGAAACTATACGGAACAGGAACGGATGTACAACACCGATGTAAACGAGGATCTGTATTCGGTAAGTGCGATTGGGATATATAACATCAAGCTGAGACATCACAACTCCATAGGAGGGAACATACAGCATTATCAGAATATCACTTCTTCCGAATATACCGGAAATACCTTGTCTTCGCAACACCTGCGCATGGGAGAAACGATGGCGTTTTTAAGCTATACACAGGATATTGGAAAGAAGTTCACCTTCATGGTTTCGCCGGGGGTATCACTGCTGAGGTATAAGCTTAACCACAGCAACGAGGACAAACACAGTTTCTGGAACTTCAGGACGAACGTGGGGTTGCGTTATCAGTTCAATCCCAAACACCAGCTGTTCCTAAGTATGGCCATCGGCAATGAGCAGGCGGACATCAGCTACCTGAATTCTGTAAGTCAGGCCGTAGATTCACTGCAGGTAAAAAGAGGAAATCCTTATCTGGACAATACAAAAATATACAGCTATTTCTTGCAGTACAGGGCACAGGTGAACAAGGCCAACATGCAGTTTGAACTTAAATACATGACTTATCCTAATCATATAAGCTATGATTACTTTGTGGAGAACAATAAACTGATACAGACTTACCGGTCGGACAATTCATTCCGTAAGTTGAGCCTCTCATACTTATGTTCTTACCGCATATCTGATAACCTGAGGGCAAACGGAACGGTTAAATATGAAAGGATGAGTGTGCCGGAGTATTCCGGACAGAAAGAAAATAATATTTTTGCATCTATTGATGTAAATTACTTCATCCGCTCATTTGCCATCAACCTATATGCAAGAACAACCGAACAGATACTGGACGGGACGACTTTTTCCTTCATAAAGAATCCGGCATCCTACGGGATGTCTGTTCGTTATAGCGGAAAGAACTGGATGGCAGAGGCGGGAACGGAGAATCCGTTTACCAGGCATGCGCATTACAGGGAGTCGGCCGACTACGGGGTATATAGATACAATCAAGTAAGAACCAGCCGTATCTATCAGCAGACTGGCTATGTGAAACTGGCTTATACCTTCGACTTCGGTAAGAAAACTTCCCGAGAATCCAACAATGTGGACAGAAGTATCAACAGTGCAATATTAAAGGCAAGATAAATGTAAAAAATAAAGAGGAAAAGACCATTCAAACTGCTTTTAAAAGCAGTTTAAAGACTAGAAGAGAACCAGAAATATATTATCTAAAAATCGAATCAGAATATGAAACAAACCTTAACCTTACTTCTGCTGTCTGCAAGTGCCCTTCCTCTGTCGGCACAGCACATCCATATCAAAGGGAAAGTTACAGACAGCCATAAAGGAGCCCTGATAGGGGCTTCCATCGCCGTATATAAACAAGATTCTATCCTACTGGGGGGGGTATTTCCGACCAAAAAGGCGAGTTTAAACTGAAAGATATTCCGGCAGATGAATATAAAATCGTAGTATCTTATGTAGGCTTTACTCCCGAACACATCCGGCTGCCGCATTTGCAAAAAGACCTTGATTTAGGAATTATCTCCCTGACAGAAGGGAACGAACTGGAGGGGGTAACCATTACAGGTTCCAGCAAGCGGTATGAAGTAAGCCGACAAATCATCATCCCTACCCAGGCACTGGTAGATATCTCCAACAATGCCTGGACGCTGATGAAGAATATGCAGCTTTCGCGCATTCAAATCAATCCAATTACCAATGAAATTACGACAGACAACGGAGGGAATGTGCTGCTGCAAATTAATGGTGCACCGGCAGAACGGAATGAAATCATGAGCTTGCAAAGCAAGGATATCATCCGGGTAGAATATTCCGACCAGCTGGGAGTGCGCTATCAAGCGGGTGCTGTCATCAATTATGTGGTCCGGAAACGGGAAAATGGAGGGTATATCATGGCTAGTGCCAATCAGAATGCCAATAAATATGGGATTGGTGACTATGCCTTGAGCGAAAATTATAACTGGAATAAATCTCAGTTAGGGGTTACGCTGAACTACAGCCGTTCTTATGTAAAGTGGACCCGGGAAAATGAATACACTTATCGACTTCCCGAAGAGGAAGTCACCCGTACCGAAAAAGGGATTCCTACTCTATATCACGACCAAACTCTGAAGGCTGCTGTCAAATACACGTTGTCGGAACCGGAGCGTTATCTCTTCAGTGCTACGCTGCGGAATAATCTCAACTATGTTCCCAACCAGTTTTCCGACCGTCAGGGATATGCTACCACTTCAAACTCGAATCAAGCGATTTTTTTCCAGGATCTTTCTACCTGGAAGAAAAACACTCCCTCGCTGGATTTATATTACCAGCGTCAGTTGGACAATAACCAATTGTTGATTTTCAATGCAGTCGGTACTTTCATCCAATCCAGAAACACCCATCACTACAATGAGTTTCAGGATGAGCAGGCGGTTTCGGAAATCGCTTCCCGCATTGACGGAGAAAAGAAATCGGTCATAGCTGAAGCGATTTATGAAAAAGACTGGAAGGAGAAAGGGCGGTTGAGCACGGGGATACGCTACAACCAAAGCATGACTGAAAATAATTATATGTGGGACATCGCTTCTGACGTGAATCTGGACTATACGGAAGCCTACTTGTTTGCCGACTATACATATGCACATAAAGGGTTCAGCCTGAACACGGGTATCAGTGGAAAGTATACCTACTACAAACAGGGAGGGGAGGCTTAGAAGCGGTTTAATCCGCAGCCCCGTGTGATGGCGCAATACTCGTTAAAAAACGGAATGTCCTTACGCTATCGGTTTAATATGGATGTCTCTTCTCCCTCCTTGTCCGACTTAAATGATGTAGAACAAACTATGGATAGCTGGCAAATTAAACGTGGAAACCCTTTTAAAAAAAACAGTATGGGGTATAGTCAGAGTTTGATGTATTCTTATGACAACAAATATGTAGGACTGGAACTGACTGGAGCTTATACTTATGCAGATAATCCTGTTTACGAAACGAAATTTGTAGAAGGAGATAAAATTGTGAATACGATAGAAAACCAAAAGGACTGGCAGCGTTTACAGGTCCAGGCTACATTGAACATCCATCCTTTCGGAGAGTATCTTTATCTGCAAGTCCGTCCTCGTTTTTCTCGCTATATCATGCATGGCAATACTTATACACATACTTATAATAATTGATCATTATATGCGACAATGGTAGCCAATTATAAACGCTGGTTTTTAAATGCACAAATGGAAACCCGTCATAATACCCTGACAGGTGAAACGATTAATTACGGACAACATTTTCATATGATCGGCTTGGGATATAATGCGGATAAATGGAATATTTCGGCAGGAACTATGCTACCGTTCAGCAAGAATTATTCGCAGGTAACCCGAAATCTGTCGGAAGTAGCTCCATTCTACTCTAATGTGTATAGTACCGACTTCCGAGCATTAGTCTATGTAGCTGCTTCCATCAATCTGGATTTCGGAAAGAAGAAAAAGGCACAGCGCCAGCGCACGAACAATCAGGATGCAGGTTCTGGTATCTTACAATCGGGAAAAGTCAGCATGTAAAAGATTTCTCATGAAATCACTGACCAGTTCACATTCTTCTTTCTCATTTCCTTGAGTTGCTGCCACACAACGGCATACTCCGGCTTTATGCCTTGCGGGTCTTCTTCCAGCATGCGCTCAGCTATTTCGCGCACATACTGGAGAAGCTGGCCGTCTTTGGCTATATCAGCTATCTTCAGGTCGAAAGCGACCCCACTCTGCTGGGTGCCTTCCAAATCGCCGGGACCACGCAATTTCAAATCGGCTTCTGCAATTTCGAAACCGTCATTGGTATCCACCATAATCTGAATGCGCTTACGGGTATCCTCGCTCAGCTTGTATCCCGTCACCAGAATACAATACGACTGATCGGCACCACGTCCTACGCGCCCACGCAACTGATGCAACTGAGACAGGCCGAAACGCTCAGCATTCTCTATCACCATCACGGATGCATTCGGCACGTTTACCCCTACTTCTATCACAGTAGTAGCTACCATAATCTGAGTTTCATTGGCCAGGAAACGCTGCATTTCCGCATCTTTCTCTGCCGGTTTCATCTTGCCGTGTACCTTACTTACCTTATATTCCGGAAACTCCTCACAGATATGCAAATAGCCTTCTTCCAGGTTCTTGATGTCCATCTTCTCGCTTTCCTGAATCAGCGGATACACAATATAGGCCTGCCGGCCTTCCTGTATCTGCTTACGGATAAATGCATACATAGAAACCCTGCGGTTATCAAACTGATGGACGGTCTGGATAGGCTTTCGCCCGGGAGGAAGTTCATCGATGACCGATACATCCAAATCGCCATACAGCGTCATGGCCAGTGTACGGGGAATAGGAGTAGCCGTCATGACCAACACATGAGGCGGACAGGTATTCTTTGCCCAAAGTTTGGCACGCTGCGCCACACCAAAACGGTGCTGTTCGTCTACTACCACCAAGCCCAATGAAGAGAAGTTTACCGTATCTTCTATCACGGCATGGGTACCTATAAGGATATGAACATCCCCGGTAAGCAAATCCTTGAGAATCTTTTCACGATGCTTTCCTTTGACTGAACCTGTAAGCAATTCCACCCGAATGTCCATCCCATTCAAGAACTTGCAGATAGTTTCATGATGCTGCGTCGCCAGGATTTCGGTAGGTGCCATCATACAAGCCTGAAAGCCATTGTCTAATGCTATAAGCATAGTCATCAAAGCTACAAGTGTCTTTCCACTGCCCACATCCCCTTGAAGCAGGCGGTTCATCTGTCGTCCGCTGCCCATATCGCGACGCATCTCCTTGATTACACGTTTCTGTGCTCCTGTCAATGCAAACGGAAGATACTGCGAATAAAAAGTATTGAACTTCTCACCCACATGCTCAAACATCAACCCACGGAAACGACTTCTCCGTTCTTTGGTATATCTCAATATATTCAGCTGAATATAAAAGAGTTCCTCAAATTTAAGCCGATATTGCGCCTTGCGAAGCATATCCGCATTTTGAGGAAAATGTATCTGATGCAAGGCCTCCGGAAGTGAAACCAAGGAATATTTGCGAATCAGATTCTCGCTCATGGTTTCAGCAACCTCTTCCTTTTCCAGAGCCACAAAAAGATGCTTCATCAGTTTCTGAATCATCTGTGAAGTGAGGTTGCTACGCTTCATCTTCTCCGTGGTATTATAATAAGGCTGCATTCCCATCGCTGAAAGAGTCAGTTCTTCTGCCGGATCAATATCCGGATGGGCAATATTGATACGCCCATTGAATACCGTAGGCTTTCCAAATACAACATACTCCTCGGTTGTGTTATATTTTCCCATCACGAACTTCAATCCCTGAAACCAGACCAAATCGACCACTCCAGTCCCATCAGAGAAATGGGCCACCAACCTACGCTGCCGTCCTTCACCGAATGTTTCAAAGCTAAGTACCTTGCCACGCAATTGAATATAAGGCATATTACCGTTTATTTCGCAGATGTAATAAAGACGGCTACGATCGACATACTTATAAGGGAAATAATACAGTAAGTCTCGAAAGGAATAGATATGTAGTTCCTTGTTCAATATAGCCGCACGCTGCGGACCTACTCCCTGCAAAAATTTGATATCTCTCGTACTTAAATCAAACATACCTTAAATTTTAAATGGCCGGCTGAAGAGCCGACCATCATTATTCTTCAATCAATGCTTCTGCCACTTTCAAGTCGAAAGGAGTGGTCAGCTTGATGTTTTCTCTGTTTCCTTCTACCAGACAGACCTGATGTCCCAATGCCTCTACTACCGAAGCATCATCTGTAAACTGCGTGACATAGGGCTGTCCGTATGCTCTTCTCAGCAGCTCCAATTCAAAGACCTGCGGAGTCTGCACCAGCCTATATTGATCTCTTGAAACGGTCTTGCTGCCCCCCTCCTCTAAAAGTTGACGCACCGTTTCCACCACTCCCACTACCGGAATCACAGCCTTGTTCTCCTTTACTTGCTCAAAACAACTCGAAATAACTTCTTGAGCCACAAAAGGACGAACTCCATCGTGTACAGCCACCCATCCCTGGGTATCCTCTATCAGCGACAAGCCGTTCTTTACCGAATGGAACCGGGTTTCTCCCCCATCTGCTATGCGATGAGGAATATCAAACTGATATTCTCTACATAAATTCTTCCAATATTCCTGCTGCGGAAGCGGAAGAACCAATATCAGTTCCATTTGACTATCATAACGGCGAAAGACCTCCATCGTACGCATCAGTACCGGTATTCCTTTTACAGGAATAAACTGCTTAGGCACCTCACCTCCCATACGGAGCCCTTTTCCACCTGCTACTATTATTGCAAATTTCCTCATCAAGCTAGCAGCATTCCCTTCTTCACCTCCAAAGCCTTTTCTGCTCCGGAAAAATGTTCCAAGATAGCAAATGCAAATTCCGGAGCAGCACCCGGTCCTTTGCCCAAGATGAAGTTTGCAGACTTCTCTACCATATTGCCGGTATATTCCGCACCTTCCAAATATTTATCGAAACCAGGATAGCAAGTAGCCTTCAAACCTTTCAGTAATCCTCTCTTGCCATATACCAGTGGAGCGGCACAGATTGCAGCCATCGGCTTGCCTGCATTTGCAAACTCCTCAATGAGCTTATCCAATCCGGCATGAGCATCCAAATTGGTTGCTCCTGGGAGTCCTCCCGGCAAGACAATCATTTCCACCTCTTCCGCACAGAGTTCTTCGAACAGCATATCGGCAACAACTGGCACTCCATGAGAACTCACCACCGCCTTCTCTCCAGTTACCGACACCGTTTTCACACTTAATCCACCACGACGCATCACGTCAAGCGGAAACATAGCTTCCATTTCCTCGAAGCCTTCGGCTAAAAAGATACAAATTGATTTCATCTTATTTCAAGTTAAAATAATAAGTAATTGTTCCTATTTGATTATCCACTTTATCTACGGCATTGAATCTTGCTTTCTTGGCTGCATCCAAGGCAGCCTTTCTCAAAGCAGCATTTACCGTATTAGTATGCTTATGAATACTCGTTCCTATCACTTTTCCGCTAGGGTCTACTACGATAGAGACTACCACACGTCCTGCCTCCTGCACATTATATACAGGTAAAGGCAAGCCTCCAGGGCCAAGCGAACGGCCGTCCAGACTGAAAGAGCCGCTTCCACCTTCTCCCGAAGTTTTTCCATTCACAGCATTTCCATTAGGACTACCTTGTAGGCCATCCCCCGAAGCAGCCTTTCCGCTACTGCTCATCTGCGAGCCCTTACCAAAAGCTCCGGCAATTTTTCCGGCGGCAATCTTCGCAGCAGCCTTTTCTGCTTCAGCCTTCTTCTCGGCCTCTGTCTTTTCCTTTGGTTTCTGTTGCACCGGTTTTTCCGGTTTCACTTCAGGTTTCGGTTGAGGTTTCACCTTGGAATCCTCTTTCTTTTTCTTTTCCACCTTCTTCTTTTCCGGTTTCATCACCTTGTCCGGTTTCGGTTTTTCCTCTTTCACCACAACAGAAAGCTCTTCGGTCTGCGTAATCAGCGGTTGCTCCACTACAGGCTCAGGCTCCATCGGTTCCGGTTCCACCACTTCCTCCTGAGGAATCACATCCACCTCGGTCAGCTCAAAGCGTTGTCCTTCACCCTGCGCTATCTGAGTATCACCCAGCATAACCGGCACTCCCCCCTCTTCTTGTTGTTCAGGGCGGTCCAGCGTATAGAAAATCAGCAATGCCAACAACAGCGCATGCACCATTATGGTTCCTACAAATCCGGTTATCTTACTTCGTTTCACGCGTTTCTGCTTTAATATTAACTACAAATCTACATCCAGAGCGTTATCGCTTATCGGGTCTACGTGTTGCCAGCACCATCTTGAAATGGTTTTCGTTGGCGATATTTAATATCTGCACGATTTCACGATAAGGAATCGACTCATCAGCATAAAGTGCCACATACATTTCTGGTTCTTTCTGTGCACATTGAATCAAGAACGGAGTGATATCTTCCAACGCCATCGGCTTTTCCTTCTCATTGCCAAATCCACCATAATAGTTCAGGTCTTTGTCAATGACAATTCTTGCCATCGGCTTGGCAGATGTCTGTTCTTTTCCTTGTGGCAGAAGTACCTTGATAGCATTAGGAGATACCATTGTAGAAGTAATCATAAAAAATATCAGCAGCAGAAAAATCAAGTCGGTCATTGACGACATGCTAAAGCTAGGAGATATTTTCTGTCTTCTTTTTAGTGCCATAGTTTATTTCTTTTCATTCGGTTCATTCAGCAAATCCATAAAAGCCATAGTACGTGCTTCCATCTGATTCACCACCTTATCCACACGATATACCAGATGGTTATATGCAAACATCGCCACGATACCCACCACCAAACCACCTACGGTAGTAATCATCGCCTCATAGATACCTTCCGAAAGGAGGGTGATATCGATATTGTTTCCCGCATTGGCCATATTCCAGAAAGCACGTACCATACCAGTTACCGTACCCAAAAAGCCGAGCATCGGTGCACCACTGGAAATAGTGGCAATGATAGAAAGTCCATTTTCCAGTTTTGCCACTTCAATATTTCCCGTATTTTCTATCGCTCCCTGAATATCTGCTATCGGTCTTCCCATACGAGTAATACCTTTTTCAATCATACGTGCCGAAGGAGTATTAGCCATCCGGCAATAGTTGATAGCCGACTTGATTTCTCCCGACTTGATATAATCTCTCATTCGTTCCATAAACAGAGGATCTTCTTTGGCTGCTTTACGGATAGTCACCGCACGTTCCAAAAAGATATAGCACACAATGACTGACATGAAAGCCAGCACCAACATAATCCATCCACCTTTGCAGGCCATATCCCACAAGTTGATTTCCGGTTCTCCCGAAGCTACAGGAGTCAGTACAGGGTTTGCCCCCATCACATCAGCAGCAGTCTGAGCAGCTGCCAACAAAGTCATAATTATCATAATTGTCGAAGGCAGTTTTTATATTCTTCAATAGTTTTGCTTAATCCCAGATAAAGTGCATCACAAATCAATGCGTGACCGATAGACACCTCGTCCAGCCATGGAATATTTTCGCTGAAATAGCGTAAATTCTGCAAGCTCAAGTCATGTCCGGCATTCAGTCCCATTCCCAACTTGCGTGTCAATGTAGCCGCTTCTATAAAAGGAGCAATGGCAGCCTCTCTATCCGCAGCATACTGAGCCGCATAAGGTTCGGTATAAAGCTCTACACGGTCGGCGCCAGCCTTGGCAGCATATTCCACCGATTCGGCGCAAGCATCTACAAAAATGGAAGTACGTATGCCTGCTTCTCCAAAAGTGTCCATCAAGTCGGTAAGAAAAGAAAGATGTTTCTTAGTATTCCATCCGGCATTCGAAGTAATCTGGTCTGGAGCATCCGGCACCAGTGTCACCTGATGAGGTTTCACCTTCAACACCAAGTCTATAAACTCTTTTGACGGATATCCCTCTATATTAAATTCGGTGCGCAAGACAGGGCGCAGAGCCAAAACATCCGAATAACGGATATGTCGTTCATCGGGACGAGGGTGAACGGTTATACCTTCGGCACCAAATGCCTCACAGTCTAGGGCCACCTTTTCCACGTCCGGATTATTTCCGCCACGAGCATTGCGCAAAGTAGCCACCTTATTGATATTCACACTTAATTTAGTCATATTACATTATTTTGTTTATCTTTGTACCTACAACTTGCAAAGTTAACAGGTTTTGCGAGAAACCATTCAACTTTACTAAACAAATGATAGATAAAAAACAATAAGGTATGCAACAAACACTCCGCTTTGCTCTTTTCGGCAATACCTATCAGGAACATAAATCGGCACACGTAACCCACTTACTCGACATACTCAGGCGCAAGAAAGCAGAAATCAGCATTTGCAGTGATTTCTACAATTTCATCCAGCAGCACACATTGGCCAATCTGGAAGGACTTCGCATATTTCAAGGTGATGATTTCGATGCCGATATGGTATTAAGCATCGGAGGAGACGGTACATTCTTGAAAGCTGCCAGCCGGGTAGGGAAAAAGGAAATCCCCATCTTGGGCATCAATACCGGCCGACTGGGATTTCTGGCAGACATCATGCCGCAACAGATGGAAGAAGCCTTCAATGAAATTTATGAAGGGAAATATTTGGCCGAACCACGCCGGGTATTGCAAGTAAGCTGCAATAACCACCATATCCTAAAAGGATACCCGTATGGACTCAACGAGATTGCCGTACTGAAACGTGACACCTCATCCATGATTACCATCCATGCCTACGTCAACGGTGAGATACTCTGCTCCTACCAGGCAGACGGACTGATTGTTGCCACTCCTACCGGCTCAACCGGATATTCACTCAGCGTAGGTGGCCCTATACTGGTACCACAAAGCGGCACGTTCTGCCTTACTCCCGTAGCACCGCATAGCCTCAACCTTCGCCCTATCGTAGTGAGAGACGACTGGGAAATCACACTCGACATCGAGAGCAGAAGCCATAATTTTCTGGTGGCCATTGACGGCAGAAGTGAAACTTGCCACGAAGACACCCAACTCACCATCCGCAAGGCCGACCACTATGTACGCATCGTGAAGCGTTGTCATCATTCTTTCTTCAACACTCTGAGAGACAAAATGATGTGGGGAGCCGACTCACGTATCTGACCTAAAAAAATAAAAAGTCCGAACCATCTCACTATGCCGTAAGATGATTCGGACTTTTCATTTTACCTGCCTGCAAAATAAAATTGATACTTATTGAAATCTTGCAATGGAAGCCTATATTCAATATGAAGGCTTTAACGGCCATACAGTTGTCTGCAATCCGTATTAAAACTTCAGGTGCAATGTAACAATGTTCAACATGCCTGGGGCAATACAATGTTTTATGCTGGTGAGAACTTAAGTTACAATCTGTGTTTTATAAAACGGTGCCTGTGTTTTATAAAACTCAGACGTCGTTTATTGAACCGCTGATTGTAACTTAAGAATCTGTGGGGATAACTTGAGGAATTTCTCTGCCGTCCTGAATTTACCGGTAAGCAAACAAGATACTATACATCATTCCTTTGTCAATTTAATTCTGCCAACTGGGCATCTTCTATATATCCCATACCATCCTATCGCTTGGGAATATCCACAAAGGTTTCTTTCTCCCCCTTCAGGTGTTCCGAGAAATAGTCTACCAGTCTCCAGTAAAAATATTCATCCATGTCTCCAAATGCATGACGCTGCCGTGGGAGAATCAACATGTCAAAACGTTTCTTTGCCATAATCAAGGCCTCTACTACACGCATCGTGTTGGCAGGATGCACATTATTGTCGATATCACCATGCACCAAAAGCAAATGTCCTTTCAGTTGATGAGCAATCTGCGGATTAGTGGCAATCTTATATACAAAAGTAGTATCACCTTTTTCCGTAATTACCTCTTTTACCCCATGATGAGTTTCACTCCACCAGCGGTTGTAGATGTTGTTATCATGATTTCCTGCACAAGACACCGCCACCTTGAAAAAGTCGGGATACTGACACATCGCAGCTGTACTCATGAAACCGCCTCCTGAATGTCCGTGGATTCCCACACGGTTGATGTCAATAAACGAATGACGGTTGGCCAACTGCTCGATGGCATATTTATGGTCGGCCAAAGGATAATCGCGCATGTTTCCATAACCAAAATTATGATACCATTTAGAACGACTAGGATGACCTCCACGCTGTCCTACCGAAATAACAATGAAGCCGGCCTGAGCCAAACGGTCAGTACGCACCGACATACGGGTGAACGGATAATAAGTACCTTCCACCTGTGGTCCCGGATATACATAATCCACAATAGGATAAACCTTGGTGGAGTCAAAGTCAAACGGCTTATACATCACACCATATAAGTCGGTCACTCCATCGGCTGCTTTCACCTTAAATGGTTCAGGAAACTTATACCCGGCAGCCAACAGTTGCGAGAAGTCACTCTCCTGGAGTTTCATAATACTGCCGCCATTATTATCCAACAGTTCTGCACAAGGAATGGCATCTACTCTTGAATGATTATTTACAATATATTTGGCCTCATCATCCACTTCCGCAAAATGGAAAAACTCACCTTTAGTTAGCTGCTTCAGCCCACTTCCATTGACATTTACCCGATACAGATGCTCGTAATAAGGATGTTCTCCTTTATTCTTCCCGTTGGCCATAAAATATACCGTTCCGGTCTTTTCGTCCACCTTCAAGATTTCATCCACATGCCACGGTCCTTCGGTAATACGGTTCTTCAAGTTGCCTTTGTCATCATACAGATACAAATGAGCCCATCCGTCACGTTCGCTCCAATGCACCAGTTGCTTTCCTCCCTGCAACACCTGCAGCGGACGAGTTTCCTGATAAGTATTCATGCGCTCCTTGATTACAGGCACAATCGAGTCTTGACCGATGGTGTAGCTACAGATATCTACACGATGCAAGTCACGGCTACTGCGTGTCAAGAAGAAACGATTGTCATCACCTTGCCAAACATCCGAACGATATTCCATATCCCGCTCTTTCTGCTGCTTGGGTTTCATCGAGAAACCCAGCGACTGGTCCTTGTAGGCAGTCGTAGCGATTTCCTTGCGCGAGTTGTTACTCATATCAAAAAGATACAGATGGTCTACCGGAGCCTCTTTCTCGCCCGGCATCTGATATCGGTAAGTTTCCAATGTAGGACGTGGCTGCGCCGTAGCATTGATTACCCAATAAGGTTTCACGGCACGGTCGTCTGACAATACCGTAGCAAAATAACGAGAGTCTGGCGACCAGACCCCCCATACCCCACGACGCTTTCCATTACACAACGTATCCGTATTCAGCATACTATAAGGAATACCATATCCAAAGCCGTCTACCCCGTCCATTGTCAACTGAATTTCCACAATGGTACTGTCTTTCTCATTCTTTCTGGCCTTCTCATAATCGGCAAAACTCATCTTATACAGATTCAAATCTTTGGCATAAACCACTGTCTTTCCGTCGGGTGACACAACTCCCCAATAGATTTTCTTCGGTTCTTTCTCCTTATCTTTCAGATGAGTCAGCTTTTGAGTTGTATAGTCATAAGAAAAATAAAATACCTTCTTTTCCTTCTTGCTTCCCTTTCCATCCTTACCAGGCACCTTCACCTCAGCCGTAGAGGTTACATCAAAAGTAAAGGTCTTTCCGTCTTCTGCCGCTTTCAGGTTATAAATAGGCAGATGCTGTGCATCATACGGGTCACCCACTATTTCGGTAAGCTGTGCCGCCATCTTGTCACGGTCGAACAACTGTTTCTTAGAACGTGCAGACGGATTTACCACATACCAAAAACGCCCTTCACTCGTCTTGTATTCATACCAGAATGAATTCCCCTGCTGGAACCAATGCGGATCGACTGTTGTAGAAAACAACATTGTCTTTAATTTCTCTGCCGTAAATTTCTCTGCCTGCAAATATCCTGGCAGTCTGTTTTGAGCTGCAGCATGAGGTGGACATACATTCAATCCGGCCAGACAGCAAGCTGCAAGCAATAGTTTTTTCAACTCCATAATTATTCTTTTCTTGTTTATTGATGCTATGTAACAATTCGGATATCAACCAATTCGTTTTATCACGATATATTTATTTTGCCTTGCAAAAATAACAAAAAAGACATTCCTTGAAATATTCAGTGATAAATTCTCTCACTAAAACTTCATTTTTCGAACAAAAAGCAATAACTTTCCATTGAAAATGTATTTTTACACTGACTCATCGATTACATCTTTGGATTATTATGAAGAAACAAACAGCGCCCCAACAACTCAGCCTGTTCTCCGACAACGACTTTGGAGAAGAAAAAAAGGAAGTATCCTCTACCGAAGATATTCCCATATTTGATCATACCCAATTATTTGAAAGGCTAGCCCGATCAGATTTCAGACAAAAGTTCCATCTTTCACAAGCAGACAAAATATACATCAATGAAAAGGGAATGGATACTATCCAAAAGCATGCTGCCGATTTTGTAGCCAAACGACTAGCACCGGCTTTTATCCTCAACGACGGCAAACAAACTCCGATGAAAGGTCACCCTGTCTTTCGCGCCCAGCATGCTACAGGCTGCTGTTGCCGTGGCTGTTTTCAAAAATGGCATGGTATTCCTACCGGAAGATTACTCACCGAAAAAGAGCAACAATATGCCGTAAGCGTACTGATGACTTGGATTTATAAAGAATATTTGCCATACGATACAACAAAAAAATCCGTCGTTGAGATGTCTTAAACATCACCAACGACGGACCTTTACTTTATAATCGCTAAATTACTGAACAAAATCACTTATGCGGCAGGTAACGCTTCTCCCTTTTCATTAAAAAGTACAACAGATTCATTGCCGTCTGGATCAGCCAAAATCACCTGATAAGTAATGGTACCCGTTTCTTCATTCACCTCTGCAGCTGCAGCTTTCACCAAGAATTCGGCATAATCTTTTGCCAAAGTATCCTGAACAGGCTGAGGAAGGTCTTTCAGCTCAATAGGCTTAAAGTCATTCAAACTGGCCATTGCTGGAGATTCCATTTCAACAGAGTTATTAACAGTAGTTGCGAAAGCAGCTGTTCCTAATCCCATTACCAAAGCGAAGGTTGCAAATATCTTTTTCATAATCTTATCGTTTTTAAAGTCTATATTAAGTCTAGTCTAGTTTACGGTTGTCTATATCATTCAGCGGGCTGAACTTCACCTTTCTCATTGAATAGTACAGTAGATTCATTACCGTCAGCATCAATCAATGTGACCTGATAAGTAGATGTTCCTGTCTCTTCGTTCAATTCGACGGCTGCCGATTTCACTTGCAGCTCAGCATAATCTTTTGCCAAAGCATCCTGAACAGGCTGAGGAAGGTCTTCCAACTCAATAGGCTTAAAGTCATTCAAGCTGACCATTACTGGAGATTCAATTGATGAAGTGGAGAATACTGTAGTTGCGAAAGCAGCTGTTCCTAATCCCATTACCAAAGCGAAGATTGCAAATAACTTTTTCATAATCCTATACATTTAATGTTTCACATTTTGTTTAACTATCTGTTTTATACAACTCCTCCTCAAGTTTTCTTCAACTCTGTGGAAGCTTCGTTTGATTAATTAAATGCAAGCGACATGCCAAACCACCAGAAACTCAAATAACACACTATATTTCAACAACTTATAAATATACTCCTCTTTGTGCCACACCCGAAAAGTGTGGAATTTATTCCCTTTTTGTAGAACTTTTTGTTGAATTATCCCTATTCATTCCACATTATCTTCCCAAGAAAACAAGTTTAATACACAAGATAAAAGATATACAGGCAATACACATTACACCTTCAAGAAAATACGGCTCTTATACATATACCTAAGTATGAAAAACAGTATCAAAAAATTCACAAACGTAAGCCACCCTACATAATATTCTCCCATATACTGCTCTAACCCATAACATACAGAGTGCACCACACATCGAAAATTAATTGTTTCTCCTATCAAATATGCAGCAATAGAGTTCATGCCATAAATTTTGAGCCAATCAAGCCCTCTATGATGCCCTTTATAGTCTATCCAATAATAAAATATTGCCATAAGTAAAAAACAAAGTCCTGAAGAAAAAAGAGTCATGCTGCAAGTCCATATCCTTTTAATAATAGGCATCTGAAAATGCCATGCCAACCCCATCAAGACTAAAGCACTTCCTATAGCAAACAAACGAACAACTACCTTTTTACGGTTGTCCATATCTTTTCTTATGACATGACCGGCAAAACACCCCGTCATCACCGTAACCCCAAAAGTAAGGCTACTCCATATCCATGTATAAGAATCATCTCCTCTAAACCTACCCAACATCAAAGAATCTACTTTATAGGCAAAATTCCCTTCCACTGAAAAATCTCCCATAAAAGTCATAGGTATCCAATATACCAACAACATAATCACTGTTGCCACCAACTGATGTCTGACAGAACAATGCAAATAAAACACAGCTGCAATAAGATATCCGCTCGCAATTGCCTGTAACGTATTATTATAAAGATAAATCCGATTCAAATCCAGTCCCAACAAATTGCCTTGTACTATCATTCCAAACAAGAAAAGTAAAAGAAAACGTTTCACAATTTTTCTATATACAGGGCGCTTGTCATCTACAGTCTTATATTTAGACAACGAAAAAGGTATGGAAACTCCCGTCATAAACAAGAACAAGGGCATCACCAAATCCCAAAAACGAAATCCAATCCATGATTCATGGTCAAACTGATGAAGCAGAGCATTATCATATTGCCACCCCACAATAGCAATTAATACAGGCTGAAAAAATACAAGCAAGAATAAATCGAAACCTCTCAACACATCCAGAGAAGCCAAACGAGGAGATTGTGTTTTCATACTATCAGTCTTAACAAAGTTTTTTAATCAATATTCTATCTCCTTGCCCAATTCGTGCCAGTTTTCGAATCCCTTGTCTAGATTTACAACCTTGAAGCCTTTCTTTGCTAGAATTCCAGCAGCCTTACGACTTCTACGTCCACTCTTACAATAAACTGCTACCGGACGAGATGTTTCTAACAAATCATCTACCGCAGAAGCAAACGAGTCGTCCAGCACGTTAATGTTTAAGCTACCCGGCAAATGCCCTACACTATATTCGGCCACAGTACGAACATCTACTAACTGCACTTCATCATTTCGAATATACTGTTCAAACTTATCGGAAGACAGATTACGAAATGCATCCTTGTCTTTTGTGGTACAGCCGGCCAGTCCCAACAAAAAGGCAAAGACAAAAAACATAAAATAAGAACCTTTAATCATAAAACGATATTTAAAAATTGATACATTTCTATTATACAAAGGAACAAATTTCCACAATGATTTGCAAGATGTAAAATCCATACTATAATTTAGGCATAAAAAAGGCTTTAAGTATTTCTGTGGTATACAGAAATTTAGTAATTTAGAAGTGACCAAACGAATAAATACTAAACCTCAAAGCCACGAGCAAATATAGGAACATTCCTCTTCTTAATTTATTTATGAACTTCTTGTTTCCATATATCGGCCCACCCTCGATTAAGATAATCATTAAATTCAACCATTACTTTACCTATAACTTCGCTATTAATCCTAAACATAGAACATTTTGAAGCATCATTCTCTTTACAGTATTTAGGTTTTCCACATTTCTTATACAGTTTACAAAAACTTAATCCCATCGTATCCTTAGCTTGCCATTTGCAAATCTGACAGTCTTTCTTTAGAAAGCCATCAATGTATGCTTTGACCTTTCCTATAAGATACAGCCCATATACTGAATTTTCTTCATTATAAGGAACACTTATTTCATATATCCCCTTTCTCTTTTTATTGTAGGTTCTACATGTATAGTCATAATCTACATAGCTTTTTAAGGTTGGATAAAGAATATATTTTTGAATACATCTCAACTCTTTTTCCTCAGACTTTCCTTCCCTCTTAAAATTATATAGTCTTGTCTTTGGACCTTCTTCAAGAGTGTCAGAATTAATTATGTTCAAGATGTCCTCTTCTGATTCAATTTTAAGTTCTATAATGCGTATCCCTGATTTTTTTCTCTTGCGTACATTCATGTGTTACAAATATCTCCCAAAATAGTGGCGGATGATTATTGTTTATACTTTTACAATATATGTCAGCGATATATCCACCATATCCATGTTCTATAAGACATTGCGAGTAATACTTTTTAAGATTGACTTCAGCATTTACTGTTTCCCTGCATATATCAAGTTCAAATAGTTTGCAGCTATCATATTCCCTGCAATATTCAAATGTATTTCTTTTTAATATTACGCATTCGCTTTTGCTAAACCATTCTGATATCATGATTTCTGATATCGAATGCAAATATTTGTCATAAGAACATTGAGATACTTTATGTGCAAAGTGCCATTGACGTATATTTCCTCTTCTACATATCATCTCTTCATGGCAAAATGGGCAATAATATTTTTCTTTGTCTGCTTTACCTGTATTATTTATGTTTATGAGATTGTTATTTGCATCTAAAGCAAAATGTTGATATTTTTCAGCATGCTTCATTTTAATAAGCAGTATTTTGGAAAGGATTATCTTCATTTTTTTATGTTTTTCTTACTATAAGGTCACCTTCCCAAACTCCAGGTATCTCCCCCTGAATTTCTCATAAACCCGGGCATAAGACTCCGGCAGATACTGTATCATTGCATCCACAAAATCCTCTAAAGTAACAGCACTAAGCTTATAGGCATACTCCAGCTTCAGATACTCCGTTACAGACCTAATTTCCTTTTCCGTTGAGGGATGTTTCTTAGGTGAAAGTACCACTGAATACGAATCCTGAAGCTTTTCTACAATCCGATATTTCTCTGTAAGCAAGAAATTTCTGTAAATCTGTGTAAGTTTTACCTTACCTTCCTTCATCAACTCTTCAAACTCTGTATTAAACAGACCAGTATCAATGAGTATCTGTTTCTGTTCCTCACAATGACCGGCTTCATTCACACCGAGCACATCTGTATATTTCGTCTCGATAGCGATGATATGCTTGCTATCTTTGCTATCTACAAACTTGATATACGCATCCATGGCAGACTTGTCTTTTGTGTATTTTTCGATGGGTGTAGGTATGTACTCCAGTCCAATTTCCGTAACTTCAAATACTGGAATGGTTTTAAAGACTGACCTCATGGCAAGCGTAACCTTTGTTGGATCATGCTTCAACAATAACATTAATGGATGGAATAGATTGAATGCCATCGGTTGGCTCGAAAGCAGGTTATTGAACAGTCTGAACCCGTCTATCGTTTCATTTTCTCTTTTGTTGGCTACTCTTTCTTTAGCATACTCAAAAGTCTCTTTCATCAGAAAGTTCTTTCCGGACACCTCACCCCCACTGATCATGTTCCCGTATTTTCGCTTGGAGGCTCTTGTAGGTCCAAATCCTTCTTCTTCACCTATTTCCACTCTGTACATTGACTGAAGTAGTCTTGCTCTCTTGGTGAAAGCATTGTCGCTTTCACACTGGTTCCCGTATAACTCTTTATTTTCCATTAGTATTTTAATACTTCATCTATAAATACTTCTATTTCATTTACAAGACGCATAATCATCATCTTTCTATATTGAGGAGAAATTAATCTGAATGTCCCATCACAAGAAAAATTAGACAAACATATTCGGTCATTTTCATTGTCACCAAGAAACTTCCAGCATATCCAAACATCTTCATTTTCGAAATCACTATCATCAGAAGTATATTGTTTAATTTTAGGTAATAGGGCTTTTGGAACCTTTATATCTTCTTCTTTATCGTTACATACTCCCCAGTATATCCAATCATCAAAATCAGCCCTTATCCAAACAGGTATATCCCCTTTTCTAACAGTGAAGACCAGGTCTACCTTTCGTTTAATAGGGCCACCATGAACTAGATTGGTTATATCATCTACTGTCGTTTTTTGTATGATGTCAAAACCACTATTTTTTAGTTCAGCCTCCAGCTCATTATAGAAATCATAGATTGTATGCCATTTTACATGGTTAAAATTATCGATGAGTAATTTAGCACTCATGAGATTATCTTCATGCATGCCAATCAGATTTTTAATTTCTATTCGTTCTTCTATACTTGTATCATTATTTGTCATATTCTCAACTATCTTAATATACTGAATAATAGATTCTCTTAATGACGGTTTATTATAACATTCTTTTACTATATTTCTTAACCAATCTAATATTTCTACAGAATAAGAAATACACTTCACTTTATCCTGTAAATTTGGATATTTACCACTCAACTTTACACTATCCTCACTTGGTTCATGTCCGTCTAAAGTAAGATAATATACCTCTATCCCATCTTCAGGTATCTTATCCTCCTCAATCAATCTGCCATAATAGTTTTCAAGCTGACCTTTATCTTCGTGATTAGTGTCTTCATGGTATATTTTATTCTCTACCATTACAGCTTTCTTGGCTAGTCTGTCTATAAAGCAAATATCTATTTCCTTATATTCGCTCCTGTTCTGATTGTTAGGATAAACTTCAAGAGATTTTTCATCGTATTCAAAATCACTTTCAATTCTATCTAAAAATGAGTTCAAGAATATTGTCCCTAACCTATGTGGTCCGTTTGGATCCAACAAAGCGGAAAGAAACTTGGAGTGCAAATACACCTCGTCAGATTCCTTTCTGAGGATAGTGAACATATTGAAGTTGTCTTCATTCTTTTCCCTTTCCTCAAATTTCTTTCGGACAATGTTTATGTCCCTCAATAAATACTTGATATTCTTAATATTTTCCATGATTAGTTATTTATCCTTAATTCCGCAACACTTTTTATAAGATAAATTTAAAGCACTGAGTGATAGTATATTACCCAGTGCTTTGCCATGTCAGAAGATT
>RCNI01001685.1_pt1 | contig 28835 bp, 28 predicted proteins | sample 2041151 | NCBI WGS metagenome assembly RCNI01 (sample SAMN09708214, study PRJNA481090) | feces metagenome | isolation source: feces | place: Antarctica: Albino Rookery | reverse complement strand
GACTGCAGCGGAGGCGCCGGTATTCAGGCCGATCTCAAGACTATGACCATGAATGGTGTTTTTGCCATGAGTGCCATTACGGCCCTCACCGCGCAGAACACAACCGGCGTAAGAGGGATTCTGGAGGTAAATCCGGAATTTTTAGCACAGCAAATTGATGCCGTCTTTGAGGACATTCGGCCTGATGCAGTAAAAATCGGCATGATTGCATCCAGTGGGCTGATTGAAGTAATCGCCGAGCGGCTTCAGTTTTACAAAGCTGAAAACATCGTCGTGGATCCAGTGATGGTAGCCACCTCCGGCGCACGACTCATTGAGGAAACTGCCGTGGAAACCCTTAAAAACAAGCTTCTACCTTTGGCTACCGTGGTAACCCCCAATATTCCCGAGGCAGAAATTCTGTCCGGCAGGAAGATCACCGGGGAAGAAGATATGGTGGAAGCGGCAAGAATCATCTCCGAAACCTACCACTGCGCTGTCCTCTGCAAAGGCGGACACAACATCAACGACGCAAACGACCTGCTCTACGCAGAGAATCAGGCACACTGGTTCCATGGAAAGCGAATTCCAAATCCAAACACCCATGGCACCGGCTGCACCCTATCTAGTGCCATTGCCTCCAATCTGGCAAAGGGCTATAATCTTTCCCAATCGGTTGAACGGGCCAAAGCCTATATTTCCGGTGCTCTCGCCGCTATGCTGGATTTGGGTCAGGGCAGCGGGCCTATGAACCATGCCTTTGACCTGCAGGGTAAATTCAAATAACAAATATCATTACAGGTGCTATGCCTACGGTCCTCTGCGGGAGCCACCATCAGCCTGACTCTTGGTTACTACTGATGGTTCTCTGTTACCAGAACTCGACTTTAATTTGCAAAGTCGGTACATTAACGTACCGGCTTTTCTGTTTATAAGATGATGTAGCGTCTTGAGGTACACAGCAGCAATAAGTCCAGCAGTCACTGCTATATGAAGGTGGAAACGGAAATTCAGGCAACAATAAAAGAAATCCGTGAGCATCCGCAGGGCTACCGCTTCATTACATAAAAAAGATACGGTACAGCCCTAAAATAGGGGCGTACCGTATCTCTCAGGAAAATTTCTTATGGGGCGTGACCTATTCCGTCAGCACTCTTTTTTATTGGCAATCAAACATTCAGATAAGCAGCGATAACTTTCAGCGTGTTATATACGCCGTCGATATGGCTGCGCTCGTAGCCGTGGCTGGCATAGACACCGGCACCGATCAGGCCGTGGCGGATATCTGCGCCGCCGCCCAGGGTTGCCTCCACGTCCGAACCGTAGTGAGGGTATACGTCCACTGCGTAGTCTGCTTCAGAAGCCTTGGCTGCGGCAATCAGCTTGCCCACTACCTGATAGCTGTACGGGCCGCCGGAATCCTTGGCACAGATACTTACCTGACGCTCGGTACACTGCAAGCCATTGCCCACACAGCCCATATCTACCGAAATAGCCTCGGTAACGCCTGCGGGCACCGATGCGGCACCACCATGACCGACTTCTTCGTACACTGTCACATGGACCCAAACCCGGCGTTCCGGAACGATGTGATTATCGCTGAGGTACTTGGCAAAGCCCAGCAGGATACCTACCGACAGCTTATCGTCCAGGAAACGGCTCTTTAAGTAACCGGAAGCCGTACGGCGAGTACGGGGCTCAAAGCAGACGATATCGCCCACTTCCACGCCCAGGGCACGGGTCTGCTCGGCATTGGAAACATCCTCGTCCAGGACCACTTCCACCGTATCAAAGCTGCGCTTGGTGGTCGAGTAGTCGCCGTTCACATGGACCGAAGCATCGCATAGCTGGCAGGTACCTTCCAGCACCTTACCGTCACGGGTATACACACGGACGTTTTCTGCTTCTGCATTGTTGGCATTCATGCCGCCCAGCGGGGTCAGACGCAGGCGTCCGTTGCTTTTGACTTCGGCAACCATACCGCCCAGGGTGTCTGCGTGAGATTCCAGCAGCAGGCCGTCGTCTGCATTGTTGCCGCCCAGGTCTACCAGGACGCCGCCCTTTGTGGTGATTTGAGCAGAAAAGCCCAGGGCTTCAAATTCTTTTTTGACCCAGGCTGCTGCCTGTTCGGTATATCCCGTGGGGGAATCGATGGACAGCAGCTGTGTCACCTTTTCCCAGGAATGATCTGCATAGCTCTTTTCGATCATTTTACAAGTCCTCCCATTCAAATTGATAAGCCTATTATAGCTATTTTGCCGACGATGTGCAATCACAATCCCGGATGGTGCCGCAACTCCCCCGGACAGCAAAAATCCGCCGGGCGCAGCAAAGCCGCCCGGCGGATTTTTATTTATGACAGACTTGTGCGGTTATCCGTTCAGGTCCCGCTTTTCATAAAAGTGAATGGAAAGCCACCAGGAACCGGCAAATAGCAGCACTGAAATCACAGCAACAAGCAGATTTAGGTAAGGACTTCCCACTGCCCACATATTTAACCGCTGTACGCCGTCAATCAGCACCGTGAAGCTGCTAAATCCACCTAGCACCACAAAATAGAGAATCCTTCCCTTTTCTGCACCTAAGCGGTATACAAAAGGAAGCAAAAACGTGGATGGCAGCAAATAAAACGGAACCATCATCAAAGCAAAATCCAAAATGCCGCTCAACATAAAGGTGTGCTGGCTTAACCGCACAATGGTCTGCGTGGCAAGAATCATCATCGAAGTACCAGTGCCCGCTAACAGCGTCACCAGATATTTTGCGGATACCAGCTGCGCTCTGCTATAAGGTAAAGTTGCCGCATAAAGGTTCCATTTTTCTTTTTCCTCGTAGGCAATCAAGGACATGGCAATGCTTCCCGACAGAATACAGGGATACAGCAGAAGGAAGAAGTTTGTACTCTCAAAACAGGCCATGGCAAGCAACACCACATACAGCACAAAAAAAGAAACAAAATAGCTTTTGATTGCATACCAGTCCTTTAATAAAAGCCCCTTCATCTTGCGTTTGCCCCCTTTATCATAAAAATAAACAGTTGTTCCAAATCTACCGGCTCCAATGTAATCCCGGCGGGAGCCTTCTCCCGCTGCACGATTGCTTCTGCGCCGTAGGGATTTTCTTTCACGCCCAGGATGGCTGCCGGGTCCATTTCTGCCAACTGCTCTTTGGTGCAGTGCAGAATGCCATACTGCTCTTTCAGCGCATCCTTCTCCTCGCAAAGCAGCAGTCGGCCCTGATGCAGGAACGCAATGTAGTCGCAGATTTTTTCCAAATCGCTGACGATATGAGACGAAATCAGCACCGAATTCTGGGAATCTCTTGTAAACTCATTGAAAATGTCCAGAATCTCATCCCGGATCACCGGGTCCAGTCCGGAGGTTGCCTCGTCCAAAATCAGCAGCTTGGGGCAATGGCTCAATGCCACTGCCAGACCCAGTTTCATCTTCATGCCACGGGAGAAGGTCTTGAATTTTTTATTGGTCGGCAGCGAAAATTGCTTCAGATAGCGTTCATATTCTGTTTGCTGCCAGTTGCGGAAGGCATGCTGCATGATATGGCCCACCTGTACCGGGGTCATACATTCGGAGATGCCCACCTCGTCCAAAACTACGCCGATATCCTCTTTTGCCAGACAGATGGTTTCCTCATTGTCTTTTCCGAACAACTGGATCGTTCCGCCATCTTTTTTCAGCATATCCAAAATCAGCTTGATTGTGGTGCTTTTACCCGCACCATTTTCGCCCACCAGACCCATAATACATCCCTGCGGCAGGGACAAGTTCAAATGGTCCAATGCAAAACCTTTATAGGATTTCGTCAAATCCTTAATTTCAATCACATTCATTGTTCTGCCTCCATGATGCAGTCCATCATTTCTACCAGATCTGCCTTTGTGAGATTACAGGTCGCTGCCAAATGCATGATTTTTTGCATATAGTCCTCGATCTTTTTCAGGTTTTCTTCCCGCAGCAGCTCCACATTTTTGGGTGCTACAAAGCATCCCTTGCCTGCAACGGTATAGAGGAACCCGCCTTTTTCCAGCTCGTCATAGGCCCGCTTGGTCGTAATCACACTGATGCGCAGATCCTTTGCCAGATTTCGGATCGAAGGTAATGCTTCGTCCTCCTGTAATGCGCCGCTAATAATTTGCGTCTTGATCTGGTTGTAAATCTGCTCGTAAATCGGCAGTCCACTTTTGTTATCGATCCACAGCTGCAACTCGCCACCTCCTTTTTCATTACCGTATATGTACAGTATATACAGTAGATACACACTTGTCAACATCTTTGCTCGCCTGCACCAAAAAAATTATGGGATGCTAGCAATCCGCATCCGTCTTTCTTGTGTAAAAAACATCTGTTTTCTTTCCTTTTCTGCTTAAATTACTAATATATTGTAAAAAATTTAACTTTTCTCCAATTTTATTTGCTTCCTTTATTGCTCAAAACCAAAAAACGTGTTAACCTATACTTTAGTGTCTTTAAAATGATATTAATAGGAGATGAGTATTTGAGCATTGCCAATATATTCAGTCTGCTGGGCGGCATTGCACTGTTCCTGTTTGGCATCAACCTGATGGGTGAGGGTCTGAACAGAGTAGCCGGAAACAAGTTGGAGCTCGTTTTGTATCGCCTGAGCGGAACCCCTTTGAAAGCTTTGCTGCTGGGTACCGGCGTTACCGCCGTGATTCAGTCTTCCTCTGCAACTTCTGTCATGGTAGTCGGTTTTGTCAACTCCGGCATGATGAAGTTAAAGCAGGCTGTTAACGTAATCCACGGTGCCCTGATTGGTACCAGTATCACCGGCTGGATCATTTGCTTGTCCAGCATCGAAGGTGCCGGCGGGTGGGTTTCCCTGCTGTCCACTTCCACCATTACAGCTGTGGTAGCGGTCATAGGTATCATTTTGGGGATGTGCTCCAAAATGCAGCTGCATCACCATCTGGGCAACATCATGATGGGCTTTGCCGTATTGATGTACGGTATGCAGATCATGAGCGGTGCGGTAGCCCCCCTGAAAGAAAACCAGCAGTTCATTGATATGCTGACCACCTTCTCCAACCCGGTGCTTGGCATTCTGTTTGGTGCTGTCTTTACCGCCATTTTGCAGAGTGCTTCTGCTGCGGTCGGCATCCTTCAGGCACTTTCTTTGACCGGTGCCATCTCCTTTGCCACCGCATATCCGGTGATTCTGGGTATTGCTATTGGTGCAGCTGTCCCCGTGCTGCTGTCCGCTTTGGGTGCCAAGGCCGATGGCCGCCGTGCAGCTTTCTCTTATTTGATTATTGAAGTTATCGGCGTTGTGCTCTGCGGTTTCCTGTATTATGACGGCATCTGCCTGCTGTACCCCAACCTGGGTGCCTGGATCGTGAATCCAGTGAGCGTTGCTGCGGTCAATACGCTGTTCCGTGTTGTAACTGCTTTGCTGCTGCTGCCCTTTAACCGGCAGATTATTCAGCTGTCCAAACTGCTCATCAAAGAAAACATGGACGAAAAGGTTTCCCATCAGGAGCTGGACCGTCTGGAGGAGCGTTTCCTGCAGCACCCCGCTGTTGCAGTTGAGCAGAGCCATGAAACCGTAACGGCAATGGCTCGCCTCGCCAGCAAAAACGTGATGGCATCCTTTGAACTCCTGGACAATTACAGCGAATCCGGCAAGCGTGCCATTGAAAAAGCCGAAGCAAAAGTGGACCGCTATGAGGATAAACTTTCTGCTTATCTGCTTCAGCTGAACACGCAGGACCTGACCAAATCCCAGAACGAACGGGTGGCTCGGTATCTGCACGCACTGGGCGATTTTGAGCGGATTTCTGACCACGCCATGAACATCAGCGAAGCAGCAACCGAACTGCATGAAAAGCAGATTTCCTTCTCCAATGCTGCGAAAAAAGAGATTTCTGTGATGGCTGCTGCCGTGCAGGAAATTCTGAATATCTCCATCGAAGCTTTCACCGAAAATCTCATTGAAAAAGCCTATCTGGTGGCTCCGCTGGAAGAACGCATCGACATTCTCTGCAACGAAATCAAGTTGCAGCACGTGGACCGCTTGCAGCAGGGCACCTGTTCCCTGACCCAGGGCTTTGTGTTCAATGACTTGCTGACGGATTGCGAACGAATCGCCGACCACTGCACCAATATTACGATTGCCCTGATCGAGTTCCAGTCTGGCTATCACGATACGCACAATTTGAAAGAGCTGCGTTCGCATAACTTTGAAGAACTCTATGAGCAGTACGCCGAGCAGTATCACGTATAATTTCGTTATGCAGCATCTCCGTATTTCCCGATTGTAATGCAAAACACCTCACCTGTACCAGTATTGCTACTGTCTGACAGGTGAGGTGTTTTTCTTTTTTGTACAGGTCTGCCTTTTTATTCCATTTGAACCGGAAAGCGGATTACATCATATCCGGCTTCAAGATGCCATGCTCTCGCAGAATCTTTTCTACAACAGTGCCCTTGATAGCTTTCAGCAGAGGCTTCTTCAACAGATTCAGGGGTCCGGGCAGTTCCACTTCCAGCGGAGATTTGCCGTCCATTAGACAGACCGAACTGTCCAGCAGAGCACGGATATCATATACGCTGCCCCAAACCTCAGGCACGCCACGATCCACACCAAGCAGGCCGTAAACTGCTTCCATGGCGGTACGAACCGAATATTCGGTGGTAAATACGGTATCGCGCGGAGTATCCGCAAACTGGCCCAGGAAAGCAAAGTTTACGCAGCCATCGGGAATTACGTCAGGGCGGTCACCCTTTGCGCGAGGCATAAAGAATGCAGTGATATACGGCATCATAGTAGGCACACAGACTGCACTATTTTCTGCCAAATCCGGAATGTCTTCCACAGGCACACCAATGTGATACAGCCATTCTTCAGTGATTTCCTTGCCAGTGCACTCCCGCATAGGCTTCTTCACATAATCGCCGGGTACATCGGTAAACAGGCCATATACCCATACACAAACCTTTTGGGGGTCCTGCTCTTTGAACTGGCCCTGACGGTTGATGGTCCAGCTCATCAGCCACTTGGAGTCCTTGCAGCTTACAATGCCGCCGGTAACAACATTGCCGGTGCGGGGGTCACGCTTGCAGATGTTTTCGATATACGGAATGATCTTATCATCCAGCGTGGTAACGGTTGCAGATTCCCAGTTGGTCTTGGCAATGTCCGAGCAGAATTTCTCGGGATGACCAAATGCAGGGTCCTGCTTGGCGATGTTCTTCCACAGGTTCCAGCAACCACTGGTGCGCACTTCTGCATCGCCATTGGGCGCATGGTTCTGGTCGCCGTAAATGGTGCCCTCGGTGCAGCTGCCGTTGGTCACAAATACCAGGTCGTTTTCGGTAAGCAAGATACCCTTTTCAACGCCGTTTACCTTGCACTCGATAGTGGTGGCAATCTTTTTGTCGCCTTTAATGTCAAAGAGAACATTGGTCACTTCGGTGCCAAACTGGAAGTCCACGCCGGCTTCTTCCAAATACTTCTGCATGGGCAGAATCAGCGACTCGTACTGATTGTAGCGAGTGAATTTCAAAGCACTGAAATCCGGCAAACCTGCAATGTGATGAATGAAACGCTGGAAATACAGCTTCATTTCCAGTGCGCTGTGCCAGTTTTCAAAGGCAAACATGGTGCGCCAGTACAGCCAGAAAGTGGAGTTGAACACCTCATCGTCAAACACATCTTCGATGGTCTTATCGTACAGATCCTCGTCCTTGGTCATGAACAGCTTGACAATTTCCATGCAGGCCTTCTGGCTCAGATTGAACTTGCCATCGGTGTGGGCATCCTCGCCGCGATTGACAGTAGCACGGCACAGGGAATAGTTGGGGTCATGCTTATTCAGCCAGTAGAACTCGTCCAGAACCGATGCACCGGGCTTTTCCAGAGAAGGAATGCTGCGGAACAAATCCCACAGGCACTCGAAATGATTTTCCATTTCACGTCCGCCGCGCATGATATAACCGCGACTGGGGTCAAAGATGCCATCGCAGGCACCGCCGGCGACATCCATGGCCTCTAGAATGTGAATGTGAGAACCAGGCATCTGGCCATCACGAACCAGGAAACAGGCTGCCGACAGAGCTGCAAGGCCGCTGCCTACGATATAGGCACTCTTATCATCTACACCTTCCGGCTTTTCCGGGCGAGCAAAGGCTTCGTAGTTGCCATTGGTATAGTAGATGCCCTTGCTGTTCTTTTCGTGCTTGCCCAGCTCGGTATTCCGGTAATCGTTGTTTGGTTGTGCATGCGGAGCAGTGGTCAGCTCTTTTTCTTCCTGCTTTTTCTTTGCCAAAAGTACAGCGGCGCTGGCGCCTGCCAGACCTGCGGCTGCGAGTGTGATCTTAGCCAGATTCTTTGCCATACAGATAACCACCTTTCAAATTTGTATTAAAAATTTCTCACCTTCCTATATAGTGTCCAACTTCACCGAAAAACTAACATGCAGAAAATCCCATTTCACAATATTTTTTCATCGCACGCAGTTTGTTCCATCCGCCATCTTGATTTTTCTTGCGGGACTGCGATTTTTTCTGCATTCATTCATATCTTATGGCATTCGGCCCTACATATTAAAAAGAAGCTGCTGTCATCTTGCTGGAATCCAAACGGGTCTTGCCTCCTCCGAACGTGTAGATTGCAAACCAAAAGATTTTATGCTATGATGTAGTTAGCAACGACTAACCGTATCGAAAGAAACCGTTTCTCTGTTAGAAAGAACTTGCGCATTATTCGTTATTACGTCATATTTGCAAGTTTTTTTACTGTTTCTGTTCCAATCTGGAATCTGTCGCATACAGACATAACTCTGATTGAGGTACCGCAATCAGACTTTGCCTGCGGCGGCTGGTCAAACGCTAAATAAGAATATTTGTACGGGAGGGTACTATGAATTATGAAACGTTAGCTGGAATCTTGATTCCTTTTTTAGGCACATCCCTAGGCGCAGCCTGCGTCTTTTTTATGAAAAAAGATTTGAACAATTCTGTGCAGCGAGCCTTGACGGGTTTCGCTGGTGGTGTTATGGTTGCAGCATCGGTATGGAGTCTGCTGATTCCTGCACTGGATCAGGCTAGTCCTATGGGCATCTGGTCCTTTATTCCCGCTGCTGTGGGTTTCTGGATTGGCATTCTCTTTTTGCTATTGTTGGATCATGTAATTCCCCACTTGCACCAGAATGCGGAGCAGACGGAAGGTCCTAAAACCAAATTGCAGCGCACGACTATGCTGGTTCTTGCCGTTACCCTGCACAATATCCCAGAGGGTATGGCCGTCGGCGTGGTGCTGGCTGGTTCTCTAACTGGAAACGCACAAATCACCATGGCGAGTGCGCTGGCATTGTCCATCGGCATTGCCATTCAAAATTTCCCGGAAGGTGCTATCATCTCCATGCCGCTGCGGTCGGAGGGCATGAAAAAGTCCAAAGCATTCCACTACGGTGTGCTTTCCGGTATAGTGGAGCCGATTGGTGCCATCCTGACTATTTTAGCAGCCGGTTTGATTGTTCCCGCCCTACCCTATTTCCTGAGCTTTGCTGCTGGTGCCATGATTTATGTGGTCGTGGAGGAGCTGATTCCGGAAATGTCGCAAGGCAAGCATTCAGACATTGGAACGATCTTTTTTGCAGTAGGATTCACCATTATGATGATTCTGGATGTAGCACTGGGTTAAAGTTATCACAAAAACAGGAGGAAACAATTATGTGGAAGTATACTGTTGAAACAAAAGGCATGATGTGTGGTATGTGCGAAGCGCACGTAAACGAGGCCATCCGAAAGGCATTCTCGGTGAAAAAGGTAACCTCCTCCCACAAAAAAAGCCAGACCGTTATTGTAACCGATGACGAAATTGACGAAGCTGTCCTGCGGAATACCATTACCGAACTGGGTTATGAGATGGGGAACGTCTTGAAAGAACCGTATCACAAAAAAGGCTTCTTTGGGCTGGGCCGATTTTTCTCAAGCGTCTATTCTATGGGATTTTTACGTTATTGTGGTCTAAATACAGAAAGGGTCTGTCATGTACTGGAATGCACTGAACGATTATCTGAAAGCAGAATACGGCTGTAAGGTGTATAAGCTGGCTCTTTCTTCCGGGTGCAGCTGCCCTAACCGAACAGGCAATCGCAAAGGGTGTATTTTCTGCGATGGTGCAGGTGCTTTTGCTGCCGCAGGGTCAATCCCCCACCAGCTGAACGAGGCCCGTCAGCGGGTATCTGCTAAGCTGAAAGGTCCCGTCAAATATATCGCCTATTTTCAGTCCTTTACCAATACCTTTGCCCCTGTGGAAGTGTTGGAGCCCATGTTCCGAGCCGCTATGGAGCCAGACGATGTGGTCATTCTATCTATCGCCACCCGGCCAAACTGTCTTGGGCCAGAAATTCTTGCTATGCTGGAACGCTGCAATCGAATCAAACCAGTCTGGGTAGAGCTGGGTCTGCAAACCATCCATCCGGAAACAGCCCGTTATATTCGTCGGGGTTACGACTTACCGGTATTTAACCAAGCAGTACAGGAACTGAAAGCCCGCGGTATTTCCGTGATCGTTCATCAGATTCTGGGGCTGCCAGGAGAAATCCCAGAGCAAATGGCCGAAACGACCCGTTACATTGGGCATTCCGGTGCAAACGGCATCAAACTGCACCTGCTCCACGTTCTGCAAAATACCGATCTTGCCGAAGAATGGCAAGCAGGGCGGGTTCCGGTACTTTCGCTGGAGGAATACATCCAAATTTTAGAGCTTTGCGTGGAAAGCCTGCCGCCGGAAATGGTCATCCATCGTCTGACCGGAGATGGTGCCAAACGGGATCTGCTAGCTCCTCTCTGGAGCGGCGACAAAAAACGCGTACTCAATGCGATTCACCAGGCATTTGTTCGGGACGATGTGCAGCAAGGCCGACTTTTTTACTGATGCGGACCAGATCTTTGTAAAAAATCCAAAAAATATAGTTTTACTATTGACAATTAGACATTCTTCCTGTATAATATTGCTTGTCGCTCAGCGATGAGCGAATAATATCCGGGTGTAGCGCAGTTTTGGTAGCGCGCTTGAATGGGGTTCAAGAGGCCGTGAGTTCGAATCTCGCCACTCGGACCAAAAGCCACTGATCGAAAGATCAGTGGCTTTTTTGTTAGCGTCATATAAAAATTTCGCTCCACGATTTAGCGAAGTAGCATATCGAAGAATTTTATATGTTCGCCTTAATATATGTTATAGGCGTTTTTTACCCGCTGGAAATACAGCAAGCATTATGGCATACTCATTTCACAAACAAATTGGAGAATTTATATGAGGAAAATTGTACTTTATATTGCTATGAGCTTAGATGGATATATTGCAGACAAATTTGGCGGCGTAGACTGGCTTAGCGGTGATGGAAGCGATCCCGAAAACTCCGGAAGTTATCCCGAATTTATCAACGCAGTAGACACGGTGATTAATACCTATCATCAAATTATAACTGAGTTATCACCGGATAGCTGGCCCTATGAGGGGATGCAGTCCTATGTGCTGACTCACCATAAACTGGAAGATCAGAATGAAATTCATTTTATCAATACACCTACAGTCACTTTGTTGGACAAGCTAAAACAGCAAGATGGAAAGAATATTTGGCTCTGTGGTGGCGCAGAGATCATTAATCAGGCGCTAAAAGCCAATATCGTGGATGAACTTACGATTTCCATCTTGCCCATCCTGTTGGGAAACGGAATCCGTCTCTTTCAAACAAACGAAATACCTAAGACTTTGACCCTTATCTCCCAGAGAAGTTATAACGGCATTGTGGATGTGGTCTATCGGCCTAAGTAAAAAACATCAGTTTGGTTTTTATGTCTTTTTCCTTTGTTAAATACAGAAACATGAATTGCTGACCGCCTGTAAACCATTGATATGCCCTGTTTTTTGATATTCTATAATTACACCCCGAACATATCGAGTAGTCCGTAAAGACTACTCGATTTTTATACCTTTCTTAAGATACTGGTATAAACACTTGTACGGTATTGACTGTCTACTCAGGAGTGCGCAGAAAGTCAATTTATCAGATTCTGCAAAATGAAGGTAGATTCCTATATTGGAACCTCTCGCATATGCCGCTGATGATCGCATATTCTTATACCGGAGGGGATCGAATGAATTACAGCATTCAATACGGGAAAAATACTTGGGAGAACACCCGTGCTCCAAAAAGGAAATCCAGGGCGATAAACTGGGCAATTCTAATTCTTTCCGTCAGTATTGCTATGCAGTTGCTGCTCCCTGATCTTAGCAGACGTTTTTTTACAGAGGAATATGAGGCTTTTTCAAATGCAATAATGGTAGTGCAAAACACCAAAACCGATAGTTGGAGCGATAAATTAGTTACCTTCTGTCAGGAGATTCTCCATGGATACGAAAATTCCAATCCACTTTAAAGCCAGTGGATGTCTAATGTTGGCTGCTGCAGCTCTGTTGTTGCCAATGCGTTGGCTTTTAGCTTTTATGCTGTCCGTCACTGTCCATGAAACGGGACACTTAATTGCTATAAGCCTTGTTGGTGCAGAAATCCGTGCAATCTCTTTCCGCGGGATTGGCGCAGAAATCAATACAGGGGTACTTTTACCATGGCAGGAACTTTTATGCAGCATAGCGGGTCCGTTAGCTGGGAGTTTTCTTATTTTCGCAGTAAGAATATTTCCGGAAGCTGCAGTATGCGGACTGATGCAAACGGTTTTTAACCTGCTACCTGTCTATCCACTGGATGGAGGAAGAGCGCTTCGCGCGCTGTTTTTTTGCTTTTGGGAAGATTCGTTGGCTCAAAGGCTCTTTTCCATTACAGAATTTGTATTAAATATTGGTCTTATACTATACTGTGTTCGAAACATTGTCAGTGAAAAACAGAATATTCTATCCAGTATGCTGCTGTGTTTTTTGGTGTTTCGGCTGATTATCAGAAAAATACCTTGCAAAGAACGGTAACTCCGAGTACAATAGTCGTACTATAGAAATGAGGTATTGAATAATGACCGAGTTGCTGGAACGGATTCTTCCGACTGTGCAAAAACCCGCCCGATACACCGGCGGCGAATTTAATGAAGTCCAAAAAGATCTGTCTTCCGTCCGTGTTCGTGTTGCTTTTTGTTTCCCTGACACCTATGAAATTGGCATGTCCAATGTAGGCATGCGCATTTTATATGGCGTCATGAACGAGATGGATGGTGTCTGGTGTGAGCGCGTATTTGCCCCCTGGGCAGACATGGAAGATGCTATGCGTGCCCATAATCTTCCCCTTTGGGCTCTGGAAAGTCGCTCTCCCGTGAAGGACTTCGATATGATTGCCTTCACCATCGGCTACGAAATGAGCTACACCAACATTCTCAATATGCTGAAGCTCTCTGGCATTCCTCTCCGCTCCTCTCAGCGGCAAGGGCTTAAAAACATCGTGTTTGCTGGTGGCGTCTGTGCCTTCAACCCTGAGCCTCTAGCAGACTTTGTTGATTTCTTCTCGCTTGGAGAAGGGGAGGAGAGTACCCCGGAAATCATCTCCCTTTATGATCGTGCCAAGCAGGAAGGCTGGAGCAAAGAGCAGTTCTTACTTGCTGTCTCTAAACTTCCCGGCGTATATGTTCCTTCCTTTTATCAGCACATCTACAGAGAAGATGGTGTTCTGGAGAAAATCATCCCTCAGGAAGGTGCTCCTAAAACTGTTACAAAGCGAATTATTGAAGATCTGGATCATTCCTACTATCCCACCAAGATGATCGTTCCGTCTACAGAAATTGTACACGATCGAGCCAATTTGGAGGTATTTCGAGGATGCATCCGAGGCTGCCGATTCTGCCAGGCCGGATTCTCCTGCCGCCCTGTCCGAAAAAAGAGCGCCGATGTGCTTTATCAGCAAGCAACTGCAACGCTTGAAGACTCCGGTCACAATGAAATCACACTTTCCAGCCTTTCAACTTCGGACTATCGGCAACTAAAAGAACTGACCGATGCCATGATTCCTTACTGCATCGACCATAAAGTAAATCTTTCGGTTCCTTCTCTGCGTGCGGATAACTTCTCTCGAGAGCTGATGCAGAAGCTCAGTACGCTGAAGCGTAGTGGTCTGACATTTGCGCCGGAGGCCGGAACCCAAAGACTTCGGGATGTAATCAATAAGAATCTGAAAGAGGAAGAAATCCTCACTACCTGTGCGAATGCTTTTTCCGGCGGTTGGAGTAACGTGAAGCTTTATTTCATGCTGGGACTTCCTACCGAAACCGATGAAGATGTGCTGGGTATTGCAGAGTTGGTTTATAAGGTGATTCAAACCTGGAAGGAATATGGAACCAATAAGAAGCGTGGGCTTCGCGTACATGTTGCAACTGCTTATTTTGTTCCTAAGCCTCATACACCCTTCCAATGGGAAAAGCAGATCACTCCGGATGAGTATCTGCGCCGGTGTAAGCTGCTGAAAAGTCATTTTTACTCTAAATCCATTGAATACGACTACCATTCTCCTGATCTCAGCAGACTGGAAGCTGTATTTGCCAGAGGCGACCGTCGGGTAGGTCCTGTAATCGAAACTGCCGTCAATAAGGGCGTGCATCTGGACGGATGGGACGAATTTTTTGATTATCAGAAGTGGCTGGATTCCTTTGCAGAATGTGGCGTTGATCCCGATTTCTATACCATTCGTGGATATGGTGAAGATGAACTTCTTCCTTGGGATCCTATCGATGTGGGTGTCACCAAGGAATTCCTGTTACGGGAACGCAGACAAGCCTATGCAGGAAAAATTACCCCTGACTGCAGACATGGTTGTGCCAACTGTGGTGCCCGGGAGTTGCTGAAGGAGGTACCTTGCGATGCCTAGATTGCTATTTGAAAAGCGTGGAAATTCTATTTGGATTTCCCATCTGGATCTGATGCGCTTATTCCAGCGTGCTTTTAAGCGTGCCGGTCTGCCTTTAAAGCATACACAAGGCTTCAATCCCAGACCTTCCGTTTCCATTGCACTGCCTCTGTCCGTGGGCATTGAAAGCAGCTGCGAGCTGCTGGACTTTGCACTGGACGGAGAAAGCGTAAGTGAGCAAGAAATCAAGGAGCGACTGAATCGGTCACTCATTGCAGGTGTCAGGGTCTTGGACGTTTACGACACCGGACGAAAAATTCGGGACCTTGCACTGCTGGACTGCGAGATTATTTTGGAATATGATGCAGGTATCCCAGAGGATGCTGCAAAACGCATTACCGGACTTTTGACACAGGATTCTCTCCTGATGGAGAAGAAGAACCGAAACGGCGTAACAGAGCAGGACTTGATCCCAATGATTCGCAGATTTTCGATAGCGGCCGCAGATTCTCAGGCCCTCATCATCCGCGCAATCATCTGCTGCCAGAACCCTACGCTGAATCCCATGCAGATTCCGGCTGCTATTACCAAGTATCTGCCGGACCTGACCCCTGATTTTACCAAGTGTCGTCGGATTGAAATCTTCGACGGTGATGAAACTATTTTTCGATAAGGAGTTACAATAGAATGGATAAGACTACAGAAATCGAACTGGAAGAGTGCCCGGTTTGCCGTGGCAACGGTGTGATCTCCCATGAGGGTGGTTGGAATGTGCAGGTAGAGTGCGCAGACTGCGGATCCCATACCGTGTATATTGAATACGACGGGGAAGAAGAGAAAGCAGAAGCCGAGAAAAAGGTTGCAATGCTCTGGAATATGGGCAAGGTAATCAACTCTGAACGGGGCGAATAAAAAAATAAAAATTTTTGAAAATAATGCTTGCATTTTTCAGAACTGTGTGTTATTATATCTGAGCAGTCGAGAGACGCAAGCGAAATCCGGGTGTGGCGAAGTTTGGTATCGCGCTTGAATGGGGTTCAAGAGGCCGCTGGTTCGAATCCAGTCACTCGGACCAATAAAAGCTCTGTCAGTTTGACAGAGCTTTTATTTTTTAATTTTTTACATTAGATAAGGCGTAAGATAAGGCGTAGGAAAATTTACGATTCTAAAATAATTTTATAAGTTGGTTCTACGCTTGCCAGAATATACACACTGGCATATTAGCACTCAGCATTTAGCGATGATGGGTTAAAAGGAGCTCTGCTGCATGGTGTCCCAACCACTGATCGTATTTCCACACAAAAAGAGGCAAGATTGGTTTCATATAATCTTTCTGTAGTTCGTTTCTTTTACGCTATCCGTGTGTCCGGGCAGGAGATACATGTTTGAAAAGATTTCCATTTTCCTATAGAAATTCGCAAATTCCACTTGATTTACTACTAACTGCATGATATAATACCCAAGTCTGAAATCAAGGTGGGTCCTCTGCGGGCATTTTGCGCCGCATGAACGCCTAATATTTAAGGAGGACACAATTATGGATTTAGTTAAGGCTCTGTCTAGCCAGTACATGAAGGAAGAGCTGCCCGAAGTTCGGGTAGGCGACACCGTTCGTGTGCATGTACGCATCAAGGAAGGTTCCCGTGAGCGTATCCAGATCTTTGAGGGTACTGTCATTGCTCGTAAGCATGGCGGTATTGCTGAGAGCATCACCGTTCGCCGTGTTTCCTACGGTGTTGGCTGCGAGAAGGTATTCCCTCTGCACGCACCCAATGTCGCTATGATCGAAACTGTCCGTCGTGGTCAGGTTCGCCGTGCTAAGCTGTATTACCTGCGTGATCGCTTCGGCAAGGCTGCTAAGGTCAAGGAAAAGGTCTAATCCAAAAGAAATAAAAAAAGAGGGTTTGACCCTCTTTTTTTATTACCCTTTATTGTGTATAATGAAAGGTATTATAGCTTTGTAATTTGCCGGAGGTAACAGATATGGAGCAATACAACCAACAAGACGAACAGGTACCTGAAAGCAATCTCCATATTTCTGATACATCAGAAAAGAGCGATTGGAAAAAAGATCTGCTTTCTTATCTGCATGATATGGTTTTTTTAATTGCAGGCATTTTACTAGCATTTTTACTGATATTTCGCATAGTTGTGGTTTCAGGTGATTCCATGCACGATACACTGGTAGACGGAGACTATCTGCTTCTTTTGAGCAATGTCTTTTACCGTACTCCAAAGCAAGGGGACATTGTTGTAATTGCCAAAACCGGCTACGATAACGATGCAGCAATCGTCAAACGGATCATTGCTACAGAAGGTCAGACAGTGGATATTGATTTTGAGCAAGGCATCGTGTATGTAGATAATCAGCCTTTGGATGAGCCGTATGTATATAGTCCAACCACCATTCAGGAGGGTGTTTCCTTCCCACTGACTGTGGATAAGGGCTGTATCTTCGTGTTGGGAGATAATCGAAGAGTATCCAAGGACAGTCGAAATCCTGAAATCGGGCAAATCGACACCCGTGAGATTCTGGGTAAGGTGATTTTTTTGATTTTCCCCGGTTCCCACAGCGGCGATATTCCCAGAAATTTTAATAGAATTGGAGGTATCTCCTGATGGAAGATAAAGTAAATATTCAGTGGTACCCCGGACACATGACAAAAACAAGGCGGCAAATAGAAGCAGATCTCAAGCAGGTAGACGCAGTCTGTGAGATTGTTGATGCCCGCATCCCTATGTCCAGCCGAAATCCGGATATTGACTCTATCTGCGGTGCGAAACCGCGGATCATTGTGCTGAATCGAATGGACCTAGCCGATCCTGTCGCCACCCGCCATTGGGCAGAGCATTTCCGTAGCAAGGGAATAGCTGTAGTCGCCACTGACTGCAAAAGTAAAAAAGGCATCAAAGATTTTCAGCCTGCTGTGCGTAACGTACTGCAGGAGAAAATCCAGCGAAACGCCGCAAAGGGCATGAATCGCCCAGTTCGGATTATGATTGTAGGCATCCCCAATGTAGGAAAATCCACTTTCATTAACCAGATTTCCGGACGTAAAGGTGCAAAAGCTGAAAACCGTCCCGGCGTTACTCGGGGCAAACAATGGGTAACCGTGGACAGCAATTTTCTGCTTCTGGACACGCCTGGTATTCTCTGGCCTAAATTTGATGACCCCAATGTAGGACTGAAGCTTGCTTATACAGGTGCTGTCAAAGAAGATATTCTTGATCTGGAGGACCTGGCGTCCCGCCTGATGGCACTTCTTTGGAGTCGCTACCCCGATGCTGTAAAACAGCGATACGGCATAGATATGCCGGCAGATGCCTCTGGTTATGAACTGCTGGAAGCTGCCGCCAGGAAGCGAGGATTCTTGATGGCGAGAGGGGAACTTAATACCGAACGGATGGCAAAGGTGCTGGTAGATGAATAAGTGCTAAGCTTGGACGCTTTACATTGGAAGAACCAGAGGATATTGTATGAGTGAAATTACTATGTGGGAAATTGAAGACAGCTGTGTGCATGATGGATTTCAGTTGATCTGTGGTGTGGATGAAGCTGGTCGCGGTCCGCTGGCAGGACCCGTCTGCGCTGCAGCCGTCATTTTACCAAGTCACATCGAAATTCCCGGTCTGAATGACAGCAAGAAGCTTTCCGATAAAAAGCGAAGGGAACTGTATCCTGTTATCAAAGAAAAAGCTATAAGCTATGGTATCGGTCTCGCAAGTCAAGAAGAGATCGACGAAATCAACATCTTGCAGGCTACATTTCTGGCTATGGAGCGGGCGCTGGCTGAACTTACTGTAAAACCGGATCTGGCGCTGATCGACGGAAATCGTGAAAAGGACTTCGGTCTTCCCGTAAAAACAGTTATAAAAGGCGATAGCCTTAGTGCCAATATCGCAGCCGCTTCCGTATTAGCAAAGGTAACTCGTGATGACATTATGATAGCCATGGCAGAAGAGTACCCTGGCTATGGGTTTGAAATTCATAAGGGCTACGGCACAAAAGCACACTATGCTGCACTTACTGAGCTCGGTCCCAGTCCCATCCACCGCATGACTTTTCTTAAGAAGTTCTATGGGGCGAAATAATCTTACAGGCGACTGGGGAGAAGCCGTTGCAGCACAATTCCTTCGTAAAAAGCGATTTAAGATTGTCGCTGCGCAATACCGCAGCCGGTTTGGTGAAATTGACTTAATTGCTCAAAATAAGAAATATCTGGCATTTGTTGAGGTAAAGCTTCGAAAATCGGCAGATTTCGCAGAAGCGAAAGAGTTTGTCGATCGTAAAAAGCAGAATCGGATTCGAAGCACTGCATTGATATATCTGGAAAGCCACCCCACCGAACTGCAGCCCAGGTTTGATGTAATCGAAATCTATGCACCTGAAGGAACTGCTACAAAGTTTCCTAAAATTCATCATTTGGAGGATGCATTCTAAATGGAATTTCCTGTTTTTGACCTGCACTGCGATACCGCAAGTGTCTTAATGGACGAAGAAAGCGGAGTCTGCCTGAAAAGGAACAAACTCCATATTGATTTAGAGCGGGCGCAAACGCTTCCCGGATATGCACAGTGCTTTGCCTGCTTCACTACCATGGACGATAATGACCCACAGGGCAAACGGGCTGTACTTCGATTTGAAAAGCAACTCGCTGCTATTATCCGAGAAGTAGAAGAGAATTCTGACCGGATTCACATTGCTTATTCCGGTAGGGAAGTAGAGGAAAATCGAAAAAAAGGACTTATGTCCGCCATCCTTACCATGGAGGGAACTGCCGGAATTGGGTTTGATCCTGCTCTTCTGGAGGATCTCTATAAAATCGGTTTTCGTATTGTCTCCCTTGGCTGGAACGAAGAAAATCCTCTCACCGGCTCTAATATGACCGGCAGCGGTTTAACGGATCGGGGCAGAGAATTTGTAAAAGAAGCGCAGCGGTTAGGTATTCTGATTGATGTAAGTCATATCAGTGATCAGGGATTTTGGGACATTATGGATATTACACAGGCACCGGTAATCGCCACTCATTCCAACAGTCGTAAGGTTTGGAATGTTCCCAGAAATCTGACTGACGATATGTTCCGCGCAATCTGTCAGACTGGTGGCGTTGCAGGATTTAATCAGTATGCTGCTTTCATCGGAGAAAAACCGAATTTAAACACCGCCTGTGACCACATTCTCCGATTCATGGAACTGGATCCCAGCGGAACACACATTGCATTGGGCGGTGACCTTGATGGTTGCGACTGTCTGCCGCTTGGTTTTTCCGGCGTGCAGGATTATCCTTCTTTTGCTCAGCGACTTCTAAATCGTGGTCTGGATGAAAAGACCGTGTACAACATTTTCTGGAATAATGCACTGGGAGTGATGGACATTGCTGTATGCAACAACTCGAAATGACAACGATGCCTTTACTGCATATCGCACACTTGCAGAAGGGCGCGGTCCGGATAACGGCCTTTACGTTCCCCTGAGACTGCCAAAACTGAGTCACGAGGACCTTCTAAATCTGAAAGGCAAGAGTTTTGGGCAAAATCTTGCAGATATTTTGAATCTCTTTTTCGGCGCCCGTCTGGACGGGTGGGATGTAGATTTTTGTATTGGAAAATATCCAACAAAGATGGTTTCGATGAGTCATCGAATTCTGGTAGCGGAAACATGGCATAATCCAGATTACGATTTTTCGCGAATGGTGCATAACCTCTCCAGCCGCATTCTAAGCAATCAGGATACAGATACCGGCTCCACAAACTGGGCATGGATTACTGTACGAATTGCTACGCTGTTTGCTCTTTTTGGAGAGTTGCAGCGTGTAAATCTGGTTAACTTCGATCACCCTATTGATATAGCTTTGCCATCTGGCGACTTTGCCGGGCCGATGGCTGTCTGGTATGCTCGAGAGATGGGACTGCCTATTGGAAATATTATATGCAGCTGTGATGACGGTGATGGCTCCTGGGATCTGCTCCATCAGGGAACTTTGCAACCGTCTTCTGCTATTCCTTCTGACCTCGAAAGACTAATTTATGAAACCCTTGGCAAAGAAGAGGCAAGGCGCTATATCGACAAGATTGAAAATGGGCGTCCATACTCTCTTTCAGAAACCAAACTGAAAGAACTGAATAAAGGTATTTTTGTCGCTGTGATCAGTACAAAGCGCAGAGAAAATATCATCCGCAGCGTCTATCAGACCAGTACCTATATTTTGGATCCAGGATCTGCCATGGCCTATGGCGGACTTCAGGATTATCGGTCCAGTGCCGGTGAAGCACGGCCTGCTTTAATTCTTACGGAGCGAGGCCCGATCTGTTCTGCAGACACCGTAGCAGAAGCCATTCATATTTCTGTAGAGGAACTGAAAGATCGATTAAATTTCACATAACAGGAGGAATTCCATGGCGCTTTACGCAATCGGAGACCTGCACCTGTGTCTGGGTGCTTACAAACCTATGGACATTTTTGGTGGCGCTTGGGTTGGATATATGGAAAAGCTGAAAGATGGAATTTCTGTTATCAAGCCAGAAGATACTACGGTTCTTCTGGGAGATCTTTCCTGGGCATTGGATTTAAACACCGCAGAAGCAGACTTTCGTTGGATTGATCAGATCCCCGGTCGTAAAATCATATTAAAGGGAAATCATGACTACTGGTGGAGTACTGCAACTAAGTTCTATAAGTTTTGTCAGAGCAATGGATTTTCCAACCAATGGATTCTGAATAATAACCACTATGTATATGATGGGCGTGCAATTTGTGGCACCAGAGGATGGTTTTTTGAGGAGCAACGTAGTGGTCCACAGGACGAAAAAGTATTTAAACGGGAACTGATTCGCCTGGAAACTTCATTGAAATCCGCTGGAGATCTGCCCAAGATGGTGTTTTTGCATTACCCGCCCCGGTACAAAGGGTATGAGTGCAAAGAAATCTTGGATTTACTTGAAAAGTATGAGGTGCGCCAGTGCTTTTACGGACACCTTCACGGCGCAAGCCAAAAATTAGCTGTGGAGGGGCTTTGGAACGGGACAGAATTCCGTCTTGTTGCTGCTGACAGGCTGGATTTTAAGCCCTTCACGGTAATTTCATAAAGTTTTTTTACAAAAAGGGTGGACAACGGCCATATTCTTTGATAAAATACTACGGCTGTTATATATACAATAATATAGAATGGCTGTACCATACAGCCTATTTTGGGAGGACAATTAACATGAATGTAAAGAGTGTTGAAAAAAACGGCAATCAGGCTACTATCGTCGTTGAAATCGACAAGGAGCTGATGGAGTCTGGCGTAAACAAGGCTTACATGAAGGCTCGTAAGAGCATCATGATTCCCGGCTTCCGTAAGGGCAAGGCACCCCGGAAGATGATCGAGTCCATGTACGGCGCCCATGTTTTCTATGATGATGGTCTGGAAGAAATCTTCCCCGAAATTTATGAGTTCGCCGTCATTAAGCAGGACCTGAAGGCTATCGGCCGTCCCAGCCTGACAGATATGCAGATCAGCGATGACAACATCGTTACCATCACCATTACCACTGAGATGTACCCCGAGGTTACTCTGGGACAGTATAAGGGCCTGGAGATTGAGAAGGCTGAAGCTACCGTTACCGATGCTCAGGTTGCTGCAGAGCTGGATCGTATGGCTCAGAATGTTGCTTCCACTGAGACTGTGGAGCGTGCAGCTGAGATGGGTGACACCGCTAACATCGATTTTGAAGGCTTCGACAACGGCGTTGCATTTGAAGGTGGCAAGGGTGACAACTTCGATCTGAAGCTGGGCTCCGGTTCTTTTGTTCCCGGTTTTGAGGAGCAGATTGTTGGCATGAGCGCCGGCGAAGAGAAGGACATCGATATCACCTTCCCCGAGAACTATCATGCTGAACTGGCTGGCAAGGCTGTTGTGTTCCATGTCAAGGTAAATAAGGTCACCGTGACCAATGTTCCCGCTCTGGACGATGAGTTTGCTAAGGATGTTTCCGAATTTGATACTCTGGAAGAGCTGAAGAACGATATCCGTACCAAGGCTTTGGAGCAGGCTGAGAAGCAGATTAACTCCGCTTTTGAGCAGGCTTGCGTTGAGAAGGCTGCTGAGAACGCCACTGTTGATATGCCCAACGCTCTGATTGAGTCCGAGCTGGACAACCAGATGGAGCGCTTTGCTTACCAGCTGCAGATGAGCGGCTACTCCATGGAGCAGTACGCTAAGATGATGGGCGGCGATGTCAACACCATGCGCAACGCTTTCCGTCCCACCGCTGAGAAGCAGGCTAAGTCCAATGTCACTCTGACTAAGATCATCGAGACCGAGGGCATCACCGTTTCTGAAGACGAGATGAATGCTGAATTCGAGAGCCTCGCAAAGCAGTACGAGCTGGAAGTCGAGAAGGTTAAGAACATGGTTCCCGCTGAGGAGATCAAGGCAAGCCTGGAGACCCGCAAGGCAGTGAAGCTGATCGTTGAATCTGCTGTCGCCGTTGCTCCCAAGGCCGCTGAAGAGGCAAAGGTTGAGGAATAATTTCCCCTCATAGTGGTTAGAATGTTGCAAACCCAGAAAGGAGATCTGACCATGAGTTTAGTACCCTATGTTGTTGAGCAGACCAGCCGTGGCGAAAGAAGCTACGATATTTTCTCTCGTCTGCTAAATGATCGTGTTATTTTTCTGTCCGAAGAGGTAAACGACACCACCGCAAGTCTGGTAGTCGCGCAGCTTCTTTATCTGGAGGCTCAGGATCCGGATAAGGACATCCAGTTTTATATCAATAGCCCTGGCGGCAGCGTGACTGCCGGCATGGCCATCTATGACACCATGCAATACATCAAGTGCGATGTGGCCACTATCTGTGTTGGTATGGCTGCATCCATGGGTGCATTCCTGCTGGCTGCCGGTACCAAGGGCAAGCGGATGGCCCTGCCCAATTCCGAAATCATGATCCACCAGCCTTCTGCTGGTACTCAGGGTCAGATTACGGACATGGCAATTCATCTGAAGCGTCTGGAAACAATCAAGGCTCGTATGAACAAGATTCTTGCCGAGAACACTGGTAAGAGCATCGAGGAAGTAACGGCTGCCTGTGAGCGTGATAATTTCATGAGTGCAGAAGAAGCCCAGGCTTTCGGCCTGATTGACCGGGTGCTGGTTCATCATTGATTCTAGAAAGGCGGTAACGCTTTCATGGCTAAAAAAGACGAGCAGCCGATTCGCTGCAGTTTCTGCGGCAAGCGTGAGAACCAGGCGCGGCTGATCGCCGGCCCTGGGGTGTTTATTTGCAGCGACTGCGTCAAGGCTTGCAGTGAACTGCTGAAAGAAGACGGATATGTAAACAATGGGACAGGACTCGCTAAGCCCGAGCGCCTGCCCACCCCCATGGAAATCAAGCAGTACATGGATAATTACATCATCGGTCAGGATGACGCAAAGGTTGCTCTTTCCGTTGCAGTGTACAATCACTATAAGCGTATTTATTTTGCTAACGACAGCGATGTAGAACTGCAGAAAAGCAACATCCTGCTAATCGGTCCTACGGGCTGCGGTAAAACCCTCTTTGCACAAACACTGGCAAGGATTTTAAACGTTCCTTTCGCCATTGCAGATGCCACAACTCTTACCGAGGCTGGCTATGTGGGTGACGATGTGGAAAACATCCTGCTTCGCCTGTTGCAGGCAGCAGATTTTGATGTAGAGCTTGCCGAGCATGGCATTATCTACATCGACGAAATGGATAAGATCGCTCGTAAGAGCGAAAACACCTCTATTACCCGTGATGTTTCCGGTGAAGGTGTGCAGCAGGCTCTTCTGAAAATTCTGGAAGGTACTGTTGCCAGCGTACCTCCTCAGGGTGGGCGTAAACATCCTCAGCAGGAAATGATTCAGGTGGATACTACCAACATTCTCTTTATCTGCGGCGGTGCCTTTGATGGTTTGGACAAAATTATCGAGTCCCGTACTGACAGATCTGCAATTGGCTTTGATGCTCCGGTTAAGAGCAAGAAGCATCGTGATGTAGGCAGTCTTCTGGCGCAGGTACAGCCGCATGATCTGCTTAAGTTCGGTATTATTCCGGAACTGGTAGGTCGTATGCCGGTGATTACCAGCCTGCAAGATTTGAAGAGAGATGATCTTGTGCGGATTCTGGTAGAACCTCAGAACGCCCTGGTACGGCAGTATCAAAAACTGCTGCAGTTGGATAATGTGGAACTCGAGATCCAACAGGAAGCATTGGAAGCTGTTGCTGATTTGGCAATTGAGCGTCAGATCGGTGCGCGTGGTCTTCGTGCAGTCATGGAAAAAACAATGACTGATATCATGTTTGCCATTCCTTCTGATCTTTCCATCCGAAAAGTCATCATCACACCGGAGTGCATCCGTGGTGGTGAGCCTCTGATTCTCCGGGATCAGTCAAAGCCCAGACTTCAGCCTGGCAGCAGAATGTAACATGGAATGGAGGGGGTAGTTTTGCTACCCCCTTTGCTTCATTCCGGGAAAGGAGATCTCTATATGAGTGAAATAACGGTCACCAACCGTATGCCTATTTTAGCACTGCGCGGCATGGTGGTCTTTCCAAATCAGTCCACTCACTTTGATGTGGGCAGAATAAAATCCGCACTGGCTCTGGACAGCGCAATGAAAACAGATCAGATCCTTTTTCTGGCACCGCAGAAGGACATTACAGAGGATGATCCGCAGCTTTCTGGACTGTATCCAATTGGTACTGTTGTTCGAATCAAGCAAATCCTGCGCTCTCAGGGAGAGAATATCCGTGTATTGGTAACAGGACTTTATCGTGCAAAAATCACAGATCTTACGCAATTTGATCCATTCCTTTCAGGAACAGTTGAACAGGTTGTAGATCTTCCTACTCGTGATACTGTACGTACCCAGGCTCTTCGCAGAGAAGCCAACAATCTATACGCTACATATCTGGAACTGCTGGAGCGTCCATCCGCTTCTGTACAGCTGCGGATGATTGCTTCTGAGGAATGTGGCTATCTTGCTGATAGTATCGGTCAAAATTCCGGTATTGATTATCCTCAGAAAGCACAGTTGCTCTGCCAGCTGCATCCTGTACGCCGTCTTGAAATGGCTTTACAGATGCTGCGGCATGAAGTCGAAATGGTAAAGATGGAGTCCGAGATTCAAAGCAAAACCCGAGCTACCATTGATCAAGACCAGAAAGACTATTTCCTGCGTGAGCAGCTGAAGGTTATCCACGAAGAGCTTGGCGATGGCAGTGACGAAAGTGAGTTTGCTGCCTATGAGCGGAAAATCAAGGAACTGAAGCTGGATGCCAAGGTAGAAGAAAAGCTTCTTAAAGATCTCGATAAGCTTACCAAGCAGCCGTTTGGCTCTGCTGAAGCTTCCGTTTTGCGCAGTTATCTGGATAGCGTTTTAGAACTTCCTTGGCACGCTAAGACAAAGGAGCGAATTGATCTGGCTGCAGCCAGAAAAATTCTTGACAAAGATCACTTTGGCCTTGAAGATGTAAAGCAGCGAATTCTCGAAGCACTTGCCGTCAGAAAAATGGCACCCGACATGCCGCCTCAGATCCTATGCCTGGTAGGCCCTCCCGGCGTCGGCAAAACTTCTATTGCCTATTCCATCGCTAAAAGTCTGAATCGTAACATGGCTCGCATTTCTTTGGGCGGCGTACACGACGAAGCAGATATTCGCGGTCATAGAAAAACCTATGTAGGTGCTATGCCCGGACGAATCATGACTGCAATGACACAGGCCGGAACACGAAATCCTCTTATTCTGCTGGACGAAGTTGACAAGATGGGGGCTGACTACCGTGGTGATCCCAGCGCCGCACTTTTGGAAGTGCTGGATGGTGAGCAAAATAGCACCTACCGGGATCACTACTTAGAAATTCCCTTCGACCTCAGTGACGTAATGTTTATTACCACAGCAAATACTCTTGATACTATCGCTCGTCCGCTGCTGGATCGTATGGAAATCATTGAACTTGGTTCGTATACTGACGAAGAAAAGCTTATGATTGCCAAAAATCATCTTTTACCAAAGCAGATGGAAAAGCATGGTATCAAAAAGTCACAGCTTCGTGTCAGTGATGACTGTATTCGCACCATTATTCGCAGTTACACCAGAGAATCCGGTGTGCGAAACCTGGAGAGAGAATTAGCGAAGCTTTGCCGGAAAGTAGATGTGCAGATACTGGAACAGGAAGCTTGCAAGCGTATCACCATCACTGAGAAAAATCTGGAAGCATTCTTGGGTATTCGGAAATATATGCCCGATCATCGTCCAACAGCCGATCAAATCGGATTGGTTACCGGTCTTGCCTGGACAAGTGTAGGCGGTGAAACGCTTGAAGTGGAAGTCAATGTGATGGAAGGTTCGGGCAAACTGGAGCTTACCGGCAATCTTGGTGATGTTATGAAAGAGTCCGCTCATGCCGCTCTCAGCTATATTCGCTCCAATGCTGCAAAGCTTGGCGTTCCTTCTGATTTCTACAAGACAAAGGACATCCATGTTCACTTCCCGGAAGGTGCTGTACCCAAGGATGGTCCGTCTGCTGGCGTTACCGTCTGTACCGCAATTGTTTCAGCACTTACCAACACACCGGTACGCCGGGATGTTGCCATGACTGGTGAAATATCGATTCGTGGGCGTGTACTTCCCATCGGTGGCCTAAAGGAAAAAACTATGGCTGCCATGCGGCACGGGATTCGAACGGTGATCATTCCTAAAGACAACGAAAGAGATCTGGAAGAAATTGATCAAACCGTTCGCAATGCGCTGAACTTTGTTGTTGCAGAAAATGCAGACACCGTTCTCGACACTGCACTGATTCACAATACTGAAATTTCGCCTGTAATCTTGCAGGATCTTCCCCAAGAGGTTACTAAGAAATCCATCAAAGCTGGCATTCGACAGTGAGGTAATTATGAATTTTAACAACGTAGAATTTTTAATATCCGCAGCTTCCACCAGTGGTCTCCCCAAAAATCGCCTGCCCGAAATTGCCTTTGCCGGGAAATCCAATGTTGGCAAGTCATCTGTGATCAATCGGATTCTGAACCGAAAGAATTTTGCACGGGTGGGAGATAAGCCCGGAAAAACGATTCATGTCAATTACTTTGTAGTAGACAAGAAATGCTATTTTGTAGATCTGCCTGGTTATGGTTACGCAAAAGTCTCTCAATCCGAAAAGGATCGCTGGGGAAAACTGATGGAAAGCTACTTTGCAGAAAACCGAATTGATTTAGGTATTCTCATTGTTGACGCCCGCCACGCCCCCACGAATAATGACATCACCATGGCAAGTTGGTTTCTGGATAGCGGATGTCCCTTCGTAGTGGTAGCAAACAAGTTGGACAAACTGAAAAAGAGCGAGATTGAACCTAATCTGCAGACAATTCGGGAAGACTTGGAACTTCCTGAAGAATGCCCCGTCATTCCATTCTCTGCCGAAAAGGGGACCGGTAAAGACGAACTAGTCCGGTATATCCTGAACGCCGTAAAAGAATAATGGCAAAAATCGAAGACGCAAATACCACTATTAGATAAAGAAGTAACGTAGAAAAAGGAAAAAACTTTATTATCTGGTACTGGAATACAAGAAAAAAATACCGAAGGCGGCCGTAAAAGCTGTCTTCGGTATTTTCTTTATCAAATAGCAAATTCGTATTTTCAAATGAACGCCTGAATATGAATGCACAATATAGATGCAGGACATCGTAAGTAGTAGCATATCCGTCAGGGAAAAGTATAAAAAATCGGGACAGTTATTATTTCTCACTCTATAATAGTCTTAAATACTATTGAGAGGCGGAGCGTAAATGACCCAATTTATTAAAAAATGCAAACTTGAAATATTATTGTTTCTAGCCGCCAGCCTTATGTGGGCCGGTGTAGCAACAGGACTGTCATTTTTAACCCAATACATAACCCAAACCGTTATGGATGGGAAAACGGAACTTCTTCCAGTTATTATATGTCTGGTTACAGTCTATTGGTTCCTTGATATGCTGTCAGACTTTGCATCTTCCCACAGTGCTGTCATGCTTAGATCA
>RCNI01000363.1_pt1 | contig 28844 bp, 20 predicted proteins | sample 2041151 | NCBI WGS metagenome assembly RCNI01 (sample SAMN09708214, study PRJNA481090) | feces metagenome | isolation source: feces | place: Antarctica: Albino Rookery | reverse complement strand
GCTTTAACTTCGTCGCTATTAACAAATCTACCGTTAAGGTAACCACCTTTAATTTTAATGAAATCGTGTTCTTTAACCACATCATTTAAATCTTTGAAGATAGCCATTTCATCTTCTAATGCAAATAGAATTGCATTAGGACCTTGCATCATAGATTCAAATTCATTCATTCCAGCATCTTTGAAAGATCTATCAATAATGTTATTTTTTAGAACTTTCATCTTAGCACCCTTAGAGAATAATGTTTTTCTAAGAGCAGTAATTTCAGCTGCTGTAAGTCCTTGATATTCAAATAAAATAAAAGATTTTGATTGTTTTAATAGGTCAGATATTTCTTTAACTTGTTCTTGTTTTTTAACAATAATATCTTTCACTATAGAACCTTCCTTTTATTTACAATATGCATAAGCACTACAAAATCCAAAAGATTAAGTAGTGCTTATTTTATTAATATTTGATAATATGAATAAACACCTCGGTAACATTATTAAGGATAAATCCCGTTACTTTCTTTGGCATATTGCATTTATATTATATATAAATAATTGCAATAATTTTCAAATTTTTATATAATTATTAATAGTTATATTATTTAAAGGACACAAAAATGTATACACTTTATAAAATTTTTGGAAAACTATCTAAGGGTTTATCTAATGCTCTTATTTTAATTATGATTCCAACATCAATCATTTTATGTGCTGTTGGATGAGGGATGTTCTGTATTAGAGACATCATTACACTAGTAACTACCCCAGACATTTTTGATCAGATTGTAAGTAATTCCAGTGGATTAACTCTTGGAGAATTATGTGATATCCTTCATTGAACTGGATTAGGCATTGGATTGTTCTTTACAGTAGTATTCGTTATAATGACTATTGCTTGAGTTTGCAAAAAGATCTTATATAAATCAATTGCAGGATTCCAAATTACAAGAAATAAGGAATGAAGAAATAAAGATATTAACAAAGCAATTGAAAAACTTGAAGATTATAGATATCGTGATTAATCATTATTAATAATAAAAGCACCATGTGGTGCTTTTATTTTCATCTAATTGTATTAATTACAACTAATAGTTTTAGTTTCCTCTATAGTTAACATAGAATGTTTCTTCGTCATTATCAATAGAATCATAATAACTTTGGACTTCTTCTGTAGTAGGGTTATTATTATTTATTTTATATCTTCATCTTAAGTAGATGGTATTAAATGAAATAATAACCATTAAACCAGCAAGTGATGCTAATGCTATACCAGAATATAAGAAGATTAATACTTGATTTGACTTGTCTAATACTTCTTGAGCTAGGGCACTTGTATCATAGACAGCATTTTTATCATCAAATTTAGAACATGAATCTACATATTCATGAAATTTAAAATAATTTGTTGGATAATTTGCTGTGCCAAAGAAACCACCACCATTTTTCATATACATATCTTTTTTTAGATTAACAACAGTTTCTACTCCTGCGGTAGCATCATAATATTGTTTATCTCCTCAATTATTAATACCTACACCCCATCTTATGATATTCCCAGATGCATCTTTTGTTTGCACGTTATAGTCAAATGTTCACATGAAAGGAATTGCGCTTAAACCACCTAATGTAAGACCAGCAAAAAATCACGCCCTTGCTTTCCTACTTGTTTTTCTTTTATTACCCTTCATATTACTCCTTATCCTTAACATATATATTATACAAGACTTTTGCATCAACTTTAAATATTGAACCTAATATTTTACAAGCATCTTTAGGCTTGAGATTTAAATTAACTAATTGAACTACATAATCTAACATTTCATTTGTAATTCCCAGCTCATTGTTTTTATCATCTTGTTCGGTTGGTTTTATAATCAAAACGAATTCACCTTTTTCAGTCAAATGATCTAGTTCTTTAACTAAACAGACCTTGTACTCTTCGAATTTTTTAGTTAATTCCCTACCCACATAAATTTTGTTTTCAGGAAAATGCTTTTTAAGAAGGTCAATCGTATTGTTGATACGATGTACCGATTCAAAACAAACTATTGGAAGTTGTTTATCTAAATGTTTATTTAATAAATCTACAATTTGTTTATCAACCCTTGGTAAAAAACCAATAAATGTATACCCCTCACTAGCAAATCCTGACTGAGCCACTGCATGATTAACTGCACATGAACCATTAACAACCTTCACGTCTATGCCTTGTTGATGACATTGAGAGATAATCACATGGCCTGGATCGGAAATAGATGGATAACCCGCATCTGATATTAATCCACAATCTTCTTTTTCAAGATATTTAATATATTCAAGGTTCTTTTCTTTTTCATTAAACTTGTGGTAACTAACAAGCTTAGGTTTATTCTTAATTTCTAATAGACCTAATAATTTATCTGTGACCCTTGTATCTTCACAAAATAAAATTTTAAGAGATTCCAATTTTTCTTTTAATAAATTATTTGCTTCATTTACATTGCCTATTGGTGTTGCTAGTATATATAATGTTTTAGCCATTATAAAATCCTCTTAATATCTTCTAACTTTATATTCATCATATTTAACCTTTTATATAATTGTTTGTTATTGCATGGGCTAATATGTAACTTATCACATACAGCTTGACGTTTTATTTTTGAATCAAGTTGTAAGGATAAATATTCTTCTCAAGTTAAAGAAGAGGCTTCAAACTTAGTAAAAACAACATAATTTTCAAAAGCTTTAAGAATAGCTTGATCATATGCTTCAGCAACTCCAATTTTAGAATTATGCTTGAAGTCGATATCCTTTTTATCAATAAAGATATTGACTGTTGTTTTTAACTCATCAACTAACCTTCTTCTAATCTTTTCGCCTGGACCATCTGGATCTAAAAATAAAATGATTTGTTTGGTTTTAGATAGTTCTTTAATAAAATCAATAGTTTCTGGTTTTAAATTTAAACCATTTGTCTCGATTGTTTGGACATTAAATAAATTATTGAGTTTTTGTGTATCTGTTTTGCCTTCAACAACTACAATACCGTCAATGGTTGGTTTATTATTTCTTGTTGAATGATATAAATTTTTCATAGATTTTACTAATTGATCCACAACCTTCATCAAAAACTTTAACTGCTTCAGCTAATAAACTACTCACATCTACAACTGTACATTTAGATGGCTTATCATTATTTTCAATTGAGTTAGAAACATAAAGATTGTTAATGTATCCTTCTTTAAAAGCAGCATCAAAGTTTTCAATTGATTTTCCGTTAAATAAACCATGTGTTGCCATGATAGTTATTGATTTAGCACCTTTACTTTTTAATAATTTAGCAACATTAATCATTGTCCCACCTGTGTCAATCATATCATCTGGGATAATACAATGTCTATCTTTAACTTCACCTAAGATATTTTCAATTTCTACTTCATTAGGTCTTGGACGTCTTTTATCTACAATTGCCATTGGTGTTCCTAATTTAGTAGCAATAGCTCTCGCTCTTTTTACACCACCATAGTCTGGAGAAACAATAGTCACATCTTCCATTGAATATTTATTTTCTTGTAATAGTTTACTTAACATTACTCAAGTTGCAGTTAGTGAATCAAATGGGATTGAAAAGAATCCTTGTTGTTGATCACTATGAATATCTAATGTAAGCACACGACTAGCACCAGCAACAACAATCATATCTGCTACTAGCCTACTAGTAATAGGTTCTCTACCTAACGCTTTTCTATCTTGTCTAGCATAACCATAGTATGGGATAATACAACAAATACTTTTTACTGATGCACGCTTAATAGCATCAATTGCAATTAGCATTTCCATTACAGATTCATTTACTGGTTTACATGTTGAACCAACCAAGTAAACATTTTTACCTCTTACTGATGTTTCAGCTCTAAACATTACTTCTCCATCAGCAAATCTTTTAATTGATGATACTCCTAGTTCAACGCCTGTACATTCTGAGATTTTTTTAGCTAAATCTTGAGAACTAGTTAATCCAAAAATAACTGATTGCTTATTCATATTTTTCCCTCTATCCATTTAATATATTAGCACATTTAGGTTGCTTTACCTAATTAAATAAATCTTATTCAAATCTTAACTTCTTATTTTTGTGTTTTACTCAGGCAAATACAAGTAAACAAATTGATAGAGCACCCAATACTCCAACTCCTACTCCTACATAAACTGGTCAGTTAATTGCAGCAAGTTTAGAACCAAATCCGTTAATTGAAAAATCAAAATATTTCGGGGCATTTGACATTCATGAATAATACATATCATCACCAAAGTATCTATCCTTAACAATTAAAGTTATGTTATCTAAAGAGCTTCCATTGTTTTTTGCATGAGATATATCAACTATAATTCATTGTTTGAAATCAGCTAGAGAATTGATGGGATTGTAATTTTCATTTAATCCAGAAAAAATAAGGTCTTCTCTGAAAGTATATGGATCATAGAAACTTTGGTATTCTGGTCACAATATTTCTTCATAAATAAATTTCTTCATATCTCCATCATTAAAACTATCTACATAATCATTAATTGACAAATTAGAAACACCTTCTAAAGTATATGATGGCTTAATCATTAGTGGTTTAGCAGTTCTTAATTTATCTTGGCCTTCTTGAATTTTAATTTCAAATGACATGTGTGGAATAGTTAAATTAGCACCATTAGGGAAACCATTACTATCATAGATATATTTACCTTGAACTTCGAATCCACCAAACTTAATAATAATCTTGCCATTTTTATTATCACCTAATACAGTAAAGTATGATTTATCTAGAGTAGCAAATACTTGGTCACTAGTATAAGGTAAATCAGAAGTTAATTCAGAGTTAAGATTTTTTAAGAAAATAGAAGGGTTAGTTTTAATAAAATGAGTAATTTCAGTTGTGATATTGTTATTTATCAATTCTTCAGCCACTTGATAAGCATATTTACCATTTATATCAATACCAATAAATGCACTTTCTAAATCAGACTTATTTAGTTTAATCACTTCACCTTCTGATGGTACACCCGTTATAGGTCTTTTCTTAATAGTAGATATTGTTGTTTTGAATACTTTTGGTTGTTTTGTTGCATCAATCTTTTTACCATTTTCAAAATATGATCCTGAAGACATTTCAAAATTCATATTAATAATGCCTGTTGCTGCATTACCACCAAGATTAGTATTTACGGTTATATCAAAATTATCCCATGTAATATTTGTAGCTCTTCCAGTATCATAAAATAATTTGGTTGGGTCTACTCCACTGCTTTTTATGATTCTGCTAATTTGTTCATTGTCTCATGAACCTCCATTTAAATAATCATCCACATAATTATCCAATTTAATTAATGCTGTATTATCTTCTTTAATTTGTGTTGTTCCACTAAATTCACATTGAATTGTTCAAGTAGAAGTGAAAGGTTCATTATATCCAGTAGGATACATAGAGTTAACTTCTATCAATTTACCATATGATAGTTTAATCCCATTTTGTACTTCAAAAGTTACATTGATTTGATTAAGATCATTTTCTCTATCAATTATAATTTTTCCAATAGGAGTAGTATCATATAATATTCTGTTAGTGATATCAACACTAATATCAAATCCAGACTTATCTTTTTCAGCAAAAATACTCGGATTTTTATTAATATAATTAATGATCATAGTATCACTTACTTGATCTTCATAGATATTCCCTTCACCAAAGATAGCTTGGTTGTTTAAAACATTTAGCACATCTCCTTTTAGGGTTGGGTCAGTAATTTTTCTAAAACCACTAATTGAAATATCATATTTTACTAATGTTTCATCTGCGGCAGATTGAGTTATTACATTGTGGAATTCATTATATATTTTGTCAAAATAAAAAGTAATATCCAATGTACCTTCATAGTTGTCATAATCATTAATTGATTTAATTTTAACCTTAGCATTGCTTGGTAGTAAGTTTTGGTAATCAATCCCAAAGATACCTCTTAAATCCATAGTATTAATAACAGATTCTAATTTTTCAATAGTAGCTTCTGAATAAGAAATTCTAGATCCTAATGTCGTACTATTCATAAAATAATATTGAGATAATGAGAAGGCGATTTCTGATTTATCATTACCTATTAATTCTCTATTCTTTAATACAGGTTGTTGAACTTCCTTAAATCCTTTAAAAACAATATTAAAATCTGTTGCTCTGTCAGACACATAAATAATGTCATTGCCATCAGGTGAAGTTTCATACATACCTGTTAATGTGGCAGTTGTAACAACTATAATTTGCCCATCAGCATCTCTTTGCGGTTTTTGCATTGATTTATAGGTAATAGTAGCTGGCGTAGACAAGGATTCATCTTCTGTTACTTTTATTTTAGGAATGGTGTTATTTTGAGTGTATATTCCGGAAAAATATCCTTCAACAATATTGATTGTTAATTCATTTGCATAGATACTATTATCAGTAATAGAAATCTCTACTTGGTTACACACAGTAGATTCAAGATTAATAGCTACAAAACCTCTAATTTGAATTGTTTTAGTAAATGCATCACCAGTTGCTAAAATAACTTCTTCATAATCATTTAGAACTTTTTTAAGTGTAAGTGTTGCTTCTATTGTTTTTTCTTTATTTGAGAACTTATCAGAAACTTGCACATCAATTATGTCAGCTAACGGCGTTGATCCAAGTTGTGCTTGTGTTGGCATATAATCTACAAAATCATCTATGTGTTTAACAATTTCTGCTTTAATGTAATTTTGGAATTCAGTTTTTTGGTTTTGAATAATTAGTTGAGGTAATGTTTTTGCATATTTTGAATCAGAAGCAATTACGAAACTATTATTTGCATTCATTACAGTTGCATGAGATTGTTTAAATCCAGTGAATTTTACTTGTTGAATAAAATCTTGAGTTGTAACATATTTTAAATCATTAGTGAAACCTTTTGAAATTGTTACATTAGCTGTATAAGCACCTTCATTAGGTAAACTCATAACATTATCTAAAACAATATCATTCATTGACCAAGAGTAATCATTTGTGCCAAATGTTGATACATTTACTGCGTTAGATGCTTTAGTTTTAGTAAAATTAAAGATTTGTTCAATTTTTATATTTTTATTGATTAAGTATTGTTTGTTTAATAAATTTGGTTTAGCTACTACATCTTCAACACCAACAACATTAATTTCTTTAACATAATCACTAATAGTAGCAACCGGGGTGTAGAAACCACTAACTTCTAATTGAAAATCTTTTGTGTTATTTATAACTAAATTACATTCTTCGTCATAATATTTATTTAGTGTATATCCAAATGTAGCACTTCCTATTTCATCATTAGCTGAGACAAGTTCGACTTTTATAATGTTTTCTAGTTTAAAATCTTCAGGAACTTGCCCACCTACTAGAGAAGGATCAACCAAGGTATTATTTGCTAAATATTGTTCTAAGATTTTTGCTTTCAGTGTTGTATATAGTTGAATTGTTTTTGTGCTACTAGGGTTAGTAGTAATTGTTGATACTAAATAATCGTTATATCCTTCAATACTCATTGGACTTAGATTGTCAGTTTTATAAAGCTTTTTTAACCCTTCAAAATTTAAGTTAAATACTTTATTTTCTATTTTCATCATTTTGCCGCTAACAAGTTCATAGGCATAATCCATCATGAATGGTATAACAATGGTTCCATCCTTATTACTTAAAGTGGTAATTTGAGAAGCATTAATTGTTTTTATTTTTGCATATTCACCATTTGTTAAAGGAAGCCCCCCACTTATAATGGCAAGATGAGAAATAATTTCATCTAAGCTTGTATCGCCATTGGAAGGTTTTTTATCTGCAACTCTAGTAATTAAAATTTCTTTTAATCTTGTAGGTGTAATTGTTTCTCATGGAAGCATTTCACCTTTATATCTAATAGTTAAACTTTGATAACCATCCTTAACTAGCACTTCTGTTGGTGATGGTTTATTGAAATTTATGATTCTGATTACAATATAATCTGCATCAGTAACACTAGATAATATAACCTCTTGTCCTTTAACATATTTCTTTTTTAAGCAAACTCTATATGAAATTTCTCTATCATTAGGTGTAACTTCCTTAGATGATGTATCGATAATAATATCATTCTTATTAATTGAAGGTATCTTATTTCAAATATAGTTTCTGTTATCAAAAACTCATTGTTTAAAAATTTCTCCATCAACTGTAGAAGGTATATAACCTTGTGTGATTATAGAGCCGTCAATAGTATCATTTGCTAATTCGGTGTCAATTCAGAAACCACTTGCTATTTCTAATGTTTGATCTTGAATTACTTTACTAGTATCAACATCAGAATATCAACCATTTTCCTTTTGCACACCATTTTTTAAATCATAAACAAGCAGAACTTTACCTTCTGATGGAATTGCTCTTAATCTTAAATTAGTGATTTGATCTATTGGCAAGTTATTAGATACATTTAAAGATATAATACCTTTGAAGTTTGTTTCAAATTGCTTAACAAAACTTAAAGCAGTCATATTATTGTCATATTCATTTTCACCAGCAGTTAGCTTAGGGAAACAATATTTATCTGCTCCATCAATTCATGTAGATGGTTCAGGGTTATATGTTGAAAGAATCTTCTTTGAATTTAATCCCACATAACCATTAAAATATCATCCGTTATCAACATGGTTAACAATAAAGGGTCCTGCTGAAGGTCTTTCTTCATTTTTTGGATCAACTCAACCAAATTGATATTGTACCTTCAATAAGGTGTTTTGATTAGTTACCTTGAATTGGTTTAATTGATAAGGATCAGAAATAGAATTTGAAGACACTTTAAAACCATATTTACCTTCATGGTTTGATTTGTATTCAGGTGCTGTTAATGTTTGTGCCACAACATCACCTGTGGTTTTAAACAATTTTAAATTTATTGCATTAGAAGTAATACCTGCAATTGGCGCATCAGTAATTGTGGTACTAAAGCTTGGTATATCTGATACATATTGATTTTTATAGTTAGCAAATCTAGGAATCTTATCTTCAGTAAAATTTAAATTTCAATAGTTACTTGATAACCCAATAGATAGGTTAGTAATCGAACTACCATTATCATAGTTAACAATAAAATTATCTTTTAGCATTCCTGATAAATGAATATCATCAGATGGATTGAACAATGTGTCACTTGTAGAGGTTGCAGAGTTTAAATAGCTTGAAGTATTAGTTCTAGCGATATTTGAAAAATTAGCTGCTAAACCTGATGATGCAACCATTATTAAAGATATAGGTAAAAGAATCTTATTTATCTTCTTTTTCATTTTCTTCACTTTCATTTATCAAACTATTAAATGGTTACATGTGTAAAAATTGATAGCCTCCATATCAATTTGTTTATACAAAATAACTGTTTCATAATTCAAAGCCAATTATGTATCAATTGGCACAATCATACACTTTTTATACGACAATATAATTATAAATCTATTTTTCAATATTTACTAATTGATTTTAGGCTAAATAATTTATTATTTAGACTTCACTATGATATAGATTAGGAAATATTATGCTTTAATAATTCAATACCTATACACTTATTAGTTAATACTGAAGCCTCACTAATACCCTTAAACACCAACATTCCTAATCCAGCAATACAGATGGTGTTTTTGTCTTGATTAAAGACAAAATCTCTAATTACCAAATCGTTTTTATCACTAGTTAGATTAATTTTGGTGTTTTGGTTTAGTTTTTGTTCAGCATTTGATTTAGTAGATAAAATATCTCAATTAAAATTTGAATAAAATACTACAGAGCCATTATCTTGCTGAGGTTTTACTCTAATTGATAATAAGTTCTCTACTATAAGGTTTTTTTTGTATTTAATTTGATAAACTTTAGGTTTGATGATCTTATCAGTAACGATTTTCTTAGAATCTTTATGTTTTATATAATTAAGAATATTATCATCAGAAATAAAACCTGGTGTATCGATCAAATAATTACGTTCAATTTTAATTTGGTTAATATTAATAGTTGTGTTAATTGAGTTATTAGTTATCAGTATATCTGATTTATCATGTAATTTTAATATTCCATTTATAATGGAAGATTTACCAACATTAGATTTACCAACAAAAATAGCTTTTTTATTTACTTTATAAAGATTTTTAATTTCATCATCAATTAGTTTTAGACTCGTTTTAGATTTAGCTGAGGCAAAAATAATTTCATTATATTTAACACCATAGTAATCTAGATTTGATGATATAGCTTCATACATTTTATTAAAATTTGAATCTCTGGCAAACAAATCCATTTTATTGACAATAACTACAACATCTTTAGCTGTATCATTTAATTTAATAATGGAAGATGGAATATTAAGTGCATCTATTACTAAGAATACTTTCTTTTTATTAAAATCTAATGCATCAATAGTACTTTGAATGTTTTGTCTAATATTTTCATCAATGTTGTTTTCACCATAATGTTTCATTCTAAAGCAACGATAACAATATACTGTTTTTTGTGGATCAAATTTAGGAACATATCCATTAGTTCCTTTTTCATCATTTAACATTGAACCACAACCTTTACATTTTTTATTATATGTAGTCATAATATTCCTTTATAAATGAAGAATCATTAGTTTCTAGAAAGTTAGTATGAGCAATGTATTTATAAATCATTTTTTCTAGTGTAGAGATGAATAAGTTAGACACTTGTTTTTCATTTCTATAGTTACTATCAATAATTGGTAAAACTAGTATAGACTTAAAACCTAGACGGTTAGCAACTCAAATATCAGTAATAAATTGATCACCAATAATTAAAGCATCTTCAGGATGGATTTGATATTTTCTGATAATTTTTTTAATTTTGTAAGTCATGGGCTTTTGACAATTATAAATAAAATCATCAACCTCTGTTAGATTACAAAATTGCTCTACTCTTTTCTTTGAATTGTTACTACAAATAATAACTTTAATATTATATGACTTTAACTCATTTATAAACTTGATTGAACTTGAATTAGGCAATCTTGTAAAATGAGGCACTAAGGTGTTATCTAAATCACAAAAGACATATTTTATCCCAGAACGTTTTAAGGCATAAATATTGATGTCATCAATTGACTTCAAATATAAATTTGGTCTTAAATAGTTTAAATAACTAAAACTAGTCTTCATCTCCAAATAAATCTCCTTGAACCTTCGCATCTGAATTAGTATCTGAATCTGAATCATCAACATCTAATCTAACTGTTTTATCAAAGTTATCTAAACTAGATGAAATTCAATTATCACGATAACATAAATCTATTTTGCCAAAACTTGTAGCACTGAATCTTGTTTCTAAATCAGACATAGAGATATCGCTAGCTGTAAACGTAACTAAAGAGTTATCTTCCTTCAAAGCATTTAGTGTATCACGAGAATTAACTACTATTGCATTAAACAATACAAATGGATCAGATTTAACTTGACTCATCACCATTCTTCCTGTTCCTGCACGCTTAGTTAATGCAAGTTCATTATATCTAATTCTTTTCATCCCACGATTTGCAGCAATCAAGACTGAATGTTTTTCTGGATGAGCAGAATAACAACATGAAATGATCTTATCACCTTCAGCAAGTTTTTGAGATCTCACCCCTGATGCAGTTCTACCAATCACTGGAATTTCTTCGATTTTAAATCTAATCCCCATACCTTTTTTAGTGATACATAACACATCTCCGTTAGCTTCTTTAGGAACAACGTGACATGACACTACTCTATCTCCATCTTTAAGACTCATGATGTTAGATGACTTTGCAGATTTAGAGAATGTTAAATCACTTATATCAACTCTCTTAATTTGTCCTTGTTCAGTACAGATTAATAGATTATCATTTAAACCTAAAACACTATTAGTTTGGAAACAACAAATCACATTTTCGCTTGAATCTAATTTGATGATGTTATTAATATGTTCAGGTGTATCTTTATATTTTGATGATTTAATCTTATGACAAGGAATTGAAATATATTGACCACCACTAGTAATAATAATGATTTGATTTAGTGTGTTTGATTCAAACATATCAATGACCATATCTCCAGATTTTAAAGAGATATCGTTGTAAGTACTTGATTCTAATGAACGCTTAGTAGTAGATTTGATATATCCATCTTTTGTTACCATAATGATCACATCTTTTGATTCTTGAAGGTCTGCATCATTGATAACAATCTTTTCAATTTCATCTTCAATGGCAGTCTTTCTTTCATAGCCAAATTCTTCTTTATATTTTCTAAGAATCTTTTTAAGTGTAGCCTTTTGTAAATCTTCACTGGCAAGGATTGATTCAATTTCTTTAATAATAATTTCTAATTCAGCATGTTCTTTTTTGATTAGACCAACATCAGTTGAAGATAATTTATAAAGCCTTAATGTAACAATAGCTTCAGCTTGAATTTCTGTAAAACCAAATTTATCCATCAAGTTCTTTTTAGAATCGTCTTTAGATTGTGATTTTCTAATTGTTCTAATAACATCATCAAGGATGCTCATAGCCTTGATTAAACCAACTAATACTTCTAAACGCTTTTTAGATTTAGCTAAATCATATTGTAATGTTTTAACTAAGATGTTGATTGCATGCTTAATGTATGCATCGATAGCCATATCCAATGACATCAATACCGGTTTACGTTCATGAATAGCAATAAAGTTAATTGCATAGGTAACTTGTAATTGAGTATTTTTATATAAGAAGTTTTTAATAATTTCAAATGATTTATCAGGTTCAATATCAATTACTATACTAACCCCATTTTTATCTGATTCATCTCTAACTTCAATAATTCCAGAAATCTTTTCATTGTAGATTAGATCATCAATAGATTTAATGATTGCTGCTTTAGATGTTTCATATGGAATTGAAGTAATGTGAAGTTGTTTTAATTTCTTGCTAACAACAACTTCTTCCATCTTAGCTCTAATAACATGTTTACCCTTACCAGTTTCATAAGCTTCCATAATTCCAGATTTACCTTGGATAATACCTCCAGTAGGATAATCAGGACCAGGCATAATTTTAGCTAGCGATTCAATTCTACAGGTTGGGTTATCAATTCTATGAATAATAGCATTTAAAACTTCAGTTGGATTAAATGGAGGAATGTTTGTTGCATAACCAGCAGCAATCCCTGTTGCCCCATTAAATAATAAGTTAGGAATCATCGAAGGTAGGAAAGCTGGTTCTTTTTCAGAGTCATCAAAGTTAGGAATAAAATCCACAGTTTTCTTTTCAATATTTTCTAACATGTATTCAGAAATTTTAGCAAGACGACATTCAGTATATCTCATAGCCGCAGCGCTATCACCATCGATAGAACCTTTGTTACCATGCATATCAAGTAATGGAATATTATTTTTTCATTCTTGACTCATTCTTACCATAGCTTCATAAATCGAAGAGTCACCATGAGGGTGGTACTTACCAATAACTTCCCCTACAGATCTAGCTGACTTCTTGTAAGGTTTGTCATGAGTGATTCCTAAATTATTCATAGCAAATAAGATTCTTCTTTGAACTGGTTTTAATCCATCACGAATATCTGGTAATGCTCTATCTTGGATGATATATTTAGCATACTTTCCAAAACTATCACTTAAGATTTCTTCAATAGGACGTCTAATAATATTTTTATTTTCTTTAGCCATTATTCATTATCCTCCATATTGAAATCTATGTTGTTTGTTATTCAATCTTTTCTTAACTGAGCATTATCACCCATTAAGATATTTAATTGTCTTTCAGCTACAACTAAATCATCAACAGTCACTTTGATTAAAGTTCTAGTTTCTGGATTCATTGTTGTTTCTCATAATTGATCAGCATTCATTTCACCAAGACCTTTATATCTTTGGATTTCACATGCACCCATACTTTTTTTAACTTCTTCTAATTCAAATTCATCTCAAGCATATTTAAATTCTTTTGCATTCTTTTTAGATTGTACTTTGTATAAAGGAGGTAAGGCAATATAAACATGCCCTTGTTCAACAAGTGGTTTCATATACCTATAGAACATTGTTAATAATAAGATTTGGATGTGCGCACCATCAGTATCAGCATCGGTCATAATAATTACTTTGTCATATTTTAATTTGCTTAAATCGAAGTTCTTCAATACACCAGTGCCTAAACAAGTAATGATAGTACCAATCTCTTCATTCTTTAATACATCAAGTACATTTGCTTTTTCAACATTAATAACTTTACCTTTAAGAGGTAAGATAGCTTGATATTTCTTATCTCTACCTAATTTAGCAGAACCGCCTGCTGAATCCCCTTCAACTAAGAACAATTCATTCATCTTATAGTCTTTAGATTGAGCTGGAGTTAATTTACCAGATAAAATTCTTTCTACACCTGACTTTTTAGTGGCTTTAGTGTTTTCACGAACTTTACGTGCTGCAATTCTAGCATCACGAGCTAATAAACATCTTTTGATAATCTTTTCAGATTCTTTTCTATGTTCTTCAAATCAATATCCAACTTGTTCTTTAACTACCTTGTTTGTAGCATCCTTAGCTTCAGGAGTAAATAATTTATTTTTTGTTTGCCCTTCATACGAGATGATTGATTCTGGCACCTTAACAGAAATAATAGCACCAATCCCTTCTCTCACATCACTACCTTCTAAATTCTTATCTTTTGCTTTTAGAATTCCCCATTTTTTACCATAATCATTAATTACTTCAGTTAGAGCAGATTTAAATCCAGACTCATGAGCTCCACCTTCATTAGTTTTAATTGAGTTGGCAAATGATATTATTGTTTCATTCATATCATCACAATATTGGAACGCTACTTCAACTTCTACTTGATTATGTTTTCCAGAAACCTGACAAACAGGAGTATAAGGAGTTCTAGCTTCATTTAAAAATTCTACAAAGGCAGTTAACCCACTTGTAGCTTGATATTCATATGTTTGTTTATTAATTTGATCATCAAAAATAATTCGTAAATCTGGGAACAAGAATGAAGACTCACGCAATCTCTCACTAATAATACTCGGATTAAATTCAGTAGTAGTCTTAAAAATTTTTGGATCTGGTTTAAAGTGAATAATTGTACCAGTCTTTCTAGACTCTCCAATTTTATGAAGTGGTTCAGTGATATCAGCACCACCATTTTCAAATCTACATTGATAAACCCCACCTTTAGTAGATACTGTACAAACTAATCATTCACTTAAGGCATTAACTACTGAAGCACCAACCCCATGCAAACCACCTGAAGCTTTATATGCACCTTCATCAAACTTACCACCAGCATGTAATACAGTTAAAACAGTTTCAACAGTAGAGATCCCTGTTTCTTTATGTTTATCAACTGGAATTCCTCTAGCATTATCTTTAACTAAGATAGAGCCATCTTTATGAAGTTCTACTTGAATAGTATCACCATATCCAGCAAGGTGTTCATCAATACTATTGTCAAAGATTTCTCAGATTAAATGATGTAACCCTCTTGAATCAGTTGACCCAATATACATTCCTGGTCTTTTTCTAACAGGTTCTAGTCCCTTTAGAACCTTTATATTTTCTCCTGAATAACTCATTTTATTCCCCTATATATAATAAATATATTTATTATATTACATTTTGGGTTTTCAGAAAAACAATTATTTATTTTTCTCTAAATTTTGTTTCTAATATTCTTTTTTAATTCATCATTTTTTTATTTAGTGAATACAAAAATCAAATATGTACTATAATATAAAATATTATAAAGTAGGTATAAAATGAATTTTTTCGATAAAATCAGGACTTTCTTCCTTAATTTCATAAGCCAAAAAATTGAAGGCTATATTTGTACTAATGAGGAAAACGCTAGAGAAACATGCATTAACTCTGGTGTCATTGATAAGTACAATGTTGCAGCAATTAAATTTGAAATACCTTTTTTAGATGCAGAAAATCATTGAGTTGAATGCTACTTTATTCCTAAACAAGCACAAGAAGATTTATATTTCCTATCTAAACTAAAAAGAAATATGCCAGTTACTGCTATTTTCAAAAAAAGAAAATTAGAAGGCTTCAAAAAAGAAGACTATGACTTAATTGAACTTTGAGCATTAGATGCTCACAAAGAAATTAGAGATGAAATGTTCTTAGAAGCACAAGAAGCTGATGCACTATTAACTAAGTCTGAAGAAGAAAGAGCTCTTAAAGCTGCTCAAAAACATGCAGAAAAACTTGCTAAACGTGAAGCTGCTAAAGAAGCTAAACGTCAAGAAAGAGAAGCTGCTAAAGCTGCTAAACTTGAAGAAAAGAAACTTGAAAAAGAAGCAAAGAAATTGGGAATTACTGTTGCTCAACTTAAGAAACAAAAAGAAGAAGCTGGTGAATCATCCGGTGAAGCTGAAGCTGAAAAATAATATTGGCAATATAGGATCTAATAAAGATGGCTGCAGATATAGTATTAAGTCTAAAAAATATTTGTTTTTCATATGATAAAAAACGTCAAACTTTATCTGACATATCATTTGATGTTTATGAGGGCGATTATATCTGTATTGTCGGTTCAAATGGTTCAGGTAAATCAACCCTATCAAAAATTATCTCTGCATTAATTAAACCTAATTCAGGGGAAATGCGTATTTTAGGTAAAGTGGTTACTGCTGCCAATGTTTATCAACTTAAAAAGAATATTGGCGTTATCTTTCAAAACCCAGATAATCAATTTATTGGAATAACCACTGAAGATGATATTGCTTTTGGTTTAGAAAATTATAATATAAACCATTCAATGATGAAACCTATTATTCATAACACTTCACAAATCATGAATATCTCTCACTTAATGACAAAAGAAGTATTTGAAATGTCTGGTGGACAAAAACAAAAAGTTGCTATTACATCTGTCATTGCCTTAGTACCAAAAATTATCATATTTGACGAATCAACATCAATGCTTGATCCAAAATCAAAATTGGCTATTAAAGAACTAATGAAAGAGTTACAAACTAAATATGGTAAAACAATCATCTCAATCACACATGATATGGAAGAGTTAAAACAATCTACTAAAATATTATGCTTAAACAAAGGTGTTGTAGCTAAATATGGTGATTTAAATGAATTTGTAAAGAACCAAAGCTTTTTACTTGATAACAAATTAGATTTACCTTCAAATATGAAATTAATTAAAGCTTTAAATGATAAAGGTTTTAAATTAGAATCTACCTTAGATGAAGATAAGTTAGTGAGGGATTTATGCAAGTAAAAAATAAATCTATCACTATTACAAATGGATATGCAATATATAACTACAAAAAGGCAAACCAATTTATTGGTCTAAAGAATTTTAACTTTGAATTTGATAAAAACAAAATTTATTGTATTATTGGTGAATCTGGTTCTGGCAAATCTACTCTAATTAGTTTGTTTAATGGACTTAATAAACTTACTTATGGTGATATTAATATTTGTGGAAATGTTATTCAATCACAAAAAGATTTAAACTCTCTTTGTTTAGGTGCACTAAAACAAAAGAATAAAATCATTATTAAAACAACTGTAGATACTAAAGAGATTGATCTTCAATGTCTTTTACTAAGTTTATATGACAACAATGCTCCAAAATTCAGAAAACTAAAACTTATGGACTTAAAAACCTTAGGAATAAATAACTTAAAAAATAAATTTTATGAAATCAGTGATGGCGATATAAATAAATTTAAGAATTTCAATATTGTCGCTAGTGTAGAAGAATTAAGTGTATTAGATTTGTCACGTATTAAAAGAAAAGGTATAAAAGCAAATAATAAGATTAAAAACTATAAAGAACTAAGAAGACAAATTGGTATGGTTAGTCAATTCCCTGAATTCCAATTATTTAAACCAACTGTATTAGAAGATGTAACCTTTGGTCCAAAGGTACTTGGTATCCCAAAAGATCAAGCCGAAGAGAGAGCAAAAATTGAATTATCTAAATTAAGAATCCTTGAAACTCATTATGAAAATTCTCCCTTTGCACTAAGTGGTGGTCAAAAAAGAAGAGTTGCGATTGCTGGTATTCTGGCAATTAATGGTAACACCTTAATTTTTGATGAACCAACTGCTGGACTAGATCCAGTTGGTGAAAAAGAAATGCTTGACATTATTATTAATGCTAAAAATGAAGGTAAAACCATCTTTGTTGTTACTCACTCAATGGCACAAGTTTTAGAAATTGCTGATGAAGTATTAGTGATTCATGATGGCAAATTAGTTTCATCAGGACATCCTTATGATATTTTCAACTCACAAGAGATTTTAAAAGACACAAATATCGAAGTCCCATATGTTATTAAAATGGTTAATAAACTATGTGAAAAAGATAAAAAGTTTGAAGCACTTCATATTTCTAAACCAAGAACTATTGATGATTTAGCAAATAATATAGCTAAAATTCAGAAGAAAGGTAATGGTAAATAGTATGATTCCAATATCTAATACTACTATTGATAATAAATCTATATTTAGAAAAGTGAATCCTGCTTTTAAATTTATAATCTTTATTCTTTCTGTATTAATTTTCTTTATTCCTACTGGATTCTTTGGCCAAACATTTTTGATTGTCATTACTATATCAAGTTTATTTGTTGCTAAACTAACCAAAAAAACCTATATTAACTTATTTAGAACCTTTTTAATTATGTTAGCTCTTTTCATCGTTATCAATTGAATAACTGTAAAATATCCAATAGCAATCTTCTTAAATAATGAACACTATAATACTTTGGGTTCATGAAGTGATTTCTTTTGTGTTGATTCTACTAAATATGGATATACAAATCCTAGCATCAAATTTACCGATATTTTAGGTGATGGTAAAATTGCTACTATATTTGAAGTAAAAAACCATGTGGCTAGACTAATGGTAGATAACTCGAAAGATATTAATAAATGAATTTCAACTATTGATAAAAATGACTTAAATCAAATACTTGGTTACATGATGCCATATTATGGCGAGAGTGAATCTTGATGTAAAGCAATGCTTTATGCTTTAAATAATGAATATACTATTGATGGAATTAGATGAAAATCTGAAATCTTAGCTAATTTACCAGTTACTTCTGATTTATCACAATTAGCTAGTGCCTACTCATTTAAAGGAATCATTTATAATGTGGAAGGAATTGTTACTTATTCAACCACATGATATTCAATTGGTTATTCAGCTTTCTTTAATGCTCTTAATATAACTATAAAGGTAACAATGATTATTGCTGCTTCAATCATTTTAACTTCAACTACTACTCCAAGTGAATTAACTAATGGAATTGAAAAATTATTTAGTCCTTTAAAAATCCTAAGATTTCCAGCTAATGAATGTGCTTTAATTTTATCTATTGGAATTAGATTTATACCTTCATTATTAATTGAATCAAGAAGAATATTAAATGCTCAAGCTGCTAGAGGTCTTGATTTCTATAATGGTAATCTGTGAATAAAAATTAAATCTTTAGTTTCTTTAATTATTCCTCTTTTTAGTATTTCAATCAACAGATCAAGCGAGTTAGCTAATGCTATGGATGCGAGAGGATATAACCCAAGAGCAGAAAGAACTAAATACCGTCAAATCCACACTAAAACAATCGACTATATTTATTTATTTATCTTAATCCTAGTGATGTCTTTCCAACTTTTCTTATGAATCTTTAAATTTCTATTCCAACCATTTGGTATTATTGAAGCTGGAATGGTGTTAAAATAATGAACTATAAATTAGGTATTGCTTACAATGGTACTAATTATCATGGTTGAAGTATTCAGCCCAATAACATCACTGTTCAAAGCATTATAACTGATGCATTAAAAGAATTATTTAGTGATACTTCTTTTGCTATAAATGCTAGTGGTAGAACTGATGCAGGGGTACATGCACTTGATCAAGTCTTAAATATCAAATCAAAAAAAATTAACTTGAATCCTACACAATTTCAAAAAGCACTTCAATCTAAATTACCAAGAGATATTAGTATTAACTATTGTGTTGCAGTTGATGATAATTTTCATGCTAGATACTCTTGCAAGGATAAAACATATTTATATCTTATAAATACTAAACCTAAATATGATCCTATTAACCACACTAATATTTACCAATATAATAAACCTATCAACCTAAAGTGTATTGATCTTGTGCAACAAAAACTATTAGGTACACATGACTTCTTAAGCTTTAGTACCAGTGAATTAAGTGATACAGTAAGAACAATAACTGATATTAGTTACATTGAAGATGGTGGTTTAATTAAAATCTCAATTACTGGTAATGGTTTTTTAAGAAGTATGGTTAGAATGATTGTTGGAACAATCATTTTATTAAATGAAAACAAATTAAGTGAAAATGATATTGATGACCTTTTAAATAATCCCATTAAAGGCAAGGCACAATACAAAGCACCAGCATGTGGTTTATATCTAAAGAAAGTTAATTATTAAGAAAGGATTAGGCTATGAGTATTGATTTTAATAAAAGAGACAAAATAATTGTTCAATCAATGACTAACACAAAAACCCATGATGTTACATCTACCTTAAATCAAATTAAGAAATTACAAGATGCTGGATGTGATATTGTTAGAGTTGCTATATTTGATGATGCAGATGCTAAAGCAATACAAACTATTGTTAATCAATCACCACTGCCAATTATTGCTGATATCCATTTTAATTACAAATACGCACTTGAAGCAATTAAATCAGGAGTCTTTAAAATTAGACTTAACCCTGGTAATATTAACAAAGAATCTGAAATCACCGAAATCATCAATGCTGCCAAAAAGTACAATACCTGAATAAGAGTAGGAGTCAATTGTGGATCACTTCCAGAAAATATTTTACAAAAGTACAATCACAAAGTTTGCGCTGATGCTATGATTGAAACCTTAGACAATTATTTAAAAATTTTTGAACAACACGATTTTAACAAACTTGTAATTAGTTTAAAATCATCTAACCCAATTTTAAACCAAGAAGTTAATCAAAAGGCTGCAAAGCACTTTAAATATCCTATCCATCTTGGAGTAACAGAAGCTGGGCCTGAAAAAGATGCTATTATCAAGTCAACTATCGGACTAGCACCACTATTACAAGAAGGAATAGGTAATACTATTAGAATATCAATTAGTTCAGACCCTGTTATTGAAGTAATAGTTGCCCATAAACTATTAAATTATCTTGGTTTAGAAAACAATAGAGTAAATATTATTAGTTGCCCTACTTGTGGTAGATTGAATTATCCAATGTTTGAAGTTGTTAACGAAATTGAAGCATATTGCAAAGACAAACACTTCCCTCTCACTATTTCTATACTTGGATGTGTTGTTAATGGCATTGGTGAAGGCAAGGAAGCAGATATAGGTCTAGCTGGTAGCAAAGATAAATGCATCCTGTTCAAAAAAGGTGAAGTTTTAAAGATTGTTTCGCCAAATGATGCCTTAAAAGAACTAAAACAATTAATAGATGAAGAGTATGCAAAGTTTCAAGCAAAAACTAAATAAACATAAAATCTAAATTTTTTGTCTTCTCTTATTTCTTAATCTTAGGATCAAGATAAAACATAAAACGATTAACGGAACACATACAACCCCTAGAGTTACAATTAAAGGTTTTCATAAATTTTTAGAAGATCTATCAGATCAAAATTTAACTTCAACATTATCTTCACCCTTTACTAAACACTCAGGTGGAAAAATGATCTTGTCATTACCTATAGTAGTTTCAGTTCTTACCTTAATTAAATCTTGTCCTTGGATAATAAAATTAGGAGTGATTGGAGTAAGGTTTGATTTGGTAGCATGAGAGTAATCTTTATAATAGAATAAATTTCCTAAAATAAATTCAGTATTCTTTAAGGGACTATTTTCATTTAATTTAATCTTAGTACCATAAAGGATTGAGTTATATATAGCTAAAGATATTTTGTTTGATTCACTGTTGTAAGATAAAAATGCATTTGAATCTCTTTTAAAACCACAAAGAATAAAATTGAAAGGTGGTTTTGGTGGTAGTAAGTTATCATTAACATCTCTTTCCTCAATTACCACTGAAATGTATAGTCTTCCATTTAAATCTTTATTGATTCTTCTTTCCATTTGAGCAGCACCAATACTCATTAATGTTGTGTCATTTTCAGTATTAATTCAAATATCCTTAATACTTCTATGGTTATCACTTGATCAATCAAATAAAATATCTGGGTGTTCCTTTATAATTTGTTTTAATTTTTGAAATTTTTCAGCTTCTTGATAAAAATCTCTCACTCTAAATTCTGCAAAGTTTCTTAAATCTGTAGCAGTTATATCTATTTTATAATTAGCAGCTACTGAATTATTAGTATCCACATTAGCTACTCCATCATGTGCTCCATTGGTTCAATCATCATTATAATTTTGGTTTTGAAAAGATACTTGTTGATTTTGATTAAAAAATGGAGTGCAACTCAAGGGTGCAATTGATAATGCTGTCACCGAACCTAAAAAAGCAAATTTAGCCTTATTTTTCATAATATTAATTTTATCATATCAAATATATATTATATAATTGTAATGATTATTTATGGTTAAACAGGAATACAATTCTCTAAAGAAAATTGGAAGAAGAGTAATGGTACATGCATATAAATTTAATGGTTGATTGTACCGTTCATGAGAATACCCAATGGTAATAGAAAATACTGATGATTATATTGTGTTAAGTAACATTGACACAAAAATTTTAACTAGTGAATTCAACACTAATAGAGTCTTTGGTTCACTTACAAAACATCCTTCATTTTGAGTTTTTTGAAAGAATCAGTGATTCAATATGTTAATCACTTTGATTGATAACAAACCACAATATTACATCAACGTGTCTAGCAAATTTGTCTATGAAGAATCTGCAATTAAATATATTGATTTTGATTTAGACTACAAAATCCTTCCTAATGGGAGATGAGTTGAACTGGATAGAAATGAATATACTGAAGCTAAGGAAACCTTCAACTACCCTAAAGCACTTGTATCAATCATTTCTAATATTGAAAAAACAATTACAGATAAAATCAATGAAGACTACTTTAGAAACAAATTTAATCTAGAAGAAATAGAAAAATACCAAAAATTATATTCTAATTTCTGTGATATAGAAAAACAAAAGAAGGGAAATGAAAATGAGTAATAAGAAAACTGATAAATGTTGTCACGATGGAAAATGTAAAGATAAACAGCAACACCAAGATGCATGTTGTTGTGGATCTCATTGTCATGACCATGATGAATATGTCTTGGCAAATGATGAAATCATTTCTAACTTTGATGATGTTAGTGATAATTTGAAGCAATACTATAGTGATATTTCATTAAAACTAATTGAATTAATTAAAGAAGAAAAATATGAAGATGCTTTAGCAATAATCGATGAGGAATTAGATCAACCATATTTACCTAACTCTATTCTCGTAAGTTTTCTAAAAACAAGAAAAGAAATAGAAATCCAATTAGCACAATCTAAATACGACCAAGAAATTGATAGTATGAATAAATTTGAATTATGAAACAAGATATATGATGAAAAAAAACATAAAATTGATATTGTCTATATCAATATTCTTCTTGAAAAATTTGGTGAAGAATTAGATGAAGTTGATTTTGCAGCAATCAATAAAATTTTTAAAGATAAAAAAATTAATAACATTGATAAATCACATTTATTATTCATCCTATTTGAAATTGATGCTCAATATGAATTTACCCTTTATAACAATTACCTAAATAAAGAATTTACTTTTATCCCAAGAGATGTAGTTGAAAAATTCATCCCTAGAGAAAATACACTAAAAAAATTAGAAGATTCATTTATGAAAGACCCTTCTAAATTAGAAATTGCATATAATCTTCTACAATTACTTTCAAGCCAATACATTCCTGAAGAAATTCCCTATGATGACGATGAAATCGTACAAAGTATTACAGACCTTGTAAATAGCTTTTTTGATGGTTCTTTAGAACATCAAAATGAGATAACAAAGCTACTTTCAAACCTACTTGAAGAGAACTAAAAAGACTAATTTTGGTATAATACATATAATATAGTATATGAAAAAATCAAAAATAATAGGGTCATGAATAGGAGTAATAGGTGCTATCGCGTCAGTGATAATACCATCTATTATTTGTACTAAGCAAATCCAAAATAATCAAACTAATATTACAACCCAAGCTAAAATAATTGAAAATCAATCTAACAAAGCTAAGGAAGGTGGTCTAGAACAACTTCACCTTGAAGGTAAAACCATTAACGCTGTTGATTTAAGCGCCTTTGTTACTAAATCATACCCAGATGGAACCATTGTAATTAGCACAGGTGAAAAAGTAGAAAATGTATTCACTGATATGGAAAAAAAGTTCCCACAAGAATTCGAAGTATCTTCTACTAACCAAGATACCATTGGCGTTTATTCAAAAAATGCAGCCAACATCTTCAAAAAAATGGTTGTGGATCACCCAAATGAATTTATTACAGGTTTCCCTGAAGGATGAACAGGAACTATTGATATTAACAACTTTTGAACTGGTAATCCAACTTTTGCTTATGTATCTGATCCAACAAACCCTAATAAGTCTGCTGGTATTTTAAAAATCACTTCCACAGTCAGCTTTAACCAAAACAACTATTACTACCAAGGAAATATTGATGTCCAAATTCAAGGTATGCTTCACTCTGAAACAGTAGTTAGTGAATGAGCCTCTACTAATTTTGTTATTCCTGAAAATAACATTCTAAAAAAATGTATCCCTGAAGATGTTATTGGTCCAGATATTAAACCTGAATATAAAACTGAAGTAAAAGAATTAATTACTAAAAATTTAAATAACATTTTAGACAACGCTCCTTTAACAACTAAATTAGTAGCTGATGATTCTAACTTCAAAATCACTCAAAATGAACATGATTCAAGTGCAGTTAATATTGAATTTGCAATCAACAAGTATGCAAATGATAACGGGAAACTTTTCTATGACAAATTAGTTGTTGGTATTAAAACTAGTAGTAACCTTAGAACTATTACTTTAAGAGGATTTCAAACTCCACAAGAAGCTACAACACCTAATTCGTTAACATCTTCTCAATTAGGGCATATAACTGGAATTACTGGTACACCATGAGAAAATATTGCTGATAAATATGCAAATGATTTTGTTTCTGATTCCAATTTCAAATCAAAAGCAATTGAAACAATGACTACATTAATCAATGATGAAGCAAACCTAAACACTTTCTTCATTAACCCTGTAGATCAAACTAAAAATCCAGTTCAGAATAGATTACCTATCATTAAACGTGGTAGTAGTCTGAGTTTAGAACTAGTAAAAAATGGCGACACAACAGATTATGCTAAATTATATGTAGTTGGTGAATTTTTATCTTATTCAAAAAACCCATCTGTAGAAATAACAAGTTCAAGCTATACAAAGATGAAAATTGAAATTAGTGGTTTTAGAACTCAAGCTACTAAAGTTAGAGAACCAAACATTTTCTCAGTTGATAAAGACCCATTCTTAAGTAAATTAATCCCTACTGAAGTTGCTAAGAAAGGTGTTAATGAATTAGTTAAATTTTTAAATGTAGAGGTTAACAATGGCACCATCCTAGAAGGTCATGCCCAAAATACAGAAGTAACAATTAAGTCACCAGAAGTTAACATCCAAGTTAACCAAGCAGACCTAGAAGCTGGACAAGATGATAGAATCACTGTTACTTTCCATGTTGATAAATCATATGCTGATGGTGGGGTACCAAATAAAAATGATGATCACAACAACTTCACAATTATCTTAAACGGATTTACTAGACCAAACAAGAAAATTACTGCTGGTAAAACTACAAGCATTAAAGATTTAGCTTCTCAATTATCTAATAGTATTGATGATTCCTTAATCAAAGGTATTAGTAACAGTTTCTCAGCTGAAGTTACACCTAATGTTATGGGTGAGAATGACTACAATAGAATTGTTGAAGCTTTTGAAAATTCAATCAATAACAAACCAGAATTATATTTTGATAACCCAGTTATCCAAAGAGATACTAATTTAGACGGTACAGAGGATCAAAATGATTTATCCATTGTTAAGAAAGGTACAAAATTACAACTTAAACCCGAAATTGATACTGCCATCACATATCACCAAACTAACCTATCAATCAAAGGCTGATTCCTTTGTCGTCAAGAAAACCCTAATAATCCTCTATTAGAAAGCGACTACAAAGAATTAACAATTACATTAACTAACTTCAAAAATGGTCAAACTGAAGCTGCCGCTAAACCTTTAGCAGCAGGAGATAGTATTAAACAGATTGTTGTAAGTGATGCTAAATTGGAACAAAATGCTTTAGCAATCCAACAATTCATTAATAAAGATGATAACATTACAAGATTATTAGATAATGCTGTCTACTATAGAAGTAGCAATGTGAAAACTAAAGCTACTATAATGAAGGATAAAACTGGAGAATATTCTATTAAATCAGACCCAGCAGATAAATCTGGTATCCAAATAAAACTTAGTGTAATCAACTATATTGATGAAAATTGTATCTTTGAAAGCAATCCAGACACTCCAAAAACAATTACAGCTAAAATGACTGGATTTGATTCTATCATTAGTGAGGATGATAGTACTATTGCTAAAAGTATTACTGCTCAAAGTTTATCTAACTTTGCCTATCAAGATCAAATCTCCACTGGAATAGATTATGCTGTTTTAAAAAATATTGATACTAGAATGGCAATGGACTTCTTAACTAAAGATAATTTAATTGATGTTGATGTTAGACAAGGTTGAGGAGCTAAAGGGGTGCAATTTGTTGAAGACATGATTAGAGCAATCAACACAGACCCTTCTCTATTCTTTGAAAACCCTGTAACTAATGATCCTGAAAACCGTCCTTATGTAAAAGTAGACCCAAATTGAAATAAACTTCCTTCTGGGGCTAAATATCCTAACCCAGATTTATCTCCACTATTAGTTGAATTTGCTAATGATTCAAAAATTAATTTAAATATTACTGGAGAATTCCTAGTCAAGCCATTAAAAACCAGTGATAAACCACAATATGAACGTAGAACTATTACTGTCACAGACTTTAATAGAAATGCAACTATGTTCAACTCCAACAACACTCCATCTATCAATAGTTTTGTTTATGAAAAAGATGGTGTAGCTATCGAACCTGGTAAAGAAACTGCACAAGCTTTTATTGGTAGAAGTACAGAAGAGCAAGGTGCTATTATTATTAACTTTGCTACTTTAAATATGGATAAAGTATTTAAGAATATTTCTTATGATACAAAAATTGTTCGTATTACTGAACCAAAAGTTTATGTTAGTAGTGATATTTCCGATTATAGAAATAATAGAAGTGTTGAAACCCAAATTAGTCTTAAACACTACTCTCGTGGTGAAGGTGATGTAGTGGAAAGTAATGCTACTAAAGAAATCAAGGTTATTATTACTGGATTTAAAGAACCAAACCAAAACGAAAAATTAACCCAAGCTAAGGTAGGACTAACAGCAGATGACCTATACACTTACTTTAGTTCATTAGAAGGATATAAGACAATTAAAGATATTGGTAATTATTTTGTTGCTTCTTACGATAGTGAGCAAGGTTTCTTAGCTGAACAATTCTTATCTGATATTACTGATGCAATTAATAAATCTCCAGAATTCTTCTTTGATAACTATGTTGAGAAAGAACTAAACAAAAATGAATTGCCAGTGGTAAAACAAGCTAGTGATGGTAGCAATGAAATTGAAGTAAGAACTACCTTCCCAACTAGCAGTAGTGATGCCATTGACCCAGAAATCAATATTACTGGTTATTTCTTATCACAACCAGAAATCCAAAACCAACAAGTATCAGTTAATGACTACAAAAAATATACCATCACCATCAAAAATGGTACAACACACGATTTTTCTAAAGGCCACAAAACATCAATCAACACTAAAAACACTACAGGATCTGCATTTGATATAAGAAATGAAATCTTTGATACTACTAATATGGATTTAATGAAATATACATATGAAGATATTGTTGATAACCCAATTGATTCACAAGAAGCAATTAAGAGCTTTATTGAAAGAAATAAGGGCGTAATCTTTAACAACATCACCCGTGAAATGTCATTTGTTGATACTGTAAAAATTAAGATTAGTGATAGTGACCCTCAAAACAAAGTTGTTTATATAGCTGTAGGATTAATTGGTTATACTCAAGAAAGTGGTATTTTTGAAACTAGCAAAACTAAAGGACTAACTTTCCACTTTCACCTAAAAGGCTTTAAAGATCCTGATATAGTAATTCAAAACGATTCAGATAAATCATTATTAATGTATGCTGCTGTTGGTTCAGGTATCCTAGGAGTTCTATTACTTGTTTTTGCTACACTATATAGAAGAAACATCAAGAGAAAAAGAACAATTATAGATAATCAATTTGATTCATTCTTCTAATTCATAGTTTATAATATAAGAAAATTTATTATCATTAAGTAATAAAAGGAGATAATTATGAAAACCTTTAAAACTCTAATCAATGGGAAAATGATTGATACCCCAAATAAACTTAACATCAAATCACCAATTGATAATAAGGAAATAGCAAGTGTTCCAGCACTTGCCAAAGCTGATATTGATAAAACCTTTGAAGCTGCTCACCAAGCCTACAAATCATGAAGTGCATTAGCACCTAAGGATAGAATTGCATACCTTAATAAATTCAAAGCTGAATTAAAGAAAAAAAGAAA